>Ga0316190_10002037_pt1 | contig 14727 bp, 12 predicted proteins | sample Eddworburrow2_MG_FD_204929 | JGI IMG/M metagenome (GOLD analysis project Ga0316190, IMG submission 204929) | Coastal sediment microbial communities from Maine, United States - Eddy worm burrow 2 | ecosystem: Environmental > Aquatic > Marine > Coastal > Sediment | place: USA: Maine | collected... | reverse complement strand
GCAAGGCCCCGACCGGGGTCAGTCTCGGCACGCCCGACCACGGCAGGTGATCCATGAAGACCCAGCTACGACGATGGATGGCGCACGGGCCCTGCCACTGCAGGGCCGCTTTGTGTCGAGGGCACGGATAGCCCTTGTTGAACTCGAAGTCATAGCCCCGGTAATGCTCCGCCTCCGCTCGCATGATGCGATCGCGGGTCACCTTGGCCAGGATCGAGGCGGCGGCGATCGAAAGACAGGTGGCGTCGCCCTTGACGATCTTGCGGGTACGGCCCCCGCCGACGAAGTCCCAGTTGCCGTCGATCAACACCTGATCGACCGACAATCCCAGACCGTCGACGGCGCGCCGGGCCGCCAGCTTCTGGGCGGCTGACATTCCCAGCCGGTCACATTCCTGCTGGGTGGCGTGCCCGACGTGCCAGGCCACACACCAGCCGGCGACCCGGTCGAACAGGGCTTCGCGCTCATGTTCGGTCAGCATCTTCGAATCTCGGATCTTGTTCACCCGCCGGTCCGACGGGACCACGGCCGCGCCCACGCTCAGCGGACCGGCCCACGCGCCGCGGCCCACCTCGTCGACGCCGACGACGACCTGGTGGCCGGTGGCCCAGAGCTCACGCTCCACCGCGAGCGACGGAGCCTTTCCCCGGAGTGCTTTGCGGAGCTTGGGCGCCGCCGCGGCCACCATCAGCCGGTCAGGCCTCGACCAGCGCGCTCACCTCGCTGGCCAGAGACATCTTCGCCGCCTTGAGGTCGATGGCGTCGGTCATGGTCATCTGGCCCGCGCTCCCGCTCAGCGCTTTCATCGCGGCACCGGGATCATCGGTTTCGAGCTCATAGATGGCCACATACTCATGGTCGGTCACGCCGGGCATGGTGTCGGCCACCTTGAAGCGTTGGGCGCGGACAAAGCCCGGGGTTTGCAGCACCTCGCCCAGATGGACGTCGTTGTACCACTGGTTGTACTCATCGTCACGACCCTCTACGGGGTCGGTGAACACGAGCAGCACGTGCTTGGTCATCGGCTTCCTCCATCGATTGACGTTCTCGAATTTCAGTGCTGGAGTCGCTTCTCGAACCCCGGCCCGGAAACTCGGATAGTAGTGGTATCACCGGTTGGACGTCGGACGTCTATTGGGCGTCGACCCCTACGGCCGGCTTCACCTTTCGACCGGACGGCGGAGCGCAATGTGGACCGGCAACCACGATTACCCCCCGACCCGCATCGTCTGCGACATGGACAGGCGGTGGCGAAGACCGAACCGGCAGTACCTTCGATTGTTCTTCTTGGATGAGGCCACCGCCTTCGCCGCGGGGTTCCGTCCCTGCAACCAGTGTCGCCGCGACGCGAAGAACGCCTTCTTCACAGCATGGGCCACCGCCGTCGGTGAGGCGCCGGATCGGGTGCGGGTGGTCGACGAACGACTCGGCCGAGAGCGCGGGTCCCGACCGTCCACCGCGCCCGGAGACCTCCCGGCCGGCACGATGATCGATATCGACGGCACACCGCTCCTGGTGGCCGGCGACGGGATCCGGCGCTGGTCCCTGGATGGCTACGGACCCCTCAGGGCCCATCCGCCCAGGGCCGCGCTCATCACCCCGCGCTCGACGGTGGCAGTCCTCGCCGCCGGCTATCCGATCGGGATACACCCTTCGGGAAGCAGCTGAGCAACCAACCGAACCGCCGCGACGGCCTCCACCAACGATGCCGCGGTATTCCGTGGCGCTATGGCCGGGCCACCCGCAGGGACCCTACGATTCGGGGATGGCCGCTCTCGATGTCACCCACCGAACCGTCGACGCCTTCGGGACGCGCATCCATCTCGTGGAGGCGGGCGAAGGCCCGCTGGTCCTTTTCATCCACGGGTTCCCCGAGTCCTGGTGGTCATGGCGCAAGCAGATCCCGGCGGTGGCTGCGGCCGGGTTTCGCGCCGTCGCCATCGATGTGCGCGGCTACGGGCGCTCGGCCGCACCGCGTGAGGTCGGGGCGTACGGCATCGTCGACCATGTCGCGGACAACATCGGAGCGATCACCGCCCTCGGCGAGGAGCAGGCGATCATCGTCGGCCACGACTGGGGCTCGCCGATCGCGTGGAACACCGCTCTGCTGCGCCCCGACGTCATCTCGGCGGTGGCCCTGCTAAGCGTGCCGTACAGCCCTCGCGGCCCTCGCCGGCCCAGCGACGCGTTCCGGATGATGGGCGGTGACGAGGAGTTCTACATCGAGTACTTCCAGGAGGTGGGCCGGGCCGAGGCCGAGATCGAGGCGGACCTGTCCCGCTGGCTGCTCGGGTTCTACATCAGCGCGTCAGGCGACGCCCCGGCCATGATCCCCGGGGGTGGCACGATGGCCACGGTTCCCGCCGGCGGCAAACTCAGCGACCGCTTCAGCTGGCCCGAGCCCGGAACCTGGCCGGCCTGGCTGACCGAGGAAGATTTCGGGTACTACCTCGGCGAGTTCGAACGCACGGGGTTCACCGGCGGCCTCAACCGCTATCGCAACGCCGACCGGGACTGGTCCGATCTCGCCGCGTGGACCTTCGCCCCGATCACCCAGCCATCGTTGTTCATCGGCGGAGAAAAGGACGGCCCAACAATCTGGGGTGCCCCCGCCATCAAACGATTCCCCCAGACCATGCCGAACCTGGCGCGGTCGGTGATCGTGCCCGGCTCCGGTCATTGGGTCCAACAAGAAGCGGCCGACGTGGTGAACGCGGAGCTCGTCGACTGGTTGAGCTCGGTACGCCCCGAGCGCTGAGCTGGTATCCATCACGAAGGACGGGCCGCTCCCCCAGGGTCGCGTACAGTCACCGTGATGAGGATTCTCATCACCGGCGCGGCGGGCATGATCGGCACCAAGCTGACCGCCCGCCTGCTCGCCGACGGCCATCTCCACGAGACACCCATCGAGCAGCTCGACCTGGTCGATATCGTCGCGGTACCCGTCGAGGACCCGCGGGCCGAGACGATCGTCGGCGACCTGAACGAGCCGGAGGTCGCTACCGGAGTGGCCCGACGCCGACCGGACGTGATCTTCCACCTGGCCGGGGTGGTCTCGGGCGAGGCGGAGCTCGACTTCGACAAGGGCATGCGCGTCAATCTCGATGGCACCCGGGCCCTGTTCGAGGCCATCCGACATGTGGAGTCGACGCCACGAGTCGTGTTCACTTCTTCGATCGCGGTGTTCGGCGCCCCGTGCCCGGCCATCATCGGCGACGATTTCCATCTCACCCCGCTCACCTCGTATGGGTCCGAAAAAGCGATGGGCGAGCTGTTGTTGGCGGACTACACCCGACGAGGATTCTTCGACGGGATCGGCATCCGACTCCCGACGATCTCGGTCCGACCCGGCGCGCCGAACGCCGCCGCTTCAGGGTTCTTCTCTGGCATCATCCGCGAACCGTTGGCCGGACTCGTTGCGGTGCTGCCGGTCCCGCGCGATGTCGTACACACCCACGCCAGCCCTCGCGCGGCGATCCGCTATCTGGTCCACGCGGCCGGGTTGGACTCCCACGCCGTCGGCGCCCGCCGCAACCTGACCATGCCCGGGGTAGCGGTCAGCGTGGGCGAACAGATCGAGGCACTGGGCCGGGTGGCCGGACCCGACAAGATGGCCCTGATCCGTGAGGAACCCGACGAGCTCGTGGCGTCGATCGTCGCCGGTTGGCCGACCCGTTTTGCCCCGGACCGAGCTCTTGCGCTCGGCTTCACCGGCGAGGCCAACTACGACGAGATCATCGCCACCCACATCGCCGACGAACTCGAGCGGTGATCCCCGCTGCGCCGCGAGCGGCGGGGGTGGGGGCCGTCAGCGGCGCCGGGCCCGCCGCTTGGACCGGTAGGCGTCTCGGCGTTCCTGGGTGCGTTCGTGGCGCTCACGTTCCTCGACGAGCGCGGTGAGCTCACCGTGTAGGTCCCGCCAGCTGTCGAGACGGCGGGTGGGGAGATGGCCGGCCCCGACCGCGGCGGAAACCCCGCAGCCGGGTTCGTTGTCGTGATAGCAGTCGCTGAACCTGCAGCCGGTGGCGGCGTCGGTGATGTCGACAAACGCGAGGGCCAGGCCGCGTTCCGCGTCCCAGAGACCCAGTTCTCGCACCCCGGGCGTGTCGATCAGGATCCCGCCCCCGGGAAGGGTGATGAGGTCACGGGTAACCGTGGTGTGCAGACCGCGACGGTCGCGTTCGCGGACATCGCCCACCTCGGCCACATCTTCACCGAACAGCACGTTGGTGAGCGTGGATTTCCCCGCTCCCGACGGTCCGAACAGAGCGACGGTCTGGCCCGGGCGGAAGAGCTCCCGGACCTCGTCGAGGCCCAGCCCCGACTCGACGCTGGACAAGATCACGGGCACGCCCGGCGCCGCGGCGCGCGCGAGCTCCAGGGGGTTGTCGTCGACGGACCGGTCCGCTTTGGTCATGATCAACGCCACCTCGGCGCCGCTGTCGAGGGCGATCGTCAGCGCTCGTTCGATACGACGCTCGTTGACCTCACGATCCAGCGGTTCGGTGACAAGGACCGTGTCCATGTTGGTGGCCAGGACCTGTGAACCATGGGTGACCGATGGGTCTCGTCGGCGAAGCTCGGTTCGACGCGGCGCAATGGCCACCAGGGCGGGTTCGACGGTTATCTGATCGTCCTCGCCGACGAAGGTGTCATCGGCCGCGGCCACCCAGTCTCCGGTGGCCGGAGCGAAGGCCGGGCGCGGTAGCTCCGCGTCGGCGGGTGAGGAGCGGGCCCGGAACGGGCCGTCGTCCCCGATGAGGTCGACCTCACCGCGATCGACCCGCCTGACCCGTGCGACGCGCAGTCCTTCGAGTTTCCGATGCGGTTTCGACCAGCGCTTCCACCACCGTTGCCAGTGGTCGTCCCAGCCGACTTGTTCGAGTTCGCGACCCATCACACATACGTCGGGTCAGGTCGACAACCCGTGGTCGTTCGGGTTGGGCCCGCTGGGTGGTGACGATCAACCCAGCGTAACCGCGCGCCGCGCCGTAGCGGGCCGAGCGGGTCATCCGGCTTGGCTACGGTCGGCCAGCACCACCTCGTGATGAGCCAGAACGGTGGCCGGGGAATGGACGCGGGCGTATTCGATGTCGTGACCGAGCACGATATCGAGCAGCTCCATACGGTCCGGGGTCTCCTTCCACGGGACGGCAACATACAGGGGAAGGCCGTATCGGGATCGGAGCCGGTCAAGGTTCTGATACACGCGTTTCTGATAGGCGTAGCGACGGTTCCACTCCCAACCACCGGGCGCGAAGCCGGTGCCGGGATCGAGGATGAGCTGGTCGCGGAGGCCATACGGTGCCAACCGTTGGAGTTGAGCGTCGAACCAGTCGAGCATGAGCTCGACGGGATCATGGCGTTCGACGTCGGTGTAGGTCCGGTCGAGATTCTTGGGGTCGGGGCCAGTGATGAACGGCAGGATGACGGGAAGGCCGCTTTCCGCGGCCAGTTCCGCCATGCCGTCGGCCTGGAGTGCGTCGGCCGCGTTCATGATCTGGGCACCATGGTCGATCGCCCGCCGCGCTACGTCGACCCGCCACGTGTCGACCGACACCGGTTTCCCCAGTTCCAACACCGCCTGGAGCACAGGCTCGATGCGCTGCCACTCCGCTTCGACCCCGACCTCAGCGGCAAATTCGGTCGAACCCTGGCCGCCGATGTCGAAGCCGTCGGCCCCGTCGTCCAGCAGAGATCGAGCCCGACTCAGTCCTGACTCGACGGTGGTTGCGACCGAGAACTCGGCCAGCGAATCGGGAGATGTGTTGATGACACCGAACAGTTCCATGCGGAGCCCATTCCAGCAGGTTCGCCGCCCATCTCCACCCCCCCGGAGGCCCCAAGCGACAAATCCACTCCCCCTGTGGCTCGATCGGCCGTTACGAGAAGTCCGCGCCCCCGGGGGTATCGACGTCCACCTTCACGGTCTGGTCGTCGGTTGCGCCCTGGCGATCCGAGAACTCGAACTCCGGTGCGGCCAGCAGGGCATCGCCGGACACCTCGACGGTCGACCACGACCGGTCGAGGCCCGGGGCCGAGATCTCCGCTCGCTCCTCGGGGTCATGGGGGGTGAGCTCCCACAGCAAGGCCGGCCGCTCGCCATGCCAGCGCACCGCGAACGCCAGGTGACCCAGCCGGGTCGGCGCATCGTGGACCTCGATGCTCTGGCCAAGCCAATCGGGGGGCAAGACCGGCAAGATGGCGACGCCCCCCGGGGTCTCGCTGACAAACAGCGAGCGAATCGCATCGAGGATCGCGGCACCGGTCACCGGATCGTGACCGGACCGGAACGATCCCGAACCGGTGCGAGGGTTCCGACTGGCCGGCCATGCGCCAGTGCCGTCGCCGTTTCGCGCCAGCCAGGCCAACCGGTCGGCAGCAACGGGGAGACACTGACGCGCCTCGGTCGACATGGCGTGGGCGGTCGCCAACAGGTCCTGGCCGGCACCCGAAAGGACCACCGGTGCGGCCCCGGAGGTCGTCTCCGGACCATCATCGGCCGATTGAGGCGTTCTGTCGGCGGCCGATTCTCTCGCTCTCTGGGCGGCGAGCGGCTCGCCGGCTACATCCAACAACTCGGCGGCGACGAGTAGGGCTCGTGGTGTCGTTGACCCCTGGGGTCGGGTGGCGAGCTCGGTGGCCATATCGGCGACGACGCCCGACAGCGCCTTCGTCACCTCCCTGTCGCGGCTCAACCACCAGTGATCACCGATGGCGCTCAGCAGGGGGATGGCGAGATCCGGATCGGCCTGTCCGTCAGAGGCCGCAGCCTCGAATCGTCGGCCGAGCGAGATCAAGGCGTCCGCAGCTTCGTCGTGAAAGCCTTGACGGTCGAGCGCACCGACCAGGGGCGCCCCATCGGCGATGGTCCGATACAGCGCGAGGAGGTGCATCCGCCCGGTTTGGACCATAGCGATGACCCGAGCATCGGGCACGATCACCCGCATCCCGCGGTCCGCCTGAGCCTGCCATCCCGCGGCCACCTGCCCCGATGCCGGCAGCGACAAGGGTGGAGCGAATCCGCTCGTCAAAGGCAACGACACCCTCCGAGTGGCCCCATGGGCCAACGGCATGACGACAGCCAGTTGGGCCAGCCCGTCCGGACAGCTCACCCTCGCGTCGGGGTCAGACACCGCCGAACCGGCCACGACGGCCGCTGCGAGGTCACCGCTCGCCCCATTTGAGGTGGCGGCCAAGGGCGGGGGTTCGTCCAGCACTACCGCCGGTTCGCCATCGACCAGTATCGTCCCGCCGTCGAGGTTGATGCTCCCGATCTCGGTCAAGGCTTCAAGATCGGCCGGTCTGATGGCCAGGGCCAGAGCCACCGGGAGTCGGCTGCGGTTCTCGATCTCCACCACGAGATGGTCATCGGTCGATCCTCGGGGCCGAGCGGCGAACACCCGGTGAGCGATGTCTCCTCCCGGTACTCGTAGGAGGGTTTCGACCACCGGGGCACCCTCGACGAGCTCTTGGCGCACACCGGGTTCGAGCGACGGGAAATGCCAGCGCTCGTCGGCGCCGACCCACCAGTCCAGTGACCACCGCTGGGGCCGGGATACGACGAGGCCTCGCGGGTCCACCATGCCCGCTCGGTCACCCCCGGTGATCGCCAGCGACGTCCATGCCCGGTGACCGCGGTTGGTCCGGGTACCCATCGGGTCGGTCGGCGTGAACTCGGGGCCGGTGGGGTCGGCCTCGCGCTGAAGCCACCAGGGCAACACCCAGTCCTGGGGGTCGGTGACCCAGGCTGCGGTTCGACGCCCGCGCGCCAGCGCCCGAGCATCATCATCGGTGCGATCCCGCCGTCGGGCGCCGGGCGCGCTCTTGAGCATCGAGCGGATGGACCTCATCGAGGTCCTGGGATCACGTCGCCGGTCATCGGGCGATGGTAGCCAATGACCAGCGGGGAACGAGCGGCTGGTCTCACCCGACCCCCGGTCCTGACATCATCGGATCAGGCCCCATGTCCTGGCCCGGATATCGAGCCGAAAGCGAACCCGGGCTAGGATTCTCACCCATAGGCGCTCTCGTCATGGTCCTCATCCCAGTCAAGGCGTTCGACCAGGCCAAGAACCGGCTGGCGGGTGCCCTCGCCCCCGAGGCCAGGTCCGATCTGGCCCGCCGGATGGCCGAACGGGTGATCGCGGCGGCAGGGGATCTCCCCGTGGCGGTGGTATGCGAGAACTCGGGCGTGGCTGAGTGGGCGAGCTCGTGTGGAGCACGCCCGATTGCCCAGCAGGGGTCCGGGCTCAACGCGGCGGTGACCAGTGGGGTGGCGGCGCTGGCCGGTCTTGGCGCCGAGCGGGTAATCGTCGCCCATTCCGATCTTCCCCTGGCCCGCGATCTGACCTGGGTCGGGAGCAGCGACGGCATCACCCTCGTGCCAGACCGCCACGGCGACGGCACCAATGTTCTGTGTGTGCCGACGGGCTTGGGGTTTCGTTTCGGGTATGGGTCCGGCTCTTTCGCGCGGCACCGACGGGAGGCTGCCCGGTTCGATGTGTCGCTCAGGATCGTGACGGACACCCGTTTGAGTTGGGATGTCGATGAGCCGGCCGACCTCCGCGCCGTCGACGCCGCCGGATTCCGAGCTCCGGGCTGGCGAGATCGGCCCCACCGTCCAGCGAGTGAAGATTGATGTCACACCGCCTCGCTAGGTTGTAGCCCTGCTCATCGGGTTGTGACCGCCCCCTCGGTCTCTCTTTCGTGTCCTCGACCGCACCTTGGTCGGCCACCCTTCGGGAGACCCCATGCCCAGCCACATCATCGACGATGGCTCACCACTTCAGGGCAGCGCCACGGCGGCGCCCACCTTGACCGAACTCTTGGCCATGTTGGACGATGTCGCCCGCGGGTTCGACGAGGGCCATAGCTCCCCTTTACATGCCGCGGTCGGCATCAGCCACGGCCCGTCCCCCACGATCCAACTCTGCCTTCCGAGCCGGGCCGGGTGCTCGGTGGTCGATGAGCTGGTCGGTACCCTGGCCCCTCCCTCATGGTCCGCGGTGGGCATCATCGCCACCGGCGCCGCCTGGCGTTACGACGTGGCCGGGTCGACCATTGACACCCACGGTGGTGTGGGTGGCCCCCGGGCCCGAGACTGGGTTGGCGTCGTCCACCTGAGCGACCGTACCGGCGCCCACGCCACCCGCATCCGTGGCATCGACCCCGGGGACGATGGCCAGGAGGTCGATCTGGGCCCGCCGGCCTCGGGCCGGCTCCTCGATGTCTGTCAGAGGATGCTGGAACTGCCGACCGCACCACCTACTCATGACATCCGCTCGCTCTGGGAATCGGTGTGGCTGGATCGGATCCTCATGAGCGCCTACGACCCGGATCCGGGATCGATCGGCTGGCCGGAGCTGGCGGGACTGCATCCGGCGGCAGTCTGGTCGGGACCCACACCGCCTGACGGTCGGCTCCGGGCCAAGACCGGCGACCCCTCCCGAAGCTGGACCCCAGCCGAACTCGGCCAGAGGGGCTCAGAGCTGGCAGACGCGTTCGGTTGGGATCAGTTGCGAGAGGCGGCCAGCCATGGCCGGTGGAGCAGTGATGCCCTCAGCGCTTCGGATGCCGCCTGGATGGACGCCGGCGTCTTCTCCCGCTGGCTGAGCGACCATCACCCTGCGCCTGCGGCCGTTTCGGATCTGGCCGATCTGCTCGGTGAGGAGATGATCGACATGATCGAGCACGGCCTGGGCGATCCAAGACGGGAGACGGCCCCCGGCGGATTACCGGGCTGCGCTGGTCAAGGCTGGCGCAAGAGCTCTCGGAGCTGTTGCAGATCCATGGGCTCACCAAAGAGATACCCCTGACCGAACTCGCACCCCATCTCGCGGAGGATCGCGGCCTCGCCCTCCTCCTCGATGCCCTCCACCACAACCTCGATCTGGAGCGCCGATCCCAACTGGGCTACGGCCCGCACGATGGCGGTATCGCCCAACAGGAGTCGCGCCGTGAACATCCGATCGACCTTGAGGACGTCGATGGGGTAGCGATGGAGATAGGCCAGCGAGGACCAGCCGGTCCCAAAATCATCGATCGCGACCCTCACCCCCATGGTGCGGATGGCGCTGAGTTGGGCCACCGATGCGACGGCGTTGTCGATCAGCATGGATTCGGTCAATTCGAGGGCGAGGGCCTCCCCGGGTAGACTGTGGCTCGCCAGGGCATCGCCTAGACGAGCCACGAACGCCGGGTCGCTGAGCTGGCGGGCCGAGAGGTTTACGGCAAGGTCGAGCGGGATGCTTGTCTCGGCGCGAATTTCCACTATCTCCCGACACGCGGTTTCCAACGCCCAGCCGCCTATGGGCTTGATGAGGTCGGTCTCCTCCGCGGCACCAAGAAACTCGGCGGGTTGCAGCTCACCGCGGGTGGGATGGTCCCAGCGCAAGAGCGCTTCGACCCCGGTGATCTCGCCCGTGGCCAGCGCGACGATCGGTTGATACCGCAGGACGAACTGCTCCTCCTCCACCGCCCTGCGCAGCTCGAGCTCGATCTGCAAGCGAGCGACGACATGGTTTCGGAACTCGGCGGTGAATACCTGGCAGGTGCCCCGGCCTCCCTTCTTGGCCCGATAGAGCGCGGTGTCAGCGTCTCTCAACAGGTCCGACGTTGTCGTGGTCACGGCGTCATGTCCCGACACCGTCGCCGCGCCGATCGACATCGAGACCTGAAGCTGCTCCCCGTCGATGTCGAAGGGCTCGGACACCAGCCCAAACAGATGCTCAGCGATCGAGTCAACCGCCGCCCGGTCCTCGAGCCCGTCGCAGACGACCAGAAACTCATCACCCCCGATCCGACCGATCGTGGTGCTGAACAGATCCTGGGCCGCGAGGCGTCTTCCCAAGTCGACGATGAGCTGGTCGCCCACCTCGTGACCGAGGCTGTCATTCACCAGCTTGAAGTCGTCGATATCGCAGTGGAAGACCGCGACCGTGTCGCCCTTATGCGCAGTGCGAGCCCGTGCCTGGTCGATCCGGTCGATCATCAACGCTCGGTTGGCCATGTTGGTCAGCGGATCGTGTAGGGCCAGGTGCCTCAGCCGTTCCTCGGCGTTGCGCTGGTCGGTGATGTCGACGATCTGACCAAGACAGTGGTCGGCTTCGCCGTCGGGCCCGCGCACCAACGACATGGTCAACTGGCCCCAGATGATGTTCCCGTTGCGATGACGGAACCGGGTCTCGCGCCGGTAGACGGACAGCTCGCCATTGATCAACTGGTCGAGCATCGCCCGATCGCTGCCCGCGTCGGCCCGATACACCACCTCGGTCGAGCTGGCCACCAGATGGTCGGCCGAGTAGCCCAACAGGGAACACAAGGCCTGATTCACGTGCAGCCAGCGCCCGTCGATATCGGCGACGAACATGCCGATCGGCGCGTCGTCGAACAACACATTGAACGACTCCACCCCCTGCCGGTGCCGGCTGAGATCGGCCACGTGCACGATCAAGGCCGCGACGTCGGCCGTGGAGTCGGTCTCGTATTCCTCGTCTCCGCCCAGTGGGGAGATCCACAGCTGGGCCCAGGTGCTCGAGCCTCCGGATCGGTAGATCCTGGCATCGACCATCGCGCTCGCCACACGGCCGTCTCGAACATCGGCGAGATGTCGACGGACCATCGGCCGGTCGACCGGATGGATGACATCGAGGATCGATCCCCGATCGTCGAGATCGATCTCCTCACCGCCATCGCTCGCCAACCGAAGTACCGGCGGCCGCACCGACGGTGCCACATAGGCCATGAACGCAGCGTTGGCCTGTTCGATATCGAGCTGCAAACCCACGACCACGGCCCCCAGGACGCTGTCGTGGAAGGCGCGCGTCAACCCGACCGGTGATCCACATGCTGCGGTCAATCCCGAGAGCGGTCGTTCGTCCATAGAGGAAGGGCTCCGAATCTACTACTGTAGACGGTCAGATCACTACCGAAGGCGCGACGTTGCTCTGCGTGCCACTGGAGCCGTCGGCGTTGATCCCGCCAACCGGAATCAGAACGGTATCCACCGCGGGCCTGAACGCATACGCTGAATTGGTGATTCCTGCCCGAAAACTCGCCACCCGCTCGGCTTGGGCGTTGGCCCTGCTCCTCGTGCTCGGCGGCTGTCGCGTCCCGTTGACCACACCGTTCAGTGTGGCGGCCGACGGGGTGGCCCAATTCCGGGTCGAGGTCGTGGCGACCACCCCTCACGACGCCCAGGCCTACACGCAGGGGTTGGTCGTGGAGGGGGACCAACTGTTCGAGAGCACCGGCTCGCGTCGACGCCCAACCCCCGATTCCGGTGGCCGCCAGACCGTCGGACCGTCCAGCCTGCGCCGCGTCGATCGAGCCACGGGGACCATACTCCAGCAGATCGAGTTGGAGCCCCAGCTGTTCGGCGAAGGCCTCACCCGAGTAGGTGACCGGCTCATCCAGCTCACCTGGCTGTCACATCAGGCAATCGTCTACGACGCTGAGACGTTCGACGAGCTCGAGCGGTTCAGCTACGACACCGAGGGGTGGGGGCTGTGCTTCGACGGGGACCAGCTGATCATGAGCGACGGCTCCGCTGAGCTGTCGCTCCGCGACCCGGTCACCTTCGAAGAACGCCGACGTGTCACCGTGCGCTTGCTCAATGATCCGGTAGCCCGGATCAACGAGCTCGAATGTGTTGATGGCCTCGTCTACGCCAACGTGTTCCAAACCGACCAGATCATCATCATCGACCCGGACTCGGGGCAGGTCGCGGGGGTGATCGACGCCTCGGGCCTGCTCGACCGTGGCGCCGACCCCGGGGCGGGAGTGCTCAACGGCATCGCGTACGACGCCACCTCCGAGCGGTTCTTCATCACCGGCAAACTCTGGCCGACCTTGTTCGAGGTTCGCTGGATCCAAGGACCGGGAGCCGGCGCGACCGGATCAGACGCCCGCGCCGACGAGTGAACCGATGGCGAAGGTCACTGCAGCCGCGACCGTGGCGATGGCCACCTGGCGGAACATGGCCCGGAACTTTGATCGACCCGTGAAGGTGGCCAGCGACCAGCCCACCGCGAGCGCGGTCACCGCGGCCAATATCACCGATGCGACAACGGCGACGGCTCCGGAGGTGAAGAACCAGGGCAGCAGAGGCATGATGGCGCCCACCGCGAACGCCCCAAACGAGGAGCTGGCGGCGATAACGGGTGACCCGAGAGAGTTCGGATCGATACCGATCTCTTCGCGGGCGTGCACCTCCAAAGCGATTTCGGGGTCCGCCATGACGGACTTTGCCATCAGCGCCGCCGCCTCGGTAGAGATGCCTCGCTGCTCATAGATGGAGGTGAGTTCCTCGGTCTCGCGGACCGGATTCTCGGCGAGGGCCCGACGCTCCTGGTCGAGCTCGCGTTCGAGCAGCTCCCGCTGGGCCTGCATCGAGACGTACTCACCCGCAGCCATCGACACCGCACCGGCGATGAGCCCGGCCAAGCCGGCGAGGCGCACAACGCCGGCACCGGGCGAGGCTCCGGCGACACCGAGCACGAGCGAGACATTGCTCACCACTCCATCGCTGACACCAAAAACTGCTGCTCGCGCGGCGCCACCGTGCACATCTCGATGGTGTTCATCGTGATCGTGAAGATGTCGATTGTTCATGAGCCAGAGTCCTTTTCGGGACGGAGCGTCGGAAACAGGATCACCTCGCGGATGGCGGACACCCCAGCCAACAGCATGACAAGGCGGTCGATGCCGATGCCCATGCCCGCCGTCGGCGGCAGTCCGTACTCCAGTGCTCTCAGGTAATCCTCGTCAATGGTCTGGTGCGCTTCGGTATCGCCATGGCCGGCCTGGGCCACCTCGGCCTCGAACGCCATCCTTTGTTGATCGGGCCGGTTGAGCTCGCTGAAGGCATTGGCGAGCTCACGCCCTTGAACGAATAGCTCGAACCGGTCGGCGAACTCGGGGATCTCGTCGTTACGGCGGGCCAGGGGCGATACCTCGGTCGGGTATTGATACACAAAAATCGGGCCCTCCAGCGTGGACTCGACCTTCTCGTCGAACAGCTCGAACACCAATCGTCCCGCACCCCAGAACGGCTCATAACCGACCTGGTGACGGTCGCAGACCGCACGCAGCTCGCCTACCTCCATCCGCGGGTCGACCTGTTCGCCCGTGACCTCCGCGATGAGCTCGACCATCTGGCGCCGCGGCCAGGGTGGGGTCAGATCGACCGTCCCGGTCTCGGTCCTGACCGTCGTCGCCCCGGTCGCTTCCTCGGCACAACGAACGATCAGCCGCTCAGCCAGGTTCATCATGTCGTGCTGGTTGGCCAGCGCCTGGTAAATCTCGACCGAGGTGAACTCCGGGTTATGGCGGGTATCGATGCCTTCGTTCCGAAAGATACGGCCGATCTCGAACACCCGCTCCATGCCCCCGACCACCAGGCGCTTCAAATGCAGCTCGGTGGCGATCCGCAGATACATCTCCAGACCCAGCGCATTGTGGTGGGTGACGAAGGGTCTTGCCGCCGCCCCTCCGGCCTCGGTCTGAAGCACCGGCGTCTCCACCTCGACGAACCCGTGCTCTTCGAGAGCTCGCCGCATCACCGATATCGTCTTGTGGCGGATCTCGAACACGCGGCGCGCGTCATCGTTGGTGATGAGGTCGACATAGCGCTGACGAAAGCGAGTGTCGGTGTCCGAGAGCCCTTTCCATTTGTCGGGTAGGGGTCGGAGGGCCTTGGCCAGCAGCACCACGGTCGCGGCCTTG
>Ga0316190_10002036_pt1 | contig 14728 bp, 12 predicted proteins | sample Eddworburrow2_MG_FD_204929 | JGI IMG/M metagenome (GOLD analysis project Ga0316190, IMG submission 204929) | Coastal sediment microbial communities from Maine, United States - Eddy worm burrow 2 | ecosystem: Environmental > Aquatic > Marine > Coastal > Sediment | place: USA: Maine | collected... | reverse complement strand
AAACTGCATCAGGATCAAAGCGCACTGCACAATGCGTTTAAAGAAGTATTGCTGGAGGTAAATCAGACAATTGAAAAAGTGCGCAGGATTTCCAGGGACTTGAGCCCATCGGTTCTGGTGGACCTTGGTCTAAATGCTGCTCTTCGAGGGATGCTTAAATCATTTACCAAACATTCCAAGATTGAGATATCGACGGATATTCAGGACACTAAAAATTTATTCTCAAGCGAACAGCAAATAGCGGTCTATAGAATCTTTCAAGAAATAATTACCAACATAAGCAAACACGCTCATGCCTCCAAAGTTTCCATTGTTGGTAAAAAGAAAAGCAGCAAGGTTTTTTTCAGAGTGAAAGATAATGGCATAGGGTTTGATATCGAGGAGATTAATGCAAGGCATGCCCCTGAAAAAGGATTGGGTCTGGCGGCCATGGCCGAGCGTGCAAAGATGCTGTACGGGCACTTTGAAATCTCCAGTCAAGTGAATTCGGGCACCATAATCGATTTTGAGGTACCAATAGACAGTTCGCCCGAATTGGGAGTCATGTAGAAAGGAGGTGAAACGAATGCGTCCTTACCAGATTGTCTTGGCCGATGATCACCTCATGCTTCGCCACGGGATAAGACGAATCATCGAAGAAGCAGAAGATCTGGTTGTGGTAGGAGAAGCCAGTGACGGGCTCGAGCTACTTGACCTGCTCAAAAAATCAACACCAGACATGGTCATTCTTGATCTATCCATGCCGAAACTCAGGGGGCTGGAGGCGGCTATAGAAATAAAGACGATATATCCCAAAGTTAAGATTCTGATTCTAACCATGCATAATAACAAAGAATATCTTATACAGGCACTCGCAGCTAGAACTGACGGTTATTTACTAAAAGAAGACACGGATACGCAATTAATTGCTGCCATCGAATCTATCCGGCAAGGAAAAATCTTCCTGTCACCGTTGATATTGAGCGATTTAACAAGCAACCTCATAGACTTCATCGACAGAACCGGCGAGCCTCATGATGAGACCTTGAGCAACAGAGAAAAACAGGTCCTAACCCTATTGTCGGAGGGAAAATCCAGCAAAGAAATCGCTAAGCTTCTGTTCATCAGCTCCCGCACCGTTGAGCATCACCGGGCCAGTATTAATCGAAAGCTGAATATTCAAAATATCGTGGATCTCGTAAAATATGCCATTCGGAAAGGTTACACTTCGCAAGACCCTTAATCTCGCTGACTTCCATATTTTAAAAACCTAACGTTTAAATTTCCTGCCCCGTAATCCCTAAATTATCCACCAGAATTCAAGTATTTTCAACATTATAGGTATTACTACCTATCTACAATTGGGTAGCGTCCACAATTGGCATTGAACAATATTTAACTTATTAAAAACTACACATTACCTTCCTATTTGGGCAGTCTTATAAGCAGGTGTGATAAATTTCTCTTGCAATCAAATTGGCTACAATTTCTCTAATTTGGATTTTATGTTTTGGCTTCAAATTTCAAGATTTGCGTTTACAGAAATAACGGTGACCTGCATCTGAAATTAAGGGGTGATTTCGACGGGACTTCGGCGCACGAGTTGCTCAATGTCTTAAAAAATCATTATCGCGAATCTGAGCAAATCTTAATACACACGAAAGATCTGACCCAAATACATTCTTTCGGGCTGCAGATCTTTAATAAAAATATCAACATTTCTACTAAACGCAATAATAGGCTTGTATTCACTGGAGAGAATGCATCCGATTTCGCTTTTTAAGAAAATCGATTTTTTTGGGCAGCCAAATATTTAATTCAAAACAAACTAAACGTAAAGACAATATCGGCAACTTCATCATTCAAACCTAGTACTTTTCCGGATCTAACTATCTTCAGCTTCCGCACCGAACGGTTTAAAAACGATTAACAATTGGGGCAGCAGCGTCAGGGAGCCTATCAAAGCGATCAGCATTGCCAATCCCGTCAGCAAGCCGAAATAAATTGTGGGAAGAAAATTGGACAGGGCCAGGATTGAAAACCCGATAATTATCGTCACCGATGTGTAATAAATGGCATACCCAATGCTGGTATGACAGTGAAACATCGTATTAACATAATTGCGTTCGGCATCGAATTCCTGTCTGAACCTGTAAATATAGTGAATGGTGTTATCGACCGCAATACCCATGCTGATCGCTGCGATGGTGATGGTCATCATGTCAAGGGGAATGTTCAGCCAGCCTATCACACCTAGCACGGCGGCAATCGCCAGCAGGTTAGGTGTAATCGCAATTAAGGCTATTTTAAGGGACCTGAACAGGATTAGAAACATACCCATCAGAGCAATGACGACCACGCCCAGCGTCAGAATCTGTGACTCAAACAGACTTTGCAGCATATTGTTGTAAAGCACCAGCAATCCGGTTAAATGGACATCATCTTCCCTCAAATTCAGCTTGTTTATCAAATCATATTTGATTTTTTTCACTAATTCATTCCGCCTTAAAGATTCCTCGGAATCCTTAACACGGATAGCGTAGCGCAGCTGGTTATGTTCCACGGATACATAGGGATTTATAATCATGGTTTTAAACGTGTCGGGCAACTCCTTATACACCAGGGCCAATTGAAAATTGTCCAGCGGTTGGCCGTTATTGAAGTCTTCAGCGATCTTCAGCATCGTTGCCAGGGATAAAACCTTCCCGGTTTCGGGGAGGCTATCGAGATAATCATGTATTCTGGTGACCTGTGCCATCTTCTCGGCAGTAAACCAGTAACTCTCATCATCTTCAGTGCTGTCGAATTCGTCAAACTCTTCAAATTCATCTTCAAACTCTTCAAATTCATCGTCGCTTTTCGAATCGATTGCGGGGGAAGTAACTTGGGAAGATGCCTCAGGTTGATTAAGCTCAATGATGACATCCAGCGGGGAGGTTCCGCCCAGCTTTTGATCGATGACCTTCAGGCCTTGATAGATCTCCGTTGTATCCTTAAAATAATCAATGAAGCTGTTTTCAACGACCAGTCTGGAAATTCCCAATATACTGATGCCAAAAATGATACCGCTTGATACCAGTATCGTTTTTCCGTTGGTTCCGGTGAATCCGGCCAAAAATGATGTCAATGAGTAGCGTGATCTCTTTATGGTCCGACGGGCCCGGGGCGGTTCCTTATTCACCACCATTAATCCGGCCGGAAAGAGCAGGAAAGTTACGGCCAGGGAAACAGTAATCCCGGCAATCATCATCCAGCCAAAGGTTTTGACGGGCAGCAGGTCACAGAGCAACAGCGATCCAAAACCGGCGATCGTCGTCAGGGCGGCATACAGACAGGGAGTCACCATTAAACGGACGGTATTCAGGATAAGGGTACGCTGTTCGCTGCCGGGATTTTGGGATGCGAGGTCCAGGTAGCGTACGATTAAGTGGATCGTGATTGCCATCGTGATGATCAGTTGCAAAGATATGAAGTTGGATGAAACCACCGTGACCTGCCAGCCGAACATTCCCAGAAGCCCCATCATGGCAATCGCCGAAAACATGCAGCAAAGCATCGGCAATAAAACCCAGCGAAAATTTCTAAAAATAACGCTCAGGGTAACAATCAGAAAAAACATGACCCCGAGTCCGAATACTTTCAAGTCACTTTTAATAAAGCTGATCATGTCGTCGGCGATCATGCCGACGCCGCCCAGAAACAGTTCGGCGTCCCGGCGATAGTTGTCCATAACCGCGCGGATGTCCGCAATATCCTGATGCCTGGTTTTTTTGTTCTCTTCCCGGAGCTTTCCAAGTTGTTCGTTAAGGTGTTTAATTTCAACTGATTCAGCTGCCGTGAGCGGCCCATTTTCCCGTTTTATTCGCAATAGATCGCGACGGGCTAACAGACCCTGAAAGCGTTCATCCGTGTGGAGTTTAATCTGCAAGGCAGTGGTTTTCAGATCCGGGCTGACCAGTAGATTTTGGTATAGGGGACTTTTGCTGAACTCGATTTTAGCCAGCCGGCGGTCCACTTTCGGAGATTCAAGCGTCTGGATACCGGCACCGGGTTTCCGTCCCCCGACTGGCTCCGGTAAACTTTTCAGCAACGGAACATCCAACATAGAAATGACCGACGACACACCGTTCAGCTTTCTTAGATCATCGCGCAGGCGTGTTAGTTGCGCCAGGGCATCATCTGAAAATAAATCATTCACAGGGGTATAGATCATCAGCAAATAGTCAAGGCCCCCGTAACGTGATTTTATAATCCGTGAATATATAAAGTCTTCGTCGGTCTCGAGAATCAGTGTTTCCGTCGAAGCATCCAGCTTAAAATCCTTCGCTTTGTATCCAAGCAAAGCAATCACTACCAGAAGACACAATAAGATAAGTCGTGGTCGCTCCAGGACGATTTTATCGTAATAGCGGGATAACACTGAATTGCGGTTCTCCATGGCAATCGTTAATCGAGGCTGTTGAATATGTTCCCTTTAGTGAGACTTGGAAAAATAAGGTTGTAAAAATACCGAGATATTTAACTATCGGCCGGATTCTCCAATTTCAGCAGAAGGTCGTCAACTGTTCCACTTTCAAGGATACTGTTGAATTGGGAACGGTAGCTTCGGATGATGCTGACACCCTGAATCTCTAAATCATAGATTTTCCAGTTTGTCTGGGCTTTATAAAACTTGTACAGGATAGATATTTTCTTGTCTTTAGAGACCAGGTATGTTGGGGTATGGATTTTTTCCTTCACTTGAACGGACGGTTCATATAAAACCTTCTCATCTGTATACAAATTGAAATTACTGAGATAGGACGCCTTCAAACGTTTGATAAAAAGTTCCGTGAATCTCTCTTTTTTATCCTGTGACAATCCGGACCAGTGCTTTTTCCCCAAAGATAGCCTCGCCATCAGCTCAAAATCAAACATAGGTGTGACGATGTCAACGATTTCTTTATTTTTAGCCTGTTGGTCAAGATCATTTTTCTGCAAAATGGTAAATACGGCGTCAAGATTGGTCTTCACTAAATTATCGATTTCACTTTTATCATCGGCCGTAGCTGACTGGGAGAATAAAAGCAGAGCTATAACAACAATCAGCAGGTTTTTCATAATCTATCCTTTATTGGTATATTGTGGATTTCTTCTCATGGTCTTCGTTGATGCAAATCAGTTAATACAAACAAACTGCTACACGTGTCAACTCTGAATTCCCAATTTTCATAACAAAATCAGATCTTTTATATTGCCGCATTTTGTGCATGCGGACAGATTATTAATTCAAGTTTTGACGTGGCAGGCCGATAAAACTGGTAATTAAGCTTATATGACAAAAGCAGGTTGTCACATTAATTTCCGATCTCCTTTCAGGTGATTTGAACGACTGTCAATTGGAAAAATCCTCTAATGTCGGATTCAACCCATATAACATTCAGGAACTGACCATATGGATATTGCAACTGTTATAGGTCTGCTCGGCGGAACGACCCTGGTTGTTGTCTCTATTCTAATCGGCGGTTCTTTTTCGATTTTCATTAACATTCCGGGATTACTCATCGTTGTCGGGGGAACCGTCGCCACCAGTTTTATCAAATTTACGATGGAAGATATCATCAATTCCATCCGTGTGGCAATGAAGGCATTTATGGTTAAAATCGATCCACCGGAACAAATCATGGAAAAAATGGTTTCAGTCGCTAAAGTCGCCAAGGAAAAGGGCTTGATGGCGTTAGAGAATGAAAAACCGGATGATGAATTTGCGGCCAAGGCGTTTCAGTTTCTGGCGGATGGGTTTGACGAACAACAAATCAAGGAATTGTTGCAAAAAGACATCAATCTGACAATCCAGCGTCATACGACCGGACGAGGTGTTTTTAAAGGCATGGGTGGGTCGGCGCCGGCTTTTGGAATGATTGGAACCCTCATCGGTCTCGTTCAAATGCTCGCCAATATGTCCAATCCCCAGGACATCGGTCCGGCCATGGCGATAGCGCTATTGACCACGCTCTACGGCGCGCTGATTGCCAATCTGGTATGTCTGCCCCTGGCCGACAAACTTGCATTGAGAAGCCAACAGGAACAAATATCGAAAAACCTGATTCTTGATGCCGTTCTGGGCATCGCCAGGGGATTATCCGGAATGGTGTTCCAGGAGACGCTTAAAATTCATCTCTCGCCGAAGGACCGCCTGAAGGTTGTGCCAAAAGAAAAGAAAAAGGCTAGTGCATAGTGAATGAGGATTGTCCACCACAAGAGGAAGTCGAGGAGGGTGCCCCCCTGTGGATGGTAACGTTCGGGGACCTCATGAGCTTGCTGATGTGCTTTTTTGTTCTCTTGCTCTCTTTTTCCGAAATGGACCGTAAAAAATACAAAATGGTCTCGGGATCCATGGCACAAGCCTTTGGAATTCAACGCAAAAAACCGGTTTTTGAATCCCCGAGGGGTCAGAAAATGATCGCCAAAGAGTTCGACCAGGCGGTCCTGATCACAAAAATAGAAGAGTCCATCCAACCAATTATAGATGAAATAAAAAATGAATATGAAGAGCTGAAGGACGCTGTTGAATTAGAAATAGGGGAAGATAAAGTAACCATCCGCATGATGGGAGAGGCCACCTTTGATACCGGCAAAGCCGAGTTGCACCCGGCTTTCAGGCCTCTGCTAAAAAAAATCGGAACGGTTCTGAGCCAAACCAAAGCGGAGATCATCATAGCCGGTCATACCGACAACGTTCCCCTAAGTGGCGGGCTGTTTGGCTCCAACCTGGGATTATCCATGGCTCGGGCCGGTTCGGTGGCCGAATATTTGCTCCGAACAACCGCCATTGATCCAAAGAGACTATCAACCATGGGTTTTGGTGAATTTCGTCCGCTGACTTCCAACGACACCGCCCAGGGACGCCGCAAGAATCGACGCGTGGAAATAATTGTGAGTCACTAATTCTGCTTTATCATATTGAAATTCGAATAAATTACCTTGCTCTGACAATTACTTGGATCTCCCGCCATCGACAAACACATCGACACCCTTTATTAAAGCATGAAATCCGATAGAAAATTAATAGTCACGGTAGTTAGCTTCCTTCTTTTTATCTCGCCCGCGGCTCTCGCAGATACCGTCATTTTAAAAAACGGCAGGGAACTAAAGGTTGAAAAGGTCTGGCCGAAAGGCGACCAAATATGCTTTATTTTCCATGGAATGAAAGTCGTCATCCCTCAGAGTAAAATATCGCGCATTGAAGGCAGTTCAGATAATTTAAAAACACTTCGCCACGAGTCCGGCCAAGACGTCACTCAGGGTCAATCGGAGGACACATCACAGGTAGATCTAAACGCTTCCGGGTCAGTCACTCCAATAAAGTTATTTTCTGCATTACGAAAGGATGGATTTGGTGATCTGCAATGGAGACGTAAAGTGTCCAGTGTTGATGGTTTGAAGAAAAAACAAACCGTTTCGGATTTGGATGACGTTGTCGAATATCTTCGTCCTAAAGATCTTTTCCAAGTCGGTGATACCGCTCTGGTATCTGTCAATTATGCTTTCTGGCGGGATCAGCTCTACACGGTTACCCTCTGGACCAAGGGGTATTCCAATTTCACGGCCCTGCGTGATGCGGCGTTTAATAAGTTTGGTCCGGGTATCCGAGGCGATTCCACCCGCGAAAGGTATCTTTGGTCTGATGCCCTCAGCGACATCATGCTGGATTATATTCAAGATGGCCGTTATGGTATGCTGTGGCTGAGATCCAAAGAATTGGATCACCAATGCAGGTCATCCCAATTAAAAGGCCACGCATCCTATCTGAAATGGATGAGATCAAGAGAATAAAATTTCCATACGGGTACCGTTAATCCCCAATATCCCACCGCCACCGCATCTGACTTTGACAAAAATATCGCCTCGTCCCCAAGCAAGTTTCCCTCTTGCAGAATGAACCACCCTCTGATTAAGCACTAAGCTATTTTTACACCCGTGGATCTGCCTCCGGCTGATCGAATATTGAATGGGAAAAATAGTTGATGTCGACGTCTTGACAATGATGCCAGTCAATAGAGCGCGTCTTTTCTTGCATAAGACTGCTTGACAGATACCCATTTCATATTAGTTTAATCTTAAACCACTTAACATCGGGGGTAATATGAGTAGCCAATCCAACAAAGTTTTACAAATTATTAAACCTCAGCCGGTGATTGAAGGGGCTGGCGTGAGGCTCAAGCGCAGCATAGCGACCGCAACCCTGGATCATCTTGATCCCTTTTTGCTTTTCGATCATTTTGGCTCCGACAATCCTGACGATTACATCAAAGGTTTCCCCATGCATCCCCACCGAGGCATCGAAACGGTAACCTACATGATATCGGGTGAGGTCAATCATAAAGACAGTATGGGAAATTCCGGCAGTATCGGTGGCGGAGACGTCCAGTGGATGACCTCCGGAGGTGGGATTATGCACGAGGAGATGCCTCTGCCCTGTCAGCAGGAAATGGTCGGATTCCAGCTTTGGGTAAACCTGCCGGCCAGTCTTAAAATGACAGTGCCGCGCTATCAAAATATTGCCTCTGATGAGATTCCGGAAATAATCCGCGATGACGGCGTTAAAATTCGGTTGATCGCCGGCGAAATGGATGGTATTCGCGGTCCGGTAAGCGACATTTTTGCAAATCCGACCTACATGGACGTTTCTATCCCTGCCAGCGGCTCTTTTTCTTATTCTGTCGAACGGGGGGACACCGTCTTTGCCTATGTTTTCGAGGGCGAGGGCGTGTTTGACTCCGGTGACGTGCCAAAAGTCGAAACGGTCGCTCAGCCGCGACTTGTGGTATTGAGTGACACAGGTTATTTTGAGACCCGGGCAACCAAATCGTATGTCCGGTTTCTGCTGATTTCAGGAAAACCCTTAAATGAGCCTATCGCCAGACATGGCCCCTTTGTCATGAACACTCAAGATGAAATCCAGAAGGCGCTTGAGGATTTGAGAAACGGTACATTTGTTAAAAACTGATTCAAATTTTGGGTTGATTTTTTTAAGCAGCTGAAGGAAATTTGGAACCATTGGCATCTTTGTATATAAAGGAGGGCAATATGATGAACTCGGGTTTTAAAATTGCGGTGGTATTGCTGCTGACCGTCGGGATGACATCCTGTGCCGGTCGAAGTAAGGAACACCCTACGACCGTCCGTCAACTCATCGCCGAATCATACGGGCTTCAACATTTTAACGAGGTGGGAAAGATTCAGTATACATTTAATGTAAAATTAGGTGAAAAGCTGATCAGCCGATTCTGGATCTGGGAGCCACGTCTTGACCGGGTCACCTTTAAAGGGATGGATTTCCAGGAGGCCATTACATACAATCGCGATGAAATTGAGGGTACGGAATCAAACAAGCTCAAGAAGATTGATGCCTGGTTTATCAATGATAACTACTGGCTGCTGTTTCCCTATCATGTTGCCTGGGACACGAATGCAAAAGTAGAAGATATCGGCCGGAAGGCGCTCCCTATGGGCGCCGGAAAGGCGAGGTGTGTGGTCGTTACGTATCCGGCAACCGGCGGATACACACCCGGTGATGTCTATGATCTCTTTCTTGACGATCAATACCGCCTGATGCAATGGGTGTATCGCCGCGGCGGGTCTGAAAAGCCTACTCGAATCTCCACCTGGGAAGACCACCGTAAAGTGGGCCCCTTAACTGTGTCTTTGAATCATCAGGGAGAGGATCAAAATTTTCGGGTATGGTTCACCACCGTGGGTGTTATGATGGTCGGCGCCGACAGTTGGTTGTATGCGCAATAATGCTTCATTTCATGGTGCCATAGAATTTAAAGAAATGACGCATGATAAACTTCACCGTGCTTTTGTTAATATGGTAGTTTTCCCGACCGTCACTGAAATAGGTCAGTCCAATCAACGGCTGGTAAATGGTAGCCATTTCAAAGGCTGGAAAATAATGAACATTTTCATGCCGCAGCGTAAATTCATCGGCAACGGCACGCAGGGTGGATTTGGAGTTACAGCTGGCACTGATGACATCAAGGTCTTTGCGAAATGTGGCCCACAGGTTGACCGGTGAGATGGTGATCAACAGTTGGCAGGCAGGATTGTACAGCGCCATAGCGGCATGAATCCGTTCCAGGTTTTCAAGATTTTCTGCGTAGCGGCTTACCTTAAACTCATAGCGGCTCATATCCCCACCCTCATTTACATACGGACCTGACGGCAGGCTGATGACCGAGCCGTCAACACGATCCTGCCAGATTTCGGTCAGTCCAAGAGTGATGATTAGCACCGCAGCCCCTTGTAGAGCGCGTCGAGAGTAAATCCGGTGCTGGGCAAAATCGGTCTCGGCGGCTTCAACACTGTCGTACAGAATAATGCGACGATAAGGGTCCTGAACTTTATGGGAACGTGGGGAAATCCACCAGCGCAGGTCGGGCTGCCGATTCTCAAAGGTATATTCAAAAATCTGGCGCAGGCAAAAGGTATTGTACACCCTTTCCCAGGCGGCGCTGGCATGGATTGCCGCCGGATGCTGCGTTTCCTCAGCCACATAGTTGTAGCCCCGTTGAATAAGCCGCCGCTTGATCTCCCGGGCAAAACAGGATCCAATGGATGCAATCGGAGTGGATTCATCGATCTTCAGGCCCGTCTCTCTGGGTACCGGGAAGTTTCCATCCGCCGGTGGGTTGTCAAAAGATCCCGGCCAAACCTGCCACGATTGGAACCGGTGAACCGGATGTACGTCTGATTGTGCCATGGCAATTCCTTATATATTAATCTCGATATTTCGATAAAGATTCGATATTGATCTTGGACATACTCATGTCGCCATTAAAACATCATGATTCTTGATGATGGTGACTCGTTGGAAATAAGGCGTTCTATCAATTATATTTTATATGATGGAGCGAAGCGATTGCTTTTGCCAGCATCGGGTGACCAGTATCCAGCATCTTAGGCGATAACTGCTGCTACCTTTTGTCCAGATATTTTGACCCAATTGTAAAATAAATCACGGAGTCTGTATAGATGAAATATTGCAGGAAATCATCTTAACCTAAAATACAATGGAAGGAGCGGATCGAAATCATAAAATATTCATTCTTCAATTCACAGGCCCGGTTGACATGGAGAGTGCAAATTCCTATATTGCGCTCTCTGATGGGTTGGGCAAGGTTGTAACTGTTGCGGGAGTGTCCCCAATGTTTCGACATAAGGGTATATGAAAGATGAGGAGGATAAATGAGGATCCTATCCGTGTATTACGGCCATGATGCCAATTGCACGTTGCTTGAAGATGGGAAACCAGTGGTCGTGCTTGAAAAAGAGCGCCGCTCGCGCATAAAACACGACCAGGGCATGATGGATTTAGAAGAAATTCTGGAACAATATGGATGGGATCCTGCAACCATTGATGTCATCGCCATCAACCCCTGGGTGAGACCCACATTAGACGGGAAAGTCTTCCGGTGGCTGCTAGAGGGCAATACCTATCGAGAATATCCCGATTACATGCTGGACGGCTGGCACGGCGAGGCTGAAGGTCGTTACAGCCGGCATCGCATCAGGATGTTCGGACGTTGGTACGATGGTTACGCCGTCGATCACCACCTGGCGCATGTTGCCGGTGCCCTGTTTGCATCCGGATTCGAAGAGGCCGGAATCTTAACGGCCGACGGCGGGGGTGACTACCGGATGTGTGCCCTGGCGTTTGGCAGCGGCGCTAAAATACATGAGATCGAATACGGCTGGGGCCACGAATATAAAAAAAAGCAGCTTAACATCGGATCGGTTTGGGCCTCCATTGGTGAATACAATTTCGGTATGAATCGCCTCGAAGGCGCCGGTAAACTAATGGGGCTTGCCAGTTACGGGTCTGCGAGGGAAGACATCGTCGATGCGCTCAGGCAGCAGATGCTTTACCACCCGTTTGACGCATTTCCGAGCCACAAATTCCGCCGACAAAATGGTCTCCGGCTTGATCCTGACGATGCCTTTGCCCAGGATGTTTGCGCTTCCCTGCAAAAACTAACGACGGAACTTTACCTCGAAGCCGCAGCCCGTATAAAAGCCTGGAAACCGGTCCGTCACCTGATCATGACGGGCGGCTGCTCAATGAACTGCCTTGCCAACACTGCCATTCACCAGAGTGGATTGTTCGAAGACACCTGGGTTGCCGCCCAACCCCACGACGGCGGCTTGAGTTTAGGACAGGCACTGTTCGTTTGGCACCACATTCTCGATCATCCCCGTACGCCGGTGGCGTTGAGCCCCTATCTGGGAACGGACGCCGGCGAAATAAACGAGGATTTCATTCCTGATATTATTGAGTTTCTCGAGCAAGGACAAAGCGTCGGGTTATGCTACGGCCGTGCGGAATCCGGACCGCGCGCGCTGGGCCACCGCAGCATACTGCTGGATCCACGAATTGCAGACGGCAAAGATCGTCTCAATGAACATGTGAAACACCGTGAATGGTACCGTCCCTTCGCCCCCATGGTACTTGGAGATTGGGGGGTACCCAGCAAGTATATGTCCTACATCGTATCGACAAATGCGCAGGAGGTACCGGGGGTAACCCATGTGGACGGCACCAGCCGTCCCCAAATTGTCGGCCCGGGAGACGATCCTTTCATATTGAAACTTCTGACCGCCTGGCATGATCGGACAGGCTGCAACTTGCTGCTCAACACCTCTTTCAATTGTCGCGAACCCCTGGTGGATACGGTGGATCAGGCCCGCGCGACCTGGAAGCGGACCGGACTGGATATATTCGTTTCTCCAGAAGGCATAGAAATTAAGTGAGATTAATGAAAGTGAAGACCCGGCATAATGCAACCGGATCCGCAAAATTGATGGTTTCGTAAAAAGTCGAAAATTCGATTTTTGTTCATTGTAACATATCGAAATCACTAGTCTTGAAATTTTATTTTTGTGCTTTTTGCGCTTTTTTGCGACTATATCAATATTGAATAGCTATCTGGAAAAATTTATAAACCGATTCCATTCATGGTCATACTGCCTGCCCAATGATGGCGGGCTTTCAACCGATAGGGAGCAGCAGCGGCTGCGCAAAGTCGTGTTGCTCCTTCTGGCCGGCACCTATACGGTCTTGGGTATATTATGGGGTGGCGCCTATCTGGCATTGGGTTTCCCTTTAGCCGGCGGCATTCCCCTGGCGTATTCGGTATTGTCCGGCGCCGGCCTTCTCTACTTTTTGCGGTCAAAACACTACGGAATCCTCTGTTATAGTCAACTCATATTGATCCTCTTTTTACCCTTTTTTCTTCAGTGGAGTCTGGGCGGGTTTGCCATATCCGGCGCGGTAATTCTCTGGGCGATTCTTTCTCCCATCGGTGCTCTGATGTTCGCCGGAACGATGCGTTCGGTTCCATGGTTTATAGCGTATGTGCTTCTGGTGGTCCTATCCGGTCTTACGGGCGGGAAGGATGTTTCACATGCCGCCCTGCCGCCTCCTGTAACCGCTATCTCATTTGTAATGAATATCGGGGGTGTGTCGGCCATTATTTTTTTTCTGCTCAGATATTTCGTAGAAGAACGGGAACGCGTGATGGCCGCATTGGACAAGGAACATCGGCAGGTGCGCCATTCGCTTTCGCTGGCCATGGAAGTCCAACAGAACCTGCTTCCCAAGGCTGATCCTATCGTCAATGAATTAGATATTGCCGGAAAAAGTGTCTATTGCGATGAAACCGGCGGCGATTATTATGATTTTCTGGATGGCGATCATCACGCTGAAGGGAAAATCAGAGTGGTGGTGGGTGATGTCTCGGATCACGGCATCCCCTCAGCATTGCTCATGGCTACGGCGCGGGCGATTATCCGCGAGCATTCTTCCCGCCCGGGCAGTGTTGCAGAAATTGCCTCTGATGTAAATCGCCAGCTTTTCAGGGATGTCGAAGATTCGGGTCGATTCATGACCATGTTTTATGCCGACATCGACCGTGGGAACAGGCGGATGCGCTGGTTGAACGCCGGCCATGAACCCGCACTTGTGTATAGCCCTGCGACCGACAGCTTTGACGATCTCTCCGGCGAGGGCAATTTGCCGCTGGGGATTTTTAAAGAAGCTGAATACATGGAAGGACAATGTGATATCGTGCCCGGACAAATCATTGCCATCGCCACGGACGGCATACGAGAAGCCCGGAATCGCTACGGTAATATGTTCGGTAAGGATTCTCTTCAAACCATCATTCGTCGGAATGCTACGGCGAGCTCTGTTAAGATCCTGCAAGCCGTATTCACGGCGCTGGATCTATTCCGCCAGGGAGTTAAATCCGAAGATGACATGACCTTGGTGGTTATCAAAGTTTTACAAGAATCATTTACCTCATAAAAGAAGGTTCGGTATATATTTTAATAATTATCCATGGCGCAAGGATCTTACTGATATAAACAGATGCGGGGCCTTAACCATCTGCCGTGAGTGTCAGGTGCTGAGGTGCATTATGGGGGTTCGTTATGCAATATCATTCTTCAAAAGGTGAACATACAACCACGATTAAAATCGACGAAAGGCTATATGATCTGCTCCGAAAATTTTGCGATAAAGAGGGCCGGCGATTAAAGGATTTTGTCGAAGACGCCTTAGAAAATGCAATCTACACCGAAGAATCTATCAAGATTCTCAATGAAGAAATAAAGTCTTTGAAGAAAAAAGAAGTCAAATATGACTACGCATTCAGACGCGGTTTCCAAAAAGGCTTTTACATATCCTTTTGCGCACTGCACGGCCAAA
>Ga0316190_10002034_pt1 | contig 14737 bp, 11 predicted proteins | sample Eddworburrow2_MG_FD_204929 | JGI IMG/M metagenome (GOLD analysis project Ga0316190, IMG submission 204929) | Coastal sediment microbial communities from Maine, United States - Eddy worm burrow 2 | ecosystem: Environmental > Aquatic > Marine > Coastal > Sediment | place: USA: Maine | collected... | reverse complement strand
GCGGTTCGCTTCTGCCATCCGATGGGTGTCTTCACGCTTCTTTACTGCAGTGCCACGATTGCTGGCAGCATCCATCAGCTCGCCGGACAAGCGTTCCACCATCGTGTTCTCATTGCGACCGCGGGCGGCTATGATCAGCCAGCGAATAGCAAGCGCCTGACGGCGTTCGGTGCGAACTTCGACCGGCACCTGGTATGTTGCACCACCCACACGGCGCGATCGCACCTCGACTGCGGGGGCTACATTTTCCAGTGCCTGATGAAAAACAATCAGCGGCTCCTGGCGCAGCTTTTCTTCGATCTTGTCGAAAGCGCCATAAACGATACTCTCAGCAACGGACTTGCGCCCGTCGAGCATCAGGTTGTTCATGAACTTCGACAAAATCATATCTCCGAACTTCGGGTCCGGGTTGATTACGCGTTTTTCTGCGCGGTGACGGCGTGACATGGCTTAACTACCCTCTTCCAACGCTTATTTAGGACGCTTCGCGCCGTACTTGGAACGACGCTGGCGGCGCTTGGCCAAACCTTGCGTATCCAGAACGCCACGAATGATGTGATAACGAACACCGGGAAGATCCTTCACACGACCACCGCGGATCATCACCACGGAGTGTTCCTGAAGGTTGTGACCCTCACCGGGAATATAACTGGTAACTTCGAACCCATTGGTCAGACGCACACGAGCAACCTTACGAAGCGCCGAGTTCGGCTTCTTCGGAGTTGTCGTGTAGACGCGGGTACAAACGCCACGCTTCTGCGGGCATTCCTGCATCGCTGGCACCTTGTTGCGGGTCTTTTGTGCAACACGGGGCTTACGGATTAGCTGGTTGATCGTCGGCATATAGGTCTCGCGCTCTCGAACAGGTCACGTTAAAACAAGGTACGCGCACGATCCGCTGAATGAGCGCACGCATAAAATAAACGCTGATCCACCATTTATTTTGGTGACCAGCGCCTCAAATCCAGAGGACTTTCAGGCACATACGTCCTGAGAGTCATGTTCCGATCTGACTCAACTTGGCTTTCCCGGTAACGTCTAGACAATCTGGCCTACGGCTTACCGCCTCGAAAGTTGACCGGAACATACCCATCACCCCCCCTGCCGTCAAGTGCTGAATTTGGTCTATTTCAACTCTCTTCAGGCGCTTTTACCCAATAATTGTCCAGACTTGGCCTCAATTGGTCTGACATCCGCAAACAATGGCCCCGATCACGCCATATCACGGCCCATTGGGTGAATCACTTTGGTTACCAGGGACGGCACCATATCCCCCTCGCTTTGAAGAATCAGATGCGGGTATCACCGGAGGGCACAATGCAACATCAAGTCGAAACATGGTGGCACGAACTTAACACATGGGATCCGCTGGAGTCGCGAAACTTCTATCGCCGCACCCTGGGCTGGACGTTCGAACAGGTCACGCTGCCCGATGGCGAGCCCTACTGGCTTGCACGCAAAGGCGGTAAAACAGTTGGCGGCGTCTACAATCTGTCCGCGCCGAAATTCAAGGGCATTCCTGCCCACTGGATGACCTACATGGCTGTTGACGATCTGGACCGCGCGGCACAGGAAACAATGTCAGCCGGTGGCGAAGTCACCCGGCCAGCCACGGACATTCCCGGTATTGGCAAAATCGCAATTGTCACCGACGCGTCAGGTGCCCTCATTGGCCTGATTGAACCGGACCTTGAGCAACTCGACCATAGTCCGAAGCTTATTGACAGTGATCTTGCCGATGGAGCCGAGCACGTAGAATTTCCACCGAACCTGGCTGCAGTCAACGCTGAAACTACCAGGCATCCGGTGGCCAGCTAGACTGGTCCTGGTCTTGATTGGATGATAACTGCTGGAGCAATGTGCGATCCGCAGGGTCGCAATTGTTCCAGCGGTATCAGGCCTGGCGAGGCGGGTGCTCGGTTGCAGCACGGTCTTCAGCCTTCTCATCATATACAATAATACCGCGTTTTCCCTCGCGAGCCTCCTGCCAGGCAGCATCATGAGGCTGTTTGTCGGGTCTTGTCGGGACTTCACCGCCGCGCAAGATGTCTACGTCCTGCCAGCCTCGCTCAAGCAGTGCTTTCACCGCCTCCTTACGGGCCCCTGACGGGTTTCGGGCAGATACAAAGATGACGAAGCCCCGGTCGGGGTTTTCAACCACGCCGGACTTGTACCCACCCTGGCCCAGAAACACGAACACTGATCGCTTCAACTTAAATGCCACACAAGCCTCCCGAGAACAGATGAACGGCGGCTGCGGTCTGACACCTGCGTCCATCATGCGTTGATGATGTCAAAAAAACCGCCGCGATCTATCATGATCGCGGCGGCCAACAGTGTCACTCATTGCATCTTCAGTCGACAAAAAGGCCTACTCGCCCGCTGCCACTGGCTCTGCCGGCTCACTTGCGTCTTCGACCGCAACTTTTGCCTGTTCATCCAGGATCAGGCCGTCGCGCTTGTCTGCAACGGATTTGAAACGGGACAGCATGCCGCCGGTACCGGCCGGGATGAGACGACCGACGATGACGTTTTCCTTGAGTCCTTCCAGCGTATCGATCTTGCCGCTGATTGCAGCTTCGGTAAGTACGCGGGTTGTTTCCTGGAATGACGCCGCCGAAATGAACGACCGGGTCTGCAGGCTGGCCTTGGTGATACCAAGCAGAACCGGCACACCGGAAGCAGGTTTTTTGCCTTCCTCCAGCATTTTGGCGTTGATGTTTTCCATTTCGGTACGGTCAAGCTGTTCACCTGACAACAGCGACGTATCGCCGGTGTCGTTGATCTCGACCTTCTGAAGCATCTGGCGAACAATAACTTCAATGTGCTTGTCATTGATGCTCACACCCTGCAGGCGGTAAACCTCCTGCACTTCATTGACCAGATAGGTCGCCAGCTCTTCGACGCCCTTGATGGCAAGGATGTCATGCGGTGCCGGGTGACCATCAAGGATGTATTCGCCCTTCTCGATGAAGTCACCTTCCTGGACCGGAAGGTGCTTGCCCTTCGGGATCAGATATTCCGCCGGCTCAAGAGAAGCGTCTTCCGGCACAATGCGGATGCGGCGCTTGTTCTTGTAGTCACGACCGAATTCAACACGACCGGAAATTTCGGCAATGACCGCATGGTCCTTGGGACGGCGGGCCTCGAACAACTCGGCAACACGCGGCAGACCGCCGGTGATGTCGCGTGTCTTGGCACTTTCCAGAGGAATACGGGCAAGCACGTCACCAGCCGTAACGACCGAACCGGGGTCAACCGACAGGATTGCATCAACCGACAGAAGATAGCGAGCCTCACCGCCACGTGGCAGTTTGAGGATTTCGCCTTTCTTGTCCTTGATGATCATTGCCGGACGCAGATCAGACCCACGCGGGCTGGTACGCCAGTCAATCAGGACGCGGTTGGTGATACCGGTTGATTCATCGGTGACTTCCGACACAGAGACGCCGTCAACGACGTCCTCGAATTCAATAATACCATCAACTTCGGTCATCACCGGACGGGTGTATGGATCCCATTCAGCCAGACGCATGCCGCGTTTGATCTTGTCGCCTTCGTTGACGAACAGGCGCGCGCCCTGCACCAGTTTGTGTACAGCGCGTTCATGACCCTGCTCATCTTCGATAACCAGCGACACATTTCGGCCAAGCGTGATGATCTTGCCCGAGCTGTCAGTCACAACATTGGAGTTGCGCAGCTTGACAACACCTTCATGGTTCGACTCCACGAAGGATTCATCAAGAACCTGAGCGGTACCACCGATATGGAAGGTCCGCATGGTCAGCTGGGTACCAGGCTCACCGATCGACTGCGCGGCAATAACACCGACAGCTTCACCGTGATTGACCGGAGTACCGCGTGCAAGGTCACGACCGTAACAGCGCGCGCACACCCCAAAACGGGTTTCGCATGTCAGCACTGAGCGGATGCGGAACTCCTGGATGTTGGCCTCTTCGATCTTCTCGACGTCTTCCTCGGTAATTTCCCGCATTGCAGGAATGATGACTTCATTGGTCTGCGGGTGCAGTACATCTTCTGCCGCCGTACGGCCCAGAACACGCAACCCCAGAGAGGCAATGATTTCACCGGCATCAATAATCGGCCGGGCAGTGATCGAGTTCTTCGTACCGCAATCGTCCTCGGCAATGATGGCATCCTGGGCAACGTCAACAAGACGGCGCGTCAGATAACCGGAGTTTGCCGTCTTCAAGGCTGTATCTGCCAGACCCTTACGGGCTCCGTGAGTGGAGTTGAAGTACTCCAGAACGGTAAGGCCTTCCTTGAAGTTCGAGATGATCGGCGTTTCGATGATCTCGCCGGACGGCTTAGCCATGAGGCCACGCATTCCGCCAAGCTGTTTCATCTGGGCCGGGGAACCACGCGCACCGGAGTGAGCCATCATGTAAATGGAGTTCACAGGCTTTTCGCGCTTGGTCACTTCGTCGAACTGTACGGCCTGAATACGAGCCATCATTTCATCAGCGACCTTGTCGGTGCACTTTGCCCAGGCATCAACAACCTTGTTGTACTTCTCGCCCTTGGTGATCAGGCCGTCAATGTACTGCTGTTCATATTCCTTGGCCAGTTCGCGGGTCTCGGCAACCAGCTTCTCCTTGGTTTCCGGAATGACCATGTCATCCTTGCCAAACGAGATACCGGCTTTAAAGGCATTGTAGAAACCAAGTCCCATGATCTTGTCGCAGAAAATGACTGACTCTTTCTGACCGCACCCGCGATAGACGTCATCGATCATCTTCGAGATTTCGCGTTTGGTCAGCAGCTTGTTGCAGACCTCAAGCGACATGCCCGGCTGCTTTGGCAGCAATTCGCCAACCTTCAACCGGCCTGGAGTGGTTTCATAGATGCGCGAAGTCGGGTTACCTTCTTCGTCCAGATATTTGAAACGGCCCTTGATCTTGGTGTGCAGAGTGACCACGCCGGCATGCAGGGCATGGTCAACTTCAGCTACATCACCGAACAACATGCCTTCGCCGGGTTCGTTTTCCTTCATCTGGGAAACGTAATACAGGCCAAGCACGATATCCTGGGACGGCACGATGATCGGTTGGCCGTTGGCAGGATGCAGGACGTTGTTGGTCGACATCATCAACACACGGGCTTCAAGCTGTGCTTCCAGAGACAACGGAACGTGAACCGCCATCTGGTCGCCGTCAAAGTCGGCGTTGAAGGCCGCACAGACCAGCGGATGAAGCTGGATTGCCTTGCCTTCGATCAAAACCGGCTCAAATGCCTGAATGCCGAGACGGTGAAGCGTTGGCGCGCGGTTGAGCAGCACCGGATGTTCGCGGATCACCTCGTCAAGAATGTCCCAGACTTCGGGCTTTTCCTTCTCAACCAGCTTCTTGGCCTGCTTGACCGTCGATGACAGGCCCTTGGCATCAAGGCGCGAGTAGATAAACGGCTTGAACAGTTCAAGCGCCATCTTCTTGGGCAAGCCACACTGATGCAGCTTGAGTTCAGGACCAACCACGATAACCGACCGGCCGGAGTAATCGACACGCTTGCCGAGCAGATTCTGGCGAAAACGGCCCTGTTTGCCCTTCAGCATGTCGGCCAGCGACTTCAGCGGACGCTTGTTGGCGCCGGTAATCACACGACCGCGACGACCGTTGTCGAACAAGGCATCAACAGATTCCTGCAACATCCGCTTTTCGTTGCGGATGATGATATCAGGCGCGCGCAGTTCGATCAGCCGCTTCAGGCGGTTGTTCCGGTTGATCACGCGGCGATACAGATCATTGAGATCGGATGTTGCGAAGCGGCCGCCATCAAGCGGTACCAGCGGACGCAATTCCGGCGGAATCACGGGAACGACGGTCAGGATCATCCATTCCGGCTTGTTACCGGATTCAATGAAACCCTCGACGATCTTCAGACGCTTGGCCAGTTTCTTCGGCTTCAGTTCGGTTGTTGCCTCGGCAATCCCGACACGCAGTTCATCGCGCAGTTTTTCCAGCTCGATGCCCATCAGGATTTCACGGATGGCTTCGGCACCAATGCCGGCGGTGAAGCTGTCGGCGCCGTAGTGGTCCTGCGCTTCCATGTACTGTTCTTCGGTGAGCATTTCACCGTGCTTCATCGGTGTCAGGCCGGGTTCCGTGACAATGTAGTTTTCAAAGTACAGAACACGCTCCACGTCCTTCAACGTCATGTCCAGCAGCAGTGAAATACGCGACGGCAGAGACTTCAGGAACCAGATGTGCGCGACCGGTGCCGCAAGATCAATATGGCCCATGCGTTCGCGACGCACCTTGGCCAGAGTGACTTCCACACCACATTTTTCGCAGATGATGCCCTTGTACTTCATCCGCTTGTACTTGCCGCAAAGGCACTCATAGTCCTTGACCGGACCAAAAATCCGGGCGCAGAACAGACCATCGCGCTCCGGCTTGAAGGTACGATAGTTGATGGTTTCCGGCTTTTTGATTTCGCCGAATGACCAGGAGAGAATCTTCTCCGGTGCTGCAATACCGATCCGGATCTGTTCAAAGGTCAGTGGCTGACCTGCCGGGTTGAAAACGTTCATGACCTCATGGTTCATGTGATACCTCAATTCCTTGTTCGCGGACGGGGCTGTGTTCCGCTTTCGGAGTCTGGTTTTCTTTCAGGAAACCGCCGGACTGGCCCGACGCCGGTGATTTCCATATCCGGGCAGGAGTGCTGGCCCCTGCCCGACAGTGTTGTCTTGTTACTCTGAGCTTTGAAGATCGACGCTGAGACCCAGCGAGCGCATTTCCTTCACGAGCACGTTAAAGCTTTCCGGAATACCGGCCTCGAACGCATCATCACCACGCACAATCGCTTCATAGACCTTGGTTCTGCCTGCAACGTCATCCGACTTCACAGTGAGCATTTCCTGCAGCGTATAGGCAGCGCCATATGCCTCAAGTGCCCAAACCTCCATTTCACCGAACCGCTGTCCACCGAACTGCGCCTTGCCGCCCAGCGGCTGCTGGGTAACGAGCGAGTACGGACCAATGGAACGGGCGTGGATCTTGTCATCAACCAGATGGTGAAGCTTGAGGATGTAGATATACCCCACTGTCACCTGCCTGTCGAACGGATCGCCTGTGCGACCGTCATACAGTGTTACCTGGCCCGACGTACTCAGTCCGGCATGCTCGAGAAGCTCCGAGATATCCTCTTCCTTGGCGCCGTCAAACACCGGTGTTGCAATTGCAACGCCGCCACGCAGGGAATCACCGAGGTCAGCGAGGTCATCATCTTCCAGCGCTGTTATCTCTTCGTTCTCGCCGTAGATATGCTCAATCTCCTTGCGCAGCGCCTTGGCGTTGTGGTCTTCGCGATAGGCGTCGACCATTTCACCGATTTGCTTGCCGAGACCGCGACAGGCCCAACCCAGATGGGTTTCAAGGATCTGACCGACGTTCATGCGGCTTGGCACACCAAGCGGGTTCAGCACGATATCGACCGGCTGTCCGTCCTCAAGATACGGCATGTCTTCGTCGGCAACGATGCGTGACACCACGCCCTTGTTACCATGGCGGCCAGCCATCTTGTCGCCAGGCTGGATCTTGCGTTTAACAGCAACAAAGACCTTGGCCATTTTCATGACACCCGGTGGCAGTTCGTCGCCGCGCTGCAGTTTTTCGACCTTGTCGAGGAAGCGGTTTTCAAGACGCTTCTTGGACTCGTCATACTGCTGACGCATGGCTTCAAGTTCAGCCAGTGCCTTTTCGTTGGACAGGGCGATCTGCCACCACTGCGAACGCGGCACATCTTCAAGGACCGCTTCGGTAAGCTTGCCCTCGATCTTGTGACCTTTCGGACCACCAGCAGCCTGCTTGCCCTTGAGGAAATCAGCCAGGCGGCCATAGGAGTTCCGGTCCAGGATCGCGAGTTCGTCGTCACGGTCCTTGGCGAGACGTTCAATCTCCTCACGCTCGATTGCCAGGGCACGTTCGTCCTTGTCGATGCCGTGGCGGTTGAACACACGAACTTCAACAACCGTGCCGGCAACACCAGGTGGCAGGCGCAATGACGTATCGCGTACGTCAGAGGCTTTCTCACCGAAGATGGCGCGCAGAAGCTTTTCTTCCGGCGTCATCGGGCTTTCACCCTTTGGTGTAATCTTGCCACACAGAATATCGCCGGGATGCACTTCGGCACCAATATAGACGATACCTGCTTCATCCAGGTTCTTCAGCGCTTCTTCGCCCACGTTCGGAATATCGCGGGTGATTTCTTCCGGACCAAGCTTGGTGTCGCGGGCCATGACGTCGAACTCTTCGATATGGATCGAAGTGAACACATCATCGCGAACCATGCGTTCGGACAACAGGATGGAATCCTCGAAGTTGTAGCCGTTCCAGGGCATGAATGCGACGAGCACATTCTGACCAAGCGCCAGGTCGCCGAGATCTGTCGACGGACCATCAGCGATAATGTCGCCAGCCTTCAACCGGTCACCGACGCGAACCAGCGGACGCTGGTTGATGCAGGTGTTCTGGTTGGACCGCTGGAACTTGTACAGCGTGTAGATGTCCACGCCGGACTTGGCTGGATCGGTTTCTTCGGTCGCGCGAATAACGATACGCTTGGCATCCACCTGATCCACGACACCTGAGCGGCGAGCCGTGATGGCAGCGCCGGAGTCACGTGCAACAACGGCTTCCATGCCGGTACCAACAAGCGGCGCATCGGTGCGCACAAGCGGCACTGCCTGGCGCTGCATGTTGGAGCCCATGAGAGCACGGTTGGCGTCATCGTTTTCCAGGAACGGAATAAGCGCCGCGGCAACAGACACAAGCTGTTTCGGAGACACGTCAACAAAGTCCACACGCTCCGATGGTACGGTGATCACTTCACCATGCTGGCGAACCAGAACCAGGTCTTCGGCAAACCTGTTATCCTTGGTCAGTTCCACGTTTGCCTGGGCAATGTGCGGTTTGGATTCCTCGATTGCCGACAGGTACACAACTTCAGTCGTAACCTTGCCGTCGATTACCTTGCGATACGGGGTTTCAATGAAGCCGTACTTGTTCACGCGGGCAAAAGTGGCCAGCGAGTTGATCAGGCCGATATTGGGGCCTTCCGGTGTTTCAATCGGACAGATACGGCCATAGTGCGTTGGATGCACGTCACGCACTTCAAAGCCGGCACGCTCACGGGTCAGACCACCGGGGCCAAGCGCCGACAGGCGGCGCTTGTGGGTGATTTCCGAAAGCGGATTGGTCTGATCCATAAACTGCGACAGCTGTGAAGATCCGAAGAATTCACGTACCGCGGCAGCAGCAGGTTTGGCATTGATCAGGTCATGCGGCATGACAGTGTCGATATCGACCGAAGACATACGCTCCTTGATGGCACGTTCCATACGGATCAGGCCGAGGCGATACTGGTTTTCCATCAACTCACCAACCGAGCGCACACGACGGTTGCCCAGGTGATCGATGTCGTCGATCTCGCCCTTGCTGTCGCGCAATTCAGCCAGTGTCTTGACAACAGCAATGATGTCTTCCTTGCGCAGAACACGCATTGTGTCTGGCGCATCCAGTTCAAGACGCATGTTCATTTTCACGCGACCGACTGAAGACAGGTCATAGCGTTCTGAATCGAAGAACAAGCCGTTGAACAGCGCTTCAGCCGTTTCACGCGTTGGCGGTTCGCCGGGACGCATGACACGATAGATATCCACGAGCGCCTGTTCGTAGCTTTCGACCTTGTCGACCATCAAGGTATTGCGGATATAGGCACCGATATTGATGTGGTCGATGTCGAGTATGCGCAGTTCCTTGTAACCGGCCTCCTTGAGGCCCGTCATCAGGGCTTCGTCGATCTCGGCACCGGCTTCTGCATGAATCTCACCGGATGTCGCATCCACAAGCTCGTCTGCCACGAAGTGGCCATAGAGGGCTTCGTCCTGAACCAGCAGATCCTTGAGACCTTCTTCGGCCAGTTTGCGAGCCAGCCGAGGCGTGATCTTGGTGCCGGCTTCGACCACGACCTTCTTGGTCTTGGCGTCGATCATGTCGACAGTCGGCTTCACACCACGATAGCGCTCGGCATCGAACGGCATGCGCCAGCCATCCTTGGTCGCAGTGCACGTGACCGTGTCGTAGAAGGTGTGCAGAATTTCTTCGCTGTCCATGCCCAGCGCATGCAGCAGCGCCGTCACCGGCAGCTTGCGGCGACGGTCAATGCGGACATGCACGATATCCTTGGCGTCAAACTCGAAATCGAGCCATGAACCGCGATACGGGATGATGCGTGCAGCAAACAACAATTTTCCTGAAGAGTGGGTCTTGCCCTTGTCGTGATCGAAGAACACGCCCGGCGAACGGTGCATCTGGGAGACGATAACGCGTTCGGTACCATTGACGACAAAGGTGCCGTTCTTGGTCATGAGCGGAATATCGCCCATGTACACGTCCTGCTCCTTGATGTCCTTGACGGACTTGGCGCCGGTATCTTCGTCGATTTCAAACACGATCAGGCGAAGCGTCACCTTGAGCGGTGCAGCAAATGTCATGCCGCGCTGCTGACATTCTTCAACGTCGTACTTGGGTTCTTCAAACTCGTAGGTCACATATTCAAGCATTGCCTGACCCGAAAAATCACTGATCGGGAAGACTGACTTGAACACGGCCTGCAGACCTTCTGCAAGGCGACCTCCTTCAGGATCAAGCACCTGAAGAAACTGATCATAGCTGTCCTTTTGAACCTCGATGAGGTTTGGCATCTCGGCAACTTCGTGGAGGTTGCCGAAGAACTTGCGAATACGTTTGCGGCCAATAAACGTTTGCGACATTTCTGTTCCTTCGCATTTTGGCTCTCATACCGGGAGGTGGCTGGAGAGCAATTCAATCAAGCCAGAGCGGCGGCTTGCCGGGCAGTCTCTGAATTTCAGGTCCCCAAGGAACCGAAACAGACTGCACGGAAAACCGCCCCAACGCCTCACTTATGTATCTGCAGACCGCATCAAACCGGAGAGCAGAACCAACCGGGAGAAACCTTGCCAGGCCATGACGGCCTCGCGCGGTTTCTCCCGCGCCGGAATTTCGTTATCGTACCGCTTACTTGAGCGAGACCTTCGCGCCAGCTGCTTCGAGCTTCTTCTGAAGTTCTTCAGCTTCTGCCTTCGGGCATGCTTCCTTGACGGTCTTTGGAGCGCCTTCAACCAGATCCTTGGCTTCTTTCAGGCCCAGGCCGGTGATGGCACGTACTTCCTTGATGACTTCGATCTTCTTGTCGCCCATGGCTTCAAGAACAACATCGAATTCGGTCTTGGCTTCTTCAGCAGCTTCTCCACCGCCACCAGCGGCAGCAGCAACTGCAACAGGAGCAGCAGCAGAAACGCCCCATTTTTCTTCAAGCATTTTGGAAAGCTCTGCAGCTTCCATAACTGTCAGGTTCGACAGGTCGTCTACAATCTTAGCAAGATCAGCCATTTTTTCGTCTTTCGTATTACGGTTTAAACCAGTTCAGTGATTGGACGGCCAATCAAGCCGCTTCTTCCTTGTCAGCATAGGCCCTGATAACCCGTGCGAGCTGACCGGCAGGCGCCTGCGTAATACCCGCGATACGGGTTGCTGGCGTCTGGATCATGCCCACAAGCCTTGCCCGCAGCTCATCGAGCGACGGCAGGTCAGCAAGTGCCTTGATACCATTGGCATCCAGAATCGTAGATCCCAGAACTCCGCCGAGAACGACAAGCTTGTCGTTGCCCTTGGCAAAAGTTGAGATGATCTTCGGCGCTGCAACCGGGTCATCCGAGTAGGACAACATGGTTGGACCTGTGAACAGGTCTGTGATACCGGCGGCATCAGTGCCTTCAAGAGCAAGTTTAGCCAGACGGTTCTTGGCAACTTTCGTTGCCCCGCCAGCTTCAGCCATCTTTTTACGCAGGTTATTGATCTGCGGAACAGTCAGGCCGAGATTGTGGGTCACCACCACAACACCGCTTTCCTTGAAAACGGTATTGAGTGTCGCGACGAGCGTCTTTTTTTCTGCTCTATCCACTAGCTCTCTCCAGTTTACCCGGCTTTTGACGACCGGGCGGTTGCACGAAGCCATTTGCATCAACAGCACTGCAACCAGCCTTGTCGGCGAGATACAGTGCCTGAAACAAACGGCACTCCACTTGCCTGTCCTCCTCCCCACCAAACAAGTCACGGTGGTTCAGATCACTGAGGGTTCAAACTGACTTGCTGAACAACGACCCAAAAAGGCCAATCAAACAGCAAAACCTTTTGAACACCTATCTCATGCGGGCTGCCAACTTCCGGCGTTTAAGCCATGCGGTTAAACATGACGCCTGCAATCTCGGACAGGTTTGGACCGGTTTCCCGGTCCACCCATCAGACCCGGAAAACTCCGGATCAGATGGTAACTCTTGCACGTTCGTGCTGTTCAGCTTAGTCGGCGAACAGGGACGCAACGTCGATCTTCAGGCCAGGACCCATCGTCGACGAAACAGAAACACGCTTGATATACGTTCCCTTGGAACCCGATGGTTTGGCCTTTGAAACGGCATCAATGAACGCCTTGACGTTTTGAAGCAGTTGATCTTCCTTGAAGCTCGCCTTGCCGACGCCGGCGTGCACAATGCCGGCTTTCTCGACGCGAAATTCAACTGCGCCGCCCTTGGCCGCCTTGACTGCACCGGCAACATCCGGCGTCACGGTGCCCACCTTGGGGTTTGGCATCAGGTTACGCGGGCCCAACACCTTGCCGAGACGACCGACCAGCGGCATCATGTCAGGTGTTGCAATCGCGCGATCGAAATCGATCTCGCCCTTTTGAACCTTCTCAACCAGCTCTTCGGCGCCGACAATATCAGCACCGGCAGCCCTGGCTTCATCAGCCTTGGCATCGCGCGCAAATACAGCGACGCGAACATTACGGCCGGTACCGGCAGGCAACGACACAACGCCGCGAACCATCTGGTCGGCGTGGCGCGGGTCGACGCCCAGGTTCATGGCCAGTTCAATGGTTTCGTCGAACTTCGCAACTGCGCGTTCCTTGACCATTTTCACTGCTTCGGCAGCGCTGTAAAGCTTGTCGCGGTCAACACCATCAACAGCCTTGGAATATCTTTTTCCCATTTTTGCCATGATGCTTATCCTACCACTTCCAGGCCCATTGACCGGGCCGAACCTGCAATGATCTTTTCTGCTGCGTCGATGTCGCGCGCATTGAGATCAACCATTTTCTTTTCTGCAATTTCACGCAGCTGGGCGCGCGTAACCTTGCCGATAAAGCTGCCCTTGCCGGCTTCCTTGTGGCCAGACTTGATCTTTGCTGCCTTCTTCAGGAAGAACGACGCGGGCGGCGTCTTCATTTCGAAGGTAAAGGACTTGTCCTGGAACGCGGTGATCACGACAGGAATCGGAGAGCCTTGCTCAGCCTGCTGGGTTGCAGCATTGAACGCCTTGCAGAATTCCATGATGTTGAGGCCACGCTGACCGAGAGCGGGACCTACCGGCGGAGACGGGTTTGCCTGCCCTGCCGGAATTTGCAGCTTGATATAGCCGAGAACTTTCTTCGCCATTTTACATTTCCCTCGCCTGTCCCACCGGTTAAGGTGATCAACGGCACTAGAGGTTAGTGGTCCGGATTTCAGGTTGCGACACCTGTCTGCCTCCCACCGTTACACGGTTCAAATCACCAAGCCCTAAAGCTTCTCGACCTGCCCGAATTCCAGTTCGACCGGGGTTGCCCGGCCAAAAATCGAAACAGCCACCTTGAGCCTTGCGCGCTCTTCATCAACGTCTTCGACAAGACCGTTGAAGGACGCAAACGGACCCTCGGCAACACGTACCTGCTCGCCAACCTCGAACATGATGGTTGGCCGCGGGCGCTCGACGCCTTCCTGAACCTGGCTCAGGATGCGGTTCGCCTCGTCCTCGGTGATCGGCATGGGCTTGTTGTCATGCCCCAGAAAACCGGTCACTTTCGGTGTATCCTTGATGAGGTGATAAGCCTCATCCGTCATATCCATCTTCACCAGCACGTAACCGGGGAAGAAACGCCGCTCGGACTGGACCTTGCGACCGCGGCGCATTTCGACCACTTCTTCTGTCGGCACCAAAACTTCTTCGAACAAATCACTGACGCCCTTCATGGCCGCCTGTTCCTTGATCGATTCCGCCACTTTCTTCTCGAAATTCGAGTAGGCGTGGACGATGTACCACCGCTTAGTCATATTGCACTCCCGCCGATCAACCTGTTCAGGACCTGAAGAGGATCAGATCGACAACCCATTTCAAAATCGCGTCCACGCCGAGGAAAAACAAGGCGGCAGCTGCCGAAAGTATCAACACCATGATTGTAGTGATGATGGTCTCCCGCCGGCTCGGCCAGGTAACCTTTGCGGTCTCCTGACGAACTTGCTGAAAAAACTCAAACGGATTGGTCTTCGCCATATTCCTGTTTCACTCTTTCCGCCTGCCCGTTGGCCTGGCAGCCTGTTTGGTTCCCGGTGGCAGGGGCGGAGGGGCTCGAACCCACGACCTGCGGTTTTGGAGACCGCCGCTCTTCCAACTGAGCTACACCCCTAAACCGGGTGGCAGGAACCCGATATGGGTCCCTGCCTATGTTTGTTCAAGCAATCCGTGAACTCGGATTACTCAATGATACCGGCAACGACGCCGGCACCGACCGTGCGACCACCTTCACGGATGGCGAAGCGAAGCTTCTCTTCCATCGCGATCGGCGTGATCAACTCGACTTCAAACGACACGTTGTCGCC
>Ga0316190_10002033_pt1 | contig 14738 bp, 10 predicted proteins | sample Eddworburrow2_MG_FD_204929 | JGI IMG/M metagenome (GOLD analysis project Ga0316190, IMG submission 204929) | Coastal sediment microbial communities from Maine, United States - Eddy worm burrow 2 | ecosystem: Environmental > Aquatic > Marine > Coastal > Sediment | place: USA: Maine | collected... | reverse complement strand
CACCGACACGACCACCATGACCACGCATCTCACCTCGACCTCATCAGCCACCAGGCCGGCGCGCCAGGTTGATGCGATGGTCGCCGCACTGATCGTCGTTGCCACCGTGCTGTCGGCAACGATGTTCACGTCGCCGGCGGTTGCGGCCGACGAACCAGCGGGGCCCGCCGAACTCCCCGAGGCCACCACGACGACGGCGCCCACGACGACGACAACACCGACCACCACGCCCACGGCACCCACGACGGTCCCCCCGAACATTCCGACGACGGCGCCCACGACCGTGGCGGCACCAGCGGCGCCCGCGCCGGCCCCACCGACCACACTGCCTGCCGAGACCACGCCTGCGACGACGGTGCCGGCGCCGGCGCCGACCACGATTCCTCCCGCGCCGGCCGCACAGAACGTGACGGTGTTCCCCAGTCAGATCGCGAACATCCTGGCCACGATCCGCTACCTCGAGTCCCGCGGGAACTACGGGGCGCCCCCGAACCGGGGCAATGCATCGGGGGCGTACCAGTTCATTGCGTCGACGTGGAACGGCCACGGCGGATACGCCCACGCGTACCTCGCGCCGCCCGAGATCCAGGACGAACGAGCGGCACTCGACGTCAACCGGTTCCTCGCACAGTGGAACAACGACGTGTCGATGATCCCGGTGATGTGGTATTACCCGCGGGCCGCCCGCGACCTCGCATTGATGGACGTGGTGCCCGTACCATCGGCGGGCAACGTCCTGACGGTGCGCGAGTACCAGCAACGGTGGCTCGGCGTGTGGGCGTTCCTGTCCGGCCAGCCCATCCCGCAGACGCTGACGCTCGCCGCCGCCCTCTCGCGGCTCGGGTTGCCACCCGAACTCCCCGACGCCGAACCGATCGACCCGGCCGTCCCCGCGATCGAACGTAACGCCACCATCTCCTTCCCGGTGCTCGGCCCCACCCGCATTGCCGCCCCCGATTGCGGGGATGCGGGCGACGTCGCCCAGAACGCCGGCTCCGAGGCAACGCCCGAGGAGATCGAGGCGGCTGGGCTGTGCGCCGAAGAGGCACCCGGGATCGTGTTCGGGGTCAAGTTGCAGCCGGTGCTGTCCGTGGTCGACGGAGTGGTCACCGACGTCGTCGACCTCCCCGGCGAGACGATCTCGGTCACCGTCACCGACACGGTCGGTCGCAGCTACCGCATCGAAGGGTTCAACGACGACAACCCAGGCACCAATGACGGTGCGGCACCGCCCCATCTGCGCCTCTCCTCGTTGGCGCGTGTCGGCACCAGCGTCCGCGCCGGGCAGGTGCTCGGATTCATGGGCGACTCCAGCCCGCTCCCTCTCGGCATCCGAGCCGACGTCCCGACCGACAGCACCGTGGTCATCGAGGCCGATGCGATTGCGCCACACATACGACTCACGATCCGCGATCTCGACGAGGTGCCGGTGGACGCCTACGGACCTGTCATCGATGCGCTGTTCCGGCAGGTCTGCTCGGTTGGCACCGGTCCATGGTCGGGCCCATCGAACGGGACCGACCTGACACCGGTCGTCATCGAGACGACCGACAACGACCGACTCATCGACTCCGAGTGGGTGATCACCGAAACCGGCCAGGTCAAGGCCAGCGGGTGGGCCGCGATGATCTACCCGAGCGAGAGCTGCGACTACGCCCCCACAGAGGCCCGAGGCCCTGGCGCCGGCGGCGTCGGCGACCTGCCGGACGACTGGCTCGAGCCGATCGACCTGCGCACGAGCATCTGGATCGACCTCGCCATGAGCGAGGGCGACCGCAACTCACCGCCGTTGCTGCGACCTTGACATCCCTGCGACGACGATTCCGCGCCGACGATTCGACACGACCGGGGACGATCAGCCGACCCGGCGCGCCCCTTCGACGAGGTTGATCTCGTAGAGCACTTCGTCCAACGCGTCCTCGGCGCTGATTGCCGAGAACCGCTGAGGATGCTCGTCGGTGCAACACGACGGAACGGGTGCGAGCACGGTCCAGGGCCGCGGGTGGCAGAACTGCACGACGCTGTAGCGCTCGCTTTCGATTCCGGGAGCAGCAACCACCCGATGCCAGCCGATCGGGATCACACCGTTGGTCAATCGCTCGAGCATGATCCCGGTGTTGATGATCACGGCATCGTCGGGAGGCGTGGCGTCGACCCACGCGTCATCGACCTTCACCTGGAGACCCGGTGCGGTGGCGCGGGGCAACGCCGTGATCAAGTTGATGTCGCCGTGCTCCGCCGCCCAGACATGGCCGCCGTCGCCGAGTTCGGACATGGCGGGATACCGGATCGCCCGTGTCAAGGTGGGCCCATCCTTGACCATGTCGTCGAAGAACGTCTCGTGACAGCCAATCCCTTCCGCGATCACCCGCAGGAAGCGGCGTTGCAGGTCCGCGATCGACTCGTGAAACCGATCGAGCACCTGGGTGATCCCTGGCACGACGGCTTCGGGAAGTACCTGGTCGGGGTAGGCGGTGCCGAACTTGCGTTTCAGCGGGTGGCCGGCGGCGATCGGCGCGGACCAGTTCAGCATCTCCTTCCAGTCCGGTTTGTCGCTCGACGCTGCAGTCTCGACGAGCAGTCCGGTGTAACCCATCTGACCGTTGGCGCCCGGCGCGACGTACCGCTGCTTCTCCTCGGGAGCGAGCCCGAAGAACCGGCGCAGCATCCCGTACGTGCTGTCGAGGAGGTCCTCGGAGAGGTCGTGATTCGTGTACACGAATCCGGTTGCGAGGCTGCGGCGCACGCCGTCGACGGCGGCGCGACGTCGCGGACCGGTGGTGTCTTCGAACGCCAGGAGGTCGACGTCGAGGATCTGATCGCTCATGGCGGATCACGCTACCCAACGCGCACGGACACGACGGGGGTGGACTCAGACCAGAACGGCCGGGGGAACCCCGTCGGCAGCGAACAGCGCTGGCCAGCCGCCGGTGTGGATGAACACGACGCCGCCGCTCGGGTGCGTCCCGGACGCGTCGGGACGGGTGAAACGTCCCTCGGCAGCCAGGCCGAGGAGGCCCGAGCATCCCTTGCCCGAGTAGGTCCGGTCCATCAGCCATCCACCGCGCTCGGCGGCCCAGCGGATCGCTGCATCTCCGGCTTCGGTCGGCACGGCGTAGTCCTCGCCGATCCATCGCGGATCGATCTCGACGTCTTCGTGAGCCACGATCGCCGTCGACCCCATCAGGCCGAGTGTCTCGTTGGCGAGCGCGGCCACGTCAGGACGACCGATGTTGACACCCTTGGCCACACCGATGGCGACGACCTCGGGCACGCTCCGGCCGGCATGGGCCGCCGCTGCCCGGCCGGCGAGTAGGCCCGCATGGGTTCCGCCGCTCGATGACGTGAAGACGATGTGACTCGGCGAGATCTCGAGCTCGTCGAACTGGTCGAGGAGCTCGATGAACGCGACGGCGTAGCCGAGCGCACCCACGGCGGTGCTGCCACCGATCGGAATCGCGTACGGGCGCAGCCCCTCCTCGTCGAGCTGATCGGTGAGGGATTCCCGTGCCAACTCGAGCTCGCCCCAGTGGCTCTCCTCTGCACCGGTGAAATGCAGTTGCGCACCGAAGAGCACCGACAGCAGCTGGTTGCCGGTCGCCACTTCCGGGCGATCGCCGGAGAGCACGAGGTGTACTTCGAGCCCGAGACGGGCGCCGGCCGCGGCGGTCATCCGACAGTGGTTCGACTGCGCGGCGCCGACGGTCACGAGCGCTTGGGCGCCGTTCGCCAGCGCATCACCGCACAGGAATTCGAGCTTGCGCGCCTTGTTGCCTCCCCCGCCGAGACCTGTCAGATCGTCACGTTTCACCCACGTCCGAACGCCGCCATCGAGGGTTGGCCCAGCTTCGAGCGGGGTGGGAAGGGTGGCGAGCTGCGCTCGTTCGAGATGATCGAACATCACCTTCATGCTAGGCAAGTGCACCGATGCCCACGACCGACTGGAACCCGCTGCTGCGCGATCAGTTCACCCAGCCGTACTGGACCACCCTGCAGGAGTTCGTCGCGACCGAGCGTCGAACCCGCACGGTCTACCCGCCGGCGGACGACGTGTACGCCGCGCTGCACCTCACACCGCACTCCGACACCCGGGTCGTGATCCTGGGACAAGACCCCTACCACGGCCCGAACCAAGCCCACGGGCTCTGCTTCTCGGTCCGGCGAGGCATTCGTGTGCCACCGTCGCTCGCCAACATCCACCAGGAACTCCACGACGACCTCGGCCACCCGATTCCGGACCACGGCAATCTCGAGTCATGGGCCCGGAGCGGCGTCCTGTTGCTCAACACCACCCTCACGGTCCGGGCCGGAGAAGCCGGCTCGCACCAGAAACGCGGGTGGGAGACGTTCACCGACCGGGTGATCGAGGTCGTCGGCAGCTCACCGGAGCCGGTGGTGTTCATCCTCTGGGGGAACTCGGCGCGCCGCAAGCGCGAACTGATCGACACCGATCGACACACGATCATCGAATCGGCGCATCCCTCCCCGCTCTCGGCCCGGAATGGCTTTTTCGGCTCACGGCCCTTCAGCCGGACGAACGAGGCGCTGGTCGCGGCGGGTCGGACCCCGATCGAGTGGGATCTCAGCGGAACGGGCAGCATGGACAACACGACCGACGCCGGCGATGCCGGTCGAAAGGACGATCACTGATGCCCTGGACGACGAGCAACAAGGTGATGGGTCTCCGGGAACGTCACCTGGCGATCAACGTCGGGGTCGAAACCTTGGATGGATGGCGCCGCCACATCTCGGGCCGCAACGCCTCGGTGCTCTCGTTCTTCGGATTCCTCTCGATCTTCCCGTTGATGCTCGCCGCGACGACACTCCTCGGTTTCGTGCTCGAAGGCGACCCCGAGCTGCAGCAGCGGATCATCGACGGAGCACTGTCCGACATCCCCGTCCTCGGCGAAACCCTCGCCGAGGATCCGGCGTCGCTGACCGGCAACGTCTGGGCGCTCGTGATCGGACTGCTCACCGCACTGTGGTCGGCGACAAAGGCGTTCGTCGCCCTGCAGGTGGCGCAGGACGACGTCTGGGAGGTCCACGTCGACGATCGGGCTGCTCTGCCGGCCGAACGCGGCAAGGCCCTGCTCGGCATCGTCTTCATCGGCGCTGCGCAGATCGGCACCATCGCCATCACTGCGATCGTCAATGCCGCCGACCTTCCCGGCGGCAGCAAGCTCCTGCTCCTGGCCGCCACGATCGCGATCAACATCTCCATGGTCGGAGCAATGTTCCGGTACTTGACTTCAGCGTCGCCGACGTGGGGAGATGTGTGGCCCGGCGCCGTGGCCGCCGGCCTCGCGTACACGCTGTTGCAACACTTCGGAACGATCATCGTGCGGGAGATCACCGCCAACGCCGGCAAGACCTACGGTCAGTTCGCCCTCGTGTTGGGCCTCGTCACCTGGCTCGGGTTCCTGGCGATCGCGACGTTGATGAGTTGCGAGTTCAACGCCGCACTCGCCCGACGCCACCACGTCACAGTCGGGGTCAAGCACCGACCGTCACCGCAGGGCGGTGTATCCGTCGAGAGTGACGAGGTTGGACGACCTGGGTGACGTCGGCAGCGGCTTTCCCAGATCGCGGGAGCGAAGCTCGCCGATCCACTGGTCGTGCTGGTACTCGTGATTCACGAGCGCCGTCACGAGCGACGTCCCCACCGCAGTGAGCTGGCGGGGCGCACCGACCTCGCCAGAGCGGATCGCGTCGATCCGCACGATGACCCGATCGGCGACGGCGGCCCGATAGCGAGACAATCGATCACGGTCGGGAAGATCACCGCGAGCCACTTCCGGTGTCGCGCTGTCCATCATGGCGTCGAGGGCTGGATCGGGGCTCGGCTCGGCGGCGAGCAGGTTGCGAACCATGAAGTGAGCAACCGCGGCCTGATGCCCCAGGTGCCAGCCGATCGCGCTCGATTCGGGGCTCGAACGCCACGTCACCTCGTCGTCGGTCAGGTCGTGCCAGAGTTCATCGGTGAACTCCCAGGCCCGACGGAGTTCGTCGACGAGTTCATCCAAGCGGCTCACGCGTCACCGGCCAGTCGGGTCACGATCGAGCTGGCCGACTCGAGTGTCCGATGCACCGGACACTTGTCGGCGATCGTCAGCAACTTCGCACGGTCAGCATCGGTCAGGTCGTCTCCGTCGAGACGGATGATCCGCTCGAATCGATCGATCATGCCCTTGCGGTCGGTGAGCAACTCGTTCTCGGCGCACTCGACGCAGTCGTCGGCATGGACCTTCCCATGGGTGACGTCGACAGCGACGCGATCGAGAGGGAGTTGCTTTCGATCGGCATACATCCGCAACGTCATCGAGGTACACGCACCCAGTGCGGCACCGAGGAAGTCGTACGGTGACGGGCCGGCGTCGTACCCGCCGATGGACTCGGGCTCGTCGGCCAACAAACGGTGTCGGCCAACCACCACGTGGTTGAGGAATGCTCCCTGGCTCGTCTCTGCAACCACCACCGGGGCCGTTGCTCGCGGCGCCTCGAGTGCGCCGCTCTCGTCGACGATGTATCGATTCGCGAACGCACCGATCATCGACGCGGCGAACGCGGCATCGGAGTACGTGGAGAGGAGGTGGTCGGCGCCGTCGAGCGAGACGAAGTTCTTCGGGTGACGAGCGGCGAGGAAGATCTCCGCAGCGTTCTCGATCCCGACGGTGTTGTCGATCGGCGAATGGAGTACCAGCAATGCGCGCTTCATCGTTGCGACTCGGTCGGTCACGACGTGGTTGCGGAGGTCGTCGACGAACTGCTGACGGATGGTGAACGTGCGTCCGGCGAGCTGGACCTCGGCCACGCCCGAAGCGGCGATCTCGTCGAGTGATCCCGAGAGGACCCCGGTGACGTGCTCCGGGCTGGCCGGCGCTCCGATCGTCGCGACCGCCCGTACCTCGGGGATCTCACCGCCGACGGCAAGCACGGCGGATCCACCGAGCGAATGTCCGATCAGCACCTGGGGCGCCCGGTGGTTGCTCCGGAGCCAGTCCGCGGCCGCCGAGAGATCGTCGGTGTTGGAGGTGAAATTGGTGTTGGCGAACTCACCATCGCTCATCCCGAGCCCGGTGAAGTCGAACCGCAGAACGCCGAAGCCGACGTCGGTCAGCGCATTCGCGATCCGTGATGCAGCGTGGATGTCCTTGCCGCAGGTGAAGCAGTGCGCGAAGAGGGCAAACGCTCGCGGCGGGCCTGCCGGAAGGTCGAGCCGAGCCGCCAATTCGTCATCCTGGCTGCCTCGGAATGTGATTCGTTCGATGCGTGCTCCCACGTCGGTGACGGTACCCGAGCGCCTCCGGGGCTACTACGCTCGCCTCGGATGGCCCCTGTCGACCGCTCCGCCTCATGACGGCGATCATCCTTGCGGCAGGCGAGTCCGCGATCGGTCCGACGCTGGCACTGATCCTCGGTGCCGGCATGGCGGCCCAATGGCTGGCGTGGCGGCTGCAGATCCCCTCGATCATCGCCCTGCTGCTCGCCGGGCTCGTGCTCGGCCCGGTCACCGGCATCATCGATCCGGATGATCTGCTCGGTGGCACCCTGTTCCCGCTGGTGTCGCTGGCGGTTGCGGTCATCCTGTTCGAGGGCGGACTCGACCTACCACCTCGGGAGTTGCGCAACACAGGAACGGTCGTCCGGCGCCTGATCAGCGTCGGCGCGATCGTGACGTTCCTGGTCGCGTGGTTCGGCGCGCGCGAGATCTTCGAGATCTCGAACGAGGCGTCGCTCCTGCTCGGCGCGGTCCTGGTGGTCACCGGCCCGACGGTCATCGGCCCGTTGCTGCGATTCGTCCGCCCGACCGGTACGACCGGACCGATCCTTCGCGCCGAAGGCGTCCTGATCGACCCGATCGGAGCGACCGGGGCGCTGGTGGCATTCGAGATCGTGGTCACCGATGCACCCGATGAAGCAATTTCGAAGCTGATCGGGGTGGTGCTGCTCACGATCGTGGCGGGCGCTGGGTTCGGCCTGGCCGCGGCGTTCGTGCTCGATACGGCGCTTCGCCGCTTCCTGATCCCCGATCAGTTGATCATCCCGGTGACGTTCGCGTTCGTCGTGGCCTCGTTCGTCGCGGCAAACGAGGTCCAGGAAGAAGCCGGGCTCCTTGCAGTGACCGTGCTCGGCATGTATCTGGCCAGACGCGAGAGTTCGACGATCCGCCAAGTCCTCGAGTTCAACGAGAGCCTGCGGACGCTGTTGATCTCGGTGCTTTTCATCCTCTTGGCTGCCCGCATCGAAGCCGACGCGCTCCAGGACGTCTTGCTTCCATCGCTCGCCTTCCTTGCCGTGCTGGTCCTCGTCGCACGACCGCTGTCGGTGCTCGTGTCGTCGGTTCGAACCTCACTCAGCTGGCGCGAGCGGGTGTTCCTGATGACGATGGCCCCCCGTGGCATCGTTGCAGCCGCCGTGTCGGCGATCTTCGCGATCCGCCTCGAGGAAGAGAATGTCCCGGACGCGACGAAGATCGTTCCGATCGTGTTCCTCGTGATCATCGGGACCATCGTCGTGTACGGGTTCGTCGCCGGTCCCGCAGCCCGGTGGCTCGGCCTTGCCGAAGCGCAGGCAAACGGGGTGCTGATCGCCGGAGCCCACGCCGTCGCGCGCGGGCTCGGTTCCGAACTCGACCGTCGCAACATCAAGACATTGCTGGTCGACACCGACCCGTACAACGTGACCAGGGCGATCGCAACGGGCCTCCCCGCGCGACGGATGAGCGTGCTCGCCGAAGAGGCGAACCATGACCTCGACCTGCGCGGCATCGGGCGACTCCTGGCCTTCACGTCCAATGACGAGGTGAACGCCCTCGCGACGGCTCGGTTCGCCCGCGTGTTCGGGCGTCGCGAAGTGTTCCAGTTGACCCCGACGAAACGCCGGAACGGGGACTCGTCGGTGCCCGAGGAGTTCCTGGGCCGAGTCGTCGGCATCGACGGGCTGAGCTACGCCACCCTCGACGAGCGATCCCGTCAAGGGTGGCGGGTCCGTGGCGCTCGGAGCGGAGCGCTGATCGACGATGCCGTCGAACATCAGTTGTTCATCCCGCTCGTTCGTGTCGACGAGGGACGCATGGCGTTCCTGTGTCGCAACGATCCGTTACCGACCCAGGGCGACGTGATCGGGCTGGCAGCCCCGTCATTGCAGCAGCAGATCGACGACGACATCGCCGCTCACGAGGACACGAACCCCAACGGCTCCGACCGGCCCGCGGCGACAACCGAGAACTAGGTGCGGCCGAAGCCGAAGAGGTGTTGGCCGACCTTGCGCATCTGGATCTCCTCGGAGCCCTCCGTGATGCGGTAGCGACGGTGATGGCGGTAGATGTGCTCGAAGGGCATGTGCCGCGAGTAGCCGACGCCACCGCAGGTCTGCATCGCCCGATCGGCAGCGTCACAGGCCAGCCGGTTGGCGCGGTAGTTGCACATCGCCACCAGGTGCGTGACCTCCATGTGGTGCTTCATATCGAGCATCGACGCCGTGTATCGCACGAGCTGACGCAGCATCGCCGCCTCGGTGTGCAGCTCGACCAACGGGAACTGGATGCCCTGGTTGACCGACAGCTTCTTGCCCCAGGTGGTCCGGCTGTTCGCATAGGCGACGGCCTCGTCGATGCAGTACTGCGCTGCGCCGAGCGACGACGCCGCCTGACGGATCCGGTTCTCGTGCACGAAGTGTTGGGCCAACTCCAGCCCGCGGTCCGGTTCGCCGAACAACGCGTCGGCGCCGACGCGGACATCGGTCAGGCTGACCTCGGCGTGGTCGGTCGGCATGTTGAATGTCCACCAGAAGAACTCGACCTGGAACCCGGGAGCGTCGGTCGGCACCAGGAACGCGCTGATCCCTTTCGGGCTGCCGGGATCGCCCGACGTGCGGGCGAAGATGATGTCATGGGTCGCATGGTGGAGCCCGGAGTTCCACCGCTTCATCCCGTTGATCACCCACTCGTCGCCGTCACGGACCGCAGTGGTCTCCATGTAGGTCGCATCGCTGCCGTGGTTGGGCTCGGTGAGTCCGAACGCGAGTCGACGGGTGCCGTCGAGGAACCCGGGCATCCAGTCGGTCCTCTGTTGCTCGGTGCCGAAGTCCCGCATCATCAAGACGGTCGGGAAGTTCCCGACGATCGACGACTCGTTCTGAAGGTCGTTGTGCAGGCCGAGCCCCTTGCGCGCAAGGTGCTCCCGGATGATCGCCATCTTCAGATTGCTGGCATCCTGTCCCCCGAACTCCCTCGGCAGCGCCAACCGCAGCCAGCCCCCGGCATCGGCACGGCGCCGCATCTCCCGGAGCAGTTCCTCCCAGTCGGAGCGCGGCACACCGTCGTTGTCGAAGTCGGTTCGCGCCCACTCTCGCCGGTGGTCGAAAAAGCGGATGTTGTCGTCCTGCTGCTCCAGCGGCTTGATCTCCGCGTCGATGAAGGCATCGAGCTGATCGAGCGTGTCCTGGATGTCGGCGGGAATCTCGAAGTCCATGCGGCAGTGTCGCGATTCAGCCGATGGAGCGACGAATCGGGGTCGGCCGGGCACCGACCGCACCGCGGCGACCGGGTCGTGCGACGCAACGACCTCGACGGCGTCGCGATCCACAACGACGACACGATCGGCGACCTCGGCACCGCGTGCCGCTGCCGAGCGCTCAGGCCGAGGCGTCGCGCCGCTGGTTGAGCAACGCGGTGACGGCCTTGCCGTCGGCCTGCCCCTTCGACGCCTTCATCACCGCGCCGACGAGCGCTCCCATCGCCTTGCCCTCCCCCGCGCAGAACTTCGCCCATGCGTCGGGCTGGGCGGCGATCGCATCGTCGACCATCGACACGAGCTCGGAGGAGTCCATCGCCTCGAAGCCCTTCGCTGCCGCGATCGCTGCTGCGTCGCCACCATGCTTGGCCACGATCTCGGCCAGGACCTGCTTGGCCTGGGTGGCAGTCAGCTGGCCGTCGACCTCCAGGCGGGTGAGCCCCGCGACATCAGCGGCGGGCACCGCTGGACGCTCGCCCTGCTCCGCGAAGGCCTCTTTGACATGGACGAGGGCCCGACCGGCGTCGCCCCCTGCTGCGGCCACGGCGAGCACATAGCCGTCCTGATCACGATCGGTCACGACCAGCACGGCTTCTGAGTCGGCCGGTTGTCCGGTCGCTTCTGCGAGGCGGATCCGACGTGCAGCGGGCAGCACCGGCAGCGAGTACCGCACCCGCTCGATCCATTCGGGGTCGGGATCGACCACGACGAGGTCGGGCTCCTGGAAGTACCGGTAGTCGTCGGCGTCTTCCTTGCTGCGCAACGTGTGGGTGCGGCCGTCGTTCTCGTTCCAGTGACGGGTCTGCTGGCGGATCGACTCACCCGCTTCGAGCAGGCCGACTTGGCGTTGCGCCTCGTACTCGATCGCCCGGCCGACCGATCGGACCGAGTTGACGTTCTTGATCTCGCAACGCGTGCCGAGCTCGGCGCCCGGCAGCCGCACGCTGACGTTCGCGTCGACCCGCATGGAGCCTTCCTCCATCTTCGCATCGGAGGCTCCGACAGCGACGAGGATCGCCCGCAACTCGGTCACGTATGCCTTGGCCTGCTCCGGCGTGCGAATGTCAGGACGGCTGACGATCTCGACGAGCGGCACGCCGGCGCGGTTGAAATCGATCAGCGAGAAGTCGCTGCCATGGATGCGGCCACCGGTGCCGCCGACGTGGGTCGACTTGCCCGTGTCCTCCTCCAAGTGGGCGCGTTCGATGCCGACCCGGAACCCACCGGGAAGATCGAGCCAACCATCGATGCAGATCGGCTCGTCGTACTGGCTGATCTGGTACGCCTTGGGCATGTCGGGATAGAAGTAGTTCTTGCGGGCGAAGGTCGAGCGCTGCACCGTGCAGTTGAGCGCGAGGCCGAGACGCATTGCCAGCTCGACCGCCTGCCGGTTGAGCACCGGCAGGGCGCCAGGCAGGCCCAGCGTCACCGGGTCGATGTTCGTGTTCGGCTCGTCACCGAAGCGGTTCGGCGACGCCGAGAACAGCTTGGTGCGAGTCGCGAGTTCGACGTGGACCTCGAGGCCCACCACCATCTCGTAGCCCCGGAACGTCCAAGCGGATTCGTTCGTCACGTCAGTCGCAGGCTCAGTCACCGCGGCGCCCTCCGTTCGAGTTCGGCCGCGGTCCGGAACATGGTTGCCTCCTGGAGGGCCGGTGCGAGTACCTGCACGCCGACGGGCAGCCCGTCACCGCCGGTACCGAACGGCACGCTCATACCGGGGTCACCGGTGAGGTTCGACGGGATCGTGTAGGTGTCGCAGAGGTACATCGACATCGGATCCGAGGTCTTGTCGCCCAGATGGAACGCGACCGTCGGTGAGGCCGGCGTGAGCAGTACATCGGCTCGTTCGTAGGCGGCAGCGAAGTCGGCGGCGATCCGGCGGCGCACCTTGAGTGCGCGGCCGTAGTAGGCGTCGTAGTAGCCCGCGGACAGCGCGTACGTACCGAGCATGATGCGACGTTTGACCTCCGCGCCGAATCCGTCGGTGCGGGTCGCGATGTACATCGCATTGGTGTCGGGGGCTTCCACACGGTGTCCGAAACGAACCCCGTCGTAGCGAGCGAGGTTGCTCGAGGCCTCGGCCGGAGCGATCAGGTAATACGCCGTGAGCCCGTAGCCGAATGCCGGAACCTCGACGTCGACGATCTCGGCGCCGGCATCGCGGAGGGCATCGAATGCCTCGTCCAGGCGGGCAACCACGTCGGCGCTCGCACCTTCGGGGAGGTCGGTGATCCGCCCGACTCTCAAGCCGGCCACGCCGAAATCCAGGTGACGAGTGAGTTCCAGCGGGCCCTGCTGGATCGATGTCGTATCCATCTGGTCGTAGCCGGAGATCGATTCGAGGACCAGCGCAGCATCGGCAACGTCATGGGCGAACGGACCGATCTGATCGAGGCTCGACGCGAATGCAACGAGTCCGTATCGGCTGACTGCACCATAGGTGGGCTTCACTCCGACGACACCGCACAGCGCGGCTGGCTGGCGAATCGACCCACCCGTGTCCGAGCCGAGACTCACTGCGGCGAAGCCCGCGGCGACTGCCGCCGCGGATCCACCACTCGATCCGCCGGGCACGCGGGACGTGTCGTGGGGATTCCTCGTCGGGCCGAACGCCGAGTTCTCCGTGCTCGACCCCATGGCGAACTCGTCGAGGTTCGTCTTGCCGATGACGACCGCGCCGGCATCCTGCAGTTTGGTGACGATCGTGGCATCGTACGGGGGCTTCCAACCCTCGAGGATCTTCGACGAGCACGTCGTCGGGATGCCGCGGGTGCACATGTTGTCCTTGAGTGCGATCGGCACACCGGCGAGTGGGCCTGGATCACGACCGACGGCGACGGCCTCGTCGATCGCCGTCGCTCGCGCCCGCGCTTCGTCAGCGAGCACGAGGTTGAACGCGTGAATGTCGTCTTCGCGTCGCTCGATCTCGGCGAGGTGCCGTTCGACGACCTCCGCCGCGGTGATGACGTTGTTGCGGACGTTCCAGGCGATGTCGGTCGCGCGGGAGATCTGAGCTGGGTCGCTCACGCTCAGTCCTCCAACCCGACGATCGGTGGCACTCGGAAACGCCCGTCTTCGGCGGCGGGTGCGGCGGCGAGCACCTCGTCGCGATCGAGACAATCCATCTCGATGTCCTCGCGCATCACGTTCGCGATCGGCGTCGGGTGCGTCATCGGTTCCACGCCGTCGAGGTCGAGCGCGTCGATGTCGGCGAAATGATCGAGCATGTCGCTCAGCTGATGGGTCGCCTGCTGCAGTTCGCCGTCGCTCAACGACAGCCGAGCGAGCTTGGCCACCTTCGCGACAACCTCGGGGGTGATGCGGTCGGACACGACCCCCAACGCTACCCGCCCCTCCCAAGTCGCCCCCTGCCGATTCCGCGCCGTCCACGACCTCCGCAGACCGGCCGGAGTCAGTGCGGGGGTGGGCCGACGTAGCGGGAGCTGGGGCGGATGAGTTTGGCGGCGGCCGCCTGCTCGACGATGTGGGCGCACCAACCGACGGTGCGACTGACGGCGAACGTCGGCGTGAACATCGTCCTCGGCAGCCCGGCGGTCTCCAACACAACCGGCGTAGAACTCGACGTTGCTGGGGAGCGGTCGACCGGGCTTCAGTTCGGCGAGGGTGACCAGGATCTCCGCCTCGACGGCGGTGGCGAACTCCACCAGGTCGCCGCCGAGGCGTTCGGCGACCTCACGCAGGAGCGCTGAGCGGGGATCCGGCGCCCGATACACGGCATGGCCGAACCCCATGATCCGTCGCCCGCCCGCAACCTCGCCGCGGACCCATTCAGGCGCATGGTCGACCGAGCCGATCTCGTCGAGCGCATCGTGCGCCCGGCTCGGGGCGCCGCCGTGGAGTGGCCCTGCGAGTGCGCCGAGCGCAGCGCAGAGGGCGTCGGCGGGATCTGCACCGGTCGACGCCACGACTCGGGCGGTGAACGTCGAGGCGTTGAAGCCATGGTCGATGGTCAGGATCATGTACTGCTCCACAGCGCGTGCCGCCACCGGCGTCGGCACAACGCCCGTCGTCTGGTACAGGTATGACGCCGCATGACCGAGCGAGGCATCCGGCTCGATGGGTTCGGTGCCCTGCCCGATCCGGTGCAGCGCCGCGAGCAGAGACGGCACCAGGGCAGCAAGCCGGAGGGTCTGTTCGCGGCGGAAGGCGTCGGCCACGTCGATGACCGGGGACAGCCCCAGCGGACTCGCGGCCACCGAC
>Ga0316190_10002032_pt1 | contig 14747 bp, 16 predicted proteins | sample Eddworburrow2_MG_FD_204929 | JGI IMG/M metagenome (GOLD analysis project Ga0316190, IMG submission 204929) | Coastal sediment microbial communities from Maine, United States - Eddy worm burrow 2 | ecosystem: Environmental > Aquatic > Marine > Coastal > Sediment | place: USA: Maine | collected... | reverse complement strand
AAAGGCGTTAGACGCTCATCAGGATGAACCAAGGTAATCCTTGGTAATTCAACTGTAGTCGTTTGTGTGATCATTGAACCTCCAATTTACATAACAAGACAGCCACCATCACTGCCACCACACTCACCCCGAAGCACAGAGACTTGCCTGCTCAAAATATGTAAACGGTAATTCGCATTTGACAACTCAGCTCTTAGCCGATCGATTCTTAGCACATTAGCGAACTGCCTTTCCTCCAATTCTGAAAGCTTTCTTTTCAGGTCATCTTTTTCTTCAGTGAAAATTTGCACTAGCTCTTCACGATCACTTTTTAAACTACTAAGTAATTTACTGAGATGATTTTCATGCTCTTTTAGTGACGCTTTATATCGCTCTAAATCCTCTTCACATCGTGCATCGTATTTTTCAATTTCTCTGAGAAGATCTTTAAGCTCACCCTCATTTTGAAGCATGGCTTCTTCATCCTCGCGCGCTCGTGCCCAATATCTCCCTATATGAGTGAGGCGACACACATCAGCAGGACGATTCCAGTCATAACAAGAAGACTCCATATGATCTGAAAAAAATGAAGCAGGCAATTTCTTCGACAATTCAATTAGATCTCGAAGAAAAAGATGGGAACGCCCTTCGCCAAGCGGCCTTGCAGTGTAGGGTGAAAGGATATCGTTCTCTTTAGCTTCCTGAAAGTACACTTTTTCCCAAACCCAATCGCCATCAATGATCGGATCCTGAAATATTTTTCCCGTCAACGGATCAGTGATCAATTGCTTGAAAATAGTGAAAGCTTCTTCCGCATTGACATCCTCGTTCAGAACCAGAGGATAAGCCCATTCTTTTATTTTAAGTGATAAAGGATCCTCACAATCAGCAGTTGACTCTTTTTCAAGGATCTTCCTAAGTTCTTGGATTCTTAGGTTGATGTCATCATGGGTGATATCTTCTGAAGCTTCTTTTAATACAACGACAACGGTTGGTCGCGTCTCTGTTATTGTCTGACTTTGCATTATGATTCATTCTTCCTTCTAGGGTCATGCTCTGAAACATATTCCTCAAACTTCGTTTCAGGATCAAAAATCAACTTCAATCTATTTATAGCAGCATTTTGGTACACTTGTTGCGTCCAGGGTGAACAGTCGGGGTAATTACCACCACGCGCATCTTGATCAAGACCTCTCAAAGTACTCCATCCCAACATTGTGGCTGGCATACGAGACTCCATTTCTTCCTTTAAATCTGTAATCTTATTTCGAAGCGCTTGATTTTGCTGTTCTTTTACCTCAAGCTTCTCTTCATAGACTTTCGTTAATGAAGCTATCCGATTTTCAAGTTCTGCAACTCTCCTCTGAAGCTCTGCCTTTTCTTCTGCATGCTTGGAAGCAACTTTATAAGTTTCTGTTTTCAAATTTCGCTCTGAGATTGATCTTCCTAATATCGCGTTCTGTGACGCTACTCTTGATCTTTCCAATGGATTCATTTGATACTCTTAATAAATGTTAAAACCGACGTATATTATACGATGAAAAACAATGACGCACAAGAAAAGTCTTTTTTAAAGACAAAAAAAAGAATTACCCCCTGTTCAAAAAGACAATTGTGTTTAATCCATTTGAACCGCCAGTAGGTCGGCTTTTAAATTTATTCATGAGGTATTTATAATGAGGCAAAACCATCACCTTTTCATCGGAGATTTATTATGAGCAATTCTGTTTCAAACGACAACCCCCTAACCAGACAACATATTTTCTGATGATGATAAGAAAAAAAAGCGACACACCGACTTCTGTCGAATCCGATGGTGAACATCTGAATAAAATTTTTTATCCAGATAAATACATTTTTTACTAATCAAACAAGTAATTAACCCGGCTTCTCAATACTTTCACGCTTTCGAAAGTTAACTTGTGTCTTTTTAAACTTAGAGTATGTAGGGATCGGAGGGTTGCTAATGAATCAGGTAGAGTTGTGATGTTGTTGTTGTCGAGATTTAGACATGTTAAACCTGAGAGCTTTCCGATGGAATCAGGAATGGTTTCTAGATGATTGTCTTGAAGAGGTAGCCAGTCTAATTTTGTGAGACCTCCAAAGCTGTCAGGAAGCTCAGACAGCATATTATCCCAGAGATATAGTGTTTGCAAGCTTGAGAGGTTCCCAATGCTGTTTGGCAGTTTTGATAGTACATTGTCTTGAACAGACAGCCATTGTAATCTTGAGAGATTTCCAATTGATTCAGGAAGGTCCGTAAGTATGTTGTGGTCGAGTTCTAGTTTTTTTAAGCATGAGAAATTTCCAATTGATTCAGGCAGGTCTAGAAGTATGTTGTGGTCGAGTTCTAGTTTTTTTAAGCATGAGAGGTTTCCAATTGATTCAGGAAGGGTTGTCAGCATGTTTTGCGAGAGAACCAGCACTTGTAATCTTGAGAGGCCTTTTATGGACCTCGGCAGAGCTGTTAACCTGTTGTGGTCGAGTTCTAGTTCTATTAAATTTGAGAGCCTTCCGATTGCTTTAGGTAGGGTTGTAATTCTGTTATATTTGAGAATTAGCCGACTTAGATTTGAGAGTTTTCCGATAGCTTCAGGTAAGGTTGTTAACCCGTTGAAGCCAAGATTTAACGTCTCTAGGCCTGAGATAAGGGAAATTTGTCTGGGAATTTTCGTTATACCCCATTTTGGCAAGTTAACATCAGTAATTAATGTTACACGTTCCGTAAGTCGCGTGGCTCGTTCAGTAAGTTGCATGTGAGGAAAATCATCTTGAGAGGAGCAGATCATATAAAACTCATATAAGCACTTGACCTCAACAGGTTCTTCAATTTCACGAATGAGGGATTGTTCATTTGGATAAATGGAAGAAACATTCATAAATCTCTCTCCTTAGAAGGTGTTTCGCAAAAATTTATATCAGAAAAATTTATCCTGGTAAATCAGTTCTTTCAAGAGCGAGGGTTGCCAATGCCGGGCTTTCTTTTAGATAGAGTGTAACTCTCTAGAACTCTGACTCAAGGGCTCCCAAGTCAATAAAGCCTAACGCAATAAAATCTACAGAACTAGCAACTTCCTCGCCGCCCTTTTTTCGTTCTTCCACACGGCGAATAAAGGCTTCGCTTGGGGGTTTACCATGACCTATGGCTAAAGGAAAATGGTCACGCACAAAATCCAATTTCGGTTCACGAGATGTCGCTGTGTCAAGACTTTTCTTACCATCATCGGACAATTCACTGACTTTTGAATCGGGATCGATTATAATATACCTTCCTGCCTTTTTAATATGATAATGGATCAACTGCCGATGCTACGCGCCAAGATTGTAGGACCTCTGCTGAAATTTCTTTAGAGATCATCTCTGTCTTTTTTGTTTCTGACGTATCAACAATCATACGATTTCAACGTTGTGGATTATTGGTTAAACCAGCCTCTTCTAATTTATCAATATCCAAACCTGTAATCAGGGATAGATTTTGATTGATTTTTCCGATGGGCCAATCCCACCAAGCAATGTTCAATAAACGCTCTATGGTTTTATCGTCAAAGCGCATTTTGACCACCTTGGCTGGATTGCCAGCAACAATAGAATATGGCGGAACATCCTTCACAACAACTGCCCTTGAAGCAATAATTGCACCATCACCGATGGTCACTCCTCCTTTGACTAAAGAGTCATACCCAAACCAGACGTCATTACCAATGATAATATCTCCTTTGGTCGGCAACTCTGCAATGTTATAGACTGATTCCCAGCCATTTTGAAATATTGGAAACGGAAAAGTACTAATAGCATCTAGTTTATGGTCTCCAGTCATAATAAAGCGAGTTTCAGCAGCAATAGCACAAAATTTCCCAATGACAAGCTTTACTTTTGTAAAATCATAATTATAGAGAACGTTACATTCCTCAAAATTTTTAGGACCGTTTCTACGGTCATCAAAATAGGTATAATCACCAACATGTATGTTGGGTGCTTTTACAAAAGGCTTCAAAAAAATCAGCTTATCGTAGCCTTCTAAGGGATAAATAGTATTTGGGTTGGGTCCAGTCATATATTAAATATATTCTCCGTTTTAAAGTTAATGTACAATGGTATCACAACAACTGATAATATCTGGTGATTTTTATGGATATTCTTTTTATACTTAATCCAAAAGGAGTTCTTCATGCGCTATTTTCTCTACTTTCTTCTCTTGCTTACAGCCTCTGTTCAAGCTGATCCCATCTGGACAACTGAAGCCATGATGGAGACCAAGTCGATTTCTGGTATCGAAATCTCTCCTGATAAACAATCCATCCTCTTCGTGGTCACTGAACAAGAAACTAAAGGAAATACCGGCCATTTTATCCCAAGAATTTTCCAATCAGATCTTAACGGTTTAACAATCCCCTTTTCTAGTGAAAGCGTTGCCTCTTTTAGCCCAAGATGGTCTCCCGACGGCCAGTGGATCGCCTTTCTTTCGAACAGGACTCAAACCAATCAACTTTACCTGATTCGCGCGAATGGTGGTGAGGCGAAGCAACTCACCCAAGGGCAGCGTAATATTGGCGCTTTTGCCTGGTCACCTGATGGGCAAAAAATAGCCTTCGCCATGGAAGATGAAACGCAGCAGGAAAAAAATCGGGATAAACAAAGCCTGACGGTTGTTTATGACGATAAAAGCACCCTTTGCCGCCTCTGGCTTCTACACCCTTTTGAGCAGGAGCTTTCTCCTAAGCCGCTCACAACAGATGAATACTGTGTCAGGGGTAAAGCCGACTTTGGCCTCTTAAATCAAGAATTTGATTGGTCTCCTGACTCTCAAAAAATCATCTTCGCTCATTCCCCCAAATTGACACTCGATTCATTTTACTTCGAAAGTAGTCTCGCGGAAATTGACTTGATTACAAACCAGATCACCCCATGGGAGAAAACAGCCCATTACGAATCGACACCAAGATACTCCCCCAATGGCCAATGGGTGGCTTACCTCTGCAGCGATTGCGACAAACACTATGCTCTCAATCATCAAGTAGCCATTCGTACAAAAGAGGGAAATGAGATGCAGCTTCTGGCCCAAACACCCAACGGCGGCCCTTTTCTCGTTGGTCCCAATTTACTAGGATGGAATCAAGAAGGAGATCATGTGCTCTTTTATGAGCCGCATGGAACAACTTTTCACCTTCTCTCTCTTCCCGTGAACGGTCAAGAGGGGCAAGACATGAAGCTCTCAAATCGCTTAGTCACTTCCCCTTCACTAAGCCGTGATCGATCATTCATCGCGTATGTTGAACAATCGGCCAATGAACCTCCAGAAGTATATATGACCGATTTAAATCGGTCCGCACCAATTCAAATCACCCATCTCAACGAGTCTTCCCGTTCCAATCCAAAGACTCAAACCGATGTGATCACATGGAAATCCACAGACGGGGAAACTATCGAAGGGTTGCTTACTTACCCGATTGGCTATCAAAAAGGAAAACAATACCCCCTTCTTCTGGTCATCCACGGTGGCCCTATGTCATTCTTTCAACAGTCTTATCTCGGAAATCGTTATCCCTATCCTTTAGCCGCGTTTGCTCAGGAAGGATTTATGATCCTACGCCCTAATCCTCGGGGTTCTTGTGGCTACGGGGCTGAATTCCGATGCGCCAACTACCACGATTGGGGAGGAAAGGATTATGAAGACATCATGGCCGGAATTGATGACCTGATCGGTCAAGATTTGGTAGATGCCAATCGGCTTGGAGTGATGGGATGGAGCTATGGCGGCTACATGACTGCTTGGATGATCACGAAGACTCCCCGATTTCGTGCTGCTTCAATGGGTGCCGGTGTCACAAACCTTTTGAGTATCAGCGGGACAATGGATCTTGAACGGTTTATCCCCGATTACTTTGGTCCTTTCTCCAAAAATCGCAACTTGTACGAAGAGCGCTCTCCCATTTATCACGTGACCAACATAACAACTCCCTGCCTGATCCAGCACGGGACATATGATACACGTGTTCCCGTCTCGCAATCTTACGAATTTTACCGCGCCCTAAAGCAAGAAGGAAAAGAGACTGAGCTTGTCCTCTATCCGGGGATGTCTCACCATATTTCCGATCCCAAAATGTCCAAGGACGTCATGGATCGAAACTTGGCCTGGTTCAAAAAGCATTTACAGGACTAACAGATGAGAAAAATCCCCTTCTTCTTCATTTTATTCATTGCCTGCCTCTCGCTGGCCCTCTATTTTTATGATCATGGCAAAAAATCCTGCACGGGCACTGTCATTGTACTCAATGGTCCCTCTGGTGCAGGGAAAAGCTCAATTCAAAAAGCCTTTCAAAATCTCATGCTCCCCAATCTCTGGGTCAAAGTGGGGATCGATAACCTGTTTGACGCACCGATGCCGGATATCACTCCTGAGAATATGAACATCTGGCAATCGCCAAACCCCATTCGTTGGGTTGAAACCACAACGGATGAAAGCAACTCACAGGTCATCACCCTCTACGTTGGCGACCAGGGAGACAGAGTGGCCTATGCTATGAATAGTGCCATTGCGGCTTTCGCGCAAAATGGAAACAACGTGATAGTTGATTACATCGCCTATGACCAGAAGTGGCTTGGCGACCTAAAACAAAAACTCTCCTCCTGCAAAACGTATTACATCGCTGTTGATATCCCTCTCGAAATTCTTGAGGAGAGGGAGCGTGCCCGCGGCACGTCTCCATCCGGCCATGCCCGAAGCCATTATCACACGGTCTACGGCCCTTATAACTACGACTTAAGGGTTAACTCTGCACAAAACAGCCCAGAAGAAATTGCTCAGCAAATCAAAGAGATAATCGAGAACAATCGGCTACCGGATTAATAGATTTTATCAACAGGACTAGCAAGTCCCTTTGAATATTGATTGGCAAATGATAAGCGCATAGAGAAATCATCAAGTCGTTGCCATACTTTCATAATATTCATTAAATAGAATAAATTACTTAAAGAAATGCACAATTTTTCTAAAGAGCGAGCAGCCAAATTTTCATAACTTTCACAAGAAATATGAGGCATTTCCAAAATAGCCATCTTATTCACCCGCTCAGGGATTGACATGATTGCTGCATCATTTACATTTTCTAATTGAATCAATTTTAACGATCGAAGAGATGACAGATGATCGAAGCTCAAATGCTTGATTAGCGGGCAACGACTGATCAATAATTTCTCTAAGCGCAAAGGTAAATTCTTAAATATGTCATCTCCTAAAGCGGATATTTCCCAAATTTTGACACTTGTCACCGATTTAGGGAGCTTCTGAAATGTTGCTTCAGTGACCCAAGGGCATTTAGCCACTTTAAAAGTCTTTAACCCCTCCGGAAATCTAAGACGACTCATCTCTGTGTCATCACATCCATAAAGACTCAACACCTGTAAAGAGCCTGGAATTTTCACATCTTCACTGGAGAGTTGATGACACTTTCTCAAGGTTATTTTTCTTAATGTCTCTGGACAACGTAAGGCTGTGGTATAACAGCCAAAATCGCAGTCGTCAAATTTTAAGACCTGAATTTTGAGTGCTGTGAGATCCACTGTCATATTTTGGAACCTACAATTGACAAGTTCCAGATGGAGTATCCATTCAGGAAGCATCTCCAACGATCCTTCAATAATGGTAAAATTCCTTAAGCGGAGGACAGAACTGCAACATTTCTCTGAACGAGCCAATTCATCGGTAAACACAGCACGATCAACAATAAGTCCATATGATCCAGCACCACATTTATCTACCGTTAAGCAGATTTTATCACTGTATTTTTTGCTGAATTCATCTCTGATTCCTTCACTAAGGTCTTGGTGTGTTATGAGCTTAAAAGGATACTCAATAATCCCTTTTAATGATGGTATTGCTTGCATAATAAATCCTTTTTCTCTGAATTATGATTCTTCTACTTTCAACTCCCCTGCAAAACACTCTTTGGAAAACTATTCAATATTTTTTGATAAAAGGGATCCTCAATTTTTTTTTCGAACCAATCTCATTCCAAAATGTTTTTTATCCATTAAATCGCCTCTTTAACACTACCATTTACGGGTATCAAATGATCTTTATTTGCATTTATAAATTTTTTGTAATAAATCAAATTCTCTCTATAGACACTCATCATTTCGACTCTGTGCGCATCATCCTCAATCTCTTTAAAGGATGGATTTCCCATATTATCCGTCTCATAGCTGCTAGGTTTCTCCATCTGTTCACTCTGAATGGCACGGCCATGCCAGTGATGGATATGACTTCCTGTTTTTTGTTCATTCCACTCATTGTGACCTTGAAACTTTTGATCATATTTCTTCCACGCAAATGCTCTTTCAGAAAACGGAATACTAAGATGGTTGCATAAAGCTGACATGGTCAACCGTGGAGTGTTATAAAGTTGTTCGGAAAAAATAATTTTCACTCCATTCGGGTTCATTTTTCGTATTGCTTCATATTCCTCATACAGTTTTTTCAATCCGATCAAGTCAGACATTCCAGGAAAAATATCTCTAACTTTTTTATAAAATGAAATTGAGGTGTGGTGAGGGTTTCTGACTAAAAAAAGATAATGAATCGACGGATTTTTCATAAAATCCTGATCATTCAGAATGTACTCATGGGAAGAAAAACTCATATCCTTTACGAATACATCTGAGTTTTTGTTAAGCTCAAAGATTTTTCTTTTAACTTCTTCAAATGTTGTATTGGCGTCGTCACGAAACCAACCTTCAGTAATATCGCTATAGTAAACTCTGTCATACACTGGGATAGTAGGTTCGTTGTAAACGATAAAATCTCCACGACTTTCAATCATACGAAGAAAAACGGTAGAAAGTGCACGTGGACCAGAAATTAGGTATACGATTTTTTGTTCTCCTTCACTGCCCCAGGAAAGAGAGAAGGATGCAAGCATAAAAAAAATTATCAAGAAAAGAAAGCGTAAAAACATAGGTCGTTCCTTCAATTATTGAAGGACGATGATAACACATTCAATGATAATAAAGGGGATTACTCAGACCCAGATTGCTACCCAAAACCTCATGTGAACACAATGGACCGATGTAGGATCTTTGAGTTAATTGATCTGGGTAAGTGCGTAAATTTTGCAGAAAATCGAGAACAATCGTTAAAATCGAATAACCCATTCTAAGACGGGTAATAGTAGCATCGAGAGCCTCCATGCTTAGCAGTAAAAAACCCCTGCTGACGGTCTGCTACCTCAAGGAGTTGATTTTGACTTCCCACTCACCAACGTTTTGATTTTTATGATATTGGTGCAACAGCTTATTTTTTAAAGGATTTTTCTCTGATTATATCGTTAAGAGACAACCATTTGGACATCGTTAAATCTATGAATTCAAACTAAAGCAACATGTAATACCAAATCTGCCACAAAATGAGCTGCCATAGCTGCCCATAACCCTCGTGACCAATAAAGCCACCCAAAGACAACTCCAGGTATTCCATTTAATAAAAGTATACGAAAGACTTCAAAAGAAGAAGTTGTGGCAAGCTTAAAGGCCGCTGGCAAGTGACCTAGGCCAAAAACAATTGCCACTATCACATTGGTTATCCAAAGAAAATACAAGCGATTATGTAATTTAAATCTTAAAACCTTAATAAAAGCAAAATAAACTAATGTAAACAAGAATAATCGAAGTAATACCTCTTCATTTATTGCGCCATAAAACGAGGCCAACAAGCCTGTCCAAACAGGAGGATGATGAACACCTGACAATTGAGAGCTTTTAAACAGAGTCATGTCAAGTAGGTAGATAACAAGCCCTACGGAGATCCCCCCAATCACCCCAGGATAGACAATTCTCTTGAGTGGTTTAGAGGTCAAAAAAGGTAATAAATCAGTCTTCGGAACAAGCAGATAACTCAGCCAGCACACCACTCCAAAAAAGAGCATTGCCTGGGCGGTGGAAAGTAAAAATATTTTAACAAACGAAACAGAGGGTGGGAGAACACCCAAATGCTGAACGTAGGGTAGGACAGACCACGTACCAAGAATACACAAAAACCAAAGGGTTAAAAAAGTTCTCTTTTGTACTATCAAAATAATTTATGCTCCACCACATCAGATTGGAAATACTCTTGGGCATGGGCTATAGCCTTCTTATCATCGAAATCTTTACAAGTAAAAATCACACAAGAAAAAAACTTCTTATTTGACCAAACATAGAGACTGATACCTGAATCAATCAGAGGAATGAAGGCATCAAACCCTTGATTTTCCTCTTTTCCATCTCCTCCAGGAGAAAAAATAATGGGCTCTCCATATTTTCTAAGGCTTAGTGCATCACACAAGCTGTCAAAAAAACCCTCTATTGTTTCTCGAGATACTTTAATGTTGAAGTAACCTTCGACAATCAATCTTTTACGGGTAATATCTGGTGCTAAATCTTTCATAATTATCTTACTTTCTCGTCTTGTAGTGTGCCATTAGAGTCTTTTAGCTGATTAAAATCTTCTACAGAAAAAGTTACGACCCACTTAGTAAAAGTTTGCTCAGAGTAGTGACTTGAACCCAGACGCCCGTAAAGACAAGGGATTTTAGTCGGTTCCCTACGTTTAAATCAGCCTCAGCTAGATTAACTAAACTCAATACATTCAGCTGTTTAAGCAAACACCAATTATGCCGGATGGTTCTATTATACGCTAGTTGTTTCCAGCCGAGTGATAGAGGCCGTCCCAGCACTGAGCATAACTGGTCCTGAAATTCTTGATGGAGTAGTACCTACTGATATAAAATCGGTTAAACTGACTCACAAAGGAGCCAGAATCACAATCCCCTGCGGGAATTGCTGCAACTGGTCTAGTACAATAGGTTCTGCCTAATGCAGGCACAGCCCCTTTCCCTCAAAATTATGTTAGACTTTGCCGAAAAACTGACTCTTTAGTTCCCAGGCGTCGTCTTGAAAATCGATTGATAGCTCAAGTGAATCACGATCTGATCTCTTTGCATCCAATTTTTCAAACTCAAGTGTTTCATGCCCACCTTTTGAAGACATTAAAAACCATGCGTGAAGATCTTTCAAACTTTTCCCTTCAACTAGATCGTCAGAAAGAATTTTTTTTACCGTTCGCTCACATTCAAAATCCTGTAGCCCGTCTACTTCTTCTTCGCCTTTTAGATTCTGCCCTCTCAACTTTGACACATCTCCACACGCTTTCATTGAACGTATTACGGGTGCGACAGGCTCAGTCGTGATGTCCGGCTTCCCGTCCTTAATATGTAAACAAATGAGTCGTCCACGAAGGAATAGGGTTGAAATTTTCACCAGATCATCTCCTCCCTTGATCTTGTAACCTAGAACAATAGGCTTATCATGAGGTAAAAGGCGATTCTCCTCAGACATCCGAACAAATTTTTTACAAGCTGATCGGGTCACCTTGCAAACGATGGGAAAAAGTTCCAGCTTTCTTTGAAACTGCCAACAAAGTGGAGATTGTTCAGTGACTTCTTTCGGTATTGGGCATTTGTCGAGGTAATCATTAACCACACGTCGTAAATCTTTAGTTGTACCCTCTGATGATGTATTGCGCACACCAGTCAGCATATGGTATGAATAAGTTTCAAATACAACGGTGATATTTTTCTTATCAGTAAAAAAAGCTCTGAAAATATCTCTTTTTTTACTTGACCAAAGAATTGAGATTTTTTGTACACAATTTTCTTGAACCCAAATATATCCTCGCTGTAATTCTTCATTTACTATCAACCCGTGATACTTTGAGGGTTCACCAAACAAATAGAGTTGTTTCCAAAGCACTGGGTTAAAAGTTTCGCCAGGAAGCTCTCTAACATGATGCATGTTCCGCCAGCCTAGGAGTCTAATCAGGGTGTCTGAATGTTTCTCAATTAATGATTGAGATGTTTGTAATGTGTGAATGCCGCTTTCGCGATGATTGTCTATTGAACTACTGATCATGATTGAATCTCCAGATTTTGAATATTCATCTATATTAGATAGGGTAGAATGTAATATTTTTGTTCGTATTGAGGTTGAATCTGAACAAATTCTGATATTCCAAGACTGCTATAATGTGTTTCGTCCCAAAGCTCTTACTTGTTCATAAGAGATATCATTCATTACTAATATTAGATTGCTCAGAGTGGGACTCGAACCCACACGCCATTGCTGGCAAGGGATTTTAAGTCCCCAGCGTCTACCAATTCCGCCATCCAAGCATCGGATAGATCTAAAATTTATCCGATAAACTCTTATCTGTCAATCGGTAAAATCCCAAAGACTCTTCTTTTCCACCGGTTCCTCTTCAACAACAACCGGTAATTCCTCTTCCTTCAACACCGGAAGCTCTTCCTTCTTCTCTACCGGCAACTCTTCCTTCGTCTCTACCGGTAAATTTTCAGGCTCCTGGACAACACCCTCTTCCGAAGTATTCTCCTCTTCCTCAGTTTTCTCGTAAAAAGCCTGCTGAAAAGACTCACGATATTGACCAATTGTCTCCGAAATTAATGGCGGCGGACTACCCAATAATGAACGAATAATACTAGACGCTGAATCACGAGTCTGCGGTTCCGCACCCGTCTCAGAAACAGTTTCTGAAGGCGGCGGCAACTCTACCTTTTCCTGCTTGCTCTCTTCTGCCTTCGTTGGCTTGCGTCGACGACGCGGCTGACGACGCTCTCGCTTCTTCGGTTGCTTTGACTCATCAGAACTCTCAACCTTCTCTGCTTTTTCAACCTTCTCCTTGCGACCTCCACCAATCTTAATCGATCGATCACTTCCCACATGCTTCAACACCATTCGAGCTTCTCGAACTTCCAAAATTTCGTAGTCAACAACTGGCAGCAAAAAGCACTTCGGCTTTTCAAGCGATCGAAAGAAAAATGCGCTTCCAAAAGAAACAACTTCTACAGCATCAACAAAATATTCTTCCTGACTGCTCCCCTTACTGCTGCGCACAACTAATTTACACCCCTCGCGCGGAGTGATCACTGTTTCAATAACAGGCTCTCTTGTAAAATCCACGTAAACATCCTATTTTATAAGTTTTCATCATTACAGAATGCCGCGATAACAATCACACAAATACAGAAATTGGCATTCACCTAAGCAAAACTACCCTGAAGACTTCAGCGCAGCTTCACTTTTTTCCCTGGATGCCATATAGAGAAGCAAGTCCACGATCCGGGTTGCATAACCCATCTCGTTATCGTACCAAGCAATCAACTTAAAAAAAGTGTCGCTTAGCGCAATACTCGCCTGAGAATCAAAAATTGATGAGGCCGGATATCCAATAAAATCGGACGAAACAACCGGCTCGTCAGTGTACTCAAGCACTCCCTTCATCTCTCCCTCAGATGCGGTCTTCACCGCCTGACAAAGAGACTCAAAGGAGGTAGGACGGCTCAAACGAACCGTCAAATCCACAACAGATACATCTAATACAGGAACCCTCAAAGCCATGCCTGTTAACTTACCCTTCACTTCCGGTAAACATAACGCTACTGCTTTGGCAGCACCTGTCGATGCTGGAATAATATTTTGACTTGCTGCTCTTCCACCTCGCATATCCTTTTTCGATGGTCCATCCACCGTCGGTTGCGAAGCTGTTGCTGCGTGCACCGTTGTCATTAGGCCTTCCTCAATCCCAAAATTGTCAATCAATACCTTTGTGAGTGGCGCTAAACAATTCGTTGTACACGAAGCATTCGAAATAATGACATCTTTATCAGGGTTGTAATCGCGATGGTTGACACCCATCACGAACGTCGGCACCTCACCTTTTGCGGGGGCCGATATCAATACCCTTTTGGCTCCAGCTTGAAGATGCTTCTCTGCACCCTCACGAGCCGTAAATAAACCGGTTGACTCAACAATATAATCCACATCTAAAGATCCCCAAGGGAGCTGAGCTGGATCCGTCTCTGAAAAAACCTTCACAGTCTTTCCATTCACAACCAAATCATTCCCCTCAATGCGGATCTCGCCTGGAAATCGTCCATGAGTCGTGTCGTACTTTAATAAGTACGCTAAATTTTCAACTGGAACGAGATCATTGATCGCAACTAGTTCAAATTCTGAACTCTCAACTAACTTCTTGAATACTAAGCGACCAATGCGTCCAAAACCATTAATCGCAATACGTGTTGCCATCGTAATCTCCTCGCTCCATCTTTAGACACCATAATAGTACAGTACGCGTCCAAAGTAAAGGGAGAAATATTGGAAAAGAAAACTTTTATTATGAGGATACCAGAGGATAAATCCTCTGGTATCAGAAAGACTTAGTCTGCAAGATACTCAATGATGCATGTTTGAGCATTATCACCGGTACGGCAACCGCCCTTAATGATCCGAGTGTATCCACCCTGACGGCTAGCAAATCGAGCAGCCAGCTCATTAAACAAAATCTCAATGACCTGACGATCATCGTTATGCGCTTTCGTGTCACCGCTGCGTGCAAGACGGGCTTCTTTAGGGGACAACCGATTAAATCGAATCATCATCTCCGCAATTGCTTGACGACGTGCAGCTAAGGTATTTTTCTTAGCTAAAGTGATCATTTTATCTGCATAAGATCGAAGAACCTTCGCCTTAGCCACCGTAGTTGTGATACGGCCATTGCAAATCAATGACTTGAGCATATTAGCCATTAAACAACGTCGGTGCGATGAGGAACGCCCTAACTTAAATGTATTATGTTTGTGTCTCATGAATTTTCCTCGATAGTAAACACATCAGTTAAATTTTTCTTCTGTTCATTGAGCTCTCGCATCTTCTCTTTG
>Ga0316190_10002029_pt1 | contig 14752 bp, 13 predicted proteins | sample Eddworburrow2_MG_FD_204929 | JGI IMG/M metagenome (GOLD analysis project Ga0316190, IMG submission 204929) | Coastal sediment microbial communities from Maine, United States - Eddy worm burrow 2 | ecosystem: Environmental > Aquatic > Marine > Coastal > Sediment | place: USA: Maine | collected... | reverse complement strand
TGAGGATGGTGATTTCGCCTTCGCGCATAACGAGTACGACTTCTCCAGCCTGAGAGTTGCGTTCGAGGTCTTCCGGTTCGAGGATGGCAAGGCGGTCGAACACTGGGACAACATTCAGCCGCTCAAGGGCCCCAACCCGTCGGGTCGCGGCATGCTGGACGGCAGCACCGAAATTACCGATCTGGACAAGACAAACGTTAACCGGGAACTTGCGCGCCGGTTTGCAGAAAAGGTTCTTGTCAAAGGTCAAACTAATCTACTCGACACCTTTGTCGATGACGGCCTGATCCAGCACAATCCCGATCTGGCGGATGGTATCGATGCATTGCGGTCGGCATTGGACGCCACACAGAACGGCGCGCGTCACATCCAATATTTCAAAGTCCATCGTGTGTTGGCCGAGGGCAACTTCGTCCTTTGCATGTGCGAAGGCAGCAAAGGCGGTATCCATTCGAGCTTCTATGATCTGTTTCGCTTCCATGATGGGATGATCGTCGAGCACTGGGACACGATCGAAGCCATAGCACCACGTAACGAATGGAAGAACGAGAATGGAAAATTCTAAGGACAAAGCTTAAGTCCGCGGACCTATACGCTATACGTCTGTGCCGTCAGCATAGCTGGTGTCGAGATAGGATTTTGCCGCCGTTGACCGAGCAAGGGCTGCTTCGAGCCCTATTTTCCTGATGCGGCGGCAAACTTGAATGTCTGGCATCTTTGTTCGATTGATCGAAATCAAGATGCCCTTTACGGCAATATAATATCAGCAAACGACTTTATCGGATTTCGCTCAACCCTTTCGTCGCAAGGGAGAAACCATATGGCCGAGGCTGACAGGACCGAGTGGGACGCCATCATTATCGGCTCCGGCATAGGCGGCATGGCCGCTGCCGCCGCGTTGTCGAAGCTTGGGCACAAGGTGCTTCTGCTGGAGCAATACCAGACGCTCGGCGGCCTGACCCACAGCTTTTCCATGGAGGGTTTCAGCTGGGATGCAGGCATCCATTACCTCAATTGCGTCGCTCCGGACGATCGCGAGCGCGACATCCTGAACTGGCTGTCGGATACGCCGATTGCCTTCACCTCGATGGGCGCCGTCTATGACAATCTGCATATCGGCGACACCCCACCACTGGCTCTGTCGCGCCCCTACGAGGCGCAGGAGCGCGATCTCAAGGACAGGTTTCCGGACGAGGTGGAGGCCATTGAGGCATGGATTGCGGCGCTCCGGGAGGGTCGTCAGGCGTCTTTTACGGTCACCTCGACCCGCGCGATGCCCGAGATCATCGGCTCGGCGATGAAGTGGTGGCACGGCCACGCCATCAAGCGCTGGTGCGTGCGGACGACACAGGAGGTGATCGACGAGATCACCGACAGCCCCGATCTGGCTGCGGCCTTCGCCGCGCAGTGGTTTGACCATGGCGGGCGACCGAGCAGGGCGAGCTTCGCGATGCATGCCCTGATCACCGGGTCCTACCTGGAAAGCGGCGCCTGGTATCCGGCGGGTGGCGGCGCGGCCTTCGCAGACCATATCCTGCCGACGATCACCAAGGCGGGCGGCGAGGCACGGGCGGCTACCAGGGTCGAGACGCTTCTCATCGAAAACGACCGGGTCGTCGGCGTGCGGACGAAAGAGGGCGAGGATATCCGCGCCGATGCGGTGATCTCCGATATCGGGGCGCGAGAGACGGTGAACAAGCTATTGCCCGGCGATTGCGGGTATAGAGGCTGGATTGACGAGATCAACGCCCTGCCGCATTCGATTGCCCATTTTAGCCTGTTCATGGGCTTCGAGGGCGATATCGAAGAGGCAGGGGCAACGCGCTCGAACCACTGGATATACCCGACCGGCAAAGTGGATGTCGTCTGGACCGATGCGCCCGACACCCCGCCCCCGGGAATGTTCGTATCTTTCGCCTCGCTCAAGGACAGTGCGCACGACCCAGGTCCTTCGCAGAAATTCGCCGGGGAACTCGTGGCGTGGACTGACTGGTCGGTGGTGGAGAATTGGGCCGATCTGGAGCCGGGTGCGCGGGGCGAGGACTACCAGAACTTCAAGACAAAGGTCGAGGAGGTGCTCTTCGCGCAGTTCGAGACATATTTCCCGGACCTCGCCAAGCTCACGGTGTTCCGGAATCTCTCGACGCCGCTTTCCACCGAAGAAATTACGGGGCATCATCATGGCGGGTTCTATGGCATCGATGTTACACCCGACCGTGTCCTAAGCGGCGCTTTGCAGGCAAAGACCCCGGTTTCGGGCCTCATCCTTTCAGGCCAAGATGTCTTGAGCCCCGGCATTCCCGGTGCCCTCTGGGGCGGGATTTTCGCCGCGGCCAGTGTCGACCCGAAGGTATGGCGCAAACTCCCCGGTTAGAAGGCGATTGGACACAAGATCTTAATGTACAAAACTCGCGATAGCGGACTTTCAAATGATCGACCCGAATGCCCGCTACGTCCGCTCACCGGACGTCTGGCTGGGCAATAATCCTGTGACCCACGCTGCATTGCAGCGAATTCAAACTTTGAGCCAGTTAAGACCTTAGCAACTTTGTGCCAGGAGCAGACGTTTTGTTGTGCGCTCAATTCCAACTCGGATATACTGGTTAAAGCAAAAGCGGGGCCCAATAGTGTGCCCAAAGGACGGGGTGCACGAACATGCAATTACAAGTTGTTGGTGCCGGATTTGGCCGAACAGCCACGGCATCTCTCAAACTCGCGCTCGAAACACTGCTTCGCGCGCCATGCTATCATATGAGCGAAGTCTTGGGTAATGCCAGGCATATCGATCTGTGGCTTGATGCTGCCGCAGGAAATCCAGATTGGAATGCAATTTTTGGAAGCTATGCCGCGACTGTTGACTTTCCTGCTTCGAATTATTGGCGAGAACTTGCGGAATTTTATCCTGAAGCGAAAATCGTATTGTCTGTACGTGATGCAGAACGCTGGTTTCAGTCTACTCAGGAAACGATCTTCAGCAAAACACTCCAAGAGCTACATTCAGGGACCAAATGGGGCCGAATGATCAAGGCGACGATTGACGATCATGTTGGTGGTGATACCAATGACAGTAAAGCTGTTATTGCAGCCTTCAATGCACATGCTGAAAGTGTGAAAAATGCTTTTGATTCAGACCGTTTGCTTGTGTTCGAGGCCAAAGACGGTTGGGAGCCTTTATGCAAATTTCTGGAGTTGCCGGTACCTGAAGAACCATATCCGCATATCAACTCAAAGGAGGAGTTCGACGCAGTTTTCGAATTGTTGCGCTCGCCGATAGGCGCACGTGCCATGAATGGCGAAGGCATGGAAAGCGGTACCGCACATGAGGATTTCTTCGAGTCTTGATAGAGTTCAGTACATAATCCTGATCAGGAGTTTTCAAACTTCCGCTCCGAGCCCCTTTAAGACCTTTACCCAGCATCTACAAATGGCAACTTTGTGCCACTTGCAGACCTGCCAAGCGTATGTAAACCCTGTGTCGTTGGTAGCTTGCCAACACGAGACCTAGATGAAAAAGCGAATAACTAATTCGGAGGATGGAGCATGCCATGACAACCGAAGGGCCGTTACTACGGGTGTTCGAAGTGCGAACCAAGGAGGGCTGTGCTGAGGCGCTTCTGAAGCATTTCGCCACGACGTCAGCCGATGTTGTTCAAGGAAGGCCCGGCAACAACGGTTACTTTTTTGGCCGTTGCGTGCAGGGAGGCGAAAACGTCGTCATGTTTGTGTCGGTGTGGAATGACTTGGATGCGGTAAAAACTCGATTTGGCGACGATTGGCAGGCTTCCTACATGCCAGATGGTTATGAAGACCTAATCGATGAATGTTCCGTCCGCCATTTCGACATGAGTTCGGGCTGGCACATTCAGGGTTTGTAGAGCCATCACGTGTGCCAGTTGTTACGCAACACCCAATTTGTAGCAATGCTGCCAGCTGATGAAGGTCCGGAATTGGGCAGGAGCGGGCTTTCGCGCACCCATGGTTCATAGTCGGTTTGTCCGCACAGCAGTCGTTCGCTGTTTTTCAGACCTGTGAGTCCCGACCCTAGGCATGAGCCGCAAACCGGCCTTCCAGTATCGGCAGCACCTCGTCAAAATGATCCACAATATGATCAGGCTCGAACGCCGACACATGAGTGTGGGTATAGCCGAAGCTGACCGCAACAACGGGTATGGCCGCAGCCTGTGCGGTGCGGATGTCGGTGGCGCTGTCGCCGATCATGATGGCGCGCGACCGCACACAGCCGGTTGCCTTGATCGCGGCAAACAAGGGTCTTGGGTCAGGCTTTGCAACGCCGATCGTATCCGGTCCGATGATCGCCGAGAAATAGTGAGCCATGTCGAGACCGTTGATCAGTTTGACCGACAGGCGTTCCATCTTGTTGGTGCACACGGCAAGGCCGACGCCGCGGGCTTTCAATTCATCAAGCAGCGCCAGCACGCCGGGATAGGGTTGTGACCGGGCGGTGATGTTGGCGGAATAAAAGTCGATGAACTGGCGAAACAGGATGTCGATCATGTCGGCGCGTGCCGGCTCGCCGGTGCGCTCGAAACCGCGCTCAATGAGCTTCTTGGCACCCATGCCGACCATGTCGTAGACATCGTCCAGCGACACCTCGCGCCGTCCGTGTGCTTTCAGAACATGATTGGTGGCTCCCCAGAGATCCGGCGCCGTGTCGACAAGTGTTCCGTCCAGATCGAATATTACGGCAGATTTGGTCATTTTACCTCGCAAGAGCATGCTGTGATCAGGCGACATAACCCCACTGCATCCTGCTCTGTTTGTTCGTTGCTGCAGGTATGCGTCGGATACGGTCGCGATGCAACCTGATGTGCTTGGAGTGTGACGCAGGCCATGCTACACCGCCTGCCAACAAACCTGTAAGTAAGGAGGTTACCCAAAATGGATGCGATCAAAACCCAGGCCCTGCGAGATATTCTGAAGGACAAGTCACTGCTGAAGGAGCAGTGCTATATTGACGGCAAATGGATCTCTGGCGACGACACCATAGAGGTCACCAACCCGGCTTCAGGCGACGTGATTGCCTCGGTGCCCAAGCTCGGTGCCGCCGAAACCAGACAGGCTATCGAGGCAGCTGAGCGGGCCATGAAGGACTGGGCGGCCAGAACCGCCAAGGAGCGCTGCAACATCATGCGCACCTGGTACAATCTGATTATGGAAAACCAGGAAGACCTGGCCCAGATCATGACCGCTGAACAGGGCAAGCCACTGGCTGAGTCCCGTGGCGAAATCGCTTATGGTGCATCATTTATCGAGTTCTTCGCCGAAGAAGCCAAGCGCATCTATGGCGAGACAATTCCGAGCCACAAGGCAGATGCACGCATCGTCGTGACCCGCCAGCCGGTTGGTGTTGTTGCTGCCATCACCCCGTGGAATTTTCCAAACGCCATGATCACCCGCAAGGCGGGCCCGGCCCTTGGCGTGGGCTGCAGTATCGTCATCAAGCCGGCGTCGGAGACACCTCTGTCAGCACTGTCCTTGTGTGAACTGGCCGAGCGCGCCGGCATCCCTGCCGGTATCATCAATGTGGTGACCGGCAAGGCGTCGGAAATCGGCGGCGAAATGACCTCCAACCCGATCATCAAGATGCTGACCTTCACCGGCTCCACGGAAATCGGCAAGGTGCTGATGAAGCAGTGTGCCGACACGGTGAAAAAGGTTGGCATGGAACTGGGCGGCAATGCGCCGTTCATCGTGTTCGATGATGCTGATCTGGATGCAGCCGTTGCCGGTGCCATGGCGTCCAAGTACCGCAATGCCGGCCAGACCTGCGTGTGCGCCAACCGCCTGCTGGTGCAGGAAGGTGTTTATGACGCGTTTGCCGCAAAACTGTCTGAAGCAGTGGAAAAAATGGTCGTTGGTGACGGTGCCAGGGACGGTGTGACCACCGGGCCGCTGATCAACAAGGCCGGCGTGGACAAGGTGCGCGAACATATCCAGGACGCTGTCGACAAGGGGGCAAGTGTCGTCACTGGCGGCAAGGCGCTGGGCGGCAATTTCCACGAACTGACCATCCTGCGCGACGTCACCACGGACATGAAGATCACTCGCGAGGAGACCTTCGGTCCCGTGGCTCCGCTGTTCCGGTTCAAGACCGAAGAAGAAGCCATCCGGATGGCGAATGATACCGAGTTCGGGCTGGCATGCTATTTCTATACCCGCGACATCGGCCGGGTCTGGCGTGTCGGTGAAGCGCTGGATTACGGCATCGTCGGCATCAATGAAGGCATCATTTCCACCGAGGTCGCACCTTTTGGCGGTGTCAAGGAATCCGGTATTGGCCGCGAGGGCTCAATCCACGGTGTCGAGGAATATGTTGAAATGAAATACATGCTGATGGGCGGTTTGAGCACGTGACACCTGACGAGGCCAAGGAAGCCGCCGCGCGCGAGGCTTTGCAGCACGTAAGCGAAGGCATGAAGATCGGTTTGGGGACGGGGTCCACGGCCGAGAAATTCGTAGCAGGGCTTGGCGAGATGGTCGCAAACGGCTTGAACGTCGTTTGCGTGCCGACCTCCGAGGCGACCCGTGAACAGGCGGAAAGCCTCAATATCCCGCTGACCCGGCTCGATGAAGAACCGGTTCTCGACCTGACGGTTGACGGCGCGGACGAACTGGATGCGAACCTGACCCTGATCAAGGGCGGGGGCGGGGCGCTGCTGCGCGAAAAGATCGTGGCATCGTCGTCGAAGCAGATGATCGTCATTGCCGATCACACCAAGAAGGTCGAAACGCTGGGGGCGTTCCCGCTGCCGGTGGAAGTGGTGCCGTTTGGCGTCAAGGCCACGGCCATGAAACTGGAACACGCCGGTAAATGGGCCGGATGTGACGGCCCGCTTGCCCTGCGTATCCGCGATGGCGAACTGTTTGTCACCGACAATGGCAATGTGATCATTGACTGTGCCTTTGGCACTATTCCCGATGCCCAGAAGCTGGCGTCGGTGATCTCAACCATCCCCGGTGTTGTTGATCACGGTCTGTTTATTGGCATGGCCGGCATGGCGATACTGGGTGGTCCCGACGGTCTGGAAATTATCGAAAGTTAGAAACTCCATGTCTGAGTACGATTACGATCTCTTCGTCATTGGCGGCGGGTCCGGTGGCGTTCGCGCTGCCCGCATTGCGGCCACTCATGGTGCCAGGGTCGGCATTGCGGAGGAATACCGCTATGGCGGCACCTGCGTCATCCGCGGTTGCGTGCCGAAAAAGCTGTTTGTCTATGCCAGCCATTTTGCGGAAAGTTTTGAAGATGCCATCGGTTTCGGCTGGTCCACGAAAAAAGTGTCTTTTGACTGGTGGACCCTGATCTCCAACAAGGACAGGGAGGTTGACCGCCTCAACAAGATCTACATCAGCAATCTTGAAAAGGCCGGTGTTGACCTGTTCAACACCCGCGCCGAAATGCGTGATCCTCATTCGGTGTTTCTGGTGGCCGAACAACGCCACGTGACGGCAAAATACATTCTGATTGCGACCGGCGGTACTGTGAACATTGACGAGCAACTGCCCGGTATCGAGCATGTGATCACGTCGAATGAAGCGTTCCACCTGGAAGCGCTGCCTGAGCGCATCGTGATTGCCGGTGGCGGATATATCGCAGTGGAGTTTGCCGGCATATTTTCCGGGCTCGGTGTGGATACAACCCTGCTGTATCGCGGTGACAAGATCCTGCGTGGGTTTGACGACGATGTTCGCGATCACCTGACGCTCGAGATGAAAAAGAAGGGCATTGATGTCGTAACGGGTCAGGTGTTCACCAGGATCGAAAAGCACGGCGATGTGCTGCAGGGGACCCTCACCAACGGAGAGGTCCTGGAAGCTGAACAGATCATGTTCGCCATAGGCAGGTCGCCCTATACGCAAGGGTTGGGGCTTGAACATGCCGGTGTCGAGACCAGGGCCAACGGTGCCATCAAGGTTGATGAGTACTCACAGACCAATGTCGATCATATCTATGCTGTTGGCGATGTTACCGACCGTGTGGCGCTGACCCCGGTTGCCATTCGCGAAGGCCATGCCGTTGCCGACAACCTGTTCAACGGCAAGGATATTGCGATGGATCATTCACTGATCCCGACCGCGGTGTTCTCGCAACCGGAAATCGGGACCGTTGGCCTGACCGAAGCCGAGGCGCGTGAGAAGTTCGGCGATGTGGACATCTACAAGTCCACCTTCCGCCCGATGAAACACACCTTGTCGGGCCGCGACGAAAGAATGCTGATGAAGCTGATCGTGGAGCCGAAGTCCGACAAGGTTGTAGGGTGCCACATCATGGGACCCGACGCAGGCGAGATGGCGCAATTGCTGGGAATTTCGGTCAAGATGGGCGCGACCAAGGCGGACTTTGATGCAACCATGGCAGTTCACCCGACAGCATCGGAAGAACTGGTGACCATGCGCACCAAGTGGACCGGATAACACCTTTGGCACATGGCCTGCGCGCTATTTCAGCAGGCGGTCCCCCTGCTGGTCGATGATCTGCTTTGCCTTGATGATGGAAAAGCGCGCGGCCTCTTCGGTTGAGGTGAACGTGTCTGCGCGGATGAAGTCATGCGACGGTCCGTCCGGATCACCCTCCTTGCGAATGCTGCCGGCGATGTTGTAGGTGCCGCTGGTACCCTTTGGCTCAGGCTCGATCACATAGCCTTTGTAGGTTTCTGTTTCAAAGGCAGGAGCGGACTTTTCACCGCCGCCGCCGAACAATTTCGAGAAAAATCCACTCATCATCCAGTGTCCTTCAATGACTGATTGCTTCCAGTCTTAGCATTCACGAACGGATCATCCAAATGTGTGTTGTGCGGCGCTTGAGATTGGTCAATGTGCAGGCCCTGTTACCATGCTTGCCCAGGACCTCTGAACCAATGATGACCCCTCTGCTGTTGACACTGTGCGTCCTTGCCGTGATCTCGTTTCTCTTGACCCCGCGCCAGCGCACTGTAGAGGGGTTCTATGCCGGTCAAAGCGCCGATGGATCAGCACCATCGATGGTCACGCTGGTGTTCTCGCAGGTTACCACCTGGATCTTCGCCCGCTCGCTGCTGACTGCAGCCATACTCGGGTTTTACTACGGCATTGGCGGCGCACTCGCCTACACAGCCTACTATCTGTCGTTTTTTACAGGCGCTGTCATCGTTGACCAGATCCGCTTCAGGCACGGTTTCAATTCTGTACAGGCATTCCTGGCAGACCGCTTCGGGGCACCCGGCACAACAGCGTACAATCTGGTTGTCGCGTTGCGCCTGCTGTCGGAAGTGTTCGCCAACCTTATTGTGATCGGCACATTGTTCGGAGCTGAAGGTTCGTCTGTGTATCTGCTGGCAGCAAGTGCGGCGGCCGTGTTTACACTGGGCTACTCCATGCTCGGGGGCTTGCAGTCGTCATTGCGCACCGATGTCTTCCAGATGAGCGTTTTTCTCGTCATGCTGGCAGTGCTGGTATTTGCGCTTGTCGGTGCGCCCGGCTGGTCGATTTCGCTGATCGGCGAAACTGCAAGACCGATTTCAGATCCCGGCTGGGTATTGCTGATGGTCGCCATGCTGCAGGTGATCTCCTACCCCATGCATGACCCGGTGATGATGGATCGTGGTTTCCTCGCCGATCGCAAGACCACCTGGAAATCTTTCCTGCATGCCGGCTGGTTGTCGATGAGCTGCATTTTCCTGTTTGCGCTGCTCGGTGTCTATGCCGGCACGCAGGCCGGGCAGGGTGAGCCCATGATGGCTGTATTGAGCCGTACCCTGGGCGACACGACCATGCTGATCCTCAATCTGGCGCTCATCGTGTCAGCGGTTTCCACGCTCGATTCAACCCTGTCGAGCGCGTCGAAGCTTGCCATCAAGGACATGGGCCTTGCAGCGCCCACACTGTTCAATGGCCGCATCGCCATGCTGGTGTTCATGATCAGCGGTCTCTTGTTCCTGCTGCTGGACACAAAGGAACTCTATGCCGCCGTCGCGATCTCCGGCACCGCCTCCATGTTCCTGACCCCGGTGATCATGTTTTGCATCATCGGCGGCAGGCGGGTGTCGCTGTGGGCTTTCCACGTTGCCTTCGCCGCCGCCATGTCTGGTGCGGTGCTGTATTATCTGGAAACCAGCAATCTCGGTTTCATGACGCAGGCCTTCGGTATTGAGCACAAGTACACCAAGTTGCTGGTGATCTGTGTTGCTGTGCTGTCGCTGGGCAATGGCGCCTTTGCGCTGGCGCTCAAGCCGAAAGGCTCAGTCTTTCAAACAGGTTAAACGCCGTCGCGTTCCAGTGGTGTGGTTGAACAGTGAATGCCTCCGCCGTTCAGCTGCATCTTGTCGTATTGAACCGGGATGATCTCGACACCTGCGCGCTGTATCGCATCCAGTGTGCGGTTGCTGGCGCCGTCACCCATGATGTAGCGCCCGGGTGCCACGGCAAGCCCGTTGATGATCCAGCCATTGTCGTCAGGTGTGATCTCGATGGTGCGGATTTTCAGGTCTTTCAGGCGCTCCAGAAACCAGAACGGCAGCTGTGTCGGGTCCACCAGCGCCAGGTCACGGTCCACCATCACGAAGGCGCCGTCGATGTGGATCAGGTAGCCGCACAGATCAACGACGATCAGCTCCACGCCCTGGCGCTTCAGCACGTCTTCCAGCTGGCTGATGGCCTCGTCATTGACGCGGATCGAGCGGCCCACTACGGCGGTCTGCGGGTTGAGCCACGCGAAGCTGCCGCCTTCCAGCATGCCGTTGCAATGAATGGTGCGCAGTATCGGGATGCCGAGCTTGGCCAGCGTTCTGGTGACCACCAGTTCCTCGCCCTGGCGGATCCGCGGTGCCATGCGGCACACGATTGCACCACCCTTGACCATGATCACCGGATCGCGCGTATAGCACGCCTTGAGCAGTCGGTCGGTGCCTGCGTCGAGGAAATGCACCTCGACCCCTTCGGCGCGTAATACGTCCACCAGCCCGTCATGCTGTGCGCGCATGTCGTCTGCGGGCGGTATTTCGTCCGACTGCCAGTACCAGCCTTCTTCGAGATCACCGAAGGTGCCGGTTTCCGCCAGCTTTTTCGCCGGATCAACCATGCCCAGTTCGGGGCCGGGACGGTGCATCAGGATAGAGCGGATCTTGCCCACATCGTTGTCGACGCCCCATTTGCGGCCCCAGTCCGCCAGCAGCCGGCGTTCGTCCTCGAACGGTGGTTCCGGCTCCGAGCCGAAAAGCTTGATCGTGGTCTGGTAAAGGTGTTCGGCGTGGGCGGATGAAGCCATGATCAGCGTCCGTTGAAATTAGTCCAGAATCTCGAAATGCGCTTCGGTTGTTGTCTGCGAATTGATGTCGAGTATGTCCTGCGGACAGCATGACATCACCGCGATCACATCGATCTCGGCGCGCAAGACCAGGTAGTCGCCGGGTTTGGACAGGGCAGGGTCGAATGACAACGAGCCGTCCTGTTGCCAGGGAATGTTCATGAACAGGTTGATGGACGCCGGTGTGAACGGAACCGTAAAACCGAGCTCGGCAAGGCCGGCGTGCATGTTGTCCTTGCAGTTGTCATGATACTCGGTGCAGCCCAACAGCCCGTAGCGTTCATTGTCACACGGGGCCATCAGCGTGTCATGGCGGCCCGGCGACGTATCTTCGGTGAGCGTCATCAGGGCGCGGCGGCGGTTTGAATACAGCGCATCACCGGTTTGCGGATACAGGTGCTTCCAGGTCGCACGGCACTGTTCCATGCCGGTGAACTCGGTCAGGTGACCGGCCACGAATGCCCAGAAATCGACGACCTGTGTGCCGTGGGTATTGATGATCTTGATCGACTGGCCCTTGTTGACGAATGCCGCCTTGCCGCGCCGTGCGGGAACTGTGTGGATTGTGGTCATGAATGGTCTCGTTGCTGACTGTGTTGGACGTGAGGAAGCTTCACTCCCGCGATGAAACGGGTCAAGGTAAAGTTCGTGCAAAAATGATTCGTGGGGCGGGCATGGATTTTCAACGCGAGATGTGGGCTGAAGCCTGGGTGCAGAGTATCAACGCGCGCAAATTTGTGGCGCTTGCGGTTATTGGTGACACGGCACTCCGGATGTCAATGGAATGGTTCGAGATTCACGACTCCGTTGTGTTCCTAGTTGTAGGAACGTTTGCATCAACACTTTTGTGGGCCTACCTGGCGTATGCCGTTCATGCACAAATTCTATTACCCCATGATCGAAGTTCCAGAACCTCCAACGCGAGAGTGTTTGGATTTGCCCTGCGCTCGGCCGGTATCGGCCTTGCCATGGGAATTGCAGCCGTAGGAATTATACTTGTAGTCGCATTGCTGACGTATCTTTTCGTAAGAACGCAGCCTCACCGTGCGGTTGAGGTGATTGTTCTTCTGGTGGGCGCAGCTGTCGTATTTACCGTGTTCGTCCGGTTAGGGACGTTGTTGCCTGCCTATGTGGCAGGCAGGGTGGGCGGTGTGGACGCCGCCATCAAACGCGGCAGGATGGAGTTCCGTTGGATTGCAGGGCGATTGTTGATTGGTCCGTGCCTGCTCATGGTTTTGTCTTACGCACTGTATTCGCTGCTGCCGATCCCGGCCGGTGAATATAGTTTGTTCTGGAATGAAGAACGGGTTTTCCTGCCGGTTAATGGTCTCGGACATTTGTTGTTCAACATTGTTCAGGCGTTTGTGACCGCTCTCACTGCCGTCATCCTGTCGCGCGCATTTCTCCGTGCAGAAGGCATGCCGGACACTGCTGCTGCATAGCCGCCTTCCATCGCTTCGCGAACACTGCTAGAACGCGCGCGACGCTGCACTTCTGGAAGCATTTTGACCATGAGCGATACCAAGACGGAACGCGATTACTCCACGACGCTGTTCCTGCCCAAAACCGATTTTCCCATGCGCGCCGGCCTGCCCAGGAAAGAGCCGGAAATTCTGGCGAAATGGGAAAGCATGGACATGTACAAGACCCTGCGCGAGCAATCGAAGGGGCGGCCTAAATACGTGCTGCATGACGGCCCGCCCTATGCAAACGGCAACATCCATATCGGTCATGCGCTCAACAAGATCCTCAAGGACCTGATCACCCGCTCGTTCCAGATGCGTGGCTACGACTCCAATTACGTACCGGGCTGGGATTGCCACGGCCTGCCGATCGAATGGAAGATCGAGGAAAAATACCGCGCCGCCGGCAAGGACAAGGACGACGTACCGATCAACGAATTTCGTGAGGAATGCCGCCAGTTCGCCAAACACTGGATCGGTGTCCAGACCGAGGAGTTCAAGCGCCTTGGCGTGGTAGGTGATTTCGTCGATCCCTACCTGACCATGAATTTCGAGGCCGAAGCCCGCATTGCCGAAGAACTGATGAAGTTCGCCATGTCCGGCCAGTTGTATCGCGGCTCCAAGCCGATCATGTGGTCGGTGGTGGAGCGCACAGCTTTGGCTGAAGCCGAGGTTGAATACCAGGATTACCAGTCCGATACGGTTTGGGTGAAGTTCCCGGTGGTTGCCGGTGCGGATGCCCTTAAGGGTGCCTGCATTGTCATCTGGACAACCACACCGTGGACGATGCCGGGCAACCGGGCGATATCCTACGCCGACCGGATCAGCTACGGGCTTTTCGAAGTAACCGGTGCGGAAAACGATTTCGGGCCGCAGGCCGGTGAGAAGCTGGTGTTTGCCGACAATCTGGCAGAGGAATCCTTCGCCAAGGCCAAGCTGCAATACAAGCGTCTGTCGGATGTAACCGCAGAGGACCTGGCCGCCGTTACCTGTGCTCATCCTTTGCGGGGCAGGGGCTACGAATTCGACGTACCGTTGCTGAACGGCGACCATGTGACCGATGACGCGGGTACCGGCTTCGTGCACACCGCACCCGGCCATGGCCGCGAGGACTTTGATGCCTGGATGGATAATGCGCCCGACCTGGAAGCGCGCGGCATCGATCCGGCAATCCCGTTCACGGTGGGTCCGGACGGCCGCTTCACCAAGGATGCGCCGGGTTTTGAAGGTGAACAGGTCATCACTGACAAGGGTGAAAAGGGCAAGGCCAATGAAGCCGTCATCAAGGCGCTGATCGAAGCCGGCATGCTGTTTGCCCGTGGCCGGCTGAAACACACCTATCCGCATTCATGGCGCTCAAAGAAGCCGGTGATCTTCCGCAACACGCCGCAGTGGTTTGTCTATATGGACCGCGACATCAATGGTGCGACCCTGCGCGAGACGGCGCTCAAGGCGATCGATGAAACGCGCTTTGTGCCGGCTGCCGGACAAAACCGCCTGCGCGGCATGATCGAGGACCGGCCGGACTGGGTGTTGTCGCGCCAGCGCGCCTGGGGCGTTCCGATCGCCGTGTTTGCCAACGAGGCAGGCGAGGTGCTCAAGGACGAGGCCGTCAACAAGCGTATCTTCGATGCGTTCATGAAAGACGGGGCGGACGCCTGGTATGCGGAAGGCGCTGCGGAGCGCTTTCTGGCAGGAGACTATTCAACCAATGAATGGACCCAGGTGCGTGACATTCTGGACGTTTGGTTTGATTCAGGCTCCACCCATGCCTTCTGCCTGGAACAGCGTGAAGACCTCAAATGGCCGGCTGATCTGTATCTCGAAGGCTCCGACCAGCATCGCGGCTGGTTTCATTCGTCATTGCTGGAATCCTGTGGCACGCGCGGCCGGGCGCCCTACGACACCGTGCTCACCCATGGCTTCACCATGGACGAGCAGGGCCGCAAGATGTCCAAGTCGCTGAACAATTCCACCGCACCGCAGG
>Ga0316190_10002027_pt1 | contig 14754 bp, 7 predicted proteins | sample Eddworburrow2_MG_FD_204929 | JGI IMG/M metagenome (GOLD analysis project Ga0316190, IMG submission 204929) | Coastal sediment microbial communities from Maine, United States - Eddy worm burrow 2 | ecosystem: Environmental > Aquatic > Marine > Coastal > Sediment | place: USA: Maine | collected... | reverse complement strand
ATGAGTACTCCCATACAGGTGGAAAGTGGCAAAGTCCTTTCAGAAGCATTAACTGATTTAAGCCTTGACTTCATCAGGGAACATAAGGAGTCTCCCTTCTTACTTTACCTGGCCCACTACGATGTGCATGTGCAACTGGATGCAGACTCCACCTTAATCGACAAGTATCTTCGCAAGGAGAAGGTTGCCGGCTATCCTTGTAACGCTGTCTATGCTGCCATGGTGGAACACGTGGACAACAGTGTGGGAAGAATCCTGGATGAGGTGGACGAGCTTGGATTGTCGGAAAATACCCTGGTGGTCTATTTTTCTGATAACGGGGGACTGATCAGCCGCTTTGACCGAATTCCCTTGCTGGATCAATCCATACAATACATCTACCAGGGTGATACTCTACTTTATGTGGCCTCCTCCAATGCGCCTCTCAGGGCAGAAAAAGGAACGGTATTCGAAGGTGGGATCCGGGAACCCTTCCTGGCCCGATGGCCCGGAAAAATCCAGGCTGGCGGGGTGAGTAATGCCCTGGTGTCCAGCGTGGACTTTCTGCCTACTTTTGCGGACCTGGCCGGAATAGAACTACCTGATAAACAAATATTTGACGGAATCAGCCTGGTGGACATCCTGGCGGGTTCGGCACCTGATCCCGAACGGGCCATCTTCTGGCACTACCCGGTCTACCATCACGACGAACCTGCCAGTGCTGTCAGAAAAGGGAAATGGAAACTGATTCATAATCTGGTAACTGACCGGCGTTTCCTTTATGACCTGGAAAAAGATATTGGTGAAAGCAATGATCTAAGTCAATCGCAAGCTGAAATTGCTGATGAACTCTACCTGCTGCTGGATGAGTGGCGTAACGATTGCGGTGCAGAATTTCCGGTCCCAAATCCAGGATTTATTCCGGAAGGTCGCTATGAGTGGGGTAAACATCCTGACCGTAACTAATTAAAAATTCCTACGGACAGGATGGAAAAATATCTTCGGTGGCAGAAAAGCATCATTATTGTTGATCCAAAATGTGCCAATAATGGCCCATAAAGGATAATTATCAAAAGATAAAAACCAGGTATGAAAAGAAGATCGGTACTAAAATCCATGGGGGCACTCTCTCTAGGAATGGCGGCCCCCTCTCTGCTGGAGGGAGAAGTCCTGGCAGATCCCTTTGATACTAACAATAAAAGCATAGTAACAGACATACTGGTGGTTGGCGGTGGCACTGCAGGAACTATAGCAGCCATTCAGGCAGGCAGGGCTGGTGCTGATATAGTTTTGCTAGAAAGCGGCAGTCAGCTTGGAGGCACAACCACTACAGGGGGTGTGGCATTTCCAGGCATATTCCATGCCTGGGGCAAACAGATCATCGGAGGGATCGGCTGGGAACTTGTGGAAGAGTGTGTTCGGCTCAATGGGGACAGCCTGCCGGATTTTTCCAAGCTGCCGGATCACCACTGGCAACACCAGGTAGCGGTAAATGCGCCTTTGTACACCTTGCTTGCCGAAGAAAAATGCCTTGAGGCCGGTGTGGATATCCGCTACTACGAAACTCCCACTCAAATTGAATTTAAAAAGGGTCTTTGGTATGTGGAAACAGCTGGTAAGGGAAGCTCCACACAAATCACATGCAATCAAATCATCGATTGCACTGGCAATGCATTAATCGCCTCCATGGCCGGATTCAATGTTTTAAGAGAAGCAGAAACCCAGCCGGGCTCACTTATATTCCGGATTGGTGGATATGACTATAATTCTCTCGACCTGAGCCTAATCCCGGAAAAGTACCACAGAGTCTTAAGAGAAAACATGCAGTTTACCCGGACCAGAACCAGCGGGGAAAATACCATCGTACCCTATGGCTATGTGTATGTTCCGGGAGCCGATTCCACCACCTCCGAATCCCATACCATGGCAAACCAAGATGGGAGAAAGACTTTATTGAAACTGCTGCGCGAGCTCAGGTCCTTTCCCGGATGCGAAAATGTGAAGATCCTGGACTTGAAGACCGAAACGGTGGTAAGAGAAACCTATCGGATTGATGGTGTTTATAAAATGACACGCCTGGATTATGTGGAAGGATCGGTTTTTGAAGACTCCCTCTCCCACTCCTTCTATCCCATCGATCTGCATCGTGATGGAAAATCCATATACCAGGAATTCCTGAAGCCAGGCATTGTGGCAAGCATTCCCCTAAGGGCATTCATCCCCAAACAAAGCAGGAACTTTCTTGTGGCAGGAAGATGTGTGAGCAGCGACAGGTTGGCCAATTCGGCACTCCGGGTGCAGGCTTCCTGCATGGGCATGGGGCAGTCAGCTGCAGTTGCGGCATTTCTGGCCAGTAAACAGAGAAGCACACCGGCTGAAGTGCCTATTGATGATATAAAACAATTGCTAAAAGAGCATGGCGCCATCGTTCCGCACAATAAAACCCCTGGTATTTAACAGAGGTTTGAGGAACCAGCTAAAGGAGTTTGAATATATCACTTGGTTCTCCAGCAAGACAGATACTATAAAAGCACATGAATAAAACCTTTTTGAATATTGCGTTAACTATTGCTGCCTGTTGCTTTTGGACAGCCTGTTCAGGTCCGGGCAGCAGGCAGGAAAATGAGTTAGCTGCAGAAGCATTGAACATTAATGAACAGACTTTTCAGGAGTGGTCGAAACCTTACAGAGGCTGGCATTACCATCCCGGTCACGTGATCCTGCCGGAACCGGATATCCAAGGATTTGAAGATCTTATGATGACGGATGTCCCAACAGTTTTCCAATTGAGTGGGGAGGACAAGTGGTACATGAGTTTCATCGGATACGATGGAACAGGATATCAATCATTTATTGCAGAAAGCGAAGATCTTGTGCATTGGGATCAAATGCGGCTGGCCATGGGCTATGGGCCTGAAGGAGAATTTGATTTTGGAGGAGTGGTACTAGGTGCCTACCTCTATGAGGATTACGGGATTAAATCGCCTCGGATCCTGAAAAAGATAGACGATAAGTATTACTCACTGTATGGCTCATATCCACGACAGGGTGGATATGAGCTTCGCCCGGGATACGAAGGTGTAGCCTGGAGTGAGGATGGTTTCACCTGGAAACGGGCCAAAGACGAGGCCATTCTTTCAGTATTTCAGGAGGATTGTGACACCTGGGAAAAGGACTGTATTTACCAGCCCTGGCTGCTCGAATATGAGGACACGTATTACAATTTCTACAATGCGGCCAATGGAAATATCGAGCAGCTGGGTATGGCCACTTCCAATGACCTGCTCAACTGGCAGCGCTACGAACACAACCCTGTGATTCCCGTGGGACCGGAAGGCAGCTTTAATGAGCGCTTCTCCTCCGATGCAAAGGTATTCCGGGATAAGGATCACTGGGTAAGCTTCTTTTTCGGAGTGGGACAGGGTGGCGCACACATCATGGCCGCATTTTCCCGGGATCTCTACCACTGGACCGTTGATCCTGAACCCTTATATAAAGCCGGCGGAAATCCCTCGGGCCTGGACAATCTCTATGCACACAAGATATCCCTGGTTTGGAATCCCTCAAACGATACCTATTATATGTTCTACTGTGCCGTTGATAAAGAAAACCGAAGAGGAATTGGATTGATCACCAGCAAGCCTCTTGATCCATAGAGGGTCTGAAACGAATTCGTATATTCTACAAATTATGCATTCTTTATCCGGTTTGTAATCTGTCTGTGCCATTTCACATCTTCCCACATTCCACGAAAATGAGGATGTGTGAAGTTGGAAGTACATATAAACCTGTATTCATTGTGTTTTAGAGCCAGGTCCACGCAGATCTCAGCGCTTTCCCTCATCCATTTCCAGTCGATTTCGGGATGGTCGAGCCATAAAACAGAGCCCCAGCCTTCGGTGTTTCCACAAACTACATTTTGTTTTCTTGCATCAGCGGCTACCATCGAAATCTGTCCATCCATCCAGTCAACCAGGATTTGTTTATGCTCATTCCAATACTTATTTAACCCGGCATAAACCTTTCTGAAATCGTGTTCTATCTTTCTTCCTCCTATGATATCTGTTCCCGGAATAGTACCATTATGCTGAAACCAGACATGATTATCAATGGCATCGAAATTTGTTTTTTCGACGTTTTTATACGACCAGGTATGCAGCGAAGCAAAATAATCAAACTGCGGATAAGCCTTGCGCATATCGTTTATCAAGCCATTCAGGAAGTCGTTATAAAACTTCTTTTTCAGCTGATTACCCTGTTCTTCTTCCGGAAAATCAGGCAGATGGGCATCGGGATTGTTGAGCTTGAATTTTTTTATGTCCGCCCGCTTATTCATCTCGTTTTTCAGCCAGTCAAAACCATGAACATCGGGATACTCATTGAGTAAATCCACATACATAATATTATCATCAAGGAGGTGGTATATATCCAGAAAATCCAAGGTTTCTTTCCAGGCTCTAAGTAGTCCCCCTTCTTCCATAAAAATTCCGGTGCGCTCGGTTTCATGCCTTAAAAACCAGGTGGCAAGTCCCACTTTTATGCCGTATTTTTTACATTTTGGCAAAAACTCTAAAAGCGCTTCGCGTGGCCTGAATGACATACTGAAATCGTTGCCCCATAAAGCCGGAGTCCAGTCCTTCTTAACGGCCCTGAATTCTTCCTGTATGCTGCCATCGGCATCAGCTGCAACAAACTGAGGCATTACATCCATTCTTATGGAGTCGTACCCTCTTTCGGCCAATCCTTCAAGGGCTGCATCCCAGTTTTCGAATTCACCGTAGCGATGATGACGTAAAATCCAACTGAAATCCCACATGGCTATAGCTGTATTTTTCCCTAATTCAGAAATTTTTGAGCTGCTTTGCAAGGATTTAAGAGCCATAATATCATTACCCAGGCTTAGCGTGGAGCCAGTCATCAGAGCACCTGATCCGGCAGTTGATAGATAGATGAATTTTCTACGTTTCATTTTTAATTTGCTATTATTCAAACCCATTAAAAAATTCAAAAGCATTCATCGCTTAGCGGCGATCCGGGCCAGGAATAGTAAGTGGCAGATCCAGCCATGCCAGTCCCACGTTACGTTTCATATGACTGATGCTTTTGCCTCCTGGAGCATCGTAGAAAAGGGCAAGCCGCTGGCCGGCTTTTACAACAGATGGAAGTCCAATACACTTTTCTGACCAGCTACAATTTTTTCCATCGAGGACTATGGCTTTATTCCTGGGTTCCCATCGGTTCAGGTCTTTGCTCCAGTACACCCATATGGCATCGGTAAATTCCCTTCCCTTCTCTACCCCAATGTGGTTGGTAAACAGGAACCAGGTCTTGATGCTCTTTTCATAATAGAGTGAGGAATTCTCGATTTGCTCTTCTACAGGAACCATGGGTGTAGGGTCAACGTTCCAAGATTCATCCAGATCTAAGGTGCGGGCAATCCCAAGTGTGCGTTGGACGTATTGGCTTTCAGTCCGGGTTGTGGAACTAAAGAACTGGAGATACTCATCGCCATTCTTAATGACGTGCCCGGGACTAGCCGTAACAGAATAGTAGGTGCCGGGCTTTGTGCGAAAAGGAACTACACTTTTCTGTTTGATCCAGGGACCTGCCGGACTATTTCCTTTCGCTTTCATGGTTAGATAGGGAAAAGAGGGAACCAGATCCGGTGGACTGCTTGCATTGGGTGTACCCAGATAGAACATGTGCCACGCTTTATCATCATAAAACGTGACTCCATAGCTGGCACTTGCCGCATCGTCTTCATCTGCTTTGCCAAAATCGAGGATCGGGCCTCTTTTTTCCCAATTAATAAGGTCTTTGCTTACAGCAAGAGAACTGAGCCATCCTTCAGGGCCTGCAGCATCGTAATGCATGTGGTAAGTTCCTTCAGCTTCAAATACCCAGACGTCCCGTGCACCTAGAATATCGCATTGATACGGTCCGTCTCCGTAGCGGAGTACAATTCCGTGGTCATGGGCATCCATTCTCAAGTGTGCCTCTGGCCTGCCATCGCTGTACTTCTGGGCTACTATTTGATACCTAGAACCCAAAAGAATGATAGCAATTCCTAATAATTTGAATACTAATTCCTTACGCATGGTAGATATGTTTGATAATCGTAAATATCCTATTTCCTCCCATTCCCGCTTAGGGCATCCCCCATTCCACCCCCACAAGACCACTAGATACCGGGGTTTCATAGGACCTGGTCCAGGCCCTGGCGGTCTGGTTCTCCTTTAAACTTCCACAATAATTGGCCAGGGTGGTGGTCAGCACGATCTCGATCCGGTTGCTGCCTGGCTTCCACAACGATCCTACTTCATACGTGTGATTACCGTACCATTTCATACCTGCGGATTCTCCGTTTACCCATAGCTCGCTCACTCCCTCATTCACATCTAGAAGGCAGATATAATCCTGGCTTTCGGAATTCTCTACGATCGTGGAATACCTGACAGTACCCGAGAAATTCCGGATCGCCTCATCAGCTGATGTCCTGAAGTCGATTAGCTCCTTCATTTGCCTAGTAAACATGCTACCATCCACATGTTCGAAATTCACCTCCCACAGCGCCTCCAGTGGCTGTCTTCTTACCGGAATTGCCCTGCCTGAATACAGGGGCAGATCCATCTTTTCTGGTTCAAAAACCACCAGAGCCGATTCCAGGGCCTCCAGCTTAAGCTTTAGCACATCGCTGTTTTCAAAGGCTAATGCAAAGCGCTCACCGCTCCGGGGATCCCACAGATAAGGGATAAGATTCCCGGTATCAAAGCTGACTTCAAACTCAATTGCCTCGCTTCTGTGGGAATTGGCAAAGAAATAGATGTCCTGCTCACGTCTGGTTTGGCTCATTGTATAGAGATAACTGACAGGCTGCTTGATGCCCAACTGTGAATCCAGCCCCATGCGTTCAAACAGGGAAGCGGTCCATTCCAGCAGGTCGGCAGATTCTTCCGGAGCCGGGACCAGATGCACATTTTCCAGTTCCATTGCCTCCTGGATATGGGCCTGCACCCTATGGTCATTCTTCTTCGCATCCACCAGAGAAAGGGAACGTTCGGGAATCTGTCCGATGAAAACAATCTTCCCCCCTGCACTGGCAAAGGCACTGATCTTCTCTGCTGCACGGGGAGAAAGGGATCTAACTTCCGTAAGGATCAAGGCAGCGTACGCCATGTTTCCACAGATCAGCTTTCCATCCTTCACCTCCGAGTCTTCCAACATGGACGTGTGCAGGTAGTCACTGGAACTTCCCAGGTTACTGATGGGTTCCCAGAGCCTGGCATAGTACCACGGGCGGGTATTGAATGGCGGGCGCGTCGGACCCACTTCGGCCCAAAAATCATCCAGGCGGCCCACTACGGCCACGTCCGCCACAGGTTCCGAGTGCTGGAAAACAGCCGATAAGCGGGCGTTGTAGTCGGCCCAGTTTCTGAAGTATTTCCACCAGGTGTTCTGCTCGTTGAAATACGCTCCATAACGGATCCAGCCCGGAAATCCCGCCTCCGGGGGGGAGTAATTGAAGCCATGAAGGACCGTATGGTTGATCCCGGTGATGAAGTTCATATCATCCGATTGCTTAACGGTCTCAAGGGAGGTCCTGAATACCCCCTGTGTATTAGTCATGGCTTCACAGCTGGTGATCTTCCGGCCGGTAATATGAGCTCCGGAGGAGGCTGCTTTGTTCCAGAGCATATAGCCGTGCGCCTGATTCCAGGTATAGGCATCGCTCTGCGCTTCGTCCCAGGCCCGGGAATAGATCCAGTTGTTACTTTCCGGGATGTCGGGGATCAGGTAGCCCTGGAAGAGCCCCATGTAATAGGGGATTCCATAGGCCTGGTAGCGGCACAGCACCCCGTTCTCCGTACAGAAATCCTGAAATTCCCGGGTGAATCTCTCCAGAAAAACATCGATCAGGACCTGGTAGAAGTCATACTGTACCCTCTGCAAATGATCGGCCAGTTCTTCCGAAGTCTCGTAGGTATTGGGCTGATTAGGGGGTTGTACCACAAAAGACAAATAGGGTGTAATGTCATAGCCTAAGCTCGCCTGGAACACCTCTGCCATATCGTCGGTCCAGTTGGAACCGCCCAGTTCAATGCTGTCACAGAAAAGTGCCCTGATAAGCTCGGCAAGAGGCACGCCGGTCTCATGCTCAATGGCCTTCAACCTGTCCAGGTAAGCTCGCACCACCTCCTGTTTGTAGTGATCCATGATCGGTCCGTCGGCCCCTGGAGAGCCATGGTACACCGACTTGAAATTCCGTTCATTGTAGAGAAATACCAGGATGCAATCCCGGTCTCCCACCCTGTAATTCAGCCTGCCATCTTTGACCAAGGGGCTCAGATCAATGACCTCATCCAGGGAAGTCAGTCCCACGGGTACCAGCCGCACAGCAATGAGTTCCACGTCACTGTTCTCTTTTATGATGTACGAGCCCGGCGTATGATGACTCTCAAACTTCAGAAACTCTGCCAGATTAATTTCGACCTGCTCATTGGGCTCAGGCTCATATTTCTTCACCCCGAGACGCTGCATGATCTCTTCCTCTTCCAGGAACCGGCCACCAAAGGGCCAGCCCGATCCCACAATAAGATCGGTGATCATGCCCAGCTCCCTGGCCTCCTCGCTGGCAACCTTTACCATCTCACTCCATTCGCGGCCCGCCCATTGAAGTGCAGGAGTGCCAGTGGGGGCAGCATGCGGAGGCATGGCAATGGAATTGATCTCGACACCGCCGATCCCGGCTTCCTTCATCACTTGTAACTCCCTTTTGAGCTCACCGGCTTCCACGGCATTACCATTCCACCACCAGCGTACCATGGGCCGGGCATCCGCCGGGGGATTCCTGAAAAGTTCAAAAAGATCCTTCTCTTCCCGGGGATGATTACATGCCGGAAGCAGGATAGTGATTATCAGCAAACATATGAATAGTCTCCTCATGGATAGGATTTTGATTTTATTACCATTTTAATGTTTTTTGAAAACCTTGCTTGCAATAGCAGGCTTAATCCAGTGTGCTTCCAAAACTATAATTTCCAGATTCCACTTCATACACATGGGTTCCATCTTCAATTTTAATAAAAGTAACTCCCACAGCATCACCAACAGGTAAACCGTCTTCCGTAATGTGGTTTCCCTGAACATATACAGTTGCTGCACTGTTTGCTGGAATTGTTACATCCCAATAAAACCGATCCGCCTCGATTTTCCAGTTGCTAATAATGTTCCCGTATTGAGATTCGTAGTTGCATTTTACCCAATCGACACTCTTAACCAGTGCCGGACGAAGTATGATGTTTTTGAATCCCGGATTTTCAGGATCCCATTGGATTCCGGCCAGGCCACGATAGAACCAGCCACCTATGTAGGGGAAGCAGGAGTGTATCTGTGAATAGAATCCGTTCCATTGTTCCCAGCAGGTAGTTGCGCCTTTTTCTATCATATATCCCCAACCCGGGTAGGTCTTTTGGTTCACCATAATATCTATCAGGTCGTTCTTATTATTTTCAAGCAAATAATCAAATGTAATTTGTGTACCAATCATTCCAGTGTTAAGGTGCCCCATATCCTTCACCAACATCGTTTGAACATACTTTTCGAACACGGCGTTCTTTAGCTCGTCGGGAGTAATTCCGGTTTGTAGCGGGAAAATGAGGTAAGGCTGTTCTCCGTTTGCATAAGTCGTGTCTTCTGGATTGAACCAAAGCTCGTGTATCGCTTTTTGGGCGATGTTCAATTCTTGCTTAAACTCCAATACGTCCTCGCTTTTTCCGAGGAGTGTTCCAACATTCATCATAATCTGAAGTAGGTGAGTTCTATAACAGTTGTTAAAAAAACGACGGGAGTTATCATCTACCCACTGGCTTTTGTCCATTCCTCTTCGGGGAGGGACCCAGTCGCCCAGATTATTCCACTTTTCACCAGGGAAAATATCCTGAAGTACACCCTCTTTACTATGTGTACCAAGGTATTCAATGTAAAGCTTCATATAAGGATACCCGGTTTCGAGGAGCTTCGTGTCGTTGTAGAAGAGGTAGGTTTTCCAGGGAACTACAATACTCATTGCCCCCCATGCCGGCCCGCCACCGGTTCCATGTGGAGTAGGTGCGACAAACGGGACAAAACCATCTTCTTTCTGCTCGTCCCACCAGTTTTGTGACCACTTTGTGTATAAGGTGGACGCATCGAAATTGTAACAACCAACATCCATGGCGGTCTGTCCGTCTCCATAACCAACTCTTTCACGATGCGGACAATCTACGGTCTGCCCTCCCAGATTAAGCGCCCGGTATGTCCATCTAACCATTTTATGAATGCGCATGTATAGGTCGTTGGAACAAATGAATGAACCAACTTCTGGGACTTCTGTTTCTACCGGAATAGCTTCCAGATCTTCTTTTTTGGGCAAATAGGTCAAGCCTTCAATAAGTGCGTAACGATAGCCATGATAGTTGAACACATTAATAAACTGTTCTTCTATTTCTCCTGCAGAGATATACTCATCGCGTTGATTATAGGTAGAAAATCCTTTATGCGCCATATTGAGGCGCCATGCTTCTTCCGGGTCCCGGCCATCAAAATCCGCATAGTGTATGGTGATTTTTTGGCCCGGATCGAGCTTACGAAATCTCATATTCAACATACCTGTCAGGTTGGTGCCAAAATCAACAAGCACAGTTGTGTCATCCAGCTGCTCAACGGATACCGGAGCAATTCCCTCCAATTGAATGTTGTTTCGGCATTTTTGGGCCGTGCATGGCACATTGGCTACTTCAACATTTACAACAGGTTTCCAGCCATTTGTTGAGCTTTCAGAATTCCACCATTGCTTGTCGATCAATCGTGCATCAAGCAACTCTCCTCCGAATTTTCCCCAACGCCATTCTCCAATGAGGGATCTTGCACTTGCCTTGGATTCCCACGATTTGTCTGTTACAATACTGTGTTCTGGTTCATCAGGGATTTCAAGCTGTACCCGTACGACAGGGCTGTTGTGTTCAACTCCGGGTAATCCGGGAGAATACCAACCAGTTCCCATCCAGATTCCAATACTATTCTTTCCTTTTTTCAGGTAGCTGGCAACATCGTAAGTTTGGTAGTAGGTTCGTTCGTTGAAATTTGATACTGCAGGTGCAAGCACTTCCTTCCCCACTTTTTCGCCATTTATGTAAAGCTCAAAGTAACCCAATGCAGCAAGGTAGACTGGCGCACGTTTAGGAACATCGTCCAGGTTAAATGAATGCCTGTAATAAGGTGCGGTGACCGAGTCAGGTGATCCGATCCATTGAGCAGTCCAGTCTTCCTTTTCAAGCAATCCCATTGACCAGTATGCCGGTTCACTCCATGCAGATGGTCTGCCGTCTTTGTCCCATGTCATTACCTTCCAGAAGCACTCAATACGAGATTGAAGCGGTTTACCATTGTATTCAACATGCCGTGATTGATCGGATTCTACCACTCCTGAATCCCAAAGATCACCTTCATCTTTCGCCAGCTTTTCCTGTGAACTTGCCACAAGCAGGCGATATGCAGTTTGTTTCTGCCCACCTTGGTCTGATATAAGTTGCCAGCTCAACTGTGGTTCCGCCGCATCAATGCCCTCAGGTTCAGTGAGATATTCGCAGCTTAAAATAGTGACACGAAGAGTTGCCTCTTCCTGGCATCCAGTGAAGCTTGCGACTGACAAGAATACTAAAATGATGGTGATCAGAGATCTCATATTATCCTTTTATTTTATCACCTTTTCTTGAATTACAACCGGCCCCAGCAATCCCGAAGGCATTGGATCTCTAAAGTTAAATGACCCCATCGCGGTCCTAGTGGTAAAGGTGTACCTTCCAGTTTGGTAATTCAGTCCTCCCATCAGGCCATTGTCAAATTGCACGGTTCTGATATTGGCATCCGGTTCCAGCCTGTCACCCAGCAAACGATTGATCCAGCGGTTGGCCACCTCAATCTCAAGCACATTCTCTCCCTCCTGCAGGGCACTTGAAATATTGATTCTCCATGGTGCACACCAGATCACGCCCAGATCTTCACCGTTCAGTTTCACCCTGGCAATATCCTTGACCACTCCAAGATCGATATAATGATCTTTGTCTGCCAGCTTATCCAGATGAAAGGTCTTTCTATAGGTGGCAATTCCGGAATAATACTTCACCCCTCGCCGTTCATGCTTTGTCCAATCCTCTAATTTGTCAAAACGGATTTCTTCCGGTCCGCCGAATTTTGGATCAAAAGCAACATCCCAGGCGCCATCTATGGTTTTAATTTTACTAAATATGGGGAAGTTTGATGCACCTTCTTCGATCTTATTGCTGACTGCTTTATTGCGATTGAAAACCAGGAAACAGCTTTCGTAGGGAACGAATTCCAGATTGATGCTGGTTATGCCATCAACAGTAAGGTATTGCTTTAGGTTTCTTGAACTTCCATCTACTCCAGACCATAATTCTGGTTCGCCGGAGGCTCTGAAGGTACAGCTAGTCTTTTGAGATTCGCCGGTACGATTGGCAATGAAATAAATGTCTTTATCTGCGGTTCTGCGATGACCAAAACGAATGGTGTTGTTACTGGACCTAAAATCCTCCTGAATATTCAGATTTGACAGAAGCTGAGTCGTATTCTTATAGCTTGGATATAGCTCTTCGGGAACAAAACTGCTCAGACTACCTCCCCAATATATGGTACCTTCCCCATATAATCTCTCACTTATTTCATTGGGTGGCTGAGTTGATCCCCATAACTCCTCTGAAAGCTTTTTCACCCGGATATCGCAGTTGGGATAGTCCATCAGACTTGGTGATTTAAGCGGAGGTGTAGCTATGATCTTCGCTCCTTTTTCTACCAATGAAGCTATTTTCTCCAGTAATTCGGGGGTCATTGTTTCAAAGTTTGGCAACACCATGATTTCGTAGGAAGATGCTCCGGGGAAAACGATTTTCCCCTTTTCCACATCGGCTCTTTCCATCAGCATCTTGGGTGAACAACCATCGAATCCGTAGCCCTTTTTATCCGGTATAGCTCCGTTCTCCTTCAGGGCATCAGCCGGTGGGGTAAATACCATGGGAGCCCCTTCGGGAGTGAGGTAAAGGATGTCAGAAACAGCCTGTCCCTGCTGCATCATGTGGGAACAGCGGCTGATGTAGCTGTGGTAGGCTCCCACCATGGGCCACCAGGTTTGTCCCCGGTCCCAGTGCACCCCATAAGGCCCCATGGTCATTCCGGGCCGGTGTTCATCACCCAGGGGCTTGTGGGCAAAGGTATGGTAAGCAAAACGGTTCACACCCAAGGCCAGTGCCCAGTCACTCTGGTCCTTCATGGACCAGGGATATTCCTGCCAGGCCTCGTTGTTATTTGATGTGAAAACCTCAGCTCCAACAATGGATTGTCCGCTAATATGAGATATGGAAGTGGCCTGTATTACAGCGTAAGAGGTGTGGAATCCAAATCGCTTGCTCCAGAATTCTGCCATTATCACATCGGCTACTGCCCCCAGATCCAGATCGCCGGCCGGATTCATATCATAGGGTTCAATGGTCAGCTCCAATCCGTTTTTGTGTGCATATTCTTTCCCAAATTCAGCATGATTTTCCAGTAACAACTCCTTGCAGGTTTGTCGAAGGTCCCACAGAAAGCGTTCAGTGATTTCAACGCTTTCGATGGCACGCCCGGTATAGGCCAGGAAATAGGGTTCCGGATCGTAGCCACGCCGCTCCATAAATTCTTCCACAATCCCATCGGTCCAATTTTGGGCGCCACTCTCCCAGCTGTCCATGTGAAAACCTGTCCAACCCACACCTTCCTTCCTTGGAGCAGTTTTTTCCAATAATATATCTGTGTAATTATTCAGGTGGTTTTCAAAATCACCGGCATCCAGTTTATTGGCCTCAAGACCAATGACCGGTTCAGGAGATGGCCGGGTACTGGCCCCGGTTACACGGATTCCCATACGAATAATCGTCCATTTGCCTTCTGGCGCATCCCAGACCAGGTGTCCGTTGGTCTGTAAATACTGACTGACATCAATGATATCCTTTTGAGCCAGAACCTTGTTCTCACCTACTTCATCATAGGTGGCAGGAGCCGGCAAATAGGGCTTTACATTGGGTTTGGACGAATAAGGATCTCTTTCATAGAGCGCTTTTTCATTAATGTCTGAAATTAGCGCTTGCGCCTCAGGGGGAATGGCATACACGGCAACATCTTCATAATAGGGATCTTTCATCCTGTGCCAGGTGGTGCTGCGTTGTTCAGGAACCAAGAGCTCCACATCTACTTGTTTACCACCCGTGATCCTGGTTTCACTGAACACAAGGTGCTTCATCGATTCTTCAGCCTTCACCCAGGGACCACCACTTCCACACCATCCTGGACCTGCCCCCAAAAGTATTTTCATGCCCAGGCGCTCTGTCTCCCTCACTGCATGAACAAAATGGTCCTGCCATTCTTCCGACATAAAATCAATGGGGCCCCTGGGAACTCCGATTCCCACTTCCAGGAATATCACATGATTTATCCCGGACTCTTTCATTGATTCCAGGTCCTTGGTCATCTCCTCCATGGATAAATTTCCATCCATGAAATACCAGTAGACTCCTGGTTTCGAAGATTCCGGAGGATCTTCAAATGCTTCCTGTAATATATCATTTGATTGAGCCGTGCATGCGTGTGTTGTAAATAATACAATAATTCCAGCAGCAATAAGGCTGACAATTGCACGAAAGGTAGTTTTAGGAGAATCCAATTTAATCATTCGTGTTTATTTAAAAT
>Ga0316190_10002026_pt1 | contig 14755 bp, 12 predicted proteins | sample Eddworburrow2_MG_FD_204929 | JGI IMG/M metagenome (GOLD analysis project Ga0316190, IMG submission 204929) | Coastal sediment microbial communities from Maine, United States - Eddy worm burrow 2 | ecosystem: Environmental > Aquatic > Marine > Coastal > Sediment | place: USA: Maine | collected... | reverse complement strand
CTGGGTATCGGACAAGCTCGTCGCGGGATCAACCGACCCGATTGCGGCACTCAATCTTGCCTATATGAGTGATGGCGCAGGCCTCAGGTTCAAGGCCGGGTCCAGCATGGACGCGCCGATCGAGTTGTTGTTCGTAACCACGGCTGAACAGACAGCTACCTACACGACCCGCAATGTCGTCGTGCTGGAGCAAGGCGCGTCTGCAACCCTGATTGAAACCCATATTGGTGGAACTGGTGAATACCTGCACAATTCCGTCACGCAGCTGCATGTCGGCGAAAATGCCCGGCTGGATCGCGTGAAGGTTCAGGAGGAAGGTCTTGAAGCGATTCATCTTTCCAACACTGATATTCACCTGGCCGGCAAGGCCTGTTTGAAGGACTTCACCCTGACCATTGGTGGACACGCCACCCGCCAGCAGGGCTTTGTTACCTTTGAAGGCGAGCACACCGAGAGTTATGTATCCGGCGCGTTCCTGCTGACCGGCAAGCAGCACAATGACACCAGGCTGGTGATCGACCATGCCGTGCCCAATTGCATGTCGCGTGAATTGTTCAAGTGCGTGATGGATCAGGCCGCGCGCGGTATTTTTCAGGGCAAGGCCATCGTTCGCCGTGATGCCCAGAAAACCGACGGCAACCAGTCATCACACGCCTTGCTGTTGTCGGACGAATCCGAGTTCGACGCCAAGCCCGAACTGGAAATCTACGCCGATGATGTGGTCTGCGGGCATGGCGCGACGTCGGGTGATCTGGATGACAACCAGTTGTTCTATCTGCGCGCGCGCGGTATTCCCGAAACCGAAGCCAAATCCATGTTGATCGGTGCCTTTGCTGCAGAAGCTTTCGACGATGTTGAAAGCGATGCGATCCGCGGTGTGTTAAGCGGACTGGCCGAAGGTTGGCTGGCACGCCGCAAGGCGGGTTGAGGCAAGTGTCATGACCCGCATCAGCCTCGATCATTGTGTCATTCACGTCTCCGACTGGGAGAAGGCGAGGGCGTTCTACGTAGATGTCATGGGAGCCGAGGCCATTGAGTTTGGCAACGGCTACCAGTTTCGCTGGGGTGAGCAGCAATTGAATATTCATGGTCCTGAACAGCACGGTTCACCGGTTGCCAGATTGCCGGTGATGCCCGGCAACAGTGACCTGTGCTTTCGCTGGCACGGACCGATTTCCGGTGCAATCGAGCACTTGCAGGCGCACGGCATCACGATCGAGGAAGGTCCCTGCGAACGCCATGGCGCAAGGGGCCCGGGCACCAGTGTTTATTTCCGCGATCCCGATGGTTCGCTGATGGAGTTCATGTCCTATGAATGAAATTGCCAAGAAGATCGTGCCTGCGACCGGGTATGATGTTGAAAAGATCAGGGTGGATTTCCCGATTCTGTCCAGGCCGGTCTATGGCGACAAGCCGCTGACCTATCTCGACAACGGGGCATCGGCGCAGAAACCGCAGGTGGTGCTGGATCGTATCCAGAAGGCCTATTCGGAAGAATATGCCAACGTGCATCGCGGGCTCCACTACTTGTCGAACACTTCAACGCAGGCTTTTGAAGATGCACGTGAAAGTGCGCGCCGGTTCCTGAATGCACCGTCAAGCGATCAGGTGATCTTCACCCGCAACGCAACAGACGCCATCAATCTTGTTGCGCAGAGTTTCGGCGGTATGGTCATCGGCGAGGGCGATGACATCGTCATTTCCATACTGGAGCACCACTCCAACATCGTGCCATGGCATTTCCATCGCGAACACCGCGGCGCAAACATTCGCTGGGTCCCGGTCGATGATGAAGGCACATTGCATGTGGAAGACTTCATCAAGACACTGACGCCGCGCACGAAAATGGTGGCGATTACCCACATGTCGAATGCATTCGGCACCGTGGTGCCGGTCAAGGAAATCATCAGGATTGCCCACGAACGCGGCATTCCGGTGCTTGTCGACGGGTCGCAGGCCGCTGTGCACATGCCGGTGGACGTGCAGGACCTTGATGCGGATTTCTATGTCTTCACCGGTCACAAGACCTACGGTCCCTCGGGCATTGGCGTTCTGTACGGCAAGAAGGAACTGCTGGCCAAAATGCCGCCTTACCAGGGCGGTGGTGAAATGATCATCGAAGTGACCGAGGACACCGTGACCTACAATGATCCGCCGCACCGGTTTGAAGCAGGCACCCCTGCCATCGTTCAGGCCATTGGATTGGGCACGGCACTCGATTATATGGACAATGTCGGGCGGGCGGCGATCGCTGCGCATGAGGCATCGCTGCTTGAGTACGCAAACGAGCGGTTGTCCCAGATCAATTCGCTGAAGATTTTCGGCACCTCACCGGGTAAGGGGGCGATTATTTCGTTTGCGATGGAAGGTGCGCACGCCCACGATATATCAACCGTGATCGACCGGCACGGCGTTGCGGTTCGCGCCGGCACCCATTGCGCCATGCCGCTATTGCAAAGATTCGGTGTAACAGCGACCTGCCGGGCGTCATTCGGCATGTATAATAACACCGCAGATGTTGATCGGCTGGCAGCAGCGCTTACATCTGCACACAAGATGTTTATGTGATAGGCTTGAAACCATGACAGATACCAGCACATCGTGCGCTCCCGCACCCGTTCCTGAAGCGCTTGAATCGGAACACGGCAATCCGTCGGTGACATCTTCGATTCCGAAGGAAGAGCTCACCCGGATGACCGATGATATGATCGCGGCGATCAAGACGGTTTATGATCCGGAGATCCCGGTCGATATTTTTGAACTCGGGCTGATCTACAAGATCGATGTCGAAGATGATCGCTCGGTGAAGGTTGACATGACGCTGACAGCGCCTGGCTGCCCGGTGGCCGGTGATATGCCGGGCTGGGTCGCCGATGCCGTGCGCACGGTTGAAGGTGTCATGGATGTGGATGTGCAGCTGGTGTTCGACCCGCCATGGGATCCGTCCCGCATGTCCGATGAAGCGCGTGTTGCGCTGAACATGTGGTGAGATGCAATGACAGCCATTGATGTAAATTCGTCGAATACCCGCGCCCGGCCAATCGTCATGTCATTGACGGATGCTGCCGTTGACCGGATCAAGCACCTGATGGCCCGCTCGGGAAAAGACACCGGCGGCCTGCGTATCGGTGTAAAGAACGGCGGGTGCGCCGGCATGGAATACACCATGGAATTTGTCGATGAACCCGACAAGTTTGACGAGGTGATCGAACAGGGCGGTGCCCGGGTCCTGATCGAGGCGAAGGCTGTGCTGTTCCTGTTCGGCACCACCATGGACTATGAGGTCGACACACTGCGGGCCGGCTTTGTGTTCAACAATCCGAACCAGACCAGTGCATGCGGATGTGGCGAATCAATCGAGTTGACGCCGGTATCTGCCGATATGTTGCAGCGCGGCTGAGCAGTTCCGCATCAGGATGGTTGTCGCGACGTGTTTCATGATTGCGATTATGTGGCGCGAAATCGTCATTGCGACAGTTGAGCTTGAATGACAAATACTCGCTACGTTTCCCGGCTGGCCTTCTATTCCATCATCGTCGCCTTTGCCGTAATGGGTATAAAATTCGTTGCGTGGTGGTTGACCGGTTCCGTTGCTCTTTATTCGGACGCGCTCGAATCCATCGTCAATGTGATTGCAGCCACTATCGCATGGATTGCAATACGGATAAGCCACAAGCCAGCTGACCGAAATCATCAATATGGGCATCAAAAGGCAGAATATTTTTCTGCCGTCATTGAAGGCGTCCTTGTGGTTCTGGCCGCTTTGATGATTTTCTACAGCGCCTATCTGGCACTGGTCTCGGATCACAAGATTGTTCAGCCAGCCCTGGGGATGATGATCAGTGCGGGGGCCGCTGCAATCAACGGCTACTGGGCATGGCTTCTGATTTCAACCGGGAGAACTGAGAAGTCTCCGGCTCTCACCGCTGATGGCAAACACATCATGACGGACGTCGTCACATCCGCTGGGGTATTGCTGGGTCTGGCCCTGATGATGCTCACAGGGTGGATAATTCTGGATGCAATCATGGCCGTTATTGTCGGCGCAAACGTTCTCCGCGAGGGTTGGAGAGTTATCTCGTCGTCAATTGGAGGGCTGATGGATGCTGCGCTGGATGCAGATGAAGCGGAATTGATCCAGAAAACCATTCTGGCCAACGCGACAGGTGCGATCGAAGTTCATGACATCAAAACCCGTGTATCGGGCCCAGCCTCTTTCGTTGAATTCCACCTGGTTGTCGATGGTTCAATGAGTGTCCAGGCAGCTCACGAAATATGTGATCGTATCGAAAGCCAGATCACGTCCGCTGTCAGCGGCGCCAGAACTACAATTCATGTAGAGCCCGATGACAAACGAAAACATGGCGGCTTGAGAGTTTTCTAAAGCGCTGTCCGAAAAGCGTGAAGCGGTTTTCGGGGCAAACAGCGCGCAAAAACAAGGGTTAAAGCGGTCCAATAGTGCACATCAAACGCAAACCGCGTTAGCAGCAAAAATCATGGTTTCTGACCAATGCGGCCAAAACCATGATCGTGATTGTTCCAATACTGTCCTAGATTGCCGGTCGTGCGAGGAATGCCGGCATGTTGTCTTCGGTGAAGCTGGACGGGGTGTCGTCGCGATCATTGTCACGGCCTCTGCCGCCACGCTCGCGTCCTCTGCCGCCGCGTTCACGCTGCGGTTTTTCTTCCGGCTGACGATCGTCCGGCTTGGCTTCGACAGGGGCTTCTTCCTGCTTCTCGACCGCCTCGACCTTTTGTTCCACCTTTGCAGGCCTCGACTTTTTGGCTGCTGGTGTCGACCTGGGGCCGGACGCCTTGCTGCCACGGCGGCGTTTTCCCTTTGAGGCGATCGATTCGGCAATCTCTTCGTCTGTAGGGGCGTCGCCTTCCCAGTCGATAGGCTTCTTGATCAGGTCCTCGATGTCCTTGATCGCCCGGAATTCTTCCCATTTTACCAGGGTGTAGGCATTGCCCAGACGACCGGCGCGGCCGGTGCGCCCGATGCGGTGCACATAGTCTTCCGAATGCGTCGGCACGTCGTAATTGTAGATATGGCTGACATCAGGAATGTCCAGGCCACGCGCGGCAACATCGGAAGCGATCAGGTAGGTGATGCCGTTGTTGCGAAAGGAATCAAGCGTCTTGAGACGTGAGCGCTGGTCCATGTCGCCATGCAGCGCACCGCAGGAAAAACCGTGCTTTTGCAGGGATTTTTCCAGCAAGGCCACGGTGGTCTTGCGATTGGCGAATATGATGCCATTCTTGACGTCATCGGCATGCGCGCGCATCAAATGGCGCAGCGCATCGCGTTTCGACGTATCATCGGAAGGTGCATAAACCGCCCGCTGGGTGATGGTTTCTGCGGTGGATGAAAGCGCCTGTGCCTTGATTTCAACCGGGTTGTGCAGGAACTGATTGGTAATGCGCTGGATTTCAGGCGGCATGGTTGCCGAGAAAAACAGCGTCTGCCTGGTGATCGGCAACAGTTTGGCAACGCGTTCGATGTCCGGAATAAAGCCCATGTCGAGCATCCGGTCAGCTTCATCGACCACGAAAATCTCGATGTGCGTGAGCATCAGCTTGCCGCGTTCGACATGATCCAGCAGGCGGCCCGGGGTCGCGATGACAACGTCAGCGCCGCGGTCGATCTTGCGGTTTTGCTCTTCGAACGACACGCCGCCCATCAGCAGCGCAATATTGAGCTTGTGGTTCTTGCCAAGCAGTTCGAACGCTTCGTGTACCTGGGCAGCCAGCTCCCTGGTCGGTTCCAGAATGAGCGTACGCGGCATGCGGGCCCTTGCGCGGCCCTTTTCGAGAATGTGGAGCATCGGCAGCGTAAACGCAGCCGTTTTGCCCGAGCCTGTCTGGGCCAGGCCCAGGACATCCTTGCGCTCAAGGGCAGGCGGAATGGCTTCTGCCTGGATTTTCGTAGGTTCAGTAAAACCGGCGTCCTTGACGGCGGTTAGGACCTTTTCGCTAAGGCCAAGTGTATCGAATGACATTAAGTTATATAGACCGTTCTATAAGCGCTGCACGGGCTGGCTGAAACATTCGCCGCACCCAATGGAGCTGGTTGATGTGCCGGGACCAGACCGGATGTCTGTGACCTCTTTTACGGCACCTCACGCCTGGCGCCGAAACGTACATGCCTCTATATGGAGATTCGCGGTCAGAAAGTCAATTTATGCGCCTTGCGTCATTTTGAACGGGGTTAATCGTTTTGAATGCGCTCATTCGGTTTTCAGCAATGCATCGGCGGCCTGCTTCCACGGTGTGAAGGCGTCCGCGTCGCGCAACACCTCCAGGCCCTTCAGCGTAAACGAGCGCTCGGTTGCCAGTTCCGCGACCAGTTCCGTGATGGAAGTGAGCGGACGCTCACGCACCGTGGTGGCGGCAGCACGTGTCATTTGGGCAGTGAGCAAGCGGGCTGTTTCAGAATCCACACCATGTGCCGAAACCCAGTCGGACATCTGCGCTATCAACTCCTGCACCCAGCCATAATAGCACGCGACCGTTGCGGCCGGCGCGAAACTGGCTTCCGTCTGCAGCGCCAGCACAGGACCGCATGTCTCCAGCAGCGCCCGGCATTTTGCATCTTCGGGGAAAATCAGGGTAGGGCTTTCTCCAAACTGCGCGGCGACCACCGGCATTGCCATCACAAGCCGAGCCGGAGCAACGGCCGGTGCCAGTTCTGACGTGGGCAGACCTGCGCACAGGCTCAACACTGTCTGGCCGTCGGCAAATGAAAGCGCGTCACAAACCGCAACGGCATCATACGGGCGCACTGCCACTATCACGATATCGGATCGATCGACGATTGTCTGATTGTCCGGGCAAACCTCAACGTCGTATTTTTCCGCCAGTTCGGCTGAAGTCTCGCGGCCGCGCTGCGAAACCACGAAGTGAAACCCCGTTTTGGCCATTGCAGGCATCATGTGCTTGATGAGATGGCCGGCGCCGATAATACCGATTGTCCTGATCATTCTGTTTCCTTTAAAGCAGCCAGCAAAGCTGGAACCGCGTCCTCGATTTCACGACACACATACGCACCTGCCGCGCCAAGCTGATCTCCAACATCTACCGGCAACGAGGTATTGGATCCATCCAGCACCTGGTTCAACCTGCCGCCGATCAGAACCGGAATCTGATTATCAAGGTGTTTGCGTAACGCGTTGTAGTAACTCAACGCAACGCCGTTATAGGTGGACAGGGCTATGGCGTCTGCCCGTTCACTCAGGGCCCTTGCTGCCAGAACCTGTGGTTCGACGGACGTGCCGCCGTCGATCAGCGTGGCGCCGGCGTGGGACAATACTTCGTCCAGTACCAGCTTGCCGTGTTCATGCACGTCCGTGGTGGCCGTCAGAACGCGCGGGCCCAGATTGGCGAGCACTTGGCGATCAGCTGTCGTTACCCGCGATAAATGAGTGTGCGCCATCGCGATCACTTCCTCGGCGATGTCTGAGGCAATTGTTTCGCCCCGGGCCGCAAACATCGTCTCCAGTCGCCTGCCACCCAGCCGACGCAGGGCCAGCAACATCTCGAATGGATTGTTGGTATCAATGCCGGCTTCAGCAAGGCCGTTGATTGCACTGTCGAAGAATGCCCTGCCGCCCGCCACTATGCGATCCGCCAGTGTGCGGGCAGGGGCCGGGTCCAGCAGCGGCATGTGCCGGGTCTCATGGCTCGCAAGGCGGGCAGCGAACAATTGTGCTTCCACGACTTCGCTCACGTCAGGGATGCGCTCGTTCTCGGTAACCGGTACCGGGTTGATGGCGTGACCGGTCGGCTTCAGCAGCTGGCCGGCAATATCAATGGACAGGTAGCTCGACAGGCTGGCGAAGTTTTCCTCCCGCGACCCGCGATAACTGGTGGTATTTCCGTAGATCATGGTGCCGGGAGTGTCTGACACCTCCGCCAGGGCAAGATGGAAGGCGAGGCGCCGGACCGGGTCTGAAAAATGATGCCCCCAGCAATGGCTGACCTCGACCCCGGCAAGTTTGCCGATGTGGCGTTCCAGCAGCACGGCCCCGAGCGAACTCGACAGGTCGCCAAACAGGGCGGCAAAGCCGTCATCCAGGTTTGAATGCACCAGTACCGGCACCGGCTGTGCAGCAATCAGGGCAAGCGCGGTGAGCGTTGCCGTCGTGCAGATTATATCGTCTGCATGATTTTGCAGACGAAAGGTGAAGTACTGGCCGAGATTGCCGATGCTGGTTGAGCCGGCGGCAAGCGCTGCGCAGGTGTTTTCAACCGATGCCGGGAAGCCCAGCACGAAATCTCCGAAATGCGGTGCAACCGGTGCTGCCTGCGTCAGGTGGGCAAAGTCTTCCGGCGTGTTCAGGATCAGGCCGGTGCCTTGCATCGCATCGTCGCGTTGATCTCTCGAAATACCCATCGACCAGTCCAGGCAGATACCATACCGGTCAATCGTCACATCACCGGCGGCACACTGCGCATGGATTTCAGCCCATGCGCGGCGTGACTTTACCGGGTCACGCCACCCGATCTGGGCGTGCTGCATCAGGCAATTGTCAGTGAGCCTTGCGCGCTTGTAGTCTGCCTCACAAGACACCGCGTAATGGGTCAGAAATGCACTGGGCTGAATCTGCCAGTCCGCTGCCATCGACCGGCCGCGGGAAATCAGCTCTGCAGCGTCGGGGAGGGAGGGTTCGCGAAATATGTCCTTGCGGGTCAACATTGCTGATGAATAGAGCCTTGCGGACTGGGCCGGTATGGAGTTTTGTTGCAATAGGGGGACACCATAAACCTGATCGTTTCTGAAGTGTTAGGGCAATTTTGAAATCAACCGAACCGATCTCCACAACTGCGCGATTGATACAAGGCGCTGTTACACCTGATGCAGGATGATTGAAATGCCTGAACCGCTTGTGCTGATACCGGGACTGATGTGTACAGCCGCACTGTTCAAGCCCCAGGTGACGGCCTTTTCCGGCAGCCGCCATGTCATCGTCGCCGATCATACCGGAGCCGATGACATGCGCACCATTGCCGGCCAGATACTGGACAGTGCGCCTGACCGGTTTGCGCTCGCCGGACTGTCGATGGGCGTCTATCTGGCGCTGGAGATCATGGCCGTCGCACCTGACCGGGTCACGCGGCTGGCGTTGCTGGACGGCAAGGCCAGGCCCGATACCGCTGAACAGCTTGCAGCGCGTCATGACTTGCTCGCAATGGCGGACGCAGGCCGCTATCTCGATATAACCCGTGACGTCCTGCTGCCGCGGCTGGTGGCGCCAGGCCGGTCTTCTGAAACAACCCTGCGCGAAGTGATTGTTCAGATGGCAATGGATACCGGAGAGGCGGTGTTCAGGCGTCAGATGGCTGCAATCATCAACCGGCCCAGTTATCTGGCGGGACTGCAGAAGGTTTCATGCCCGGCACTGGTGTTGACGGGCCAGTTGGATGTGATCACACCGCCGGCATGCGCGCTGGAGATGGCGGAGCGTCTGCTACATGCAGACCTCCATCTGATCCCCGGATGCGGTCACCTGTCCACCCTGGAAGCGCCGGACACGGTAAATGCGGCCATGCAGCGCTGGCTGGGTGAAACGTAAGCAATGCTGACGTTATTCGTGATTTGACGAAGCGTGATGTCGAGGCGCATCATTCGTCCATCCACTAAGCAAGGAGGTCTACAAAAATGACTCCGCCAAAGCATAGCCTGCTGTAATCAGTCGATTTGGAAAGAGCGCTTGCGCTTGCGTCTGATAACCTGGTTTCAGCTATTCCGACATACAATTTACCTGAATTGCCGGGCGTCAATGCCCGTATTATGAAAAGCTCGGTCTTCTGATCGGGTGAAGGCAAATAAGCCACAGGCCCCGCGCGGTTAAATGTTCCGGCGGGGCCGATTACATGGGAAATTCCCAGCAAGGCAAGGCACCTGATTTTCAGGAATAAAATGTGAAAACAAGTCGATATCGCGATATTTAAGCTCGTTGGAGTTTGTTCTGTTCAGCAACAGGGCTGGTGATTTCACATAAAACGTGATTTGACCTGTGGTCAACAAGTCGCTAGATGTTGATATCTGATAGTGAAGATTGCTCACATAAGGCAATCACGCTTTGGACGCGTATGGAACGCAGAGATACAGATTTGGCGTTTGTGACGTGTAATTGAGACTGATTTATCTGGCGCTGGCGGGCCCCAATTCCCCTGCTAATCCCGTCGGACCGATTGATCAGAACCTGGCATACCAGAAGCTCCCCCCTCGCTTCGATCCCAGGTTATTCTCTGGAGTCTGCAACCCCGCACATCGCCCCATGTGCGGGGTTGTTTTATTTGTGTCGTGATGCCGGCCCACGATGCGCAGATATGATGAAACTGCTATGATGAAACTGCGCCAGCTTTGACTGGTAAGCGTCATCGCACCGGCAGCGTTGCGACCTGCTCGCCTGTACTGCAGGCGCGCAAGCTGACTCCCATCAGGCTCCATCCGGATATGCCACCAGCCTGTCTGCTACCCTGCAAGTGTTGCCGATGTTTTGAGGCTGGATTTTGCGACTTCAGTTCAAGCTGGACACCATCCAGTCAAACCATGGCCTCAAACTTGTGGCCTGTTTGCCACCTGAACTCGCATTCAGACCCGTGCGCATGCCATACTGCGCTTCGATGATTCGCCACGATACTCTCAATAACCGGAATACGAATGTCCAAGTCACTTGACCTGTTTGGCAATACGGAAGCCACGCCTGCTGCTGTGAAGCCTGTACCTGCTGCTCCTGCGGTCGCGCCGGACAAAATACGCAAGCACCCGGCGGCTGAAGCAGGCTACACCGCTGCCGATATTGAAGTGCTCGAAGGCCTGGAACCGGTTCGTCGCCGTCCCGGCATGTACATTGGCGGCACTGATGAAAAGGCGTTGCATCACCTGTTCGCCGAGGTGATCGACAATTCCATGGACGAAGCCGTTGCCGGCCATGCGACCTTCATCGAAGTCGAATATGATGCCGAGGGGTTTCTGAGCGTCTCCGACAATGGCCGCGGCATCCCCATTGATGCGCACCCCAAGTTCAAGGACAAGTCTGCCCTGGAAGTCATTTTGACGACCCTGCATGCCGGCGGCAAGTTCGACTCGAAAGTCTATGAGACATCCGGCGGTCTGCACGGCGTCGGCGTGTCGGTGGTCAATGCGCTGTCCGAGGTGCTCGAGGTGGAGGTTGCCCGCAACCAGACACTGTATCGCCAGGTCTATTCCCGCGGGGCTGCCCAGGGTCCGATATCCAACGAAGGCAAGGTTCACAACCGGCGTGGCACCAAGGTGCGCTTCAAGCCCGACGAACAGATCTTCGGCAAGGATGCGAAGTTCAAACCGGCACGCCTGTTCAAGATGGCGCGGTCCAAGGCCTATCTGTTCGGCGGTGTTGAAATTCGCTGGTCGGTTGATCCTGTCCATTTGAAAGACAAGGACGACACCCCGCAAAAGACCGTTCTGCATTTTCCCGGCGGGCTGAAGGATTACCTGGAAGAGGTAATCCATGGCCGCCCGCGTGTGACCGAGGAGATATTTGCCGGCAAGGTCAAGAAGGAAGGCGGGCACGGGTCGGTCGAATGGGCAATTGCCTGGTTCGGCGGCGCGGACGGGTTTGTTTCATCCTACTGCAACACCGTGCCGACAGCCGAAGGCGGCACCCACGAGCAGGGCCTGCGTTTTGCGCTGAGCCGCTGCCTGAAAAACTATGCCGAGCTGTCCGGCAACAAGCGCGGATCGGTGATCACCACCGAAGACGTGATGTCGTCTGCCGGCATCATGCTCTCGGTGTTCATCCGCGAACCGGAATTCCAGGGCCAGACCAAGGAGAAGCTGGCCTCGGCTGAAGCCTCGCGCATCGTCGACAAGGCGGTGTCTGACCATTTTGACCACTGGCTGACCGGCCATCCGGCGCAGGCTGACAAGCTGCTGGACTGGGTGCTGGAGCGCGCCGATGAACGCCTTCGCCGCCGTGCCGAGCGTGATGTGGGCCGCAAGACCGCGGTGCGCAAGCTGCGCTTGCCCGGCAAGCTGGCTGACTGTTCGGCTTCCGGCCGCCAGGGGTCCGAACTGTTCATTGTGGAAGGTGACTCCGCCGGTGGATCTGCCAAGCAGGCCCGCAACCGGAAGAACCAGGCCATCCTGCCGCTGCGGGGCAAAATCCTCAACGTTGCATCTGCCACACGCGACAAGCTGAATGCAAACCAGCAATTGAGCGACCTGTTGCAGGCGCTGGGCTGCGGAACCGGTGAAAAATACCGGGAAGATGATCTGCGCTACGAGAAGGTCATCATCATGACCGATGCCGACGTGGATGGCGCTCACATAGCCTCGCTGCTCATCACGTTTTTCTATCGGTTGATGCCGGCACTCATCGAGCAGGGGCACCTTTATCTTGCTGTGCCGCCATTGTACCGGCTGGTGCAGGGGACAAAGTCTGCCTACGCTCGCGACGACGCCCACAAGGATGAATTGCTCGCCGGCGATTTCTCCGGTCGTGGCAAGGTGGAAATCTCCCGATTCAAGGGTCTTGGTGAAATGATGCCGGCGCAGCTCAAGGAAACCACCATGACGCCATCGAAACGCACATTGCTGCAGGTGCAGATGGCTCCATCCGAAGCTGAAGTAACGGCTCGCGTGGTCAAGGAACTGATGGGCAACAAGCCTGAAGACCGCTTCAACTTCATCACCGAGCGCGCCCAGTTCGTCGATGATGAAGAACTGGACATCTGAGCCTGAGGGCCTGGTGACATTCTGGTGACAATCACGAAAATGTGAGGTACCATCTCCGTCACCCACGATCAGCCGGGTTCACGGCGGTGCGGTTTTCGGTTTGTCTTTGAATATGTCGGTGCTGGGGACCTCCAGGCCAGCTCGCGAGTGGCCCACCTGGGTGGCGCTTGCTGCCTGTTACACAATCTGGCTTTCTGCAATCGTCTGGCACGATGTGCTGGGATGGTTCTGGATTGTGCCGGCAGCGCTGATGGTGACTTTTCACTCGTCGCTTCAGCATGAGGCTCTGCACGGCCACCCGACACGCTCCGGCGTGCTCAATGAGGCCCTGGTGTTTGCGCCCATAGGGTTGTTTGTGCCGTACCGGAGGTTCCGCGAAACCCATCTTCGCCACCACAACAATGTCATGTTGACGGATCCTTACGATGATCCTGAAAGCTGGTATCTCAGCCGTTATGACTGGTGCCGCACCAATCCAGCGACGCAAGGGTTGCTTAAATTCAACAGTACACTGGCCGGTCGTGTTCTGATCGGTCCGGCGCTGGCGCTGTACGGTTTCTGGCGCAACGATGTCAGGCTGGCGCGCGCGGGCAACCGCGAGGTCGTGAGGGCGTACGTCCTGCATTTTGCGGGGCTGGTGCCCGTCATTACCTTGCTGGTCCGGGCAGATATACCATTGTGGCAGTACGGCCTGCTTGCGGCTTATCCGGGCATGTCAGTGCTGATGATCCGGACTTTCATCGAACATCACGCCAGGGAGCCCGTTGCAGAACGCACTGCTGTGATTGAAGCCGGGCTGCTGATGCGGTTGCTGTTTCTCAACAATAACTACCATGCGGTCCACCACAATCACCCCTATGTATCGTGGTTCGGTCTGCCGGGTATCTGGCGCCGGGACAAGGCTGAAATCTTGCGCGGCAATGGTGCCTACCACTATCCCGGTGGATATCTTCAGGTCGCGCTACAGTGGCTGTTCCGGCGCCGTGAACCTGTCGAACACCCGTTCATGCGGCGCGACATCAATGACGCGCATGCACGCACCTTTCAGCCGGAACGCCCCGATATTGAGGTCGTTTTGCCTGTTTCCGGCCACCAGGTCGAGGTCGTTCACGCGGGGCTTGAGCCGTAACCGGTCGTGATCCAGGCCCTGCGAGCATGGAGTGAAAGTAACAGGAAAGCCTGCTGCAGCTTGATATTCCGGTCGGATTTGCAGCATATGCGTGGTCATGACATTCATGCACAGACTGGAACGCCTCATGGCAATGGATGACGCCACCTGGGCGCGTCATGCTAATCCGTGGTCCGGCTGGACCCGGCTGCCCATATTGCCGCTTGTTGCGGTAAGTGTCTGGTCGCGGATATGGCTCGGCTGGTGGTGCCTGGTGCCGATTGTGATCCTGGTCATGTGGACATACTGGAATCCGCGCGCGTTTACCGAACCCGTCTCCACCGACAACTGGATGTCAAAGGTCACCTTTGGCGAACGCGCGTGGCTGAATGCCCGTGCTCACCCGATCCCCGACCATCATGCCCGCATGGCCTGGTACCTTGGCCTGTTGACTGGCGCGGGCCTTGTCCCGTTGATCTGGGGACTGTGGGTACTGAACCCCTGGGCCGTTGTGCTTGGACTGTTCGTTACGGTGCTGGGCAAGTTGTGGCAGATGGACCGGATGGTCTGGATATACCAGGACATGAAAGGCCATGTTGCGGAGTATGCGGCATGGCTGCGCTGACCTGCATCGTGTGCGCCGGCAACGCGACGAGGGTGTTTTTCGTCGACCGCGACAGCAGGACCTACCATCGCTGCAGTGCATGCGACGCGACATTTCTGCAGCCGGCACACTTTCCCGCCGCTGAAACCGAGTATGCGCACTACCAGACCCATGAAAACCATGTATCTGACGCGGGCTACAGAGCTTATCTGTCCAAACTGGCGGACCCGCTGCTGGCCCGGCTTCGCCCCGCAGCTTCGGGCCTGGACTATGGTTGCGGACCGGCTGCCGCACTGGCTGAGATGCTGCGCGAAGCCGG
>Ga0316190_10002025_pt1 | contig 14756 bp, 12 predicted proteins | sample Eddworburrow2_MG_FD_204929 | JGI IMG/M metagenome (GOLD analysis project Ga0316190, IMG submission 204929) | Coastal sediment microbial communities from Maine, United States - Eddy worm burrow 2 | ecosystem: Environmental > Aquatic > Marine > Coastal > Sediment | place: USA: Maine | collected... | reverse complement strand
TCGCCATTTCTCCACCCTCATGGCCGGAGAGCGCAACCACCTGCATATTGCGGGTGTGTGCGGCATCCACGGCCTTGATGATATTGGCGGAGTTGCCACTGGTAGAGATGGCGAGCAGTACATCACTCCTGTTACCCAGCGCCAGTACCTGTTTGGAAAATATCTTGCTGTAGTCATAGTCATTGGCAATGGCGGTCAGTGTCGAACTGTCGGTGGTAAGTGCGACCGCAGGCAGGCCGGGTCGTTCCATTTCAAAACGGTTCAGCATTTCCGCAGAAAAGTGCTGGGCATCACCGGCCGAACCACCATTGCCACAGCTCAGGATCTTGCCTCCCTGATCCAGGGCCAGCGACAGCAGTCCTGCCGCCCGGGCAATAACAGGCGCGAGCAGCTCCAGTGATTGCTGCTTGGTCCTGATGCTGTCACTAAAGTGCTGTTTGACACGAGTGATCTGCTCACCGATATCCATTGTTACTCCGCAGCGATAAAGGCATTCTGTATCCACCCGATGTCATTTGACGATCCATTGACGGATATCACGTCAAAGCGGCACGGTTGCCTGGCCGTGTCCGGGTGTGCCTGCATGAAATGCCTGGCACACGCAATGAGTTTTGACTGTTTGCGCCAGTCGACACTCTCTGCGGCAGATCCGAAACCGGGTTGGCGTCGATACCGTACCTCAACAAACACCAGACTGTCTGTATCCTGCAGTATCAGGTCGATTTCTCCGCACTTGCTGCGGTAGTTCCGGTGCAGGAGTTGTAGACCCTGTGCCTGCAGGTAACGGCAGGCACGGTTTTCTGCATCCTTACCGCGGGCGAGGGTATCCATGCTCAGTCGTTTCCACAGGAAGGACCGTTGCTTGTTCGGTGGGCTCGCTGGCAGTGGCGGGTTCCAGTAATACCGGCAGGCCCGCGCTGAATTTTGCACAGCGCAGGGTACGACTGATATGTCCCTGGCCATCCAGTGACAGGTTACCGGTCACACCATGGTAGGCACCGAACATATTACTGCCCAGGTAGGGTGTCAGGCGATAGGCGTCGATACCCAGGGCATAGAGTCTCCCGTAGCGACTTGCATTGGTCGGCCAGGCGGCGTCTATGATGCGGTGCAGGTGTTCCCAATTGCCGCCGCTTTCAAGTGTCCACGGCATGTCACAGAAGATGATGCCGTCCATGTCCGCATCCATGCCTGCATCCGGAGTGCCATTGTAGACCTTCGAAGTGGTGTACACGGGCAGTGAAGAAGCCCGGTAGAATCTGAGTTGCGGCCGTATCAGGCGTGCCTGTCTGGCGGTGGCAATCAGGAACACAAAGTCAACATCCTGACGGCGCCTTGGTTCAAACTCGAGTTTTGTCCCCAGGTGGCTTGATAATTGTTGCTGCCGGGCCTTGCTGCTGTCGAGGTTCAGAACGCTGCTGATGATTTTACCGTGGTCTGTCCTGGTCGTGTCATAGCGTTCCGCCTCCAGGATGGTACCGCCCAGCAGTTGCCACTCTGCAGCAAAGGCGGCATAGACGCGTTCACCCCAATCCGTGTTCGGGAGCAGGGCAATGGTGCGTGTAAAGCCTCCCAGCCAGGCAAGGCGGGCCACTTCACGTGCTTCGTCTTCAGGTGCAAGGCCAAACTGGTACAGGGACGGTTTGAACTGGGTCGGGTCTTCGATCTGGTTGAGCGCCAGCAGCGGCACGGCCAGCTGCGGCTGGTTGGCCAGGGCCTGCACGGACTCCTTGCGCAGTGGTCCGATCACAAACTCGGCGCCATCAGCGATGGCCTGCTGGTAGGCGGCCAGGGCATCCTCGGGTGTTTCCCCGCTGTCGTAAATCTGCAGTTCAGGCTTGTTGCCTGCGGCGGGGGTGTCATAGTAAGCCGCGAGTACACCATCACGGACCGCCCTGGCCGCATCGGCCAGTTTGCCAGTGAGCGGCAACAACAGGGCGAGGCGCCCGGGTGGCTCGCCGGCCATGCGCATGCTCTCCAGTAATTTCGGTATGAAGGCCGTGCTTGCAGGGTGTCTGGGGTAACGTTGTTGCCAGAGAGGAATCACCTCATCCAGGGCATCCGGTTGTTGCAGATAGAGGCGTGTCAATTCCACGAGTTCCATCCAGCCGCTCATCGGATCGGGTGGTGTGCCTGTGCGCAGTGCCTGCAGTTCAGCGTCAGAGAGCCGGTTGAGTGTGTCCCAGATGGCGAACTGATTTTCCAGTTGCAGTTCCGGGTCGATGAGTAACGGGTCGAGCACCACACGTTCTTGCGCGCTGAGATAAAAACTGGATTCCTGCAAATAGGCCTCGGCCCGCAGGCGGCGGTAATCGGCTATATACGGTCCACTGGCCGGCACTGCACCGAGCAGGGTCAGTGCCTGGCCGGGACGTTGTTCAACAAGGGCGATGGCGGCCCTGTTTACCAGGTAATGCTGTTTTACTTCACCGTTGAGCTGGGTAGCCGGCAGTGTGTCCAGCAGTCGGGTGGCGCCTGCATAATCCTCGCCACGGACAAGACTTGCAGCTGCCTGCAGTTTGAGTGCCTGTTGTTCTGTGCCGGAGGTCTTTGCGGCGGCGTCCAGATACAGTTGTGCTGCACCCTGGTAGTTGCCGTTGGCCTCCAGTGTCCGGGCCTGTTGCTGCAGTCGGCCGTCGACAGACGTAGCGGGTCGCCCACCACTGCTGCAGCCACCTATCAGGGCTATCAGCAGCATGGCGGTTACCATGTTACACAGGATGGTCGGTAATCTGTTCACGGTACAAGGGCTGTGTATTGTGTCTGCAGGATCATCGGTAAAAGTGCCGAAGACTCTACTGAAAAGCCGATACCACGTCTACCTTTTATATAGAGTGCATGCCTTCGTCAGGCGGGAATTTGCTAGTATGGACGGTATGAACAACGTGCAGAAAGACAGCGGGGTGTTATATGTGGTGGCAACGCCAATTGGTAATCTGCTGGATATCTCGGCACGCGCGCTGAAGGCGCTGGGCGCGGTTGCCCTGATTGCGGCGGAAGATACCCGCCACAGCAAAAAGCTGCTGGCGCATTACGGTATCGGTACGCCGCTGCTCGCGCTGCATGAGCACAATGAACGGCAGGTGACGGAAAAATTACTCCGGCGGCTGGCCGCTGGTGAGGACATTGCGCTGGTTTCCGATGCCGGCACACCCCTGATCAGCGACCCGGGTTTTTACCTTGTCCGGGCGGCACGCCAGGCAAAGCTGCGGGTAGTCCCGGTGCCGGGGCCATCGGCCTTGATTGCCGCGCTCTCGGTGGCCGGCCTGCCCTCGGACCGGTTTATGTTTGAGGGCTTCCTGCCGTCGAAGCAGGCGGCCCGGCGGCAACGGCTCGAGGCATTGGCCGTGGCAAGCGGCACGCTGGTGTTTTACGAGTCCAGTCACCGCATCTGTGACTGCCTGCGTGATATGGCCGACTGTCTCGGCGGGACGCGCGAGGCAACCGTGGCCCGCGAACTGACCAAGACCTTTGAGACGATTATGCATGACACGCTCAACGGGCTGGTTCAGCGGGTCGAGGCGGATGCTGATCAACAGAAGGGCGAATTTGTGGTGCTGGTAGCGGGTGCCCCGGCACGCGAGCGCTCGGCGATTGACGCGGCAACCGTGCAGATGCTTGAAGTGCTGCTGTCAGAGTTGCCCCTGAAACAGGCCGCCGGGCTGGTGGCACGAATTACCGGGCTGTCGAAGAATGCCCTGTATGAACAGGGGCTGAAAATCAGGGGATCGTGAAAGGGTGCGCCTTCTTGTTAATGGTGACGGTTCTCTCGCACACCGCAAAATTTACCTGCAGGAGCGCCGCCCCCGGCGCGATTCGCGGCGAGGGCGCCGCTCCTGCAATTATTTTCAGGGCGGGTTGTCCATGACCGGCAGCCGCGTCTACACGAAATGTTGCTGTAATGCCCAGTTGACGTGTTCACGCACCAGTTCCGAGGGATGTGCCTGCCGGGCCTGTAGCGCGGTGATGACGGCCGGCGTCGTCGGGGCGTTGCCCAGCCCCACGGCGACATTGCGCAGCCAGCATTCATAACCGATGCGGTGTATGGCACTGCCACGGGTGTTTTCTTCAAACTCGTGTTGCTGCCATGCAAACAGGCGTACCAGTTCGCTGCTATCCAGTCCGTGGCGGGTGTTGAAGTCGGTCTCACTGCCGGGGCCGGAAAAACGGTTCCATGGGCAGACCAGCTGGCAATCATCACAGCCATAGACCCGGTTGCCGATCAGCGGACGCAGCTGTTCCGGGATGGCGCCGCGTAATTCGATGGTGAGGTAGGAAATGCACAGGCGTGCATCCAGTTGGTAGGGCGCGATGATCGCACCTGTCGGACAGGCATCCATGCAGGCATGACAGTTGCCGCAATGATTTTCGGCCGGGCTGCCGATCTCCAGGGGCAGGTTGGTATACAGCTCGCCAATAAAGAACCAGGAGCCGGCCTGCTCGCTGATCAGGTTGGTATGCTTGCCGATCCAGCCGAGTCCGGCTTTCTGTGCCAGGGCCTTTTCCAGTACCGGTGCACTGTCGGTAAAGGCGCGGTAACCAAACGGACCGGTCAGGGATTCGATTCTGATCGCCAGTTGTTGCAGCCGTTTGCGTATTATCCTGTGATAGTCACGACCCAGCGCATAGCGTGACAGGTAGGCCAGTGCGGGATCCTGCAGTACGTCACTGGCGGCCATTGCATCACCGGGCCAGTAATCCATGCGTACCGAAATGACGCGGATCGTCCCGGGTACCAGATCGGCAGGCCGGCTGCGACGGGTGCCATGGCGTTTCATGTAATCCATGGTGCCGTGGCGACCGGCTGCCAGCCACGACAGCAGGTACGCCTCGTCATCATCCAGCTGCGTATCGGTAATGCCCAGCTGCTGGAAGCCGAGTTCCTGCCCCCAGCGCCTGATCTGCCTGCTCAGTGCAGCGTAATCAAGGTCCGGAGCGGGTGGCGGGGGAGGTGTGTTCATTGCGACTGGATTTTCGGCAGGGCTTCACGGTATGTTGCTGTCATTGTAAGCGTGCCGTGCACGCTACGTCATTCCGGACGCGCCATGAAAGCTCACAGCCAGGGTTCAACGACATCTGCATTGTACACCGCCGCCCAGGTCCGTGAACTTGACCGGATTGCAATCGGGGAGGCGGGTATCCCCGCTTATACCCTGATGACGCGAGCGGGTGAGGCCTGCTGGGAGACATTGCAGGCGCGCTGGCCAGAGGCACGTTCCCTGCTGGTTTTGTGTGGTACCGGCAACAATGGCGGTGACGGTTTTGTGGTGGCTCGTCTGGCACTGGCGGCCAGCTGGCAGGTACAGGTGCTGCAGCTGGGCGAACCTGAGCGGCTGCAGGGTGACGCCCTGAGGGCGCATGCAGATTTCCTGGCAGCCGGTGGACAGGTCGCCGCGTTTACAGCGGATACCGGCCTGGAGGCGGACATCATCGTTGATGCCATGCTGGGTACCGGTGTTGACCGGCCGTTGGCGGGGGACTGGCAGGTTGCCGTTGAACGGGTGAACCGGTCTGCACGGCCGGTGCTGGCCGTTGACCTGCCCACCGGACTCCAGGCAGATACCGGCGCCGTGTCGGGTGCGGCCATCCATGCGGACGTGACGGTGACCTTCATTGGCCGCAAGGCCGGTTTATATACCGGGGCCGGGCCAGACTATACCGGTGAAACATGCTTTACCGATCTGGGTGTGCCTGCGGCAGTCTATCAGCAGGTGCCAGCGGCCGGGCAACTGGTCAGGCAGGCGCCACTTGGACCGCTGGCCGGCCCGCGTATCCGCACCGCGCACAAGGGACGGCACGGCCATGTGCTGGTTATCGGTGGCGGCGAGGGCATGGCAGGTGCGGCACGCCTGGCTGGTGAGGGGGCACTGCGCAGCGGGGCCGGCCTGGTCACTGTTGCCACACACCCGGTGCATGCGGCGTTTGTCGGGGCTGCCTGTCCGGAGCTGATCTGCCATGGCGTTGCGTCGGGGCAGGAGTTGCGGGCTCTGATCAAAGCGGCCTCTGTGCTGCTGGTGGGTCCCGGGATGGGCCAGTCCAGGTGGGCACAGTCGCTGCTGTCGGCGGTACTGGAGTCGCCGCTGCCACTGGTCATCGATGCGGATGCGCTGAATTTACTGGCGGGCGCCCCGGCCAGGCGCCCGCACCAGGTGTTGACGCCCCATCCGGGGGAGGCCGCACGCCTGCTACACCAGGATACCGCTGCTATTCAGTGTGATCGATTTGCCGCGGCGCGGGCCCTTACCGAACAATATGGCGGTACCACGGTACTGAAAGGTGCGGGGACGGTGATTCATGCAGACGGCCAACTGCCGGTGGTCTGCGCTGCCGGCAATCCCGGCATGGCGACTGCCGGGATGGGTGATGTGCTGGCGGGCGTAATCGCCGCATTGATTGCTCAGGGGATGGATATTTCCGCCGCGGCCGTGGCCGGTGTCTGTACCCATGCCTGCGCGGGCGATGCAGCCGCAGCCAGGGGTGAACGGGGCATGCTGGCACGTGATGTGATTGCTGAACTGCGGGGTGTGCTGAACGGGCAGGGGTCCTCTGCATGAAACGGGTGCTGGCAGATGCGCAGGAAACGGAATCACTGGGTGCGCGGCTGGGGCGTGTGGTCACAACCGGGATTATCTACCTGAACGGAGATCTCGGTGCCGGGAAGACCACCCTGGCCCGCGGTTTGTTGCGCGGCCTCGGCTACACGGACAAGGTTAGAAGCCCTACCTACACACTGGTCGAGCCCTACGCATTTGCGTCCCGCCAGGTGTATCACCTCGACCTGTATCGCCTGGCCGATGCCGAAGAACTGGAATGGCTGGGGCTGCGAGACATGCTGGCGGAACCGGCCCTGTTACTGGTGGAGTGGCCGGAGCGGGGCAGTGGCTACCTGCCACCGGCCGATCTCACCATCGACCTCGACTTTTCGGGTGCTGGCCGGGTGGCAAGCCTGATGGCTGTCACACCAACCGGGCAACACTGGCTGGCGCAGGTGACGATGGACAATGACTGAACAGGCTGGATGTACCCGTCAACGTCAGTATCTCGACAGTTATCTAGCTATCAAGCCTATCCCAAAGAGTTTAAACGCTATTTCTTGCAATTACCCTGGTGTTGTGGATAGAATCCCCCAAAACGGCAAGGGGATAATTCAGGAGTACGGCATCCGGTGAACAGATTCATAGCAGGGGTGTGTATCTGGCTGGCAGCGCAAGGCCTTGTGCTGGCCGGGACAGTTGAATTCGAACAGGTCCGTCTGTGGGCGGCGCCCGATCATACCCGTGTTGTATTTGATACCAGTGGTGCTGTTACCCACAATGTCTTTACCCTGCAAAATCCTGATCGTCTGGTTATCGATGTGCCGGCAGCGCAGGCCTCGGAGTCGCTGCTAACCGATCGCAACACCGGTGGCCTGGTCAAGGGCGTCCGCACGGCAGTCAACAAGGACAACACCCTGCGTATCGTGCTTGATCTCAAGCAGTCCGCCAAACCCCGCACCTTCAGCCTGAAGCCGAACGGCCAGTATGGCCATCGCCTGGTTATTGACCTCTATGGTGCTGTCGAGAGCAAGGGTGCTGGCAAACCGGCAGTCCTCAAGAAAACTGTTGCGAGCAGGCCGGATGCGTTACGTGACCTGGTCATCGCGATTGATGCCGGCCATGGCGGGGATGACCCGGGGGCCATTGGTCGCCGTGGTACCCGTGAGAAAACGGTGGTACTGGCCATTGCACGTGAGTTGGCGGAACTTATCCGCAAGGAACCCGGCATGCGTCCGGTTATGATTCGCGAAGGTGATTACTACATCGGCCTGCGCCAGCGTATTGACAAGGCGCGCAAGCACAACGCGGACCTGTTTATCTCGATCCATGCCGACGGTTTTCGTGACCAGCGCGCCCACGGTTCATCCGTATTTGTGCTGTCACGACGCGGTGCCTCGTCTGAAATGGGTCGCTGGCTGGAGGCCAAGGAAAATGCAGCAGACCTTGCCGGCGGCGTCAGGCTCGATGACAAGGATGACCTGCTTGCCGAGGTGTTGCTGGACCTGTCGCAGTCCGCGACCATCGAGGCCAGCCATAAGGTGGCCTCCAATATGCTTGGCGGCCTGAAACAGCTGGGCAAGATGCACAAGTCCAGTGTGCAACGGGCCGGGTTTGTGGTGCTGAAATCACCGGATATCCCCTCAATCCTGATTGAAACAGCCTTTATTTCCAACCCGCAGGAAGAAAACAAGCTGCGTGACAAGGGCCACCAGAAGAAGCTGGCGCAGGCCATGCTGAGCGGCATCCGGGACTATTTCGGCGATCACCCGCCGCCGGGAACACGCATGGTCGCCCGCAAATACAAGGTCAAGTCAGGTGATACGCTGAGTGAGATCGCTGCCGTGCACCAGGTCAGTCTGGCCACTCTGCGCGGCTATAACGACCTGAAGTCCGACCGCCTGCGCGTCGGTGAGACCCTGCGGATTCCTCCTGTCCAGGGCAGTTAGGCCCAAAAAATTTACCGCTGGCTCGCAGGTCAGCACATCCTGCGAATCTCTCAACACACTGCTTAACTTTTAACTGCAAAACGGTATCATAAGCGGCCGCTATCACTGTCTGCTGCTGATCCATGCCTATCCGGGTTCTCCCTGCACAACTTGTTAACCAGATTGCTGCCGGTGAGGTCATCGAGCGTCCGGCATCTGTCGTCAAGGAACTGCTTGAAAACAGCCTGGATGCCGGTGCGCAGAACATCGAGGTGGATATCGAGCAGGGTGGCAAGCAGCGCATCCGGATTCGTGATGACGGGTCAGGTATCCAGCAGGATGAGCTGTCCCTGGCCCTGTCGCGATATGCGACCAGTAAAATTTACTCGCTGACAGACCTTGAACATGTCAATAGCCTGGGGTTTCGCGGTGAGGCATTGCCGAGTATTGCGTCGGTATCCCGGTTGCAGCTGAGTTCACGGACATCTGCAGACACGTCCGGATGGCGCGTGCAGGGGGATGGTTCCGATCAGCAGCTGGCAGTCGCACCGGTTGCACATTTGCCGGGAACCACCATCGACGTGAAGGACCTGTTTTTCAACACGCCGGCGCGCCGCAAGTTTCTGCGCACCGAAACAACCGAATTCAAACACATTGAAAACGTGGTGCGACGCATTGCGCTGAGTTGTTTCCCGGTATCCCTTAAGCTGCAGCATAATCAGCGCCCGGTGTTTCATTTGCCGGCCGCCCTGAACCGCGAACAGCAGGAGCGGCGGGTTGCTGATCTGTGTGGCAAGGCATTCATGGAACAGGCCATTTATGTCGAACATGCGGCAGCCGGCCTGTCCCTGCACGGCTGGGTGGCCTTGCCGACGTTTTCACGCAGTCAGGCGGATTTGCAGTTTTTTTACGTGAATAACCGCATGGTGCGCGACAAGCTGGTCACGCATGCGATTCGCCAGTCCTACCAGGATGTCCTGTTCCACGGGCGGCACCCCGCCTATGTGCTGTTTCTGGAACTCGATCCGACGACGGTGGATGTCAATGCACATCCGACCAAATACGAGGTCCGCTTCCGTGACAGTCGTCTGGTACATGATTATCTTTTCAGGACCTTGCACGAAACCCTGGCACAGGTGCGCCCTGCGAGTGACCAGCCGGTGCCGCAGCCGGTACGGCCGATCGATGCGTTGCGGGTAACGACAGCGCCGGCTGCCAGGCCATTCCAGTCAGGTATGAGTCTGGATGTGCAGGAGCAGATAAACCGCTATGCGGCGCTGCATCCGCAAACGCCTGCACCCGCTGCCATGCCGGCAGCTGCGCCGGCACCGCACGTCGAGGCCGGCGATGACTTTCCGCTCGGGTTTGCGCTGGCACAGTTGCACGGGGTGTTTGTCCTTGCCCAGAACCGTGCCGGCCTGGTGCTGGTTGATATGCATGCTGCGCATGAACGCATTACCTATGAAGGTCTGAAAGCTGCCCGCGATGGCGAGGGCATCCGTTCGCAACCCCTGCTGGTTCCCGTCAGTCTTGATGTCAGTGAACGCGAGGCGGATGTCTGTGAGGAGCAGCAGGACTGGTTCAGGACGCTGGGTTTCGAGATCGGCCGCATGGGCAGGGAGCAAATCGTGGTCCGGCAGGTGCCTGCCATGCTGGCAGATTCGGATGTGGCTGCACTGGTGCGTGATGTGCTGTCAGACCTGCTGGAGCACGGCAGCAGTCAGCGCATACAGGAGGCGGTCAATGATCTGCTCTCTACCATGGCCTGTCACGGGTCTATACGTGCCAACCGCCGGTTGACCATCCATGAAATGAACGCCCTGTTGCGTGAAATGGAAAGGACCGAACGCAGTGGCCAGTGCAACCACGGCCGTCCCACCTGGGTGCAGATAAGTATTGAGGAGCTGAACAAGCTGTTCCTGCGGGGGCGGTGATGGGCCCGCAATTTTTACCCATGACCTCAGCACATCCTGCGTAGCTAGTACGTAACTGTAACAGTGACTGCGCCATTACCTCCTGCTATCTTCCTGATGGGGCCGACTGCGTCCGGAAAAACCTCGCTTGCCGTTGAACTGCTAAAGTATTTTCCTCTTGAAATCATAAGTGTAGATTCCGCGCTGGTGTATCGCGGCATGGACATTGGCACGGCCAAACCGGATGCCGGTTTATTGATGCGCGCACCGCATCGGCTGATTGATATCCGTGACCCGGCAGAGGTCTATTCAGCGGCCGAGTTTCGTGATGATGCGCAGGTCGCAATGGCGGATATCAGCGCGCAGGGGCGTATCCCCCTCCTCGTTGGTGGCACTTTTTTGTATTTTCGGGCGCTGGAGTCAGGGTTATCCGACATGCCGGCGGCAGACCTGGCGGTGCGGGCCAGGCTGGAGGCCGAGGCTGAGGCAATCGGCTGGGAGGGTATGCATGCACGCCTCGCGATGATTGACCCGCAAGCGGCGCAGCGTATCCACGCCAATGACCCGCAGCGTATTCAGCGGGCGCTGGAGGTGTATGCGCTCAGTGGCCGGCCGATCAGTGAATTACAGCATCAGAAACAGTCGGAAGCCTTGCCTTACCGGGTGCTGAAACTGGGCCTGATACCGGCTGATCGCGCCGCCCTGCATGGGAGGATTGAACAGCGATTCAAGCACATGCTGGCGGCCGGGCTGGTGGATGAAGTCAGGACCCTGTTTGCCCGTGGTGACCTGACGAGCGAACTTCCCGCCATGCGGGCGGTCGGTTACCGTCAGGTATGGGCCTTTCTGGACGGCAAGTGTGGCTATGATGAGATGCTTGAACAGGCTATAGTTGCCACCCGTCAGTACGCCAAGCGCCAGCTGACCTGGTTGCGCAGTGAACCCTGCCTGGAAATCTGGCCTGCAGGACATCCGCAAACGCTGGAAAATGTCCGGGAGCGGCTGGAAACCTGGCTGGCTGAATAATTAAGTATGTGATTGCGCTAAAATTTAGTACTATCAACGCATATCCTGATGGTGGTTTTGACCGACGGGACAGCAGCTGGTGCAGAATCCTGACGCAAGTTACAAGAAAAAGGAGATATGAGTATGAATAGAGGACAATCTTTGCAGGACCCATTTTTGAATGCACTGCGCAAAGAGCGAGTCCCGGTTTCGATTTACCTGGTAAATGGCATCAAGTTGCAGGGACAGATCGAGTCTTTCGATCAATTTGTCGTTCTTTTAAAGAATGCGGTCAGCCAAATGGTCTACAAACACGCGATCTCAACCGTAGTGCCGGCACGGAATGTGCGCTTGCAAGGTCCGGAAGATGATAATCAGCCAGGTAATACCTGATTTTACCTTGCAAATGACAGGGCAATTGAAAGGGAAAATGGCGGGGTGTCTGTTTGTTTGAACGCCCTGAGAGTGGTGAACGGGCCGTTCTGGTCCATGTATTTTTTCCCGATGGTTCAGACCAGGAGGATCTGCAGGAATTCACCGAACTGGTCAGTTCTGCCGGGGCAACCATCGTTGCCACGGTTACCGGCACGCGTGCCGCGCCTGAACCGAAACTCTTTGTCGGGAAGGGCAAGGCAGAGGAAATTCTCGCCACCGTAAAGCAGCAGAAGGCCGAGCTGGTCATTTTTAATCACTCACTCAGCCCGAGCCAGGAGAGAAATCTTGAAAGGCTGTTTTCCTGCCGTGTGATCGCAAGAACAGGGCTGATACTGGATATCTTCGCGCAGCGCGCGCGTTCCTTTGAAGGCAAGCTGCAGGTTGAGCTGGCGCAGTTGAAGCACCTGTCCACCCGCCTGATCCGTGGCTGGACGCACCTGGAACGGCAGAAGGGTGGTATTGGTCTGCGCGGGCCGGGTGAAACCCAGCTGGAATCCGACCGGCGTATGCTGAATGCGCGCATCAAGGTGATAAATCACCGGCTGGAAAAGGTTGAGCGGCAACGTAATCAGGGCCGACGCGCACGGCAACGCGCCGACGTGCCGACCGTGGCGCTGGTGGGATACACCAACGCTGGCAAGTCAACGCTGTTTAATGCGCTGACCGGTGCCGAGGCCTTTGTTGCCGATCAGCTGTTTGCGACCCTCGATCCGACCCTGCGACGCGTTGATGTGCAGGGTTTCGGGCCGCTGGTACTGGCGGATACCGTCGGATTTATCCGGCATCTGCCCCATGATCTTGTCGCGGCCTTCCGCGCGACCCTGGAAGAGACCTGCAAGGCAGACCTGTTGCTGCACGTGGTGGATGCGCAGGATGCACAGAAACGTGAACATATTGAACAGGTTAACGAGGTCCTGCACGAGATTGGTGCGGCAGATATCGTGCAGATCCGTGTATATAACAAGATCGACCTCAGTGACGATGAGCCGCGCATTGAATATGGTGAAACCGGACAGGTTGAGCGGGTGTGGGTATCTGCAGTAACCGGGGCAGGCCTGGATCTGCTGGCAACGGCCCTGACAGAACATTTTCAGGGTTCCCAGATGCGTGGTTGGTTGCACATACCGCCGGAGGCGGGAAGCACGCGTTCTTCCCTGTATAATATCGGGCAGGTGTTGTCCGAGCATGTGGATGAGCAGGGCAGCTGGTGGCTGGAAGTGTGCATGGCACGGCGCAGTATTGATAAATTGATACGTGACACAGATGGCGTCTGCGAGTTTCATTCGGCAGATTCTGTTGATATTGTTGCGGGCACTGCGCAAGCTTCTTAAACTTGTACTGTAGACAAAGGCGCATGCCATCGCTGGCACGCGCCTTTACTTTGATCTGATCGGGTGATCTGAACTGGAGTATTTTATGGCTTGGAATGAACCGGGTGGTGGCAATAAAGACCCCTGGGGCGGCAGGGGTGGTAATGAAGGCCCGCCGGACCTTGACGAAATGGCACGCAAGATGCGTGAAAAAATGAATGCCTTTTTTGGTGGTCGTGGCGGCAAGACCGGTGGTAGCGGCCGCAGCGGTATACCGATGAACTTTGGTCTGATCGCGGTGATTGCCGTGTTGGCATGGGTGTTGTCCGGTATCTACATCGTACAACCGGCCGAACGCGGTGTGGTGTTGATGCTGGGGAAATACAGTGAGACCACCGGACCGGGGCCACACTGGTATATGCGTGGTATCCAAACCGTTGACAAGGTCGACGTCGATAACCTGCGTACCGTCAGTCATCGGGCCAGGATGCTGACGGCGGATGAAAATATAATCCAGGTCGAGGTCGCTGTGCAGTATCAAGTGCGTGATGCACAGAGATACCTGTTCAATGTGTTTGATCCCGATTACACCCTGGAGACGGCCGCCGAGAGTGCGCTGCGCGAGGTTATCGGTGGTATCTCCATGGACGAGTTTCTCAGTGGTGGCCGTGGCGAGATCGTGCGCCAGACCAAGGAGCTGACCCAGATGATTCTCGACAAATACAACGCCGGCCTGATAATCACCAGTGTCAACCTGCAGGATCCGCAGCCGCCGGAAGAAGTGCAGGGTGCTTTTGAAGATGCCATCAAGGCCCGCGAGGACCAGGAACGCTACAAGAACCAGGCAGAGGCCTATGCACTCGACATTCTGCCAAAGGCGCGCGGTGATGCAACCCGTAAACGTGAGGCAGCGATTGCCTACCGTGATCAGATCGTTGCCAAGGCCGAGGGTGAGTCCAGCCGTTTTACGCAAACACTTGCAGAGTATGAAAAGGCACCGGAAATTACTCGCAAACGCATGTATCTGGACACAATGGAGTATGTGCTGGCCAATACCAGCAAGGTGGTGATGGCGGTGAAGGACGGCAACAATCTGATGTACATTCCACTGGACAAGCTGATGTCTAACGGGAGTATGGGCAGGGCCCGGCCCGAGCAGGAAGTTGAGGTAGATGTGACGCCGGCGATGCCGAAAGGTGTTACCAGCGGACGCAGTTCTTCCAGAGAAGGGGGGGCGCGCAAATGATGAAAATAATTATGGTACTGGTTGCTGCAGCCATTCTGGTGGTGATGAGTTCACTGTTTACTGTTGATGAACGACAGGTGGCCATCAAATTCCGTCTCGGTGAAATCGTTGATTCAAGCTTTGAGCCGGGTCTGCATATCAAGGCGCCCTGGCCCATCATGAATGTGCGCAAGTTTGACAAACGCATACTGACCCTGGACTCACGGCCGGAGCGATTTCTGACCGGCGAAAAGAAGAACGTATCGGTCGACTTCTTCGTCAAGTGGCGTATCAGGGATCCGGCGAAGTACTACACCTCGTTCATGGGTGATGAACGCCAGGCCGGTCTGCGCCTGCTGCAGATTGTTAACAACGGCCTGCAGCTGGAATTTGACGAGCGCACCATC
>Ga0316190_10002020_pt1 | contig 14774 bp, 15 predicted proteins | sample Eddworburrow2_MG_FD_204929 | JGI IMG/M metagenome (GOLD analysis project Ga0316190, IMG submission 204929) | Coastal sediment microbial communities from Maine, United States - Eddy worm burrow 2 | ecosystem: Environmental > Aquatic > Marine > Coastal > Sediment | place: USA: Maine | collected... | reverse complement strand
CCCATGCGCTCGGCCTCGCTGAGCATCAGACGGCGGTTGATCAGGGTTTGTATCGTTTCCTCTTTGATGCCTAGCGCCTCCATGGTCTGCTTGGAGAACTGCTTGCCGAGCAGGGAGCGATAGGTGCTTGTCTGTCGCGCATAAGCGACACTGAATTCACCATCGGTAATCGCTGCACCATCCACCTCGGCGACAGTTCTTATTTGAGAGCTGTTGAAATAGTCGCCGACGCCCCACAGAACAAAGGACAGGGCAACACCACCCAAGATAAGTTTAGCGATCCACGATTGAGCTTGATTGCGCATATTTTCGAGCATGAGAAACCTCTTTTAAAGACGGTAAAAGCGGCATTTAACCGGCTGCGCGACGCTACCCAAGGGGCATGGTGAGCGCAAGCAAAGCCCCTTGTGGCAGGCGTTTTTGTGACTTGTGTAACAAACAAGTATCTGGATCTTTCTACAATGCCGGCATGGACATGAGACGAGCACATCCCGGCTATTGGAACAGTCGCGCCGAATCAATCGGCGAAGCAAGCATGCATTTGCTCGGTGGTCTGACCCAGTTTTATGCCTTTATTGCCGTCATACTTCGATATGTTGTGCGCTTGCAATGGGTATCCCGGCCTGCCGTGATGCATGTGCTGATTCGTCAGATTTATTTCACAGGTGTTCAGAGTTTGCCTTGGATGGTGACCATGATTGTACTGGCTGGTGCGACGGCAGTGTACAGCGTCGTACCGTTTGCCCGTCAGCTAAACGATCCGTCTCTCATCGGCACACTGCTCAATGCGTTGCTGGTACAGGAGATGGTGCCGTTGATCGTTGGCATTTTCCTGTTGGCCCGTTCCGGCGTCGCAGTGGTCACCGAAATCGGTCATATGCATGTGCGTGGCGAGGACATGTTGTTGCAAAGTTTGGGGATATCTACAGCGGAATATCTTTTCTTGCCCCGCTTAATTGCTTTTGGTCTATGCGGCCTGATTCTGACCATGTTGTTTGCCGGCGCTTCGGTTTGGCTGGGCGGTTTGATGCTGGCCTGGACCAATGAAATGAATTTTACTCAATTTCTGCTTGAGGCGAGGCGTGGTGCAAGTCTGGATGGGATGCTACTACTGGTTGCCAAGGGCCTGATCTACCCAATATTGGGCTGTGCCATGCTGTTGTTTCAAGGCGCGCGCGCTGGCCACGATCCAAACCAGATTCCGGTATGTACAACACGCGGTGTGTTATGGGGTTTGATGTTGGTGGTATTTGTCGATGTGAGCATTGCATTGTTCCGGAGCCTGTTGTGATTCGCTTGTGCTGGAAGCCGATGCGATTGCTCGACATTGATATTCCGTCAGGTCAAATACTGCGCGGAGAGAAACAGCGCTTGGTGATGCCGCGCCGCTACCAGTTCGACTGGTTGAAGCAGATGAGCGCGTCGGGTAGCGAGGTGTGTCTAGAAACCGCTGAGGGAGATATTCGCGGGGATGGTGAAGCCTTTGCCGAGCGGGTTTGTTGCATGTTGTATCAACGTGGCATGCTGGCCAATCTGAATCTGCGCGAGAATATCCTTCTACCCTTTCTTTATCGTGGTCGCAGCGAGGAGATGGCGCGAGCCACTACCGAGTTGCAGCTGGTGGCAGAGCGCCTTGATATCGCCGACAAACTGGATGACCAGGCTGGCGAGCGTTCGGTGTATATGCATGCCTTGATTTCGCTGGCTCGCGTCATGCTATTGCGACCGGATTTTATCGTCGTGCAGGACGTGCACACAGGCATGCCACCCCATCGACAGGATATTTTTCGCAGCTTGTTTTGCGATGTGGTTGAAGAGCTTGGCGTTGGGCTGCTGTATTTGTCCACTTCCGCGCAGGAAGGCTCCGGACTGGAATTCTGTCAGAGCCTGGAATTTTCCAGTGCTGAGGAGATATTATGACAACGGAAAATTATGTGGCTGGCATGCGTCGCAAGGTCGGCTGGTTTGTGATGCTGGGGCTCGGCGCCATCGTCGCACTGCTACTGGTGGCAACGTTGCGCACCGAGGTGTTTGCCCGCAAGTTCACGCTTTATGTTGCGCCGCCTTCTGCCTCTGCTTTTTTTGTCGGGCAGGAGGTGAAGTTTCAGGGCTTTACCATTGGCCGGGTTGACGATATTGAATTACAGCCGCGTGGTGAGGTGCGCATTGCGTTGCGTCTTCTTGACCGTTATCGCGGCATGTTGCATCAGGGCAGTGCAGTGCGTTTGTTTAAGCCCGGCCTGCTTGGTCAGGAGAACGTCGAAGTGACATCCGGGGATGTGCGTGCCGCCATGCTGGGCGATGGTGCGCTGCTGCCGTTCCGCGAGCAGGCGACTCTGGAACAGCTGCTGATGGATATGAAGCCGGCGGTGGCAAATGCCGACACACTGCTTGGTGAGCTGGTAAGTGTAGCTCGCTGGTTGAATGATCCGCAGGGAGATATACGTCTGGCCACCGCCAATGTTCGGGCGGCCACTCAGGGCGTGGATCAGGGGGCGATACAGCAGACTATTCAGCGTGTGTCGGATGCGGCCACACAACTCGAGAGGTTGTCGCATCAGTTAGCTGACAACAAAGCTGGCGAACATCTGGCGAATTCTCTGAAACAGACCGCTCAAGTGTTGAAGAATATTGAGCCGCTGACCAACGAGTTGCGCCGTCAGGCGCCGGAAGCACTGGCCCAGAGTCGTGCGCTGGTGCAGCGGCTGGATGATCTGAGTCGTTCCCTCAATGGTATTGCTATGGATATGCAACAGTTGACGCCGGAGTTGCCAGGCCTGGCACAGGAATCGCGCAATGCCATGTTGGAGATGCGTCGTTTAGCCGGGGCGGTTCGCAACTCATGGTTGGGTGGCGGGGCGCCTGAGCCTGTATCCAACGGGAGTGAGTTGGTTGCACCGCCGATTATGGATACCACACAGTGAAATCTTTTGGGTTGATCATTCTGCTGCTCATGACTGCTTGTGCGGCCAAGCATGAGCTTCCGCAGACGCAGGTGACAAATCCTTATCAGGCGCGAGCCGAAGGGCTGGCTCGAGCTGGAGTTCATGCGCTGGACCGAGAGCAGTGGAACCGGGCGAAGATGCTATTCGAAAAGTCGCTGCAGGCTGCAACACTGGCCGATGATCAGCGCTTAATGTCACTTGCCTGGTACAATCTTGGTCGCGCCCAAGTCGTCAGAGGTGATGCGAAAGCGGCACGCACAGCCTTTCAGCAGGCGATTCGGCAGGCAGATGCGATCCAGGAGAGGGTGAGCATGAAGCGCGCCGGTTTGGCCCTGGCCCTGCTGGATGAGCAGGACTCATCTCAGGCCAAAGGACTTCCCAGTGCCGACCTGCTTAGGGTGCCCGACGCTTTTCCCATCGATGTTCACCTTGCTGCCGCCCGGCTGGCCGAAATCCGGCATCAGTTCGAACTGGCACAACATGCCTATGGCCGGGTATTGGAAATGGCCGGCCAGGATCGCTCCGGACTTACCTATGCAGCGCGGGCGCACCTCGGCCTGGTCGGGTTGGCACGCAGCCAAGCCGCGCCGGACGGGGTCGTGAAAGATTCGGCATGGATGCATCTGAATCAGGCTATCAGCCTATTGCGTCGCGCTGGTGGACCGAGACTGATGTTGCAAGCCCTTAATATGGCAGCTGAAATGGAGACTGACCCTATCCGTCGGCAGCAATGGCAGCAGCGTGCGGCGGCTGTGCAACAGGCCTTGCAGAAGGCGCACAGCGAATAGCAATCTACTCCCTGCCGCAGCGCGGCTGGTTTCCCCCTTGTTATGTAAGTTCAAAGTCTTGCAATCCATGCATGGCACGCGTGGAATAGCGACATGACCGATTCTGACAATCAGTTAAGCTGTAACCTGAACAGTGCGTGTGATTGCGTGCATGTGCTTTCCTCCATGGTTGAGGTGATGGGACATCGCGTCGGCCTGTCAGACAAAGAGATTAATCGCATGGTACTGGCCGTCGACGAGATGTTCGCCAATATTGCGCAGCACGGCTATCAGGGGCGTGAGGGGAGGGTGGATATGGCTGCCTCCTTGCAGGGCGATGCCTTGAGCTTTGAGCTGCGTGACTATGCGCCGCCACTGCTCAAGGATGAAATGTTGGACTGGCCGAGGCAGAGCGAAGCCGGGGATGATGACATCACGCCCGGAGGGCTTGGCATGCACCTGATGCGTGCAGTGATGGATAAAATTGAGCACGAGTCTTTGGCCGATGGTAATCGCTGGCGGCTGATCAAGTACTTGGATGGGGAGCAAGAAAATGAAGCTTGAAATCATTGAGACAAAACAGGATGGCGATGCAATATGTCTTGCGCTAAAGGGCGTGATGAACATACACACGGCTGTTGATTTTCGCAGGCAGTTGAAGCCGTTGCTGGAGAACGCCAAACAACACATTCATGTTGATCTCAGCGATGTAAGTTTTATCGATTCGGCTGGTCTGGCCACGCTGGTTGAGGGTCTGCAATGGAGCCGAGCAGCAGAGGGTCGGCATTTCGTACTCTCAGGTCTGTGCGACAGGGTGCGCGATATCTTTGAGCTGGCCAAGCTTGATACAGTGTTCGAGATTGAGGAAGGGAGCAAAGCTTGAACTTTTCCGATATGCGCAGTTTTATCGCCGAGCTGGAAAAGCGCGGTTGGCTCAAGCGTATTGCAGCGGAAGTATCCGCTGAGCTGGAGGTGACGGCCATATCAAGCCGGGTGCTGGAGGCAAAGGGTCCGGCATTGCTTTTCGAGAATGTGAAGGGTCATGATATGCCACTGTTGTCCAACCTGTTCGGCACGCCGGAACGCATTGCGCTGGGCATGGGGTTGGAGTCGGTGGAAGGGCTGAGTGATATCGGAGAGCTGCTGGCCACGCTGAAAGAACCGGAGCCACCGAAAGGCGTAAAGGATGCCTGGGCTAAGTTGCCGACCTATCGCAAGGTGCTGCATATGGCGCCGAAGGTGGTCAAGAAAGCGCCTTGGCAGGAGGTGACACTGGTCGGCGACGAGGTGGATTTGAGCCGCCTGCCTATCCAGACTTGCTGGCCGGAAGATGCAGCACCCTTGATCACCTGGGGGCTGGTGATCACCAAAGGGCCGAATAAGGAACGACATAATCTCGGCATTTATCGCCAACAGCTTATCGGAAAAAACAAGCTGATTATGCGCTGGCTCAAGCATCGTGGTGGGGCGCAGGATCATCAGGAGGCCAAGGCTGCCGGGGAGAACACCTTCCCCTGTGCTGTGGTAATCGGCGCTGACCCGGCCACCATTCTGGCGGCGGTGACGCCGGTACCGGATACCCTTTCCGAATACCAGTTCGCCGGCCTGCTGCGCGGTAGCAAAACAGTTGTCTGCGAAGGCCTGAGTGTGCTGTTACAGGTGCCGGCCAGCGCGGAAATCGTGCTCGAAGGGCATGTTTCGCTCGATGAATATGCCGATGAAGGGCCGTTTGGCGACCACACTGGCTATTACAACGAGGTGGATCAGTTCCCGGTCTTTACCGTCGAGCGCATGAGTATGCGCAAGGATGCGATTTACCACTCTACCTACACAGGTAAGCCACCAGACGAGCCTGCGGTGCTCGGATTGGCATTCAACGAGGTGTTTGTGCCTATATTGCGCAAACAATTCCCTGAGATCGTAGATTTTTATCTCCCCATGGAGGGTTGCTCCTATCGGGTGGCGGTGGTGTCGATGAAGAAGGCCTATGCAGGCCATGCCAAGCGGGTGATGTTCGGTATCTGGTCTTATCTGCGCCAGTTCATGTACACCAAGTTCATTATCGTTGTGGATGATGATATCGATTGTCGTTCCTGGCCGGAGGTGATCTGGGCAATTTCCACGCGTTCGGATGCGGCTCGCGACTTCACTTTTGCCGAGAATACGCCGATTGATTATCTCGATTTTGCCTCGCCGGTATCCGGTCTCGGTTCCAAGGTCGGGATTGATGCGACCAACAAATGGGAAGGCGAAACAACCCGCGAATGGGGCCGCCCGATTGTCATGTCGGCTGATGTGCAGGAGCGTGCCGATGCACTGGTGCGTGAGTTGGGCTTAATCGAGGATTGATGCAGAGAAATCAGATGGCATGCAGCCTGGCTGATTTTTTCAAGGGTTTTAGGCTGGCGACCTAATAATCGGGAGTCGATTCAACTTGTCCGGAGTACGAATTCTGCAAGCTTCGTTCAGTCAGTTTGACGGTAAGTTCAGACCCGTTCTTCTTTCCTTGCAGGTTGATGTAGATGTCATCATTGACCGGTAATACGCCGGTGATTTCTGCCGAGCGGTGCAGGGCGATGCGCCGCGACTCTCTTCCATCCCACGCCCACAGGGCCGAGGGTTTGTCATCGTCAGTGATCCACAGAAGCTGGCGTTTTTCATCCCAAGCCAGATTGTCCGGGTGGGCAATTTGCCCATCGTGCACCAGCGTCTCGATGTTGGCCTTTGCGCCATGGTCGGAGAGTGCCAACACTTTTCCTGTACCAGTTTCGGCCAGCAGGACGCGACCATCCGGTAGTGTCTCCATATCTTCGATTCGATTGAAGCTTGCCGCATTCAGATGCCGTGCCGTGGCGCGTGCTTCGTCCGGGCCCTCAACAACACGCCATGTCATGGCTGCATCGAGAACACTCAGGCTTCGTTTGGCCAGATCGAAGCGGTAAATGGCGCCGGCTTTATGTTCATCGGCCATATAAGCAAAGCGTTCATCACGTGAAAAAGTCAGGCCTTCGTGGGAAAACCGGCCTGCGGCCCGGAATGGCACAATAGCAGCATGGCTGGCATTCAGGGTGAGTCGATCCACGGTCTGCTCGGCCGGAAGTTTATCGATACCGGCAATACGCCAAATCAAACCCTCGGAGAATTCCTCACCGATCCACAAGCTGCCATCGGGAGCGAATTTAAGCGCATCGGCACGCATCAGGCCGAATATTAGAAAATACTGCCGACCGGTTTCCAAATTGATGGCCGCCAGACTTGGTGCATTTCGACTGGCCTTGGTCTCACAACTGACATAAAGCCATTTACCTTTCGGCGAAAGCGCCATCATATCAGGTTTGCTGTTATGCCAGACCGCGACGGATCGCTGTTGCCAGCCGGAATCCAGTTCCAGTCCGATGGGGTTCATATCGCAGGCACTGAGAGACAGGCATAGTGGCAGGGTCAGCAATAGAGGAAGAAGGGCGGGTATTCGGGCAAAGACGAATCGCATGGTGCAACTGTGTGAGAATCCGCAATGCGGCGCAAGCGGTGGTTTGTGGCTAGCATGGCGGACATGGTTTCGCATGCTTCTCTACTGCACATCCGCTTGTTCTATGCCGCATATTTTGCAGCCATGGGAATTGTGCTGCCATTTTTTCCGGTTTATCTGGCCGGGCGCGGTATGGATGTGGCGGCCATCGGTGTGTTCACCGGCCTGCTTTCGGTTGCCAAGGTGCTTGCTCCACCCGCTGTCGGGCGCGCACTTGATGGCTATCCGCATCCGGCGCGCTTTATTCTGTTTGCTTCACTGGCTGCAGGCCTGCTGGCGCTGTGTTTTCCCTGGACTTCATCCGATTGGGTGCTGGCTGCATTGGTTCTGGGCTTCGGCTGTTTATGGGCGGCGGTTTTACCGCTGACCGATGGCCTGTCGGTCTCTGTGTCGGAGGCTGCACTCATCGACTATGGACGTTTGCGCGTCTGGGGATCCATTGGTTTTGTCGCCGCCTCCCTTCTAGGCGGGTTGTGGTTGGCCGATAGCGCGGCAGTGGATTTCCCCTACTGGCTGGGGGCCTTGATGTTACTCACCGCATTGTCGGCGAGCGGTTTTCCAGAGCGACAGGTCGAGAGTGAGGAGCAGGCGGGTCAGCCCGCTGTGATGCAGAAGAGCCTGATTTGGCTGATGTTGGTCGGCTTTGTCATGCAGGCTTCGCATGGTGCGTATTATGGATTTTTCAGTCTGTATCTTTTGCAGGCCGGTTATGCCGGTTGGCAGGTCGGTGCTTTCTGGGTGCTTGGCGTGCTGGCCGAGATTATTCTGATGTGGCGCTTCTCCCGTCCGGTGGCCGAGGTGGCGCCTGCGCTGCTCTTATCCGCCTGCCTGTTGCTGGCCGCGTTGCGCTGGTTGGGCATGGGGCTGACAACCTCCCTTGTTTGGCTGTTGCTTCTCCAACTTCTGCATGCGGCAAGCTTCGCCGCTTTTCATATCAATGCCGTTACCTGGGTGCAGCGTCTGGCGCCAAAGAATCGCCGGGCGAGCGCACAGGGTTGGTATTCCGCATCCGGTTTCGGCATGGGTACGGCCATCGGCATCATGGGTTGCGGTTGGATTGCCACGCAGGCGGGTGGTGAAGCGGATTTTTCCTCGGCCTTTTTTGCCTGTGCTGTCGTGGCATTGCTTGGTATTGGTGCCAGCCTGCAGTTACCGCGCCGGGGGATTTCCGTCAGATAAGGGTTGTTTACAAAAAGGCAGTCAGTCGTCTGCGATTAGCTGTTCAACTCGCGCCCATGCCTGATGCACATCTGAAAAGATCAGCCGTTCAAATTTCGTACTGTCTGGAATTCGTTGATTGAGTTCACGCAGGCGCGCCTGCACCGAAAGCTTGTGATGCATCTCTTCGGCCAGCTCCATCAACGCCTGACTGCGGGCCACCGGTTCATTTTTTACCCCATCAACATCCGCATCGAAGCGGGGCAGGAGCAGCAGGGAAAGCTTGGCAGGCGCTTTGGCCAGATGTTTCGGAAGCCAGAGTAGGGAAGCGACGGGTTGCCCATCGTGGCTTGTGAATGCATAGCCTCCCTCGCCAAACAGGCAAGAGTCGTACATATCCTGTCGTGAAAACGCCGGATGTTCATTGTTATCCCATTGCAGGGGGCGCGGAAAGGGTGTGATGCAGCCCTGCTTATCGAGCAGTGCGTATTCATCAGTGAAATAGTCCGCACCGTTTAGCAGGGCGGCAGTGCACAGGCTGGATTTTCCTGCCCCCGATGTGCCAGCGATGGTGACGCACTTTCCTTGCCAGTTTACCGTGGCTGCATGCAGAGATACAACAAACGGGTAGAGCGTGGCAATGACCCGGTTGTAGAAGGCGAATTCAAAGGCGGCGACCACTTCACCGGTTTCCTCCCCCTGCCAGATGTGCTCGCCGTTGCAGTCGAGTGTTGCGCCATTGCCGAATGGTTTGAATGTGAAGCACAGGTCTGCGTTGTTTTCATCTGAACTATGGTCATAAAGAGCAGTCAGTGCTTCAACCCCATCACTACAGGCCGGGATTGTGTGGATGCGAATGTGCAGATGTGTGATATCTAGATTGATGGTTTGCATAGCAGGTGTTTGTTTTTGCCAGCCCTCAGTCGGGCTTTGCATCATCGGCATAGATCAGGCCGTAGTCGACAAAGGTGGCCAGCATGGCATCGATATCGGCGCTTATCTTCTCCTGAGCGGGAGCGCTTCCAGCAGGCAGGGAATCAGCCAGCAGGCGAGCGATTTCATCACGGCTGCGCTTACCATCACACAGTTCAAGAATACTGGCCGCCGTCATATTCAGGGAAAAGCTGCCACCATCTTCGGGGCGGACATAGACGACCTCATTCAGGCCTTCCAGCTCTTCGCCTAGCACATTTTCAACCTTTTCCGGAAATTCAGGTAGCGACATGCGCTTCTCCTTCCTTGATGGGTATAATCGGCTTGGCATCCTGCAACAGATAGGCAATCGCCTGACAATCGCTACAGCTTAAGCTCTGCCGGCATTGCTGCCAGCGTTGCGTGGATGCATGGGACAAGCTGCGCTGATCCAGTGATACGAGTATATCACCCAAGGACTGCTCACGGATACTTCCCAGCCTGGTGCTGCGTGAGAAAATGCAGGGGAATACATCGCCTGTGGCGCTAACGCACAGTTTGCCACGCCGTATCATTTTGGCCGCCTCCGGGGAGGGCTGCGCTGGTGTGCCCTGTTCAGCGCTGTCGGCCCGATGCTTAAAGCGTTGCAGATGCGCGCTTGTTGATTGATTGTCGGCCATGAATTCCCCACGCCCTGTTGAACGAACCACATCGGTTCCGAACTGACTTACATCCAGCCCCAACTCGGCTTGCAGAAAGGCGAAGGTGGCTTCTTCCATACCACGGTTCTCATGCATCACAACCATGCCGACGCGCAGTGGCAGGCCTGCATCCTGCACCCGGCGCATGGCTTTTAGGGTGCGCATCAGGCTGCCCGGTGTTTGTGTGATGGCATCATGCACCGCGGCCTCATGGGAATAGATGGAAAAAGCGAAGGCCGGTGAATATGGCGCAAGCTGCCCAAGCAGTGTTTCGTTGAGCGCCAGTCCGTTGGTGTAGATCTCCAGCATTTGATAATCCAGCTCACGTGCGGTTTGCACGGCAAAGATCAAATCCGGGTGAATCAAGGGATCTCCGCCGGTGAATTGCACAGCGGGAGTGCCGAGGGTGAGGGCTTCTTCCAGCACGCGCTGGATTTCATCACGATTCAGCTTGGCCGAGCGTTCAGGGGCGGACTCGGCATAGCAGTGCACACAGCGTTCATTGCAGCGGTCGGTCAGCTCGATGAACAGCATGCCCAGCCCATTGCCGAGTAGTAGATTCGAAGCTGCTGGCGCATCGGGCTGCAATTGCTGCAGCCATGCGTGTTGGCGTATCAGTGGCCCCAGTGCCGGAAAGGGGATGGCCTGTGGCGCATCAAGATGCGCTTGCAGGCGCCCGGCGAACACCCCGCTGAGCGTGATGCTTTCTCCGCTGTGTAAATGGCTAAGAGTGAGCTGTTTGTTGAGGGATTCACACAGCACCAGCCCCCCATCCGCAAGATGCAGGATTCGGGGGGCAGGTTCAGCTGAGTCGTGTGAAATGGATGGTTCGATTGGCAAGGCTTAATCAAGCATGGCAATGAATGAAAGCAGCAATCAGGCAGTTCTGTTCAGGGCGTTGTTTAGCATGGATGGTCTATTTTTTTGCCATCCGCTTTTTCTGTGCGATTCGACAATCCCTTCTATCGCTGTTTTTCGGCTTATCCACAACGCAGGGGTTGCAGGCATTCGGATTGCAGGACATGTTGGCACCGCCATCATCACCGCCATCTTTTTTATCATCTCCGCTGGCATGTACTCCGCCAGGCATGCTGCTGATGATGGCCATGCCGATGATGGCCGGTGGTACATAGGCACCGAGCTTGAGCAGCCGACGGCGAGAGTCCGAAGCCAGATCTGTTTCGTTCCGGGCATTGTCTTGTCCCATATTGTCTGACACTTCTTTTTTGTTCATGGCGTACTCCTTGATGGATTCTTTCATCATATAGCCTAATAATAGACCGGGATGAAGAATTTTACCAATAAGGCGACTGACGGCACTTCTATGAGGGCACTTTGTGCGCAGATTTTGCGTGGTGATATGGCGCAGATGCAGACCGATGCATTCCTGTCGGATGAGGCATTCTGGAAGCGGGCCTGGCGCGAAGGGGTGGGGGCCTGTGTTTGGCACGAACTGCAAAAGCAGGATGTCGGCGTTGATGCTTCGATAAGAGAGCTGTGCATCGAAGAGCCGCTGCGTAGCCAGATAGCACATACCTTGATGCTGCGGGCCGTGGCGACCGAGGTGTTGCGGCAATTCGCTGGAGCAGGCATCGATGTAGTCATGCTGCGCGGGCAGGCGGTGGCCGATGTGCTCTACAGCCCGCCTACCCTGCGCCCACAGGTGGATATCGATCTGTTGATTCGAGAAAACGACGTTCAGCAGGTTTCGGATATGTTGGCAAAGGCGGGTTTTTCCTGCCTGCCTCATCATAGCCTGCTGTTTCGCCGCGGTGAGGTCTTGCTGGATATGCATACCGAGCCGCTGGGTATCGAGCGAATTGCATCATGGGCCCTGCTGACTCCGCTGCGTGCAGATGCTATTTTCGAGCATGCCCATCAAGGCTCTCTGCTGGGGGTTGATGCCCTGCTCACCAATGATGCGCTCCAGCTCCCCTATCTCAGTTTTCATGCTATGAAGCATTCCTTTGAGCGGTTGCTGTGGCTTTGGGACATTGCACTTCTGGCGCGCAAGATTGGAGAGGCGGATACCTGGGGAAATTTACAAACGGGTATTGAATTGTATGCCCTGCAACGGCCGTGTTTTTATGCTTTGAGCTATGTCGATGCGCATCTTGCAGCACCTGTCCCGGCATCACTGCTTGACGCGCTGCGACCGGATATGGACTGGAGAGAACGCCAGATGTTCCGTCGTTTTATGCAGCATGAAACGGTTCCTTTTCTGGCCGAACGTGTTTTTTCCCGCATGCAGCCGGACTTCATGCATCGCATGGCCTTCTGGAAAGAAACCATTTGGCCGAGGGCAGAGGTTCGCGCCCAGATAGATGACGACACTTCGCCCAGCAGTTTTTCGGGTAAGCGTTTGAAGCAGATAAGCGTGGCTGGGTTGATGTTGTTGCGCGAGATGGGAGCCCTGTTCAGGCGTTGATTCTTTAGTGGGCAGGCCTTCCGAAAGGAGAGACTTGTTCATCGCCTTCGGCCACGCCGACGGCATCCATGGCATTGTTTTCATAGGCTTTGGGTTCAACAGGGCCGGTTTTTTCCGGCTGAATGGACTCTCCGCAGCCAGTTAAAAAGCCAGTTGATAAAAGGGCACACACAGCAATACCGAGCGGAAGATTTCTCAACATGGGGTTTATGCTGGCGCTTGAAGCTTGATGCAGCAAGAACGAGCCGGTCATTCCACGCATGGCTTCCCACTTTGCTATACTCACAGAGTAAAGTTGAAAGATTCATCAAGGAGAAAGGCTATGAAAAAGTTAATGATCGGTTTGGTAGTTGTGCTACTTGTTGTTGCAGGCGGTTTGTTTTTTGTCTGGTCTTCGCTGGATGGCATCGTTAAAACCGCGATTGAGACCTATGGATCTGAAGCGACCCAGACGCAGGTGAGTGTCGCCGATGTAAAACTAAAACTGGAAGATGGCGCTGGCAGTATCAGTGGCCTGAATGTTGGAAACCCTTCCGGGTTCACCGATTCCCATATCTTCAAGCTTGGCTCCATCAGTACGAAGATCGATACCGCGACGGTGACCGAAAACCCGGTCGTGATCGATGAACTCATCATCAGCGCTCCGCAGGTGTTTTATGAAATCAACAAGGCGGGAGCCTCCAATCTGGATGCACTGAAGAAAAATCTGGGCCCATTATCTGATTCTTCGGCCTCATCCAGTGAGAAGCCAGCCAGCGGGGATGAGCTCAAAATGGTGATTCGCAAGCTTGTGGTGGAAAAAGGTCAGGCAAGTATGCGTATTGCAGCCCTTGGTGATAAACAGCAGAGCGTGAGCCTGCCGCGCATTCAGCTGACGGATGTTGGCAAAAAAAGTGGCGGGGCCACAGCCCTGGAAGTGGCGCAGGTATTATCCAATGCCATGTTGAAGAATGTGCAGGGTGCGGTCATGGGTGCTGGTGTGCAGCAGTATCTCGGCAAGTCCGCGGATGAATTGAAAAAGAATCTGAATAAACAGGCGGTTGAAAAGTTGGGTGGTGCAACGGGTGGCACCGGTGACCCGCTGGGCGGTGCCATGAAGGGCCTGCTCGGCAACTGATAACGCGCATCTCACATGAGCTGAATCCAATAGCCCGGACTTAAGGTTCGGGCTATTAGTTTATCACAACCCGATGGCTTTTTCAGTATCGGCAAGATGACTTAGAAACGGAGAGGGTGTCATGCGTGTGTAAAGTGACCGTGGGGTAATCGCCATGTTCGATTTTTTGAGGGCAAACGCGAGATTTATACGCTAAATCCTGACTAAAATTAATGGTTTTGCAGGCGGTTTTGCGAGAGTACCCTGCCGACACTTTCAAGGAGAGTTACAATCATGGACAACTTATCAGTATTGGCCCTGGCCATCAGCATTGCTTGCGGTGTTGGGGCTATTGTTTATGCGCGGCAATCCATCCAGTGGGTGCTTGGCATGGATGCGGGAAACGAGCGCATGCAGGAAATCGCTGGAATCATTGAGGTTGGCGCTCGCGCATACCTGAAGAGACAGTACCGGACCATCCTTATGGTCGGCGTAGTTTTCGCATTGCTCTTGCTGATATTTATCGGTTTCGGAACGGCGGCCGGCTTTGTGGTCGGCGCAGTACTCTCCGGAGCAGCCGGGTTTATCGGCATGAATATTTCGGTGAAGGCCAATGTGCGAACCGCAGCAGCCGCAAGTCACGGGCGCAACGCAGCACTACAGGTTGCTTTCAGGGGCGGGGCGGTGACCGGGCTGATGGTGGTGGGTCTTGGCCTGCTCGGCGTGGTCGGGTTCTTCGCCCTCCTGCTTATGCTGGGTGATAGTGAGCCAACGCATCTGCTGAAGCCGATGCTTGGTGTCGCCTTTGGCGCATCATTGATTTCTGTGTTTGCCCGTGTCGGCGGCGGTATCTTTACCAAAGGTGCGGATGTGGGGGCTGATCTGGTTGGCAAGGTGGAGGCGGGCATTCCTGAGGATGATCCGCGTAATCCTGCTGTGATTGCCGATAACGTCGGTGATAATGTCGGCGACTGCGCTGGTATGGCCGCCGATCTGTTTGAAACCTATGCGGTCACCATGATTGCCACGATGTTGCTGGCAGCACTGACTTTCTCGGATTTTGCTAATTCAATGGTTTATCCGCTGCTTCTGGGCGGCGCATCGATTGTGGCGACCATCATCGGGATCCGGTTCGTGAAGATCGGGCCGGATAACAAGGTGATGAAGGCCTTGTACCGTGGTCTTATCGTCTCGGGGCTTATCTCGGCCATTCTCTTCCTGCCTATCACCATGTGGCT
>Ga0316190_10002017_pt1 | contig 14782 bp, 15 predicted proteins | sample Eddworburrow2_MG_FD_204929 | JGI IMG/M metagenome (GOLD analysis project Ga0316190, IMG submission 204929) | Coastal sediment microbial communities from Maine, United States - Eddy worm burrow 2 | ecosystem: Environmental > Aquatic > Marine > Coastal > Sediment | place: USA: Maine | collected... | reverse complement strand
CGGCACTGTTTTCAGCCAGTCGTTCAAGATAGAGTTTGCCTGTTTCAGCTTTCTTCAATGGCTCCCATGATCGCCCGCTGATGGCAATAAGCACATCTGGGCTGCAAACATCAGGGCGATTTAAAACAGTATGCAGCAACTCTTTGCGCAGGTTGACTGAGCAGGATTGAGCAACCCCTCGAATGGCACTGGTAAGGATGGCGGGATCCGGCCTCTCTTCAGCCAGTGTTTTATTGACTCGATCCAGCAATGCCTGGGTAATTTCCAGCGTAATCTCTTCATTTTCCAGGCAGTGGCACAATGCCTCAAGAGGGCTTGTGGGTAGCTGCGGAATGGCTTGGCTTAGCTGCTGCTTGTTGTTCTCGTCATTTAGCCGCACAGCGATATCGGCTATGCCCTGATAGCCTACAAAAGACCACTGATCCCAACCCAGGTCACCTGAGAAATACTGACGGGCATGAGAGTAGTATTTTGAGGGTTGCTGCTTGAGTGCCAGTGAGGCTTTGGCATGAAAAATGGCCAGTCGCTCATCTTTGGGTTTGAAACAGTAGGGATTATCCTTGAGCGCACTTTCCAGTGGCTGCCCCTCTTTTTCAGCTTCAAGATTGTTGCTAATTCGTTCTAATAATTGATGCAGAAAGTCATCTCTGGCAGCAGGCACCAGCCGTCCCAGTTCATCCAGCGGCAGATGCAAAAACCAGATAAAAGGTTCTCTCTCCTGATCTTGAAAAAGAATGCCAAACCAGGCCTTCTGTTGGAGAGGGAGGGGGTAGTTTATCTCGCAGTGTTCAAATTTCAGGAACTGATCGCGGGGAATCTTGACCACCCGTCGTCCCATGTCAAACAGGCGCAGCCGAGTGCTGTTGCTTTCAAGAAATTGGGTAATGGTAGGTATTTTGCTCATCTATCATTATGTTGCTGTAGAGTACGGAGGGCGCTGAGTATATCGCTTCCCATGCTTAAAATGTTGACTATGTTATCCAATCGATCATGTGATGCTCGAGATCATCGGCTTCTGTTTCACAGATTACCCGGCCCAGAATAGCGTTGCCTGAGGTAAATACGCTTTCCGGATCACCTGAGCGCAGTGGATGCCATTCTGGCAGCTCTTTCCCTTCTGCCAGCAGACGGTAGGCGCAGGTTGAAGGCAACCAGTAGGGATTATCCAGATCTTTGAGTTTCATAGTGATGCAGTTTGGCACCAATACAGAACGTTCGGTGTAACGAGTGCATTGTGCTGTTTCCAGATCCAACAGATGGCAGACCACATTGGTGAAATGGATCTCCTGTGTATCTTCATCTTCCAGTCGATGCAGACAGCATTTTGCACAACCGTCGCATAGTGCTTCCCACTCTTCGCGGGATAGCTGGCTGAGTTCTTTTTCTTTCCAAAAGCCGGATTGAGTCTGTGGCATATGTGAATGGCTTCAAAAGCTAACTTGGAGGAGTATCCTCCAGTGTTAAGAGTGGATTGTGCTATAACCTGCTGTCTTTAAGGGACTATTATGCACAATACTAGAATGAGCCTTGTGTGAACAGGTGAAAATGGATAGAAGTGCAAAACTGACCTATGCCGTAATATATTTAACTTATTGATATATAAGACAATAATAAGTGCTGTATAAAAAATGGTCATTTTAAATACAATCTTGCCAGGATGCGGGTTAAAGGTGTGATGATTCCTCTTGTACACACAGTTATCCACAGATATTGTGAATAAAAATCACTTAAGTGCCATTACTGATTTTTGATCCACACTTTCTCACTCAGGGGCCGTATCGGCTTCGCTTTTGTACTGCTGTATCTCTTTGCGAACACGCTGATCAAGTGCCTTGTTTTGTATTGTGAGGAATTCAATTTTACGCTTTAGCCGCTTGATCCGAGTCTGGTCAGCCTGGGCTTGCTCCTCTATTGCCTGGGTCTCTGATTGTAGCTTTTCTAACTCTGTCTTGAGCTTTGCAGCATGACTTGGGGGTGCTGCAAATAATTGAGTAGCGGCAAGCAAAAGCAGTGGGGAGAGCCATACGGCCAATCGGTTAAGTGAGGTCATATTGTATTCTTATATTGGGAGGGGCTTAACGTTCTGATGGCAGCTGTTTCTGGCCTGCAAGGTAGATCTTGTTTAGATCTTCATCAAGAAAGGTAACTTGGATATCGCGAATGTTGTCCCAGACCACATCAATACGCCAGCCCGGCATGGGCCATACATAGTGAGCCTTGGCCTTTTTGTTATAGACGGCAAACTCCATTTTGCGCGCAGTGGTGGCATCTGATGTAAAGGTGCTCCTGTCATCGGCTTTGCCATAGAGCATTTCAATACGCTGCTTAACCTTTACCAGGGTTTGTAAGTTTGCCGGGCGATCAATACGACGGGCTGATAATATTTTGCCCTGGAAGGTGGCGACGCTGGTCAGCCCCCGGCGTTCACGGAAATCATAAATGTTGAGACTGTCTTTGGCACGCTGGCGTAGTGGTTTACGCTGATCCAGCAATTTTTTGATGTTGCTCCCAAGACAGTAATACCCAAAGGCCAGCTCTTTATCACATCGGATGACTGGCTTATTTAGTGTGGCATTAGCGACTAGATACCTGCTGGCAGGGTCATTAGGGTCAATGTTCTCTCCCAATGAGTAGGCTTTCTCTAATGAACTCTGGCACCCCTGCGCTAAAAGGATGGTAAGTATGAGCAGGATTAAGGCTATTATGTTTTTATACATCGTGATGTTTCCTGTGACATCTGGCCTGTTTTCACGTTGTAGGGGAATATTCCTATTTATATTAGTACTCTTTCCAGCTAATGGTTGTCTCTGTCTGCATAATACAATAAATTTATTGCTGCTCTGAATGACTGAATAATGAATCCTATACCACACTATCAAGCTATCATCCCCAGCCCCATCGGTCGACTGGGTCTTATAATGGAAGGAGATGCTCTCTACAGCATTGATTTCTTGGCTGATGATGCGGAACCATTGGCTGCTGAGGATAGATCAACAGCCCAGGTGGTTTCGCAACTTCAGCACTATTTTAGGCAGGCCGATTGGTCTTTTTCACTCCCTTTGAAACCAGTGGGTACCCCCTTTCAACTGTCAGTTTGGCAGCAGCTGCAACAGATCCCGGTGGGTGAAGTACGTACCTATGGTGAAATTGCCAAAGTGCTGAAATCAGGCCCACGTGCTGTCGGTAATGCCTGCCGTAAAAATCCACTGCCTGTGATAGTGCCCTGCCATCGGGTTGTAGCTGCCAGTGGCCCTGGTGGCTATGCGGGACAAACTCACGGGCGCAATATGACAATCAAAGGTTGGTTGCTGGCTCATGAGGGTGTAATGATTTGACCGCTCAGCCTGATGATATTGTCATCGAACGTTTTGCCGATGCCCTGTGGATGGAGCGCGGGCTAAGTCAGAATACACTGGCAGCTTATCAGTCTGATCTCCGCGCAGTTGCCAAGTGGCTACAGGAAAAAAAACAGCACAATCTACTGCAGGCTGAGCGGCAGGATCTGCTGGATTACCTCGCTATGCAATCCAGGCAGAAATGCAGTCCCCGCTCCAGTGCACGCCTTTTGTCCTGTCTACGACAGTTTTACCAGCATGCCTTGCGTGAGGGTGATATCAAGCTTGACCCCAGCGCACAAATTGACTCCCCCAAGTTGGGGCGGCCCTTGCCTAAATCGCTTACTGAGCAAGAGGTGGAAGCACTGTTGGATGCACCAGATCAGGGTGAGCCAGAAGGCTTTCGTGATCGGGTGATGCTAGAGGTGCTTTATGCGACCGGTCTGCGGGTATCAGAACTGGTGGCGCTACGGCCAGATCAGGTGAGTTTGACCCAAGGGGCAGTGCGTATCACAGGCAAGGGTGGCAAAGAGCGGCTGGTTCCATTGGGGGATGAGGCTGTAAGCTGGCTGGAAAGATTTAGTCAGGGGCCACGATATGATCTGTTGGGAAAACGTCCTTGCACAGAGCTGTTTCCTACCCGCCGAGGCAGTGGCATGACCCGTCAGGCCTTCTGGTATTTGATCAAAAAGCATGCTCAACGAGCGGGTATCACCAAGCATCTCTCCCCCCATACGCTACGGCATGCCTTTGCTACGCATCTGGTTAATCATGGCGCAGATCTGAGAGTGGTGCAGATGCTGTTGGGGCACAGCGATCTCTCCACCACACAAATCTACACTCATGTTGCCCGAGAGCGGTTGAAGAGCCTGCATGCGAAACACCACCCCAGAGGATGATGAGAAACTATACCTTATTCAGTTGTTCAGAGCTGATTCTGCCCCGGTAGATGTGATAGCCTTCGCTCAGAGCTAAATAACAATGGGAGTGTCTGATGCCTTCATTTGATGTTGTTTCTGAAGTGGATTTACAGGAAGTACGCAATGCCGTCGATCAAGCCAGTCGAGAGGTCGGTACGCGTTTTGACTTCAAAAAAGCGAATGCTAAATTTGAGCAGACGGGTGCTGAAATTATATTGCGGGCTGATGTTGAGTTTCAATTACAACAGATGCTGGATATTTTGAGGCTAAAACTGGTCAAACGTAAAGTTGATATCGGAAGCATGGATATCAAAGAGCCTGAGACCACAATCAATGCGGCACGCCAGCAAGTTGTTATCAGACAGGGAATTGACTCAGATACCTGTCGAAAGGTGGTTAAAACGATCAAAGCGGCCAAACTGAAGGTGCAGGCGCAGGTACAAGGTGAACAAGTACGTGTGACGGGTAAAAAGCGGGATGATCTACAGCAGACAATTGCACTGCTCAAAGATACAGACTTTGGCTTGCCAATCCAATATATAAACTTTAGAGACTAACTAATGCGCTTAATTAAAACCCCCATGAAAAAACTAGCAGTGTTTGGCGTTGCCCCTCTGCTGCTGTCTGCTCTCCTTAGCCAGCCGGTGATAGCTGAAGCCAAACTGGATAAGACGAAAATAGAGAATGCCACTAAAAACCTGAAAATGATGGTTCCAGGGCTGGAGAATGCAGCAGTAACACCCTCTCCTGTACCCGGATTGTATGAGGTGATTGCTGGGCCGGATGTGCTCTATGTAACTCAGGATGGACGCTACCTGATTCAAGGCAGTGTTATTGATCTTGAAGCGAGAGAGAACCTGACAGCACCCAGAATAGCGCAGGCTGCTGTCAATGCCATAGAGAGTGTAGGCGAAGAGAATATGGTGATCTATGAGCCGAAGGAGACCAAGCATACGGTAACTATTTTTACGGATATTGATTGTGGTTACTGCCGTAAGCTACATAGTCAAATGGATGCATACCTGACACATGGCATTCGCATCCGCTACCTATTTTTCCCCAGGGCTGGTTTGAAGAGTGAGTCCTATCAAAAAGCTGTTGCAGTCTGGTGTGCGGATGATAGGAATGCAGCCATGACCCTTGCCAAGAGTGGCCAGAAGATTGAGATGAAAGATTGCAAAAACCCTGTGAGTGATCACTACACGCTTGGTCAACAGATGGGGATTCGCGGAACCCCTGCATTAGTACTTGATGATGGTGAAAAGCTGCCAGGCTATGTGCCACCAGATCGATTAAACGAGTACCTGACCAAAAGAGCTGAGCCGGCTACAGCCACACAGTAAAACATTCAGTACAGCTTGTTTTCTAACAAAATCCCGGTATGGCTTTAAGGCTGTACCGGGATTTTTTTGTTAATAATAAAAGCAAAATAGAACCTAATCTATTTCTGAAAAGTAAAAATAAATATCTCATGGTTTGGTCTATATTTTAATAATGCCAGTGCTGCGGCTATATATGTAGGTTTTATGGAGAAAAACCATTAAAAAAGAGCACACAACAAGTTACTTTTAACCGGGTTTATGTCGACGATTGTGCTATCGGTAATTTTGGGCTTTGTCGCAATCCATGAGATGTCTGTTTTAAGTGGCTTGAGTCAAAAAACGCATGCCCTCCCCTGACTGTTTGGGTTATGCCCTATTAGTAGATAAGGTTATTATTCTTTAACCTGCTGTGGAAAGTATCTCTAAAATCATGACCAAAAAGAATTTGATTCTAGATGCTCAGGTGCGGTTGTTGTTTGCTGCCACACCAATATCGTTCGTCGTGACGATTATCAACGCATCTGTTTTTGCATTTGTACAATGGGATATTCTTGATCGTGGTCGTGTGTCCGGTTGGCTAGTGGGGCTGGTGGTGGTAATGGTCTTCCGCATTTACCTTGCCAATCAATATAAACACAGTAAATCCTCTTTGGAAAATGCTGTTCGTTGGCAATACCTGTTCAATATAGGTGCTATTTTAACGGCACTCTTTTGGGGTTATGCCAGTCTGCTTCTATTTCCTCAGCAAAGCATTACTCATCAGGTATTTCTAGCCTTTGTTATTGCGGGTATGTGTGCGGGGGCAGTGACAACGCTTTCATTTTTACGTTTGCCAATTGCTGGTTTTTTATGTCTCAGTTTGTTGCCGCTGATTTGGAACTTTTTTGCCAGTAATACTGATATCTCGATTGCCATGGGTATCATGGTCTTACTGTTTTTTATTGGTACGCTCAGTAGTGCAAAAAATGGCTATGAAAATACCTTGTCAAATATCACTATGCGTCTTGATGCCGACCTGCGGGAAAAAGCGCTCCATGAGAGTGAAGCACGCTACAAGCATATCTTTGAAGCTGCACCGCTGGGCATTATTCACTATGACCAAGATAGCAGGATTCTTAAATGTAATGTGCGCATGGAAGAAATGCTGGGCTGTGAACCTCAGAAACTGATTGGGAAAAAGATATTTGATACGGTGAATGGTGGCATGATGATCGATGCCATTAAACGCTCACTGGCAGGGAAAAATGGATTTTACCAGGGTAGCTCAGAGCAGCTTTGTCCTGATACAGATTCACCTATTCGAGCTTATTGCCGGGGGATTGATCAGGCCAATGGTGATGTTATTGGTGGTGTGGCGGTGGTGGAGGATATGACAGAAGACTGCAGGGTTGAGCGCCTAAAATCAGAGTTTGTTTCCACCGTTAGCCATGAATTAAGAACGCCATTAACCGCCATCATCGGTTCGCTCTCATTGCTGAAATCTGGTGTGATAACTGATCAATCCGGATCTCAGGAATTGTTAATTAATGCCCATCGTAACTCGGAACGTTTATTGCTGTTGATTAATGACATTCTTGATATCGAAAAAATCAGTGCAGGAAAGATGGAGTATAACAAGGCTCCAGTTATGGTTATGGATTTTGTGGAACAGGCTATACAAAATAATGCTGCCTTTGGTGATAAACATCATGTGCATTATGAGATTACCAAAAGTGTGGCCTCTGATCTTTCCATGTGGGGTGATTCTCACCGCCTAATGCAGGTAATGAGCAATCTGTTATCTAATGCCACCAAATTTTCACAGGAAAATTCTACAGTTGAAATCCGTTTGGAAAGTGATGATAAACATATCACTATTGCCGTTTGTGATAATGGGGAAGGGATCCCTGAAGAGTTTAAAGACAGGGTATTTGATCGCTTTTCACAGGCTGACTCATCTGATATCCGCCGCGTTGGTGGTACCGGCCTGGGTCTAAATATCAGTCGTGCGATTATTAATAGTCATGGTGGTAATATCTGGTTTGAAACTGAATTAGGTCAGGGAACATGTTTTTACTTTACTGTCCCTCTCAGTAAGGTTAATGCACATTAATAATGTTGAGGAGAGAAAACTTGAGTTCATTGCGCAACTAATAAATTACTCTTTTCTCAGAATGGTAGAGACTTAAAATAATTTTCTAGCAATATTTATCTGAAACCACTCATAACCCTCCAAGATGCTGAACGCATGTAGAGAAAGTTTATGCAAAAAATTATTAAGATATTAATAAATGTTCTTACTCAATTGCCTTGTTGTTGCGCTGCCGAACAGCGTTGGAGCTATACTTAAAGTGCTGGGCTTGTTGTTTAGCTCATTGTCACTGTCTGCTCTATTTAAGGGGCGGACAATAATAATTATATCTCTTCACATTTATCATTAACTGCCCTTTATCGGTACAGTGGTTAGTGGCTTTTTATCCCAGATGGCAAGCAGGGATAGTGTTGAGAAACATCTATCAGGAGAACATTGCATGATCTATGAAGTTGCAGGAGATATCCTCCTCAGTAAGGCCCAGGTAATTGCCCATGGTGTGGCAGCAAATGACCCTATGGATCAGGGGTTGGCTAAGGCACTGCATGAAAACTTTCCGGCCTTACACAAGGATTTTCATCACTGGTGCCATCAGCAGCATCCAAAGCCTGGGGCAGCATGGCTGTGGGGTGGGGTTGGCGGTGTCCGTATTGTTAATCTTCTGACTCAGGATGGGGGGTATGGTCATGGTGCCCGACCAGGAAAGGCAAGCACAGCTAATGTCAATCATGCTCTGCGTGCGCTGAAAAAAATTGTTGAGAAAGAGGGGTTTACTTCAGTGGCACTACCGGCACTTGCAACAGGTGTAGGTGGTTTGACATGGGATGAGGTGCTGCCATTGATCAAAAACCAGATGAATGAGTTGGATGCAGATATATATGTATATTCTGCATATCACGCAGGAAAACAGGCGGACGAACCTAGTAGTTAGGTTCGTTATTGAAAATGGTAAAGAGCCCTCTCTCGCCTTGAGAGAGGGCTCTTCATTTTTGTATTAAACAATAAATCACCCTCCCAGAGTTAGCGTCTTCATATCCATAGACTCGTTGTTCAGTATATGTAGGGCAACTTTCTAGCCCTCGAAATATTTGCTGTTTTTCTATTTCCTGAAGCTGCATAGCTTTCCACCCTTCGTGTATCTGGAATATATCTATTTAAAGGTTCAATGAACTGGAAATGGATGATATTTATTGGGCGCATGCCGCTTTCAGTAGGAGTGAAAATAACTAAAGGGTTAGCTGTCTGGCAATACTGGTCTAAACTGTAAGATCAGCGCGGAATCAGAATAATTAATAACCTCTAAAGGGGGCTTCGCCATGAAAGGCATCGTATTTACAGAATTCCTGGAATTTGTAGAGCAGCAATACTCGCCCAATGTTGTCGATAATATTATCGATGCCTCTAGCTTATCCACGGACGGTGCTTATACATCTGTTGGTACCTATGACTGTGAAGAGCTACTGCAGCTTGTCTCTGCGTTAAGTAAAGAGACGCAAACCGCTTCATCGGATTTGATTTGTGCTTTTGGTCGGCATCTATTCAAATTTCTGACTACTCATTACCCTCAGTTTATTGAAGGGGTTAACTCGACTTTTGATTTTCTGCAGAGCATTCATGGACATATTCACGTGGAAGTCCATAAACTCTACCCTGATGCTGAGCTGCCAAGTTTTAAATACACCTTTCCCCTAGAGAACCAGATGGTGATGCACTACCAGTCCAGGCGTCCTTTGGCGGATTTGGCAGAAGGTTTAATTCGTGGAAGCATTGAATATTTTGGAGAGAAAGTTGTTATTCACCGAGAGAATGATTTAAACGATAACACCTCAGCTCGATTTATTCTTACCCGACAAACCTGATTTATGAACGAGATAGAACGCTTAACTCGCAGGTGTGAGCGAGAAAAACGGGCGCGCAAACAAGCTGAAGCACTGCTTGAAAAGAAAAGTCTGGATCTTTATGAGCTCAACCAAGAGCTGGCCCAGCTGGCTGCAGATCTAGCGGAGCGGGAAGGGCTTATGCGCTCAATCCTTGAAGCTGTTGGCGAGGGTATTTTTGGTGTTGATGATAATGGGAGTACAACCTTTATCAACCCTGTTGGAGCCAAAATGCTAGGGTGGACTCCTGAGGAGATCATTGGCCGAAACCACCATCAGATAGCTCATCATACCAAACTGGATGGCCGCCCCTACCCAGCGCATGAGTGTCCTATCTATTCAGCCTTTAAAGATGGTGAAGTCCACCGTGAGGATAGAGAATTGTTCTGGAGAGCGGATGGATCAAGCTTTCCGGTAGAGTATATCAGCACACCCCTCTATAAAAATGGAGAGCTCAAAGGGGCAGTTGTCTCATTCAGTGATATTACTGAGCGCAAGACGCGTGAAAAAGAGCAGAATATGATGGAAATTCAGCTCCGGCACGCACAGAAATTGGAGTCCATTGGTCAACTCGCTGCTGGTATTGCGCATGAAATTAATACGCCTACCCAGTTTGTAAGCGATAATGCCCGCTTTCTGCATGAATCCTTTGGAGATCTTGGCCAATTTATTGAGGCCTGCAACCAACTGCTCCAAGCGGCTGGAAATGCTCCTCTATCTGCGGAACAGCTAAGCAGAGTGAAAAAACTCTCTGAAGAGATTGATCTTGACTATCTGCTTGAAGAGATTCCCAAGGCTATCAACCAATCCCAGGATGGTCTAAAGCGTATCTCCAAGATTGTGCGGGCCATGAAGGAGTTCTCGCATCCTGGCACGGAAGAAAAGACCCCTATTGATATCAATGTTGCCATCCAGAGCACTATCGACGTTTCCAGGAATGAGTGGAAATATCATGCGAACATGGTGACGGATCTGGATCCTGATCTACCACTGGTACCCTGTATTCCAGGTGAATTCAATCAGATTATTCTCAATACCATTGTTAATGGGGCTCATGCTATTGCTGATATAGCAGGAGATAACCCAGAGAAAATGGGCTCTATTACCATCCGTACCTGCCGGGAAGGTGATTGGGCGAAGGTTACTGTTAGCGATACGGGCACGGGTATTCCAGAGAGTATTAGAACCAGAATTTTTGATCCTTTTTTCACCACCAAAGAGGTGGGTAAGGGCACCGGACAGGGGTTGGCCATTGTCTATTCGGCGGTGGTGGATAAGCATGATGGTCGATTGGATGTAGAGAGTGAAATAGGCAAAGGCACAACCTTTACCATTCGGCTGCCCCTGCATTCAAAAACACAAGGACAGCAAAGCGGATGAAGAAGCGAATTCTCTTTGTAGATGATGAACAAAATCTACTGGATGGCCTGCGGCGAGCGCTGAGAGGGCAGCGTCAGGAATGGGATATGGTCTTTGCTCTTAGTGGATATGAGGCGCTCGAATTGGTGAGGAAGGGGCATTTTGATGCTGTGGTCTGTGATATGCGCATGCCAGGTATGGATGGTATAGAACTTCTAAATAACCTGGTCTCCCTCCAACCTGATCTCATACGCATTGTGTTGTCAGGGCATTCTGACAGAAGTATGGATATACACTCAGCTGTGCTTACCCACCAGTACCTGGCAAAACCCTGTGATATTGAAATTTTACAGGCGGTGCTGGTGCGCGCTTTTCGGCTTCGGGAGGCGCTTACCAATGAACGGTTGCAAGGCCTGGTGACCAGTATGGGCTTTCTACCCAGCTTGCCAGCCATCTATAAAGAACTGACTGAGCGGATGCAATCGCCTAATGCCACTATCCGGGAGATTGGGGACATTCTTGCTAAAGACCCTGCCATGACAGCAGCGATCCTCAAGATGGTGAATTCAGCCTTTTTTGGTATTGGCCGGCCTGTTTCCAGTCCAGTGGAAGCGGCATCACTGTTGGGGATGAACATACTCAAGGCGCTGACTCTTTCTGTTGGAATATTCTCTCAATTCAATGCAGCACAGCCCAAAGTCGAGAATTTCTCAATCGACACCCTGTGGCGGCACAGCCAGGCAGTCGCTACTCTCGCCAAACAGATTGCCCAAGCTGAAGGTTGTGAAAGGGAATTTATTGAAAGTTGTCTGGTGGCTGGGCTATTGCATGATATCGGTGTATTGATTTTGGTACAGAATGTCCCTGATGACTTCATTCGCTGCAATAGGCTGATGACAGAGGAGGGAATGGATAGACGTTCAGCTGAACATGAAATCTTTGGTGCGACACATGGCATGCTTGGAGCTTATCTGTTAGGTCTCTGGGGGCTTAATGACCAGGTAGTGGATGCAGTTGCTTTTCATCAATGCCCGACGGAAGCCCAGCAGCAGATATTGAGTCCTCTGGCTATTGTCTATATTGCCGATATGCTGGAGAAAACAGAGCCTGATCAAGATCTGGCCGCACCAGAGTCACCTCTTGATGTGCATTATCTCCAGGCAGTGGGGTTTGAAGTGGATCGTCTGAAGCATTGGCGAACCCTTCAAATAGAGTCTGATTGGGCACTAGAACAGTGAATGATAAAGTTCTCTTTGTTGATGATGATCCCTATATTCTGGATGCCTTTCGCCGCCAATTTCGTAAACAATTTGAGGTAAGCATAGCGACCGGAGGAATGGAGGGGCTTGATCTGATCCAGCAATCCGGCCCCTTTGCGGTGGTTGTTGCAGATATGCGCATGCCAGGTATGGATGGTATCCAATTCTTAAAGGAGGTGAGGAAACAGATCCCGGATACGGTACGGTTGATGCTGACTGGCAATGCGGATCAGCAGACGGCGACGGATGCTGTCAATGAAGGCAATGTCTTTCGTTTTCTAACCAAACCATGTTCAGAAATAGTGCTTGCCAATGCCTTGGAAGCAGGCGTTGAGCAATACCGGCTCATTACAGCTGAACAAGAGCTGCTTGAGGGCACTCTAAATGGAGCCATTAAGCTCCTGACCGATATCCTCTCTCTGGTGGCGCCGAGTGCTTTTGGTCGCGCCATGGTTCAGCGTGAAATGGTCCGTAAACTAGCCCAGGCGTTAGCAATTAACAATACCTGGGATATTGAGTTGGCAGCTATGCTCTCTAATATTGCTGCGGTCACTATTCCACCTGAAACCCTCGTCAAAGCCTACTCAAAAGAACCGCTCTCGGTGAGTGAGCGGCAGATGGTCTTTCAACTGCCAAAGGTCAGCAGTGATCTACTAGCCAATATCCCACGGCTCGATAAGGTTGCCAGGGTTGTACTCTATCAGCAGAAAAATTTTGATGGCACTGGATTTCCAGCTGATAAATTAACGGGTGATGCGATACCGTTGGAGAGCCGTATTCTTCGTGTGGTCAGTAAGCTAAGTCGGTTACAGTCTCATGGCCTTTCTAATAGCGCTGCTCTGGAGGAGATGGGGAAGAAAAGTGGCAAGTATGACCCAAGAATTCTGCAAGCCGCCGCAATGCTGCAGGCCAATGAGGAAGGTGCCAGAGTTGTCCTCCCCATTGATGTAAGCATTGCAGAGCTTAGGCCCGGGCAGGTTCTTGTCTCTAATATTGAATCGCTGGAGGGGCAGTTAATCTTTAGTGCAGGGCATACACTCTCCGCCACCATCGTACACAGACTCCAAAATTATGCTGCACTCTCAAGGATAAAAGAGCCCATCCAGGTGACTGTTCCGGTGGAAGAAAATGAGGCAGAGACAGAGGCATGAGCATTGTTTTCTCGATAACTGCGATAGCTTCAACTGATATGGAAAATTATATGGAATGCAGCCGGAGTGGAGTGCCATGGCATCCTGAAGCCTCTTTTCTAATCCTATAAAAAATAACCTCACTGCGATTAAAATTGAAAACGTCTAAGAAAAAACAGAAAAACAGACCACAGCAGGAGCGCATAGAGCGCTTCATAGATGCCTTCACTCAACATCTGGTTGCAACTACTGCACAAAATAGCGATAACGCGACTGATCTTGCCAGGTATACAGCTCTTGCTCATGCCACTCGGGATCGCATTATCTCGAAATGGATCAAGACGCAAGAAACCTATTACCAGAAGAATCCCAAAAGAGTCTATTACTTCTCACTGGAATATTTGATGGGCAGGACATTGGGAAATGCCTTGCTTAATACCGGTCTCAGCAATGAGGCAGAAGAGGCTCTAGCTCAACTGGGCCTCTCACTTGAGGTGTTATCTGAACAGGAGTGGGACGCCGGGTTGGGCAATGGCGGGTTGGGTCGCCTTGCAGCCTGTTTTCTGGATTCCATGGCTACATTGGAGCTTCCGGCCTATGGCTATGGTATGCGCTATGAGTATGGGCTTTTTCGGCAATCCATTAAAGATCAGCAGCAGAGAGAAGGGCCGGACCCCTGGTTGCGCTATGGCAATGTCTGGGAATTTATACGGCCACAGGGTCTGGAGCTAGTGAAGTTCTATGGGCGTATTCGCACCTTTCATGATGAGAATGGCCGTGAGCATACCGAGTGGGTGGGTACTGATGATGTGGTGGCATTGCTACACGATGTTCCCATTCCAGGCTACATGACAAATACCGTGAATACCTTAAAGCTCTGGTCAGCCAAATCCTCACGGGAATTTGACCTGGAGACCTTTAATGCAGGTGATTACATTGGAGCTATTGTTGATAAACACCAATCTGAGGTGATCTCCAAAGTTCTCTATCCCAATGACAGCTTCCAGGAGGGAAGAGAGCTGCGCCTTAAGCAACAATACCTCATGGTGTCAGCCTGCATAAATTGCATGAAAAAATGACTATCCAGCTCAATGACACTCACCCCACTATTGCTATTCCTGAGTTGATGCGAATCCTGCTGGATTTGCATGATTTTGACTGGGATCCGGCATGGGAGATTGTTACCAAGACCTTTGCCTACACTAATCATACTGTTTTGCCGGAGGCTCTTGAGGTGTGGCCGGTTCCACTGTTGGCTCATGTGCTGCCACGGCACATGCAGATTGTCTATGAGATTAACCGGCGTCATCTTGATGCTGTGAAGGCGCGTTATCCCGGTGATACGGATCGCCTGCAGAGAATGTCGATTATTGCAGAGGGGGTTCCCAAAGGGGTACGCATGGCCCATCTTGCCATTGTGGGCAGCTTCTCCCTCAATGGTGTTGCAAAGCTACATTCACAACTGTTACGCACACGGGTCTTCAGTGATTTCTATGATTTTTCTCCGCA
>Ga0316190_10002015_pt1 | contig 14787 bp, 9 predicted proteins | sample Eddworburrow2_MG_FD_204929 | JGI IMG/M metagenome (GOLD analysis project Ga0316190, IMG submission 204929) | Coastal sediment microbial communities from Maine, United States - Eddy worm burrow 2 | ecosystem: Environmental > Aquatic > Marine > Coastal > Sediment | place: USA: Maine | collected... | reverse complement strand
GGTCTTCCAGCAAGATGCTTGATGTATTTGTTGCCAACACTGCATCTTGCTTCAACCGTGGTTCTATATCCTTATAAAGCACTACCTTTGCATCCAGGTTTTCAATAATCGCTTCAATAACAACATCAGCATGCTCGACACCATAGCCTTTATGATCAGGGATTAAACGATCATAGGCGGCCTGCAATTCATATTTGTTTTTCAGGCGCCGCTTGAAAAGCGAACTCGCTCTTTTCATTGCAGGTTCAATGTATTTTGGTTCCCGATCCTGCAAAGTCACGCGCATACCTTTTAATGCACACCAGGCAGCAATATCACCGCCCATAACGCCAGCACCGATCACATGCACATGTCGAGGATTAAAATCACTCTTGTTTGCACCCAGACTCTTTAATTGCTCTTGTAAAAAAAACACCCTCACTAATCGTTGAGCTGTCGGGTGCATGAACAGTCTGGCGATAGAGTCCGCTTCACCTGTCATCATTGCATTATCATCACCGCCTTTACGTTTCCAAAGGTCAATTAATGCAAACGGGGCAGGGTAGTGTTCTTCATTTGCTTTTCTGGCGGTTTGCCGCCTCATTACTTTCGCCACTAGTGGCCGCAGCAAAGCTGTATTGACCAAAGTTGGTAACAGCCCTTTGCGTTTTAATACGGGTTTTTTATTGATTAATTTTACCGCTGCCTGTCGTATGTGCCTGCGCGGCACGGCTTCATCAACAATACCGAGTCGTTTTGCCCTACGCACATCCAGACTGCGCCCGGTTAACATCAAAGGCATCGCAGCTAATACACCTATAAGCCGAATCAATCTTACACTGCCACCAAAGCCCGGATGGATACCCAACATCACTTCCGGCAAACCAATGCGTGCTGATTCATCTTCACACGCGATTCGATAATCACAGGCAAGAGCCAATTCCAGACCGCCGCCAAGACAAAAGCCATGAATGAGTGCCACTGTTGGTAAGGCAAGTGCTTCTATTCGATTAAGCATGGATTGACCGGCTCCGATCAACTCTTTTACCTGAGCTTCGGTATCGATACGGGTAAATGCTTTTACGTCTGCACCTGCAATAAAACCGGTCTTTTTATTCGATAAAAAAACTAATCCGGCAGGCGGATCTTTAACGATGTCATCCAGTGCGCTATCAAGGTCAGCAAACATTGCTGCCGACAACACATTGGTACCACTATCTGCGTCGTCAAAGTTAAGCCATGCGATACCTTCAGCATCACGTTCGACAAAAATATTTTTATACTCACGCCTTTGCATCTTATGATTATCACTGGACATTGCTGTTCTCCAACAACATGGCACCACCTTGTCCACCACCGATACATAAGGAGGCAACACCTCTTTTAGCGTTGGTCCGTTGCAAGGTCTTTAACATATGCAAAACAATTCTTGCGCCACTGGCACCCACAGGGTGACCCAGACTAATACCACCGCCATCCACATTAAGGCAGTCCTGATCAATCTCTCCTATAGCACTGCTTCGATCCAATTCGGATCGACAAAATTCTTTATCTGCCAACGCCCTGACACAAGCTAATACTTGTGCAGCAAAGGCCTCATTGATTTCCCAGTAGTTGATATCCGACAGCTTAAGTTTATTATTTTTCATTAGTGTGGACGCTGCGTAAACCGGCCCAAGTCCCATTTGTGCTGGCGATAATCCGGCCCAATCGCAATCCACAATTCGTCCTAATGGCTCTAATTGATATTGTTTGACCGCTTCTTCGCTGGCTAACAAGACCCATGCTGCGCCATCGGTTACCTGCGCGCTGTTGCCCGCCGTCACCAAACCATGCGGCCTGTCAAAAACAGGTTTGAGCCTGGCTAATGCGTCAACATTACTATCCGGTCGCACGCCATCATCGGCACTATACGACTTGCCGTTCTGATCATAAACAACCTCGACCTCATCCATTCTGCCTTCGGCTTGTGCTGCAACAAGGCGCTGATGGCTTCTAACAGCAAAAGCATCCATCTCTTGCCGGCTTATTCCAAACCGACTGGCAAGTATCTCTGCGGTTCGACCCATAGATAAACCGACGACCGGATCGGTAAGACCTATTAGTAATGAGATGACAGGTTTTAAATGTGCTGGCCTGATTTTGCTTAATACCGAAAGTTTTTTTACTAAACTCTTGGCCTGATTTAAATCGCTCAACAGATCTACCATCTGTCTATTCAACATAACCGGTGCCTGACTCATTGCTTCAACACCACCGGCAAGTACTATTTCCGAATAACCGCCTGCGACATGACGAAAGGCCGTATCAACCGCCTGCATTCCCGAACCACAATTACGTTGTACGCTCCAGGCCGGCACTCGATCACCACAACCTAAACGCAAGGAAACTACCCGGGCAATATTAGCTTCATTCGCTGCCGGGGCGACGCAACCCAGAATAACTTCATCAAACTTATCTGCAGCAATGTTGCTCTGGCGTAACATTAAAGCTTGCGCTGATTGCAACGCCAGTTCCGCAGCCGCAAAATGCCCCGGCCGCCCACGCGCACGAAGAAATGGCGTTCGTGCACCATCGACGATATAAACGGGACGTTTGTTATCTGTTTTCCCTTTCGTCATTTACTCACTCCTGCATAGTCTTCAGGCGCATAATGCACTAGCTGCACCACCCTCATTTATTTACGTCAGTATCAAACAGACCGAGAGTATTCGCAATCTTGCAAAGTTTAACTCGCACATTGTCGTTTCTCCGTAGACAGACAATCTTGGTCTTGTGCAGGGTTTAACAGTCCCTTGATGTAATCTATCACAACAGAATGGGTAGTCCCTTCATCTTCATACAAAATACCATGTCGATTGGACTCAACTTCAACATAAGAAACCTCGGCGTTAACCAGACCATCTTTTAGTATTTGCGAACTTTCGACTCCGACAACAGGATCATTTGTCGATTGCATTAACAGGCAAGGACTATGCACTCTATCAAGCTGGTGATTTAATACATAATTCATACGTACTAACTCGTACAAACCCCTTACCGGCATATTTCTATAATTAATGCGCGGATGTTCAGGGTTATTTTTTCGATAATGCATGATACCTTCGAATGATGAAGTCCAGCGCATTAGTCGTGACATACCATGTAACAAGGGAACAAACTTCATGTTCTTGTTTTGAAATTTTACCGGAGGATTAATAACTACCACACCCGCCAGATTCAATGGATGTTCTGAAGCAAAGATTAAGGACAAAGCACCACCGGTAGAAAAGCCCACTATGCAAATATTATCGACATAGGCGGAAAGTATTTCATAACCCTGCTTAACTGCACGTAGCCAGTCTTCCCAGCTATGTTCGCGTAGTTCAACCGGAGAAGTACCATGACCCGGCAAGCGTACGCCATAAACCGGAACACCATTTGCGACGAGCTTATCTGAAAAGGGTTTCATTTCAGCAGGTGAGGCCAGGAAACCGTGAACCAGAACCACACCAATCTCACGCTGCCCTTGTTCCGGCACAGTTAAATAGGGCCGACCACTCTCTGTTGCTGTCTCTTGTCGATTTATATCGTCGAAGCGCGGTTTACTATAATGATGATGATTCCAGTCATAGCGACGTAATTCATCATCATGCCGATATGCAGCAAGAACAGTATCCGCTATTGATTCGTATTGTTTAAACGCCTGGTTTACTGCTGCAACTGCGCCTTCAACAGGTGCCATTTCATTAGCATAAACCTGAATCGTATTTTCGATACGTACCAAATCAAGTTCAAATTCACCCTTGAGCTTATCCAGCAGGGTCATGCGACCATGCGTTAACTCAATCAATCCATTCTCTTTAGAAATCTCAAGGAATTGTTGCAGTGGTTTCTTCTTGCCATTAGCAAGGTCAGCATAAACATCCGGGTTTCTTAAACTTCTATGCAAATGCACATTAGCCTGTTCTTGTATATTTTTTACAGCAAGATAAACAATTAAATAAAATCGCTTTGCTGCAAACTCGGTTATATTATTTTCGACCAGGTTCATTATTACACTAGAAGCCAGATGACCCAGGTTCACCGTGACTTCTTTATAAATACCTGCCATGTACCTGTCACGTAACTTCTCACTGCTACGACGGATACTCTTCCTGATTACTTTTTCAACCCACGGTTTATTTAAACCTTCAAGTGTAAAAAAGTCTTCTACCGTATTCAGATTACGCGCCAGATACTTTTGTAGATTTCTTTCCCACCAGTGTCTATTATCATCTAGACAGACAGGGCTACCCAAACGCATATCCATATCGGTATCTTTTAACAATAGGTTGGCTTCTATAATTAGCTCTTCGTTTACTTTTGGATTTAAGTCAGCATTCAAAAAACCAGCACCTTTATTCATGAAGTTATCGCCGGTGTTAATTGGATAAAAGGTAATATTGCCAGGAATAATTCGTGTTGGACGTCGTGCAGCAAACAACAAATGCTCTTTGTTTTTAATGCCCAACATTTCAACCCATTCATCAATACGCTGCCAATCCCCGGATTCTTCTGCGGTACGAACGGCCAGCTTAAATGTGTCAACGGCAGTAGCTAACACCGCCGCGCCGACATGGTGCTTTCTGTATGCTTGTGCCTTGGGTGAATAGATACTGAACTTACCTTTTTCATCGATGACCCGCCGATCCTTAACCATGCCGCCCTCAGGAAAAATAACGACTTTACGACCACGGATGATCTCTGCCACCAACATAGGCAAGAGTTCTTCATGATCATTCGGGATAACACCGACACGAGACAGATATTTTCTGAAAGATTCATTACCCTTAAACAAGGTCTTTGTTGCTATGCATCGGCAAAAAGCACCTGTTTCCCGATAAATCAGATAATGGGGCAGGAATGTTTCAATACGTGCAAAGTGATTAAAAAGGAAAATCTCGCCTCGTGCCAACAATGCAGGATCGCCATGCAGCTTGATATTGATACCCAGCATTTTTCTAAGCCGACTAAAAAGTCTTACTGTCCACTCATATGCCGGAGGATGTAAAACATACTCTTCATCCATTGAGAACACACCTCAGTCATTTAAATAGCGCTAAAGGGAAAATCATACCAACTTTACTTAAAGTATAGGCATTAAGGCAAATTATGTGCCTGTTTTCTGTAAAGGCATTTATGTGCTTTAAATCTCGAGCTAAAAATATAATTTTTTCAAGATCTCATAATCTTGGTACAAATCCTGAATGTAAATTCAATATTAACTAATTAGTGATAATGACTAAAATGGAGGCGCCGTAAGTGCCAAACACACAAGACTATCTGGTCGATGTTGCAGATTTAATTACCTTGCCGGATATATACATCGCAATTAAGGAAACGATCGAAGACCAGGAAAGCAGCATGAAAGAGCTGGCGGAGATCATTTCAATTGATCCCGCTATATCAGCAAGGCTTTTGAAAATTGCCAACAGCCCTTTTTATGGACAGACATCAGATATTGACAGCATGAACAGGGCCGTCTCATTACTGGGAACAAAAACCATCCATGACACTGTGTTAGCTATTACCCTCTCACATGTATTTCAATCTATGGTTGATGTTAATTTTGATGTCTCCGGCTTTTGGCAAAATGCCATCATGCGCGGCGTAGTAGCAAAGTCATGCGCAAAAGAATTGAAAATACATGATCCCGATAGATTATTCATTTTGGGCTTACTATCCAACATAGGTCACATGATCATGGGCATTCGTGACCCGATTTTGATGCAAAAGGTGTTTACTCAACACCAGAAGACCGGCCATCCCCTTCATCTGTTCGAACGTTCTACTTTTGGTTTTGATTTTGCCGAACTCGGCGCAGATATACTTGAGGGCTGGTCTATCCCTAATTCTATTATTTCCGGGATTCGTTACCAAAATTGCCCCGAAATAGCGCCTGAATTTAAACAGGAAGCGGCTATCGTATATTGTGCCGGACGCCTGCGTCCCGATGAGAATGAATTTCCTAATATGATCGATGATGAAACACTCATACAATCAAATATTGACCATTTTGACTATGATCACGTTCGCAATGAGGCAAAACACCTCTATATCGAAGCCTTATCCTTATTACCTATACCCCAATTAAAAGTAGCCGTCTGATATCTCTAGTATGTCGAGTGTTCCCTCGGATACAGACTATAGGTATACTTTTGCCCCTTAAATATAGAAAACACCAGAAATTTGGAACACACCCTTGGGGATAAATGATGAGTAAAGAACAAGATCAAATATTTTTTAGAAATTTTTCACTGGCATTAGGCGTTATCGCCGTAATGATGGTGATCTTTTTTGTTGTCGCACAGTTTGCAGCGTCAGACGACGAAGGAGAGGCCAAAATGCGTTCGGCACAGGTGGCCAAAGTCACTGAACCGGTAGGCAAAGTTACTGCGGTTGGCGAGGAAATGGAAGTTGCTGTTGAAGAAATGGCTGCAGAAGAAGCTCCAGCGGGTGGTGAGGCAAGTGGCGATCCTGGCGAGAAAGTCTATGGCAGCATTTGCGTAAACTGCCATGGCATTGCCGCTATGGCATCTATGATCCCACAATCTGGTGATGCAGCAGCATGGGAAGCACGCATAGCAAAAGGAATCGATGCCTTATATGACAGTGCAATAAACGGTTTTACCGGTGATATGGGCATGATGCCAGGCAAAGGCGGCAATCCAAGCCTAAGCGACGATGAAGTAAAGGCGGCTGTTGATTTTATGGTGAAGCAAGTTCAGTAAACTTTTTAGATTGTTCAACTAAAAAAGGGAGCCTTTGGCTCCCTTTTTTTATCTCCACGGATGGAGAGTGTCATGGTCAAAAAAATGCATCCTGCATTTTCGATATTCCCTACGTCCATGTAGGTCATTCGTGTTCCAGACGCCAACAGCAGGCGCTTTAGGCGACGCCAGGACGATTACATGGAAGTAATCGATAGAGTCGAGTCTGGAACAGAGACCGAGCAGTTACCGAGGAAGTCCGAAGCGGTTATGTACAGGATGTACTGTATGTCGCGAGCGCATGGATCTCGATACCCCCTTGAGGGGTGCGCGCAAGAGCGACTATTCCAGCCTTAAACTAGCCTGATAAGATTCTTCGGATAATTCATCCCAACCCGCATAGTTGGTTCGAAAACTCTCATAGGCATCATAGACTTGTTTGAACGCTGGACTAGCGGCGGCCTCTTCATCAAGCGTTTCCTTGGTCAACTGTTTCAAGGCTGACAACACCTCTTCTGGAAATTCCAGGATCTGTACATTCTGTTTTGTCTTTAGCTCGGTTAATGCCTGTTGATTATGAAATTCCATCTGCGCATAGATCCATTCACTGGTTGCCGCAGCAGCAGTTTCAACTATCTTTTGTAAATCTTTTGGTAATAAGCCCCATTTTGAATCATTGATCATCAATTCAAAGACAGTACCGGGCTCATGCCATCCAGGATAGTAATAATAGTTAGCAGCACGATTGAGACCCAGTCGCATGTCATGAAACGGGCCAACCCATTCCGTCGCATCGATAGTGCCACGCTCCAGCGCCGTATAGACCTCACTACCTGCCATTAACACTGGATTACCACCGGCTTTTTTAAAGACCTTGCCACCCAGACCCGGGATACGCATACGCAATCCCTTAATATCATCCATTGAATTAATCTGTTTATTAAACCATCCCCCCATTTGCACACCGGTATTGCCCATTGGGAAAGCGATTAAATTAAACGGCTTATAGATCTCATTCCAAAGTTCTAAACCACCGGCATTATACAGCCAGGCATTCATTCCCTTCGCCGTCATACCAAAAGGCACGGATGAAAAGAATTGCGCCTCAGGCACTTTGCCCGCCCAGTAATAAGGTGAACCATGCCCCATCTCCACCACACCATTAGAGACCGCATCAAATACCTGCAGCGCAGGAACAAGTTCGCCACCGGCATACACATGAATATCCAAACGATCATTGCTCATCGTACGCACATCATCAGCAAATCGCTCAGCACCTTCCTGAAATATTGGAAAATTAGCCGGCCATGTCGTTACCATCTTCCACTTAAACTTTTTGGAAAGATCAGCACCAGCTTCGCTACTTACTCCGGACTCAGATGCACCACCGCAAGCCGTTAAAACTAACGTGAGTAATACATATAAAATGATATTGCGTTTATTCATAAGTCATTTTTACCTTTAGTAAATTCTGTCTGCCAATCATGAAATCTCTTGCTAACGGTTTCAAACCACAGAGACCCTATCTATTTCCCAGTGTTTCAAACCTACTTCATCAAACTGTCGCTCAAGTGCCTCCAATCCATTTTCTGCTATATATTCACGTTCAGCATTGGTGATAGGCAACAACCAGGCTACTCGAGCATGATTGCTCGGCATTAATTCAAGCCCTTGATCAAACGGATACGGCAATGACACCAACCAATTTTCACAAAGTGACCCTTCTAACCAAGGCTCGCCGATAGGGACAGTATCTGTGTATTCGAGACCATGCTGCAAATGAAAGTAGGTAACCATGGCTAATATCTCAATCATTCGCTCCGTCTCAAATGGAGAAACAACGACGAACTCATAGCGTCCGGAAGCGCCATGTTCAATAGTTGATGCACCAACCGAACAATAAACCCATTGCTTGCATTTCTCACCCGGAGAAAACTTTATAACTTCAAATTCCGGTATAACCTTTTTAATCGGCCCTGTATCCCAGGTCAACACCTCAAATTCATGCCCTTCAAAAAAAGACTTAAAATGTTGAACAACGTTTTCTATCTCTGATGCCATGATTTTTCCTTCTATTACTAATTATTATTCTTTTAACTATCGCCTCTATAATATGCATTCTGTAAGGGTGTTTTAAAAATAGTTTTTTCGTGAGAGCGAGGACCTCGGTACCCCCTTGAGGGGTGAGCACCGCGCGGAGAACCGGAATGTATATGTAATACATGAGGAGATCCTGCCCTGAGGGTATTCGAGCACGGGGCTGACGACGCTGTCGCGAAAAAAGTGCATTTTTAAGACATCCTTCAAGCGGGTTGGAGGTTTGCGTAAGATGCAACCAACCACTTACTGCCTGCCTGTTCAAAGTTAACCTGTATACGCATATGACCACCGCTACCTTCGAGGTTAAGCACAATGCCTTCGCCAAATTTGGCATGCGAGACACGTTGTCCGAGCGATAGTGAACCGTCATTATTAGATGGTTGTACATCACTCTTACTAAATAGCGATTCTGTCACGTTACCACCAAGACGAATGTCATTTAGTAACTCATTTGGTATTTCATCGATAAACCGTGACGGCGATGGGTAGTAATCAGAACCATGCATCCGTCGATGTTGTGCATGGGTTAATGTTAGTGTTTGTTTCGCACGGGTTATACCGACATAACAAAGTCGCCGTTCTTCTTCTAACTGAACCAAGTCTTCACTGCTGCGCTGGTGTGGAAATAAACCTTCTTCCATACCCACTAAATAAACATCAGGAAACTCAAGTCCTTTTGCGGAATGTAGGGTCATCATATGCACACAATCGGAGCTATCACCTGCCTGTGTTTCGCCTGACTCTAATGCCGCGTGCGCCATGAAGGCTGATAAGGCATCCATCTCGGCCAATTCTTCATCGTCACCGATCTCAAATTCACCTGCTGCTGTGACCAGTTCTTCCAGATTCTCAACTCGGGCCAGGCCTTTTTCACCTTTCTCTTTTTTAAAATGTTCGATTAAACCACTTAATTGAATAACCTGATCGACATGTTCGTTTAAAGTCGCTTCAGATTCAGCGGCAGTCATTTTCTGAATGAGATTCACAAAATGTTCCAGCGCATTTAAAGCGCGCGCACTCATTAATTTATGTTCAACAATATGCTGTGCTGCTTTCCATAAAGAGCAATTATCTCTTCTTGCTGTAACCCGCAATTCTTCAACAGTCCGATTACCAATGCCGCGTGTTGGTGTATTGATGATGCGTTCAAACGACGCATCATCATCTTTAAAACGAGCAAGACGCACATAGGCAAGCGCATCTTTAATCTCGGCTCGTTCATAGAATCGCATGCCACCATAAACACGATAGGGAATACGCGCCTGCATCAACGCTTCTTCAATAACACGTGACTGGGCGCTCACACGATACAAAATCGCATAATCATTAAATTCTTTACCTTGTTCTGGTGCCTGACGAATTTGATCTATAACGTAACGTGCTTCATCAGTTTCGTTATAGGCCATGTAAACACCAATACGATCACCATCCTCGCCATCGGTCCAGAGGTCCTTGCCTAGACGTGCATTATTATTTGCGATAAGTTTATTCGCGGCCTTTAAGATGGTTGCTGTTGAACGATAATTTTGTTCAAGTTTTAATAACTTCGTGTCATCAAAATCTCGTTCGAAGGCCTGCATATTCTCAACACGAGCGCCTCTCCAACTGTAGATCGAATTATGTGTCACCAGGCCATTAGCAATAAAATTATGTGTGCGTTCGATATTTAAGTCGTATATCTCAGTCTCTACATTTTCAATAACAACCTCTTCAACGATATCAAACTCTGCGGCAGCGTTAACCATTGCCATACCCGGGCGCATAAAAGCGGCTTTGATAAAAGGCAATGAACGTTCAAGGATGTGCCCATTCAAGATAAATTTTGCACCCAGCGCTTGCTTGATACGCTTGGCAATTACCATTAACTCCCCAAAGTCTGCACGTACCGTCTCATAGCGCCAACTATTGCTGTCCGCCTTTGCAGGTCGCACATTGCAATCAAGTGACTCCAGTATTCTCCTGCCTTCATCATCATTGCCGACGATAGAGATCCGATGCATAGGATTAGCACCGCGTCGATCGCCACAAAGTGTGATCACAATATTACGGCGTTTTGAATCTCGTGATTGTGGCAAATGATGCGGAAACTCAACATCCAGACCTACATCCTCTAATAAAGATAATGCGGCTTGTTCAGTATTAATCGATTTGAATACTCGTTCGATATATTGACCATCATGTACCAAACCATTTTTGGCCTTACCTTTACGAGGAACAAAGGGTAAGGTCGGCAAACCATATTTTAAAGAGCTGATTGTTTCATCCATTCTTGCTTCATTCTCACTGGCATGAGTACGGATAATCCATAATGCATCGGCACGTTCCTGCAAGGCACGCTGCTTAAAACCCAATACCGGTTTGGCCTGACCATTGGTGTAAACTTGTGAAGTGCCAAGTCGATAACCAATACCCTCTTTGTACATCAAATAGAGAAAATATTGTTGTGGGGTTTCACCCAATAAATAACCGGCAAAGTGAGTATGCTCAGGCGTACTTTGCAGCATTTTTCCTGAACGTAATTTTATGGTCACCATTTTGCCTACGCGTGAACGCTGAAACCGATCAGTAACCTTTGCTGGACGAAAATCACCTGCCCCAAAACTGGACATTACCGTTTCGCCAACAGCGACATCCTGTATCTTTTTCTCACTGCCATCAGACATTGTCACTTGGGTGTCTTCGGCCAAACACTGATCATCATCACCGACCGCAAATAAAGTGCTGTCTTCGCCAACCAATAGTCTCAGCCAACTATATTGCAGCGTATTGGTATCCTGAAACTCATCGACCAGGACATGCTTAAAGCGATGCTGATAATGTTCACGAATAGCGCCTTGTTCACGAAATAATTCAAAGGTGCGTAATAATAATTCTGCAAAATCTACAAGACCGGAACGTTCACATGCCTCCTGATAGGTTTTATAGATCTGTACCATTTGCGCAATGGTCGCATCACCGTGATCATCAATATGCTCCGGCCGAAGACCTTCGTCCTTGCGTGCACTAATAAACCACTGTGCTTCCCGTGGCGGGAATTGTGATTCATCGATCATCATGGAACGTATCAAACGGCGGATCATGCGGTATTGATCTTCGCTGTCTATGATCTGAAAACTCTGCGGTAAACCCGCTTCTTGCCAATGTGCGCGCAACAAACGGTGCGCCAGTCCATGGAAAGTACCCACCCACATGCCGCGGATTGATTGACCTAATAAATTTTCAATTCGAGTACGCATCTCTGCCGCGGCTTTATTAGTGAAGGTCACCGCCATGATGCTGTAGGGGCTGGATTGTCCGGTTTCGATATACCAGGCGATACGGTGTACCAGTACCCGGGTTTTACCGCTACCGGCACCGGCTAGCACCAGCATGTTACCGGCAGGGGCGCCTACGGCTTCGCGTTGATCGGAATTTAATGGGTCAAGTACATGAGATATATCCATGGAACGGATTGTACTCATTTACATCATACTATTGAATAAAACTGCTAAATGAATCGAGCTGAATGCTAGAATAACTATTTTTGAAGCACTAAATAAATATAAAACAATTATGGAAGCAACCAATACAAACGCATTGTCTGATAATCGAGATGAACTCATCCGCATCATTGATTCCGTTTTGACCCAGGCAAAAGCCATGGGTGCCACTGCAGCGGAAGCAGATATTGGTACTGGCGCGGGTTTATCTGCCAACGTGCGAAAAGCTGAGATCGATAAACTCGAATACGAGCGTGATAAAGGACTGGGGATTACTGTTTATATCGACGGTCAAAAGGGAAATGCGAGTAGCTCCGATTTTAGTGAGGCCGCGTTGAAACAGTCTGTCCAGGCTGCTATCAGGATTGCACAGCATGCGAGTCGTGACGACTGCGCCGGCCTGATAGAACCCGAACTCATGGCAACAGAAGTACCCGATCTTGATTTGTATCACCCCTGGTCTATTTCACCTGAGGCAGCTATCGATCTGGCTATTGAATGTGAACAAGCTGCATTTGCCTGTGATAAGCGTATTTCAAACTCTGATGGTTCTGTGGTTAGTACCTATTCAGGCTCCCATCTCTATGGGAATACCAATGGTTTTATCGACGGTTGGAACTGGTCCAGCCACACCATCGATTGCACGGTGATTGCCGAAGACAAAAATGGCATGCAACGTGACGGCTGGTATAGCAAGACGCGTGACTTTAATGATCTGGAATCCATCAATGATATTAGCAAAGAGGCGGTTAGAAGGACGGTCTCCCGCTTAGGCTCACGCAAACTCTCTACCCGACAGGTTCCGGTTATCTTTGAAGCACCAGTCGCATCCGGTCTTTTCTCGGCATTCATTACCGCGATTGCTGGTGGCAGCCTCTATCGTCGCGCCAGTTTCCTGTTAGATAAAAAAGGCGAACAAGTTTTCGCCGAACATATCAACATACGTGAACAGCCACATATGAAAAAAGCCTTGGGCAGTGCTCCGTTTGATAACGATGGTGTCGCAACCCGGGCGCGCGACATTATTAAAGACGGCATACTTCAGGATTATGTATTGAGTGGCTACTCCGCGCGTAAGCTTGGATTACAAACCACGGGTAATGCAGGAGGCGTGCATAATCTGGTCATTGAGTCTGGACAAAACAATCTGGAAGAAATGATTAAAGAGATGAATACCGGTTTATTGATAACCGACATGATTGGTTTTGGCGTTAACCAGGTCACCGGCGATTATTCGCGTGGCGCTTCCGGTTTCTGGGTTGAAAATGGTGAGCTGGTTTACCCGGTTGAAGAAATAACCGTTGCTGGAAATCTGGTTGATATGTATAAAAACATTATCAGTATCGGTAATGATATTGACCCACGCGGTAATGTATTGGCGGGTTCGGTCATGATCGATGCAATGACGATCGCTGGAGAATAAATGATTCTGGATCTCTCAGTTGATCGGCCTTGATTTATGATTATTTTTTTCAAAATAGAGCCTTATGTTATGTTAAACAATCACCCATTGGATAATCCTGCCTACCCATATGATTGCACGTTTTTTAGGCTCATTTGCTTGACAGCAAAAACTTTACATAGCATGACTATGCGCAGCTTTTTAGTCGGCGCAACTAAGCCTAAAAAACGCACACTCAAATGGATTCAACTAAAAGATCCAGAATAGTCATGAACATGACAGAAGAAATTAATTCATCATCAGCTAATACCGAGCAACTTGCTAATGCCATTGATGCTATTGGCACAATTATTCTCGGCAAGAATAACGCGATTAAACTCTCATTAGCCTGTTTGATAGCCAGAGGTCATCTGTTAATAGAAGACACGCCTGGCGTTGGCAAGACCACACTGGCGCATACTCTCGCTAAAGTGCTGGGTTTAAATTATCAACGCATCCAATTTACCAGCGATTTGTTACCCGCAGATATTCTCGGCGTTTCAGTTTATAACCGCGACACCAGCAAATTTGATTTCCATCAGGGTCCTGTTTTTTCTAATGTGCTGCTTGCAGATGAAATCAATCGCGCCACACCAAGAACACAAAGTGCATTGTTGGAAGCCATGGCTGAATACCAGGTCACTGTCGACAACGAAACTCGAGCATTACCCGATCCATTTTTTGTCATTGCCACACAAAACCCACAAAATCAGATCGGTACTTTTCCATTGCCGGAATCGCAACTGGATCGCTTCCTGATGCGAATAGAACTCGGTTACCCCGATAATATTGCAGAACGTGAATTATTAAACGGCAAGGATCGAAAGGAATTACTGGAGAATACCCAGGCCGTGTTATCAGCTGAGGAATTAATCGCCTTACAAAAGCAACTTGAACAAGTGCATGTTGCCGATGCCATCCTTGACTATTTGCAAGATTTGCTTGAGTTCAGTCGCACCTCAGGCAATTACTTGCATGGGCTATCGCCACGTGCCGGTATTGCTGTATTAAGTGCTGCAAAAGCCTGGGCGCTCATACATTCACATCAGCATGTATT
>Ga0316190_10002013_pt1 | contig 14795 bp, 16 predicted proteins | sample Eddworburrow2_MG_FD_204929 | JGI IMG/M metagenome (GOLD analysis project Ga0316190, IMG submission 204929) | Coastal sediment microbial communities from Maine, United States - Eddy worm burrow 2 | ecosystem: Environmental > Aquatic > Marine > Coastal > Sediment | place: USA: Maine | collected... | reverse complement strand
GCAGTTCACCGCCCTCGAGAGTGGGTGGGGGACGATCGGTGAACTCGACGGTTGTTCCGCCAGTGGCGCAGGCCACCGTCAGACCGCCAAAGGCCGCCAGGAGACACGTCAGTCGCCACACCCGCGACACATCAGGATTTGACCGGATCATTGGTTCTCCGCCGAGTGGCTCAAGGACGTCGACGCTGCCCGCAGGAGCGAGGTGGACCCAACCGAACCTTATCGGCCCCGTGCCCGGTTGGGGGCCCGGTTGGGACGGATCGCCCAACGGTTCTCAGGATGTTGAGGTCCGCCCGCAGCACTGTTTGTGTTTGCGGCCCGAGCCGCATGGGCAGGGCGCGTTACGCCCGACCGTCGGGGTTTTCCTGAAGTCGGCGGTGAACGCGCCGCGGACCGTTGCTCCCACCGCTAGGCCCATGGCTGATGCCCCATCGACCGCGCCCGCGGGATCCGCGCTCTCGGGCACAAAGGGCAACACATAGACTGCGCAGCTGTTGGTGAACCGCATCTCCCGCTCCCAATCGGCGCCGATAGAGGGCAACGGCGCCTTGTAGGTGCCCTCTCCGAGCGGGTTCATCAGCACGACATCGGTGCCACGGACTTCACAGGCCCAACCGGTGAGGTGGGCGAGCTGGGCGTCCGATGCGCCCGAAGGGGCGATCGGCCAGTCGGCGGGCAATTCGCCCTCGGCGCCGATGACAAGGGCGGCGCGAGGACTCGTGGTTGGCCGCATGAACGCCCAACAGCGAGCCGCGGTCCCGGAACCGCCAGGTCGAATTCGTCCGGTCATCGGTCACTCGATTCGAAGATCTCGTCGAGAAGAACCGGCGTCGGTTCCTCGAGCTGGTCATAGCCACACGATTCAGGGGTTCGGTCGGGGCGCCAGGTGATCCATCGGGTCGTAGCTCGGAAGCGACCGTTGAGCATCGACTGATACTTCACCTCGGCGACGAGATCGCAGCGCAAGGGCTCCCAGGACAGGTCCTTGTTGGCGTTCCAGCGGCTGAGTCCGCCGGGTTTGCGCCCCGAGGAATGGGCCTCGGCCCGAGCCCAGTGCGCCCAGGGGTGGCCGTCGAGCGCTTCGATCCGGTAAGGCGCCAGCTCATCGAGGAGCTCGGCGCGCCGCTTGGCGGTGAAGCTGGCCGCCACGCCCACATGGTTGAGGATGCCGTCACCGTCGTGCAGGCCCAGCAGCAAGGAACCGACCCCCTGGCCATCCTTGTGCATTCGGTAGCCGGCCACGACCGCGTCTGCGGTCCTGACGTGTTTGACCTTGAGCTGCACCCGCTTGTTCTCCACATAGGGGTCGGCGAGGGGTTTGACGATGAGGCCGTCGAGCCCTGCGCCTTCGAATCGTTCGAACCATTCCTGGGCCAGCACCCGGTTCTTGGTTGCCGGCGTGAGATGAACCGGTGGGGTCGCGCCCTCGAGTGCCGTTTCCAGGCGCTCGCGCCGTTCTGCCAGAGGCCGGCCGGTCAGGTCGTCGTCGCCCTCGGCGAGCAGGTCGAAAGCCACGAAACTGGCTGGGGTCTTCTCCGCCAGCATCTCCACCCGGGAGGCGGCCGGATGAATTCGCTGCTGGAGACCGTCGAAGTTCAAGCGGCCGTCCGTGGCGAGGATCAGCTCCCCGTCGACGACACATCGATGGGGTAAGGAGCGGGCTAAGTCGGGCAGAATCTCGGGAAAATACCGGGTCAGGGGTCGTTCGTTCCGAGACCCGAGCTCTATCTCGTCGCCGTCGCGGAACACGATGGCACGAAAGCCATCCCATTTCGGCTCGAACAGCAGATCCCCATCGGCAGGGATGGCGGGGATCGGCTTGGCCAGCATGGGCTTGACTGGCGGCATGACGGGCAGATCCATGCTCCGAGAGTAGAGCGATCCGCGGCGAGATGTGGTGGGTCGGCCCTGCCGGTCAGCGAGGATTGGGGGAGAGGTGCCAGGAGTGATCACTCCGGCGGGCAGCCACCGCCCGGCCGATGACCGGCCGGGACTCGGAGCGGTCCTCGGCCAGCTCGCAGGTGATCACCCCAATCTGGTCTGCCCTGGTCACCTCATCTGTGGCGAGAACGAAACGGTCTTCGGTCACCGCCAGCCCTCGAGCCCATACATCGATCAGCCAGGATGGTGGCACCACAAACTCGAGCGATCCGCCCGAGGTGGCGAACAGCGAGTTGCGAGAACAGGTGGATGGCCCGGTGCTCAGGAGTACCCCGATGGTCCGTGGTGCACCTGCGCCGAGCCAGCGGTGAACGCTCTGGCGTACCCGGTGACGGGTGGCCTCGAGGTTGGACCAGCGTTCGGTCGGTCCGGGATCGTTGCGGGCCGCGTGTACCGAGCGACTGGCCACCAGGACATCGAACAGGGCTCGAGGGAGCGACCGCAGTACCTCGGAGTGGAACTCGTCGTCCAGCCAATCGAGATACTGCAGATGTCTCCCCGGGTCGAGTACGCCGATGTTCTGGCCCATGACCGTCTGCGGTCGCCGGCCGATACCGATCCGCTGACCAGGTTGGGTGGGCTGGGCGTCCCCGGTTAGTCGGCGCGCGACGTGCCGGACACGTTCGAGGCGCCGTAGTCGGGAGCGCCACGGGCCCGGCTCGGCCGTCTCCTCGATGAGCAGGCGCCCCCGATGGTGGCGCCAGGCTTCGAAGACGTCGAGGCACAGGCAACGCTCCCCGCCGAGGGCCCCGAGCGCCGCGTCCGCAGCCGGATCGGGATGGTCGACCAATACGAGGGCACCACGTCGCCAAAGGATGCGATGGGTGTGCCCGTCCAGCTCGAGTTCGACCTCGACGGGACCCACCCCGCTGGTCCACCCCCCGGATCGTGTCATGAGATCCATCCTGAATCGTGTCCATACTCGGTTCACCGATCGACACCGCTTGTGTACCGCGGATCTCAACGTTGTGCCTACGGCCCACTACGTTGGTTCTCATGACGCGCATCGACCGGATTGTGACTTCTGGCGTCTTCTCTCTCGACGGCGAGGACTTCGAGGTCGACAACAACATCTGGCTTATCGGTGATGACCGTGAGGTCGTCGTGATCGACGCTGCTCACGACCATCGCCCGATCGCGGCGGCGGTTCGGGGCCGCAAGGTGAAGGCCATCGTTTGCACCCACGCGCACAACGATCACATCAATGCCGCCGCGGAACTGGCGGAGGTCACCAACGCGCCGATCTGGCTGCACCCGGATGACTCCCCATTGTGGGAGGTCGTCTATCCCGAGCGGCGGGTCGATGACGCCCTGCGCCATGGACGGGTGATCGGGGTGGGCGGAGCCGAGCTGAGGGTGATTCACACCCCGGGACACTCCCCGGGTGGGGTGAGCCTCAGCCTGGATGCGGATCGTATTCTTTTCAGCGGCGACACCCTCTTCAAGGGAGGCCCGGGCGCCACCGGACGCTCATTCAGCGACCGGGACCAGCTGATCGACTCCATCACCAACAAGCTGTTGGTGATGCCCGAGACGACGGTGGTTCACACCGGCCATGGCGAAAGCACCACGATCGAGTCCGAGAAGCCGAACATCCGCTAACCGGCTCGGATCCGGCCGAACCGTTCGGCCTGACCGCTCAGCTCGTCGGGCGGCGGACCGCAGCGAAGACCTCGCACTGGACTTCTTGCCAGGGGACCTCGGCGTCGATCACCCCGATGGTGCTTTCCGAATGGCTGACACCGGCCTCGACGCCGACCAGGATGCCGTAGTCGGTCCCGAGGGACTCACCCTGGGAGTCGAACAGTTCGTAGTCGATGCGATAGTCGGACCGTTCGCCACTCTGGTTGGTGATCTCGGCGATCACCTCGTAATCGCCCGTGCCGTCGTCCTGTATCCCGTCGACGAGACAGTTGGTGGGTCCGGCGGCCTCGACCGCGTCCGAGAAGTCGATGAGCGCCTGCTCGTTGAGCTCGTCGATGGCCTCGACGAGATTGGAGCTGCTGGACCGGACCCACAGGGTCGCGCCCACCAATGCGCCGGCGAGTAGCAGGACGACAACGCCGATCACTCCCAGAGCGATCCACAGGCCGGTCCGTGACTTCTTCGGTGGCGCCAGTGGAGCGTGGGGTGTGGGTTGTTGTAGGCCGGGCGGTTGGGCAAAGGGTGCCGGCGTGCTGGTCGACCATGTGGTGGTGAGCGACGCATTCGGCGATGACGTGGCCGACGTCGACCATTCGGCCGTGGGCTGGTCGATCCGGTCCGCGACGGGCTCGGCGTGTTCCGGTTCCGGGGAAGAGGCCTGGGCCCAGTAGGACTCGACCTCGGTCGTTGGGGTGGGCGGCGGGACCGTCGGCGGTGGGGTCGGCGGTGGAGTGTCGGGATGGAGATGGGGCGGGTACCACTTGCCGTCTGATGCCTGCCACCACCCCGCGCCTTGAGAGGTGTCACTCATCGAAGCTCGTTCCGGCGTCGATCCTGGTCACCGCTTCAACCTAGGGCTTCGCGACCAATTGGGGAACGTCGTCACCCAATAGATGCCGGCTGACTCCCACTCACTCCCCTTTGCTATCGTGAATAGAGATAGCAAAGATCGTATTGACAGATCCATTTCTGTGCGCCACAGTGGCGCCTATCGCCGCCTCGCCGAGGCGTACCGAGCGGAAGGGGGTTCCGCGATGGGGGCTACAATACGGCACGAACGGAGTCCTCCGGGTTGATCAGCGAGTTGAGGACGACCGCCCATGAAGTTGAGGACGACCGCCCATGAATCGGACTTTGTCCATCGCCCGAACACCTGTCGGGCTCCTGTCATGGGTCGACCGCTTCGCCTCGACAGAATCGACGAACATCGTGATCGGGGGGTGCCGCGGGCACTCCCCGATTCCGTTGTGGGCCAAGATTTTCATCGGCCGCCCGCGATGTTTCGAATCTCGTCAGCTGCGGCCAGTACCCTCTCGCCATGTCCGATCAGCCACTGAGTGAGCGTCTGGCCGAACTGAAGGAACGCAAGGAATCGGCATATCGTGCCGGTTCTGAGCGATCCATCGAACGCCAGCATGAAAAGGGAAAGCTGCTCGCCCGGGAGCGCATCGACTATCTGCTCGATGAAGGTTCGTTCAACGAGCTGGACCTGCTGGTGCGATCGCAGGCCCAAGACGCTGATGAGCGGCCGTACACCGACGGGGTCATCACCGGTTGGGGCACCATCGACGGGCGCAAGGTGTTCATTTTTTCCCAGGACTTCACCATCGCCGGTGGGTCGCTGGGGGAGATGTTTGCCCAGAAGGTCCACAAGGTGATGGATCTGGCTGTCGCTACGGGGGCGCCGTTCATCGGACTGAACGACGGGGCGGGCGCCCGCATCCCCGAGGGTGTGGTCAGCCTGGATGGGTACGGCAAGCTGTTCCGCCGCAATGTGGCCGCATCGGGGGTGATCCCCCAGATCAGTGTGGTGTTGGGCCCGTGCGCCGGCGGGGCGGTGTACAGCCCGGCAATGACCGATTTCATCTTCATGGTCGATCACAGCTCCCATATGTTCATCACCGGTCCCGACGTGGTGAAGACGGTGACGGGCGAAGAGGTGACGCTTGAGGAGTTGGGCGGCGCGCGCAGCCACGCCTCGAAATCGGGGGTGGCCACCTTCGTCTCGCCGGACGAGAAGACGACCCTGGACGAGGTCCGCTACCTCCTGTCGTTCCTCCCTTCGAACAATCTCGAGGAAGCGCCGAGGTTCGATACCGGCGACGATCCGGCGCGGCTGGCCCCCGAGTTGCTCGATCTCCTGCCCGACAGCCCGAATCTTCCGTATGACATGAAAAAGGTCATCGGGGCGGTGGTCGACGACGGGGACTTCTTCGAGTACTTCCCGAACTGGGCGCGTAACATCGTGTGCGGCTTTGCCCGCGTCGCCGGCCGCTCGGTCGGGGTGGTCGGGAATCAGCCCATGGTGTTGGCGGGCGTTCTCGACATCGAATCGTCCGAAAAGGCGGCCCGGTTCGTTCGCTTCTGCGATGCGTTCAATATCCCGCTAATCACGTTTGTGGATGTTCCTGGGTTCCTGCCCGGTGTGGACCAGGAGTACGGCGGCATCATTCGCCACGGCGCCAAGCTGCTCTATGCCTATTGCGAGGCGACGGTACCCCGGATCCAGATCATCACCCGCAAGGCGTACGGCGGCGCATACGTGGTGATGGACTCCAAGTCGGTGGGTTGTGACTATTCGTTGGCGTGGCCCTCCGCCGAACTGGCGGTGATGGGTCCCCAAGGGGCGGTCGAGATCATCCATCGGCGCGACCTCCAGCAATCAGCGGACCCCGACGCCCGCAAAGCGGAACTGGTCGATGAGTACACCGAGAAGTTCGCGAACCCATGGATCGCGGCGGAGCGGGGCTATGTCGATGACGTCATCGACCCGGCCGAGACCAGGGTGAAGGTGATCGCCGGACTGGACATGCTCGAATCCAAACGCGAAGACCTGCCCAAGCGCAAGCACGGGAACATCCCGCTGTGAGCGCCGCCGACTTCGAACCCAACCCGAGCGACGAGGAGGCGGCCGCGATTCTGGCCGCCTACGAGGTGCTCTGGCCCAAACCGGTCGTGGTCGACACCACCAAGGGCGCTCCGGCCCGATGGCGGTTCTCCGGACGCTGGTGGACCAAGCCCATCCCGATCGGTATCCAGCGAGCACGGTGAAATGGTGAGCACGGTGAAACGGCGAGCACGGTGAAATCGACCAACAGTGTGCTGTCGGGTCTGGGCACGACGGTATTCGAGGTCATGTCTCGGCTGGCCGACCAGCACGGTTCGGTCAACCTCGGTCAGGGCTTTCCCGATGACGGCTTCCCCGTCGACGTGCTCGAGGCCGCGGCGGATGCCACCATCAACGGACCAAACCAGTACCCGTCCATGTTTGGAATCCCGGCTCTGCGTCAAGCGGTCGCCGCCCATGATGAACGGTTCTACGGGATAGTCGCCGACTGGCAGTCCGAGGTCATGGTCACCACGGGCGCGACCGAAGCGTTGGCCGCCTGCATGCTCGGGTTGCTGGAGCCCGGCGACGAGGTCGTGCTGTTCCAACCCATGTACGACTGCTATGTGCCGATGATTCGCCGGGGCGGGGCCACCGCGAAGTTCGTGAATCTGGAGCCGCCAGACTGGACCTTCACGCGCGAAAGCCTGGAGGCTGCGTTCTCCGAGCGCACCAAGGCCGTTGTGCTCAATAACCCCCTCAATCCGGCGGGCAAGGCCTTCACCCGAGAAGAGCTGGAACTGTTGGCTGAGGTGGTGGCCAAGTACGACGCCTATGTCATCTCCGACGAGGTCTACGAGCATCTGGTGTTCGACGGACGGGCACACATCCCGTTCATGACCCTGCCCGGCATGCGCGAGCGCACCCTGAAGATCGGCTCAGCCGGCAAGACGTTCTCGCTCACGGGTTGGAAGATCGGCTACATCACCGCCGCCCCCGAGCTGATCAAGCCGGTGTCCAAGGCCCATCAGTTCCTGGTGTACACGACCACCCCCAACCTTCAGGCTGCGGTCGCGGAGGGCTTGGCCAAGGGCGACGACTACTTCGAGACCTTCGTGTCCGATATGGAGACCAAACGGGATCATCTCACCGAGGGCCTGCGCAGTATCGGGTTCGACGTCTTCGATTCCGAGGGCACCTACTTCCTCAACATCGACATCTCGTCCGCGCCCGACCGGCCGGGGGATCCGCGGGGAATCCGTTCCGACGATGTCGAGTTCTGCCGGTTTCTCACCGAAACAGTCGGAGTGACCGCCATTCCGTTGAGTGCCTTCTATGACGAGAACCCGTTGCGTACCGTCGCCCGTTTCTGTTTCGCCAAGAAGGACGAAACCCTTGATCTGGCCCTCACCCGCCTGAGGGCCCACTACAGCTGAGCCGAGCGAGGCCCGCACAACCGGCGCGATCGCGCCGGTAACGATTTGCGGGTGTGGTTTCCAGCTGTGACCGTGATGTCTCCACCGCTCGTCGCAAGGACTGATGGTCGTGCCGCTATCCGATATCCGTGTCATCGACATGGCCACGGTGCTCGCCGGGCCTTCGTGTGCCAAGTACCTCGCCGACTTCGGAGCCGACGTCATCAAGGTCGAACGTCCGGGCGGTGATGCCACCCGACGGATGGGCTGGCGGCACGAGGCCGACGACGTTGCCTACATGTGGAAGCATCTCGGTCGGGGCAAGCGCAACATCGTGCTCGACCTCCGGGATCCCGACGATCTCGAGCTCATGTTCCGGATGTGCGAGTCGGCGGACGTGCTCGTCGAGAATCTGCGGCCGGGCAAGCTCGATGCCCTCGGGCTCACCGCGGCGGCGCTACACGAACGTCAGCCCGGTCTGGTCATCACGCGGTTGAGCGGCTTCGGTCAAACCGGTCCGTACGCATCGCGCCCCGGGTTTGCCACGCTGGCCGAGGCGATGTCCGGGTTTGCCTCCATCAACGGTGAGGCAGACGGCCCTCCGCTGCTGCCACCCATCGCCCTGACCGACGAGGTCGCCGGCTTGGCCGCGGCGTTCGCGACGATGGTCGCGTTGCATTCAGGTGTCGGCCAAGAGGTCGATGTCAACCTTCTGGAGTCCATGTTCCAGATGATGGGCCCCCTGATCAGCGCCTATGTGCACTGCGGATATGTGCAGCCGAGATTCGGATCGGGCATCCCGTACTCGGTGCCCCGGTCCAACTATGAGGCCTCCGACGGGGTGTGGATCGCCGTCAGCACGTCCAGCGATGCCGTGGCGGCCCGGGTGATGGCGCTGATCGGTTTCGGTGACGAGGAGCGTTTCACCAGCTTCGAAGGTCGGGTGGCAGCGCGTGAGGAGATCGACGCGCGCATGGCCGAGTGGATCGGTTCACGCCCGGCGTCCGAGGTGCTCGCCGCGTTCGAGCAAGCCGAAGCGGCCGCCGCTCCGGTGATGACCATGGCGGACATCGAGGCCGACCCGCACTACCGGGAGCGGGAAATCTTCCGCACCGTCGACGGGGTGACCATGCAAGGGCTGATCGCACGGCTGTCCGCCACGCCAGGGCAGATTCGCTGGGCGGGCCGAGCCCTGGGTGCCGATACCGACGAGATCCGCGAAGAGTTCAGCTGAGAACACAGGGGCGAACGTTCGTTCGTTGATTGTCACACCCGTTTGGCATCATCTCGGGAATGGACGAGTTCTCACCCCCTTTCGACGACGACATCGACTCGGTGTTCACCTTCATGGATGAGCTGCTGATCCGGATCGAGTCATCCATTCAACGGTGCGGCCAACACATTCAGTACGTGATGGGTGACGACCGGGTACCGCCGTGGGCCTACACGATCGGGATGACCGACGGGCTCGGCCATCCCGAGGCCGTGGTGTTCGGTCTCGACCCGGAGACCGCGATGGGCGTGCTCAACCACATCGCTGAGCGGGTGCGGACCGGCCATCGTTTCGACATCGGTCGTCACACCCACGAAGTTGTCGGCGAGTTGCCGGTACGGCTGCTGGCGGTACCCGACCGGTTCTGGGAGCAATCCAGTCTGTTCGCCATGTGGATGAACTACTACGGTTCGCTGCACCATCCGGAGCGCTATCCGCTGCCCAGCGCGGTGCAGCTGGTCTGGCCTGACGCCGAGGGCCGGTTTCCGTGGGACCGAGGTCATGACCGGAAGTTCCTGGGCCGGCAACCGATCCTGACCGATCTTGACCCCGACGATCTGGCTATCGGGTTCGAGGGCGCTGCCTAAGCTAAGCGGCACAGCGGATAGGCAGCCAGAGTGTCCGAGTCGCTGATCTGTCCCGAGCGAGGCCGTGGCCCGAGTCTCCTAAGTCAACCCTCCGGTAGCAATCGACGACGCGGTGAAACCTCACCCACCTCGACAACACCCACAACCAGCCGATCAGCGACAACCTGATCGCCTGCTTGTCACCCACCGGCTACAAACACATCAACTTCCCGTGAAGCTGGTCCTCAGGGGACAGAGGCCGGGTTGTGGCGCTGGTCGGCGCGGTCGGCCCGCTTGCCTCGGTAGACGCGCATGTCGATGGCGCGCAGGGCGTTTTTGCGGTCCTCGGGCTCGAGGCGGAACAACAGGCGAGGTTCGGTCTTCATGTTGGCCAGGAAGCCGTCCACGTCTCCACCTGGGATCCCACCGGCATATTTCTCGGCGAGCAGACGACTGATGGGCCAGATGTCGAAGTCTGGTAGCTCAAAAGGTTCGGCTGAGCCGTCCACCCCAATATGGCCTGCTGAGGCGCCGGTGGTCTCCACGCACAGCGAGCAGCGGGGATCGGCGAGGAGCTGAGCGCACCAGACCCGGTTGTACGTTCCGGTCAACCAGAAGGCGTCCTCATGCCAGAGCCACCACACGGGCACCGTGTAGGGCAAGCCGTTGCGGCGCAAGCTGGCCAGCACCCCGACATGGGGTTCTTGCAGGAACTGGTCGAGCCGGTCGGCGTTCATGCGGGGCATGGGCGGTCCCCTCCCATCGGAGGCATCGAGGATCAGGCGATGGGGACCGAGAACACCGTGCCGACGGCCGCGACCCGATCCTCCAGCCCGGTGTCCACCAGTTGGACCCGGCTCATCACTCCCCGATCGTCGGCGCGAATCACCTCGGCGGCGACCGAGAAGGGGCCGACCTTGGCCTGGGCGGTGTAGCTGAAGTGCATGTCGATCGACCGGGTCGGCTGGCCGAAGTGCCGTTGAGCCGCATAGGCCCCAGCCCGCTCGAGCAATGCGCCCATGGCTCCACCCTGGATCGAGCCGAAGCTGTTGTGGATGCGCGGGCCGTGATCGAGCTCGAACGCCGCGGCGTCCGGATCGAATCGCAGCCCGAGATATTCGTCGAGGGGGAGGCGAGGCTCTTCGTCCTCGTGGTGGTAATACATGATGCCCTTGCGAGGTGGCGGCGCCGGGTTGTCGGTCCGGCGAGGCAAGCGGGTGAACGTCACATAGGACTTCCCCACCTCCGCGCCATCGTCGTCGGTCAGCGTGCTCTCGGACAGGACGGTGTTCTTGCCCACCCGAAGGGGGCGACAGAGCGCGGTGACAAAGCCTGATGTCACCGGTTGGGACAGGTGCATCTTGAAGTCCTGGGTGGCGACCCAGTCGGGGCTGACCCGGCGGTTGGCCAGCACCCCCGATGCCATGTCACACATGGGGGCGAGTGCGCCCATGCTTATTGCTCCGCCCGGGTCGCGCAGATCGTCGAGGACCGGGGTGCGCACCCACACCGTGCCGTCATCGCGGTTCTCGTGCTCAAGTCGCATGTACCGCAGGATCTGGCGAGGGCCGGGGTATTTGACCCGCTCGCCCTTGTCCTTCGGGTTTTTCGTGTCATCATCCATGGCGGGCTCGACCCTAGGCGTTGGCCGGCCCGGATCGACAATGGGTTGGCGGTGGGAGAATCGACCCGCCTGCCGCGCAAGGCTCGCATCGGGGATGCCTGCCGCTCGCCTGGCGTGAGGCCGAGGGTAAGTTCAGTCCTTGTGAACTGTCTCGACCTGCCGATCGTCGCGCCGACCTGGGCCCCTGGCTTTCGCCGCCCGATCGACCGGTCGATCCCCACATAGCCGTGCCGAATGCGATGGCGATGCGAACCAAGGGCCCGATCCCGGCGCCGACCTATTTCGTGTTGGGCGCCGTCGCTCAATACCTCGGAGCGGCGGTTGCCGTGCTGCTCTTCGTCCGGGTCCACCCGGTTGGCGTGACCCTGATCCGCAGTGGTGGAGCTGCTCTGCTGCTATGGGCATGGCGGCGTCCACAGCCTCGCTCGTACTCCCGCCCGGTCTTGTTCCAGGCTGTCATCTTCGGGCTGATCATCACCGCCATGAACCTGTGCTTCTATCTGGGCGCCGCCGTGCTGCCCTTGGGCAACGCCGTGGCCATCGAGTTCCTCGGTCCGATCGCCGTCGCGGTCGCGGGCTGTCGTACGTCGCGGAACCTGGCGGCACTCCTGCTGGCCCTGATCGGGGTGGGGCTCCTCGCGGACCTGGAGCTCGAAGCGAACCCTGGCGGCATCGGCTGGGCGCTCGGAGCGGCGGTGCTGTGGGCCGGTTACATCGTGTATGGCAAGCGGGTGGCGGACACCGAGGGGGGAGGGCTGGACTCGTTGACCATCGGGTTGGCGGTCGCCACGCTGGTGCTGGCGCCCTTCGCATTGCCGAGCGTCGCGCGGTCGACCGGGGTGGTGGTTGTTCTGGTCGCCGGATTGGGAGTGGCCCTGTTGTCGAGCGTTATCCCGTACGCGCTCGATCAGCTGGTGCTCCCCCGATTATCCCAGGGCCATTTTGCGTTCCTCCTGGCCCTGCTGCCCGCGACCGCTTTGGGTGTCGGGGCGCTGGTGCTGGGCCAGCTGCCCTCCTGGAGAGAGGTCTTCGCCGTCGGTCTCGTCGTCTTCGCGGTAGCGGTTCGCTCCGACGGGTGACCATGACCTGGCCAGGGGACTCCAGCCCAGTCGGCCGCGGCCCCGACAGGTCATACTGGGACGGCCTGTCGACCAAGGAGATCGCGGCCCGGTTCGCCATTCCTGACGGCACCGTCAAGTCGCGCTTGCACGACGCGCTGCGGATCCTTCGGGCTCAACTCGAAGCGGACGGGCTGCTCAGATGACCGACGATCACGAGCTCTACGTCGAGTGGGCCGCCGCCTACACGCTCGGCGCGCTCGACGCCGAGGACCGAACGAGCTTCGAACGCCACCTGGCCACCTGCGGCCGTTGTGCCGCGGAGCTGGTGTCCCAGGCTCCCCTCGTGGGGCTGCTCGCCAAGGTCGATCCCGCCGAGGTCGCCCACGAGCCGGACCCTCGGCGATTGCGCGCCATCGAAGCGGCCGCCCAACAGGAGTTGGTCCTCATGCGCCGGCGGACGCGTCGCTGGCAGATGGTGGCGCTCGCCGGCGTGGCTGCGGCCGGCATCCTGGCGGTGGTCATGTTCGCTACTCGACAGGATGATGCCGCTTCTCCTGTTGCGCAGCCCGCGGTCATCATCAACTCGGTGGCCGGTACGACCGACATCACCACGAGCTCTCGGCTCACCGGTGCTAGCCGGGTGGCGACCCTGGCTCTCGAACGGGTGATCATCACCTCCCAGGAACGCAGCGACATCCTCGTCGACGCCACCATCTCCCCCGCCTCCTAGCGGGATCCCCATCCCGGCCTTCGGTGGTCGCGGAGGGCCGGCAATGACTAGCGTCGCCCCATGAGTGTGGCCCCGGAGTCCAAGATGCGGGGCGGGGCCTTGGCGTTGGCGGCGGTAGCCGGCGCCTACGGGTCGTTGGACTCGATGCTCAATATTGCCTTCCCGGATCTGGTCGACGGGCTCAGCATCGAGGTGACCGACCTCCAATGGATCATCGTGGCCTTCGTGTTGGCCTACGGCGGTCTGCTCGTGGGCGCAGGCCGGCTCGGGGACCAGCTCGGACACCAACGAACGCTGAGCTGGGGCGGTGTCATCAGCGCCTTCGGGATGTCGGTGTGCGGGGCGGCGCCGAACCTGGGGGTGTTGATCGGCGGCCGGGTCGTCCAGGGCATTGGGACCGCCCTGGTGATGGCCTCCGCTCCCGCCCTCGTCACCCGGACCGTCGGGGCCGAGCGCCGAGGCCAGGCGCTCGGGATCTTCCAGATGAGCGCCGCTATCGGTCTCGCCGTCGGCCCACTTCTGGGCGGTCCGCTCGTCGCGGTCTTCGGCTGGCGAGCGGTATTTTGGATTCGGGTGCCGGTGGGGTTGGCGCTGGCGCTGCTCATGCTCATGCTCAAGGCCAGAGATCAGAACCCGGTTGGGGCGCGAGCCGATCTGTTCGGGCCGGTGCTCTTCGCGCTGACCGTCGGATCCGGGTTGCTCGCCATGAACCTTGGCCTGAGCTTTGGCCCACTGTCGCCGCCAGTCATCGCGCTGGCCGTCGCGGCGATCGGCCTCGGTAGCTGGCTGGTCCACAACCAAACCGCGACCGACGACCCGGTCATCGACCTTGGGCTGTTGCGTCAACCGACATTCCGAGTGGCCAATCTCCTCAACCTGGTGGCGAACGGTGCCGCTTTCGTCGGTTGGTTGTTCGTACCCGAGTATGTGGTCGATGTCCTCGGCTCACCGGAGGTGGTCGGAGGGGTGGTGTTGGCCGCGTCCCCCGCGTGTATGGCGACGGTGGCGCCCTGGGCCGGTCGGCTTTCGGACCGCTTCGGTGCCGGGACGGTTTCGGCCGGCGGACTGGTTATCCAGACCGTCGGATTGGCGAGCGGGATCGCCACCGCCCGCGCCGAGTCCGTGTTGGGTCTCGGCCTCTCGCTCGCTCTCGTCGGCGTGGGCCTCGGACTATTCACCGTGCCCAACATGTCATTCATCATGGGCTCGCTACCCGAGGATCGCCAGGGCGTAGCCGGTGGGTTGACGTTGACCATGAGAACCGCCGGGATCGTGATCGGTGTCGCCGGCCTCAGCGCCATTTTCGGAGCCCGGGAATCGGCCGGGTTCGGCATCGCTCTGGCCGACACGTTCATGGCCGCCACCGCGGCTACTGCGGTGGCGGCGTTGGTTTCATTGTTCCGCTCCGCCCGGCGTTGAACGTAGGGAACGCCGATGGGGGACGCGGTCCCGGGATAGGTTCACGGGGAAGTTCTGGAGGTTGCGCATGCTCGATGCGGGTGAGGTATTGGAACGGGCTCGGGAGGTGGCGGAGGTCTTCGCCGAGCACGCCGCCGAGGGCGAGCGGCTGCGGCAGATGCCTGAGCCGTCGCTCCGCGCCGTAGTCGACTCCGAGCTCTTCTCGACTCTCGTGCCGAAACGTTTCGGGGGCCATGAGCTCAACTTCGACATCGTTGCCCAGGTAGGTCGGGAGCTGGCCAAAGGCGACATCGCC
>Ga0316190_10002012_pt1 | contig 14796 bp, 9 predicted proteins | sample Eddworburrow2_MG_FD_204929 | JGI IMG/M metagenome (GOLD analysis project Ga0316190, IMG submission 204929) | Coastal sediment microbial communities from Maine, United States - Eddy worm burrow 2 | ecosystem: Environmental > Aquatic > Marine > Coastal > Sediment | place: USA: Maine | collected... | reverse complement strand
GCCGTCTGCCGTCTTATTTTCCCGTACCAGGAAAGCGAAATCGGCCGGTTTCCTGCGCGAAATGCGATTAACGAGCTCATCCACGGCTGTGGGAAACTGTGGATCAAACAGCCTATTACAGTTTCGAGGCTCTGTACTGTTCAATCCCAATGGAGGAAACAGGTATGTACCAACTACGTTGTAGCAAAACCAGACTGGCAGCTATGTTTTTTGTGATAGCCGCCATTGTTGGCGGCAACACCTATGCTGACAAGAAGCAGTATTCAAAAATTCTTTTAACGCCATTTACCAATGTGGCAACCATAAACGCGGTCACGGGTCCGAGCGGCATCAACCACGTGGAGAGTGATGCGCTCGCCAAGAAGGTGGCCACTGCCATCGCAACCTATGTTGATACGGTGGACGATAGGAGCCCCCCCACCGAATTCCCCGCAAACTGGATCCTCGGTGGATTGGAAGGTGACGTGACGATCGAGGAAGCAATTCTGCGCATCCCAACACCCTTCGTCATCGACCCGGACCACCCAATGTCCAAAACCAATCGCAAAAAGATCAATGTCATAGAGATGTGCAACCCGACCTTTGCTAAAAAGGCAATGGGTATTCTCCCGGTTGTTGATGGTGACGATAAAACCAAGATTATCAACGGCACTATCCATGCCCCGGCGCTGCCCTGTGAAACGGCCGTTTATTTTGACGGTACAAAGATCCAGATCGACATGTTGAATCCGGTGGCTATTTTCACGCTGTTCTTTACCGATGTTTTGTTCGGTGAGCAGATGCTGAATCCGGAATTTGCACAGGAGATACAGGCATTACCCGTCCAGGTCAATGACGAGATCGTCACAATCATCTATGCCGCGCTTGAAGGTGCTGGAGTCACGTTCACGGAGAAACACAAACCCCTGGGGCCCAAGTACCAGTGGCTGGACGAGGTAGTGGAAGAAGTTGCCAACACGCCTTTTGAGTCACCGTTCGTACATTTCACCTACACCAGGGTGGGTGACGTCAAGATAGACGCCGACTACGTCAAATACATTGCGAATACGATTGTTGCCACAGCGTCAACCGATGGCACGCATGACGACGATCTGAATGAGCAGTTGAACGAGACTGACTGGCGCTCTGCACGCCCCCATCCATTGCCGATCCCCGGTAACCAGGTCATCGAGATGTGCTCACCGACAAACGCCATCAAGGCCATGAGCACCGGCATGCACCATGCCACAGCGTTGCCCTGCGAAGTCTCGGTGACAGCAATCGAGGGTGGCGACAAACTGCTGATCAGCTACCTGGATCCGCATTTCATGTTCAATGCCCTGTTCAAGGACGCATTCAATCAGATGTCCAAAGAAGAACTGGCGGAGTTCGCTGCACTGCCACCGCTGGTTCTGGAAGACCTGCAAACCATTGTGGGCTATGCGTTGACCAATCTTGGTGAGCTGAGTGAACCCGAACAGGTTTGCTACAACATGCTGCCTACAGGCGGAGATTGCCAGGACGATTGAGTACCAGTCCAACTCTGTAACGAGCACCGAACCGCTACCCTTTAGGGTTCGGTGCTTTTTAGGGAAATCGCCCACGCGGCGCCAGATACTCTGCCGGCAGCTTGCCGGATAAGCACACTATCACTGATTGCCAACTCAGATTTTCCTCTTCCTAGTCGAGTACCACACGCTCCAACTGCTATCCATTGGCCCGGCTGAACGACTTGTGCAGGTAATCCTGCGCATTCACCCTGCTACAGCTTGACTAGCATAATCCGGGCACTATTCTGAACCAGATATCCCGTTCCGCCTCCAGGGTAGCGGGGAAGAGGAGATTCTGGTGACACTCACGGCAACAAAAATCTGCAAAGACACCCTGGACTGTATGCGGCGGTGTAGTGCGCCGATTTTTTTCACCCACCTCATCTACTCTGTTCTCGGCGTTGTGTTGTTCGGCCCACTGGTCGGAGTGCTTGGCCAGCTACTGCTCCACTTTTCTGGACAACCCGCGCTTGCGGATCAGGATATTGCCAACTTCCTGATATCCCCCTTGGGCATGGCATCACTGGTATTAATCAGTGCCATACTGATCTCCATCCTTGCACTCGAACAGGCCTCGTTAATGATCATTAGCGCAGGAACCAGGCATGGACGGCAGATCAGTGCGCTGAAAGCACTATTCCTGACTGCCGGCCATGCCCGGCGCATCCTCTCGTTCGCGCTCCAGCTGGTAACGCGGGTTGTGTTGCTGACGCTGCCGTTTCTCGCTGTCTCGGCCATCGCAGCCTGGCTGCTGATCACCGACTACGATATCAACTACTACCTGGCGGAAAAACCGCCGGTGTTCCTTGCGACAGCCCTGATCATCGCAGCTCTGCTGCTGGCAATGCTCGTATTGCTGGCCAACAAACTCCTTGACTGGTCGCTGTCGCTCCCCCTGCTGCTGTTCACGGATACCCCACCGGCCCGGACCTTTAGCGGCAGCGAACAAATCACCCGGGGTAAGAAACGCCGGATTCTTGCGGTCCTTCTGATCTGGGCACTCGTTGCTTTTCTGCTTGGCACCCTGATGCTGGGCACTGTCCAGATCCTGGGATCCTGGATAGTACCCCACTTTTACGATTCGATTTCCTGGCTGGTCATGATCCTCGGAGGCCTGGTACTGCTCTGGTTGCTGGGCAACTTCCTCATCACGACGTTCACGTCGGCGAGCTTCGCCTATCTTGTCGAAACGCTCTACGAACACTACGGCCCGGGTATCAGTGCGACAGATATCGACCAGCTGGCACCAGCCACTCAGAGCCGCGGATGGAAACTGACTGCACCCCGACTCACCCTGCTGATGGCAGCGGCACTTGGCGCAGCCATCATCGTTGGCAACAGGCTGATTAATGGCATCCAGACACAAGACAAGCTGATCGTTGCTGCACACCGAGGCGCAGCCGGCAAGGCCCCGGAAAACACACTCGCATCTGTACGCCTGGCCATTGACGATGGCGCCGACTGGGTCGAGATAGACGTACAGGAAAGCGCTGATGGCGAGCTGGTGGTCATTCACGACAGCGATTTGATGAAACTCGCAGGTGTTGATCTCAATATCTGGGACGGAACACGTCAGCAGTTGCAGGACATTGACGTGGGCAGCTGGTTTTCCCCGGAGTTTTCGAAACAACGCATACCGACACTGGTCGAGGTACTCGAGACAGCTCGCGGCAAATCCGGTGTCGTTATCGAGCTCAAATACTACGGCCATGACCAGCAACTGGAACAGCGTGTGGTGGACATAGTCGAGCAGACCGGCATGACCGACAGCGTCGCTGTCATGTCACTCAAGTATGACGGCATACAGAAAATTCGCGCACTACGGCCAGACTGGACCATTGGCCTGCTGTCGCTCAAGGCTATCGGCAACCTCGCCAGCCTGGACACGGACTTTCTCGCTGTAAATACAGGCATGGCGAACTCCGACTTTATCCGCCGTGCACACAAGGCCGGTAAACAGGTCTTTGTCTGGACCGTCAACGACCCTGTTACCATGTCACGCGTGATGACACTTGGGGTGGACGGCATTATTACCGACGAGCCGGCAATGGCCAGAGAGGTACTGGCAGAACGCGCAGATCTCAGTTCTGCCGAACGCCTGCTGGTACACACAGCTGTACTGTTTGGCCGCCCTCCTCCATCACGGCTGTATCGCGATGAATCGCCATGATATACAGGAGGATATGCCGATCACAGTGAAGCGGCTTTCAGTGTTGACAGCCTGGAGCATCAGCTCGGGGGCCACCATGAACGGCTGACAGAGGGATACAATCTCGGTCGACAAGATACAGACGCTATCACTACTGCCCGTTAGCTCCCTCTCCCTCCGGGAGAGGGTTGGGGAGAGGGGATCAAACAGGATTACTGCTTGATTTTATATTCCCTCATCCTGGCCTACTCGACTCGGGTTCCGAACTTCGTTCTACCTCCTCCATCCCTGGAGTCGTCCCGGAGGGAGAAGGAATTCTCTTTTGTTCATACAACTGAAACTTCATGTCCTGTAATCCATTGACACCGCAATCAGCTTTTTCTACAGGACCTTACTGATTTTCAATGCAACTTAACGGCACAGCGGTGATTTTTTTATAATCTGGTAGGAGGTAGCCCGTAGGCTACCCCCTCCCTCCAGAACGGTACATACCGGCCAGGTATACCGCTCCTCAATCAGCGACCGAGCCGATCAGGCTCGAGAGAAAGCGATCGTATAGTCATGCAGAAACACTAATCCACGCTCCCTGAACCATTTCAGGTTCATCACAAACCGCACCGGCCGTCTCATCACCGATCGCCATCGGTCCATCTTGAGCCAGACGCGGTGTGCCTCCTTGGGATCGAAACCTGCCTTGATCATGATCCGCTGGAACTTTCGGGGTTTCTTCCATTTCTTTAGCTGTGTCGATCTCAGCCGGCTTCTAATCCAGGCATCGAGATCGCGGAACAGGTATTTGAATTCCTGAATCCCAAAATAACCAACCCAGCCTCGCAAATAAATGCTCAGCTCGTGGATCACTTGGTGCATCGATAGCGGGTTGTTCCTGCGAGTCAGTTCCCGGACTCGTTCATTGAACCGGCGTCTGGCCTTGTTGCTGACCCGGATCTTACCTCTGAGAATTTGAAACCCCAGAAAGGTAATGTCCTTGATCGGTGCAACCCGGCTCTTCTCCTGATTCACAATGAGTCCGAGTTCTTCCTCCAGGTACGCTATTGTTCCCTTCATCACCCGTTGAGCGGCTCTCTCTGATCTCACTACGATCACGAAGTCATCCGCCCAACGGCAGTAACCCCAGGTTTCTCTCTTCCAGTTTGTGGTCCAGTTCATTCAAGACGATGTTGGAGAGTATCGGGGAGAGCGGTGAGCCTTGCGGACAGCCTTTGATCGTCTTTTCGAACGCCCCATTCACTATGACCCCTGTTTTCAGGAGTCTGGCGATCATGGTCACAAACTGCTCATCCGCCACCTTGCGGCGAATCAGTTTCAGGATGAGCCCGTGGGGGATCTCGTCAAAGAACGACTTCAGGTCTACCGCTACCGCCCATTCCCTCCCTTCTTTCACCAGCTGCTGTAGATGCCGTATGGCCTGATGCTGGCTCCTGCCCCTGCGGAAGCCGAAGTTGGATTCGGTAAAGTCAGGATCGTAGATCTCTTCCAGTACGCTGTGCATACTGGCACCCGCGATCCGGTCCATCACCACCGGTATCCCCAGCTTCCTCTTCTTGGATGTCCCTTCTTTCGCGATCAGCGCCCGTCTGGCCGGTTGGAATCGGGAGTTCCCTGACTTGAGCTTGTCATGAATCAGCGCCAGGAGTGGTTCTTCCCTTTGCGCAAATTCCTCTACCGTCATCTGGTCTATCCCCGCTGCTCCGGCATTCTTTCTGACCTGCTGCCATGCCGCCTGCAGTCGTCCCGGCTCATAGACCTTCACCAGCACGTCTTTTACTTTCATCTCGCTTTCTCCGTGATCTCCATTGACACTGAGGATGACCGGCCTGCCAGGGCCTCTTGGCCTGGACCGGACAACCTGTTTGACCCTGGTGCGTTCGCACTGGGGTATCGTTTTACGATTCGGCTGTCCCTTCCCGATTTCCGGTCCTTACCTGTCACAGTTCTGTATCGGCTCCTCTGTGCAATCACTGCCACCTTTCGTCCACGACTTCCCCTATCCCGATGACGCTTCCGGGATAGCCAGACGGCGGCATACTGATTTTTTTCTCAGTATGTTGATCCCCTTCTGTCTGGTCTTCAGGGTTTTATCCTCCACGCTGTTACCAGCACTTGATCACCACGGATGGTGTGAATGCAGATATTGCAGGAGCAAATATCTGCCATCGGCCCTGTCTCTTCGGTACTCCCCGTGAATCTGCCACCCTCTGCCCCTCCTCGCTTCGGGGTCTCCTCGTCGAGTCGGTTTTCTGTCGTCTCTGGCAACCTTTGACGACAGGACAGGAGGGCTTCCCAGGGTAAGACGCACCACCTCCCCATATCCCGTCCGGCTTCATGTCAGTTTGGTTCTCCGGATATCAGGTCTCGCTCTGTCTGGCCTGCTCGACCTCCTCACCAACACCATATAGCCGGTTCGCTGTTCGCTACGTACACCGGTTCTGCCTCATGCTTCCTTCCGACACCCCATCTCTGGCAATGCCCTTGCCTTGTTGGCGTCGTCCTTCCGTCCGGTAACGGCGGACCATCATGTTCCAGACTCTCGCCTGGAACGGCGGCCTGTGCGTCATGCCAGGCACACCATAAAAAAGCCCGCTTGATAGCGGGCTTGATGTTCAATAACTCTATTGTTATTTCATCTAAGATCCAGCCATCTCCTGCCACGGGCCTGGTAGCTTACTGAGTCGCTGACGGATCCACCATCACTACTACAGGTCAAGGTGAATGTAACTGAACTGTTAATCACAATAGATTCCTGGCCAGCGGTTGCTTTTGATCCAGACCAGTCTCCAAATGCGTTACAACTGTTGGCATCTGTCGATGACCAGTTCAGTGTTACGCTGCCACCACGAGTAACGCTTGACGGACTCGCGGTCAGGCTAACGGTCGGTGCAATAGCCGCTGGCGGAGCATTAACAGTCACTGTGACACTGTCACTGGCGCTGACGCCTGCACCACTACTACAGATCATGGTGTAGGTTGTTGTAACATCGGGGTTGACTGTCTCTGAACCATTGGTGGCGCTACTGAGGGCCCAGCCGGCAGTACAACTGTCGGCATCAGTGGAAGTCCAGACCAGGGATGTTGACTGTCCCTTATCTATGGTCGATGGTGATGCTGATAGCGTCGTCGTCACGACTGGCGCAGCGGGTGCTGGTGTGCCAGCGCCATCACTAACGACTATTGTTTGTACGCTGGCGATCTGTTCATGCTTCAGGCTTTGCGCATCATACATTGTCTTGAAAGTGTCCACCTGTTCCAGCTGATTATCACGATAAAGATCCTGCAAAAAGCCGTGGGCAATGGTTTGATAGTTCAAAGACACACTGACATCGAGATCACCCGCAACACTAACCGGGATGCGATAGGTTATTTCATCGCTACCCAGATCAAAGTCAGCATCCTTAGCTGCCTGGCCAAAGACAGCAACATCGTCCGGTACAATTAATTTGTTAAAACCTTTCGGGGTCAGGCGATTATCTTTCAGGTACTGGGCTCCACGCAGCAGGGTGTAGGTTACGTTGCCATCCGAATCGCCCATTATGGTTTCATAAATCTGCACCTGATCTGCTGAGGTGATCTGAGAATAGTGCGGTTCAAATACCGTCTGATCCCCGTCATTATCGGCACCTGCAATGGAACCATCCGCATTTATCCGGCCCGATTCAAACACGACATTGTTGTTACTGTCAGTAATCTTGAAATGAATCCACATGCGGCGTGATGGATAAGCCGTGGGTGTCTTGTGTCCTGAATTGTTCTGCACTCTTACACGCGCTTCCAGTACACCATTGTTGACCGAAGCGGACACAATTTCGATAGTAGCGGCGCTCTGCAACATATCGCGGGCACGAGTAATGCCCAGGTCCAGATTGGAAGCGTTTACGTCCAGTACCGCTGCATTGTCTTTCAGCAGGGTCAACATCACCGTATTGGCTCCCACCAGCTGATGTTTGGCAAAACCGTCTTTGGTACCCAGCCATTGTGGACGATTGGATACTTTTGACGTGGTTTTCGGCATATGACAATCCTGACAACTTTTCGGATTACTGCCGGCGTCGTCAAAAATCGAGTTCTGCCATTCGGTATAAGGCATCTGCTCAGGAAATCCTGATTCCGGGGTTGTGGTCAGTACCTTGCCGTTTGCATCAACATAAGGGGTTTTGACATTATGACAGGTGGCACACAGGGCCGAACCCGAAACATGGGCGCTATAAGTCGGTGTGTAACCCGTGTTATTGATCATCGGTTGAGCAAAGATATCACTATACTGCCCGTAGATGGTCCTGGTGTTATTGATGTTGTACTGGCCGGAAAAACCTACCTCTGTTCCCAGGCTGGGATCATCAGTAATCTGGTGACACGCGGTACAGCTGACACCGTTCATGGCGGCATCGTATAAAGCGTGATTGGGGTTCAGTATGCCGTCAGGTCCAAATAGCGTGAGTTCACCACCCTGCTCCTTGGTTATTTCATAATTCGCCATGGGCGCATGACACTTGGAGCAGGTATCGTTTATCACCGTAGATAAATGCGAATTGCGGTCTAACTCTGTTGCCACCTTGGCCTGCCAGAAGGGATCCTTGGTCGCGTTTGCCATCATGGACGTGCCCCAGTCCCTGACGATAGACACGTTTTCCCCGGACGTGTCTGTCAGTCCATCGTGACACGTGGCGCAGTTACCCGAGCCGGAAAAATGTGACGTGGTGAAATTAGTGTCTTCTGCGAGTGTAAGGTGAGGTGACAGGAACAGCAGGATACAGGCTGATGCGCGAAAAAACTCTCTAATCATTTCATTCCTCCGATGGGTACTGAAACTGCGTCGCCGCCAGAAACAGCGGCAAAAAAATACCGAAGGAGCCTGTCGGACTTAGGCTGGTTCGGTTCATTTGCAAATACGGCTGACCCCACTAACCGCATTTCGCGTCAGGAAAACGGCTGATTTCGCTTTTCTTAAGAGGAAACATAATCGGGTGGATGACCCCGCTCAAACCTTTTCTTCGTCAAAATTCGTACATTTGGGAACCAAATAAACCCCTTGGTTATCAGTTCGATATTGATGGGGCAAATAGGTTTTTGACGAAAAGCAACACGCACTCGCCGGTCAATCGGGTGTGCCTGCTGCCGCTTCTTCCGGCCCAGGGTGTTTTTTATTTATATACCGCCGCACAAACTCGGCCACGCCAATACCACTTCTTCTACGTGGTATTTCGCCAGCTATCGATATGGGGGTATTTCTCCGGGGTGCGAACAGTGCATGGCATCACTACCGACGAAACGCGCGTCACCACCACTGAGCATCCTGGATTGTCGCGCCCGGTAACTCTGGCGGCAGAAACGACCTGACTTTTCCGAACCCTCCAGCCGGTATTCCTGTCACAGCACAGGAACACCGGCAACGCATGCCATGCAGCCCTGAAGTTCGCGAATATGAACTGCCAACCAGGGCTGCAGACTATTCCGGTGAGCAGGCAGACCTGCCCTAACACCACCGCCGCCTGAACTCGTAGCCAAGCAAGGCCAGCATCAACAACGGGAAAATCAGGTCTCGATCCTGTTGCGCGGCTGAGTTCAGCGCGCAACCACCGCCCCCGCCACCACTGCTGGTGCTGGTCAACGGTACTGCCTCCGCCGGTGCCACGGGGACCTTGATCGAACCCGCCGCAGGATCCAGGTCGGTCAGTGGATCGCCATCTTTCAAAATGATGTCCACCGTTGCCGGGTCGACCAACGTCCAGGCGTTCGCCGGCAGTTCGGTAAAGACACCGTTATTGTCCTTGTACAGCACCAGGGGACTGGGCAAATCAGCGGAAAATGCCATCCGCACCGTCACACTGCCACCGACCGGTGAGGTCGTGCTATAGCTGATTGTCCCGAACGGGAAGGTAATACGGTCGGCCCGCCGGTTGCCGCTGCCGCGCTCACTTCTGAGAGCATCTCACCGGAAACCGTTGTGATGCTCATGGTGTCGCCACTCGAGAGTGTCAGGCCACTGGCGACGCTCGCATCGATGGCGCTGGTACGCGGCTCAAGCGCATCGATCACGCCGTCACCATCGCTGTCCACCGGCATCGGATTACTGGGATCAGCACCGGTCTCGATGACATCAGAAGCAGCGTCGTCGTCAGTATCGCCATCCGGATCATTCGGGTCCAGGCCCAGAGCACTGGCACTGGCACTGGAACAATAGTGATGTATGTCAATGCAGGCGATGGTAGAGCCCTCTATTATCATAAAGAGTAACGAGTGCCTGCCGGCACGTCCGGTGGATTGCGGCACACACTGCGTGCCTAATCCACCCTACATCGATTAGGGAACCGCCTAAGTTAGGCGCGTAGTTTGTGCCGTAACCCATCGGACGTGCTTAAGTCAGCGGCATTCGCTGCTGGCACTTTATATATTAGGTATTTGACTATGTTCACGCACATTGTTTTGAGCTTCACCCTGTTACTGGCCGGCTGGAACACTGTCTCCGCGGCGCCCTTTAATCCCGACTGGGGCACGGTCGGGGTGTTCACCGACGCACGGACCTGTGCCGGCTGCCACCGTGCCAGCAGCATCGGCGATGCGCCCGCGGTGATGCGCTTTCCGGATGCGCAGGGCGAAGATATCAGCCCCTCATATCAATGGCGGCACAGCATGATGGCGCACGCCTTCGACGACCCCTACTACCAGGCGGTGGTCGAAGACGAAGCAACGCTGTTCACCGCGCTCGCAGGGCTGGTCGAGGACACCTGCCTGACCTGTCACACACCGATGGCGCACACTAATGCACACCAGACCGGCACGGACCTCAGCCAGGATGCCAGTTGCACCCTGCCGGACGGCTGCTATCGCCTGGCGACTGCCAGCACGCAGGATCACGCCCGCGAAGGCGTCAGCTGCACGCTCTGCCATCAGATCAGGAACGACAATCTGGGCAGCGCGGCTTCGTTCTCGGGGAGCTTTTCCATCGCCGCGGCCGGCGATGCCGATGCTTTCACGATTTACGGGCCCTACCAGAACCCGCACGCGGGCGGCGCCAACCTGATGCAGAGCAACAGCGGCTACACGCCGCTGTTCGGCAGCCAGGTGACCTCGTCCGCTCACTGCGCAAGCTGCCACACCCTGTTTACACCGACCCTGGACGTGGTGACAGACCTGCCAACCGGCAATGAATTCCTCGAACAGGGGGCGTTTCTCGAATGGCAGAACAGTGTCTACGCCAGCGGGGCGAGTGAGGAGCAACAGTGCCAGGACTGCCACATGCCGGACCCGGCGCCTTCTGCCTACAGCACCCGCATTGCCGTGCGTCCGAACGGCACGGTCAATACCCTGTGGCCGGAACGCTCGCCGTTCTTCACCCACAGCATGGTTGGCGGCAACAGCCATATACTGGAACTGCTGCGCGATAACCGCAGCATGCTGGGCATCGAAACCAGCACCAGCATCAGCGGCTTCGATGAGAAGATCAGTCAGACCCGTGCTTTGCTGGAGAACAAAAGCGCGGCACTGGACATTACACAGATCGGCGTAGCGGGCAGTGAACTGGCGGTCGATGTCCGCATCACCAACCACAGCGGCCACAAGCTGCCGACCGGTTATCCCAGCCGCCGAATCTGGATACAGCTGACGGTGAGGGATGTGGGCGGCCAGGTGATTTTCGAATCCGGCACGCCGGATGCGCAGGGTCAGATTTCGACCGATAGCGCGCGCCTGGCGCCCGCCTGTCTGGCGGTCCGAAAACCGGCGGGATTCAGCAACGCCGAGTGCTTTGAACCCCACCGGGACCTGATTGATGCTCCCACCCAGATCGCGCTCTATGAACCGGTGCTGGGTGACAGCAATGGCGACATCACTCATATCCTGCTGTACGCCGCCAGTTATCTGAAAGACAACCGCATCCCGCCCGAAGGCTTCACCAACAGCCGGGCCGACAGCATTGAAGCACAGACCCGGCCCGTCGGCGTGGACACCGACCCCGATTTCAACGTTGCCGGTGGTCAGGAAGGCAGTGGCAGCGATACCGTGCACTACCGGATTGCGCTCAATGCCCCGAATGGCCCCTACAGCATCGACGCCCGCCTGCTCTACCAGGCCCTCAGCCCCAGCTTTGTCGACGCCCTGCACAGCAGCGGCAGCCGGGTCAGTGACTTCAAACAGATGTACACACAGAATCCGTCGGTGATAGAGACCCTGGCCACCAGCAGTGCGACCAGCGGCACAAACACCCCACCGGTCGCGGACGCGGGCGCGGACCAGACAGTCGCCGTTAACGCGCGCGTGCAGCTCGATGGCGGCGCCTCGAGCGACGTCAACAGTGATCCCCTCAGCTATGCCTGGTCGTTCACCAGCCGCCCCGTGGGCAGTCTGGCCGTGCTGTCTGACCCGACCGTAGTCAACCCCACTTTTATCGCCGACCAGGCCGGCAGCTATGTGCTGCAACTGATTGTCAATGACGGCGTGGCGAACAGTGCAGCGGACACGGTGAGCGTCACGTCAAACAGCACCAGCAGTAGCGGCGGCGGTGGCTGTACGATGACGCGACATAGCGAAACAGCAGATCCATTGCTGCCGGCCTTGCTCCTGTTGGCACTTACCGGCCTGGCTGCTCGAAACACCCGAACTCTGAAACACTTTGGGATGCTTTGATTTACCTGAATCCGTAACTTCAGCCCCATGTAGGTCCGAATTTATTCGGACAATCTGACGCATGCAATGCGAATGAATTCGCACCTACAGTGGAACAGCAATCGTTGGCGAATCACAGGCATAGCTATGAAGTCATGGATTCAGGATTTATTTAATAAACCGTCGCAGGGTGTGCTCAACAAACAATAAGGAGGGGCTTTGAAACACTTTGTTACACATTAACTGGTTTGTGAAATCTTACCGAAACAGTCTGGTCGTAGCCTGTCTATACCAGATGTGGTTATCACCGGATTCTGGTAGATCATATTTCATTTCTTCCTCCTTTTGGCGGCCATCCTCAGGCCGCCGTTTTTTTTGAGGTTTACTGGTTTTTGATCAAAACCTCGACGCGCCGGTTGGCCGCGCGACCCGCCGCGGTTTCGTTGCTGGCAACCGGCCGCTCCTCACCATAGCCGGTCGCTATGATGCGGCTCGCCGGAATGTTGCCGACCTGGATCAGGAATTTGGCCACATTGTCTGCTCGCGCCCGGGACAGGTTCCTGTTGACCGCCGCGCTGCCGGTCGAATCGGTGTGTCCCGATATCTCGATATGGCTCTCGGGGAATGTGTTCACCGCCTGGATGATCCTGTTCATCAAGGCGAAGTTGTCTGTGCCGATCTCGCTGCCGCCAGGCGGAAAATGAAACCCGTGCGCAGAAATCAGCACGTTCCGGCGCTGCTGATAGACATTGGCTTCGGCCGCTGTAAACAACGACTGTACCTTGTCGACAGCAGCGCGCTGCTCGGCGCTCAGCGACAGTTCCTGTTCGTATTGAGAGCGCTGCGCCGCTGTGTCATCACGCTGTATTTTCAACTCCCTGATGGAATGCTGCATACCCATCACCACATTCCGGTTCGCCTGGTTGAAGGGCAGTTCCTCACCCAGCGGCTGGTTGATGTCGCTCAGCTGTTTCTGGTACCAGAGCACCAGGTCTTCGGCGCTATAGTCACGCCGGTCAAAATCCTTGACCAGTTCCGTAATGGCGATGCTCCGCTCGGCCAGCCACTTGGCGCGGATGGCATGGGCATTGGCCTTGTCAGTCCTGCTGCGGTCTGCCTCCAGCACCGATAGCGCCAGTTTCATTTCTTCCTCGGCTAGCTTTAAGGTCTTGGGCGCAACTTTTTTCGCGTCTTTCCTGACGGCATCTTTGATGGCTGCCTGTGCAGCCTCGACGGTACCTTCCTGCAACGCCGCCAGCTCCAGCTGCTCGTAACCGGCGATCAGCCGCTGGCGACGCTGCTTGGCGTCCTCCAGTCTGCCGCGTTCCACCAGGCTGGCCAACTTGCGTAAATCGGTATCAAGATCGTCTGTGCTGTCCGGGAAGACGCTGGCGCAACCCGCGTGGTAGGCCCTGTCGCGTGCCTCCAGGACATCGCGTAAAAGTTCCCGGCTGCGCTCGGCGTTTTCATTGGCTTTCGCCAGCGTCTGCAGGCCACCGGTAGCGGCCGAGTTGGCGGTGCCTTCCCGGCCTGCTTTGGCTTCCCCGAGCGCTTCTTCCAGTTTTTTCTTCGCGGCGCGATAACCGTCCGGTGCCAGGTTATCTACACCCTGCCCTGCGGCGTCCTTTAGACCTTTTTCGAGTTTCGCAATCTGCTCATATTGCCCCAGAATCTGCTCCTGGGTGAGCGTCGGCCCTGTCGCGCACGCCGCCAGAATGACGGCAATCAAGAACGGAAAATAAATATATCTGCTGGTTTTCATCATTGTTTCTCTTTATGAATCTGTTCGCTGCAAGACCGCTAACGGCAATATAGTGCCTACAGGAAACAATACAATACTTCTGCCACAAAAATTCACAGTTGCGCTCAGCAGGAGGCACCCGGAGCTCTTACAGCCTTAACGGCAAAGGATCAACTGCATTACTCGTGTCCGCGAAATACCGGGGCCAGGTGCCGGGGATTACACGCCGTCGGCACTCAGGCCACGCCGAGTGCACTGTGCAGATAGCCCACCGCACTATCGTCCAGTCTCAGCGCTGCGGCGAGCTCCTGCAGATAGCGCCTCTCCTTATCGGTGTCTACCTCGATGGCGAGCAGCGATGCCGCATAGATCTGCGTCGCCACCTGCTGATTGGGGACCGCACGCGCAATACTGTCTATGTCTATCGGTTTGCGCATCTCCCCGGCCACGAAACGCCGCTCTTCGTCGTCAATGCCCCCCTCCTTGAGTTTGCCGACGATACGCTCTGTCTCCGTCTCATCGATATGGCCATCGGCCTTGGCGGCGTTGATCATTGCCTTCACCGTCAGACTCGCGACATCCATCACCTGCTGCGCTTCCTCTGCGTTCGCCGGCTGGCGCAGCCCGGCAACCAGGCGCGTCGTATCGTCAACTTCCGGGGATTGCGCAGCGCCGCCGGCGCCACCCATCCTGCGCAGCGCCTCGAGCGCCAGGCCACCCAGTACCGCCATGCCACCGGCACCCGCCGTTGACCCCGT
>Ga0316190_10002009_pt1 | contig 14805 bp, 15 predicted proteins | sample Eddworburrow2_MG_FD_204929 | JGI IMG/M metagenome (GOLD analysis project Ga0316190, IMG submission 204929) | Coastal sediment microbial communities from Maine, United States - Eddy worm burrow 2 | ecosystem: Environmental > Aquatic > Marine > Coastal > Sediment | place: USA: Maine | collected... | reverse complement strand
TGAAATACCGGGGTGTTGTACTAGTTTATCAAGGTTCTTCACATCCATTGGAGCTGTACTTGTTTCAAAATAAGGATACATGCTGTCGATAAATTCCTGTTCAGGAATTATGTTCAAGCTATCAGCCCCTTCAGACAATGCTTTGCCAACACAACTTATATAGTCCTCTTCAGTTTCATGTTCCCTTTGATGCCTGCGACCTAACAAAACAATCGTTTCTTTCGCGTCTAAATCTATATGAGTCACGGCTTTATGCTGATCAATAACCGTTGTTGTCTTACATGCGAACAAAAAAAGGCTAAGGAAAAAAATAAGTGGGATATTGTATAAGTATTTATTCATACTTACTTTCTGATTGTTTTTTTGTTAACCAGATTTGAATATCAGGGTCAGATTGGAACGAAACAATGATCTTGGCTGCTAAATCACGATATGCCTCGTTAGTAGAGATAATTAGTCCTTCCCTTTCGTCTAGTAAAAATTCGACCGATGTGTTGGGCGGTGATTTTCCGTAACCGCTCAAATTTAAGTCTTTAATGTCAGCACCATTGGGATCCTGAATATGAATAATATATTTAATCCATGTTTCATGAAACTTTGTTTTAGTTTCATAAGGTAAGGCAAACTGTATATCTTTTAATTCAGGAATTATGATGGCGTCATATTGTTGTTTATTAGTGATAGCTAAACTTTGAATTGTATCAATTGAGTTAAACATCGATGGTAGTACCTGGTCAAATATCGCTATTTGTGATGGCCCAATAGTGATAGCCCAATTCCTTCTGTCATCATTATTTTCTGTGTAGATATATCCTCGTAAAGACTCCTCATAGAATATAGCCATATTTAGCGGCAACTTGGTTTCGATTGGTTCTGGTATTTCCAGGCTTGTTTCTAAAACCATAGATTGTTCGCATGCAGTTAACAATACCAGGCAAAATGAAAAAAACAGCTTTAATAGTTTTTGCATCAGTTGAGTCCAATAAAAGTGCCACCATTCTTCTGACCAACTTCACGCATTAATGTTGCAAAGCGTTGACTTGTGATCTGAAAATGTTCAGGTGCACTTGCAGGAATTGGAAAACCAACTCCGTGTATACGTATTTTCGTGTTCCCTTTGCTGTCTTTAGGGTTTAGTCGGCCAATAGTTTTGACGACATCACTTATCGATTGGCCTGTGAATTCATCACCAAATACATAAATACTTATATTTTTATTTGCATCATAGAAAGTGCTGATTGCGCGTGTGATTCCTTCGACCGGGCTACTATTACTGAAGGTATTCCATCTTCGAAGATTGCTGATCATCGCTCGTCGACGCCCTGGCGTGTCAGGGATCCATTTGCCTCGGTATTGCGAAAATAAATAACTACCCATATCACTCATGATTTGTAAGCCTTTTACATCAGGATAGACGTCTAAGGTAGTAGTCAGTTGCTTGATCATCTTTTCCCAGTTGGCATTGACCATACTGCCAGAAGTGTCAACGATAAAGATAATATACTCGCTATCGACCGGTATGCCGCCAACTAGTTCGGTATCAACATTTTTTAGTTTGGCCAAAAGTCTTTGCATTTCCTTGGTTAATGATTGTTTGGCAGACTCAAATTGATTGGTAATACTCGATTGAACGGCGGAATTATCTTGCAGACTACTTAACTTACTTTCCGTACTATTTTTATTACGTTTAAGACGCGCGATGCGCTCTTGCCATTCAGAGAGCTGTTCTTTTGCATCAGTCAGATCACGATTGAAAACACTGGTTTCTCCCCGAATCTCAAATAATTGTTTTTGCAAGTCGCGGACTAAGCCATTATCAGTTGTTGTCACTGATGGTTCGATACTTGATGTAGGAATACCGGTTTTTGTGATAACTAATAAGAGGATAATGGCACCAAAACCACAGGTAATGATGTCCAGGAAAGACAAACTAAAGATATCTGTGTCACGGCGTTTTTTCATATTAATAGTTACGGCCAATCTTTTGATGGACTCATAAAGGAACCTTGAGTTGCACGAGACAATCGCCAAAATGCAATTGCTGCATAGGGGTCTCCTTCGATGGGCGTCAGGATAATATTAACAGGAGTTCGCGCTGGTAATTTCTCGACTGCCTTGTTAAATAACTTGGCTCGGTCTTTTCCTGAAATTGTCGTTTTTCGTGGTGATTTCGAGCCTTGGGTCGGAAAACCATCGGTGATCAGATAAATATTGTCGGGTTTTGGATTCAGTTGATTGGCAGCAATAAATGCTTTTTCTAAATTAGTTCCCTTTGCAGGAATTAACTTTCCCAAAGTATTGAATGCATCGTCAAGTTTGGCTTTGTCACGCACATCTAGCCATTGCCCCTTTGTATTTGCCGCTAACGCATTTGTTTCAGTATTAAAATTATAGATCTGAAATTGACTGTCGAGAGGAAATTTAGCGCTCAACCATTCAACGATCTTGATGCTATGTTGCCACTTAGGGGATTTTCGTTTTCGAACATCTGACATATTGCGACGTCGCAGGATATTCACAATCGTTTCATCGAGCATACTCGCTGAGCTATCAATCAGGATTAATAAACGTTTGCCACTCATTTTTAATCCGGATACATAAGCCCGATCACCATCCCCGGAGAATTGTCGTGATGCCTCACCTGATTCTTCAAGCTTGGATTCCAGAATTATTTTCTGTTGTTCAAGCTTAACAAGCGCAGCTTTAAGTGAATCAAGTTCCGTATTATCACTAGCAGCTAATAAGGCGTCTTGTTGACCACTAAGCTTATCTATTTCTTCTGTGATTCTTCGAGCTAAACCTTCAGTGATGACGATTTCATTTTTAATCTCTTCAATAGTATTTTTGATTTCGACAAGAGTTATCTCGCCGAGTCGTATTTCTTCTTCCAACAGCGAGACTTCTGATTGGGAATCAGGCGTGCTGATGATCTGTGGCTTTGGCACGTCGCTATCAATATTGTGTTTGATAATAAGAAATAACAATACTGCGGCACCAAAGCCACAGGACATGATGTCAAGGAATGACAAGCTAAAAGGGGTAAGCTGGCGCCGGTTGCGGGCCATCTGCTTATGGCACCTTTATCAATATAGAATCGGTTTTAGAAGCAACTGTTTTAATCCTGTCTCCAAGTGTGAGTGATTGTGCTTCACTGATAATGGCATCATTTAAAGAGACTTGAGTATTATTTTCAGTTTGTATGGAATAGCGACCATCTTTGAATTGTATTGAAAATGCCGTGTTTTTATTTAGTGTTGTTTCAATTTTGCCATCGTTGCTGAAAAAGCAATCTTGTTTATTGAGTCGATAAGCGGTATTCCCAATAAGGATGTGAGTGATGTCTGTAGTCTGTTGGCTCTGTGTATTCAGGCTGCTTGTATTTTCTGAATTCTCAAACACAGGCAACTCAGACAAATAATTTGTACTCGACTCTGTATTTTGAAGAAGCGTCGAATAGTTTTTTGCAGAAGTGAACAGTGCAAATTCATCCAGCAAGCTCGCATTATCCAGGCCATCTAAAAAACCAGGAAACTTTCCGAAACGATGACTTAGTATCAGTTGTTTCGAGTCTCCAATATTTTTGTAAATACGGTTATAAATCGGGCTTAGTATTTCGAGAATCCCTTCGCGTGTTATATTCGCACTATAAGATTGTCCCTGATATTCAAGGCCTACGTTAGATATTGGTGATGTCGTTAACGTAGCCAGACAACCAGGAATACTTTCAAACAACAATTGTTCAGATTCAGCGTTGTGCTGTGGGTCAAAACGTGACTGATTTATAAACTCAGTGCTGATCAATTTTGCACACTTTTCATAGATACTTAATAGTCCGGCATCCGGCAGTACATTTACTGCAACAACCTTATGTTTGTCATCAGTTTCCAGAGATGTAAGGACAGATTGATGTAATTGCATATCCAGATGCAGGTGTTCCCCCCTGTTCAAGCTTGCGGTTGATGCTAGCAATGCGCTATCTACCAATTGTACATTTTCATAATTAGCAGCATTAAGCAGTCCTAGCAATAAGCCCAGTTGTTCCTGATTAAAACTGGCGGGTACAGCAAGAAGCCATTTAATAGTCTGACCTGCTTGCTCATTGATCTCTGCCAATTGCATATAGGCAAGGTCGGCATTATGACGAATTTGATTTGATGTTGACTTAATTGTGTCCTGACTAAGGCGATACCAGTAATCATCATGCGTATTGCGTGGATAAATACGCATTAGTTTGGCTGCTTGAGAACCAAAAGCTATCTTGTCATCCTTTATAACCGCGTAACCTGGACTATTTAGCAGGATTTGTTCATCTTTTCCGACACGGATATTCGTATCATTAAGGTCAATGACGGTAAATGACATCATAAGTAAATACCTTATAGCGCCTTAAGATGACGTAACAGACTAACATCACAATAACGTTGTGAATCGAGCACCAGACGTTCTTGTAATAGTTGTAATTGATGCATCAGGAACATAATAAGTATGCTGATAATAAGCGCAACAAAGGTTGAGTTAAAAGCCACACCAAGGCTTAATGTTACCCCAAGAATGTCACCTTCAACGGCTTTATGTGCCTGACCGAGTGCTTCCCCAATGCCGCGGACGGTACCGATAAAACCGATAGAAGGTATAGCCCAGATAATATAACGCACCATAGACAATTCTGAATCAAGCCGATCAGATTCAAGTTCGCAGATATCTTTTATCGTTGTTGCAACATCCTGGATATTTTTAGTCATGCCAAAGCGTTGTAGACCGGAGAGTAATGCCCTGGGCAATAGATACTCGCGTTCGTTTTCATCAAGGTTTTGTATGGGTCTTGAGTATTCACGTGTGTCTTCAGGCAAGAGACTTGTTCCCGGACTAATGTTGATCAGGGTCTGAGACAATAACGCACGTTCTTTTAAAATTATTTTGGCCTTAAGCCCCATAATTGCGAACACCCACAATGCCAGAATAAAACAGGCTTCTTGCTCAAAGTCTTTCAGAACAATAAAAATTGAACGTTCAATCTCAACAGTTTCTCCGGCTGCTTGTTGAGTAGCTTGTTGTTCCAATATGGCATCTGCATTTGGCCGAATGACTGTGACATAAATAGTATGCACAATAATTAATGATAGAAACAAGGCTATTAATTGATAAAGGAAGTCAGATAAGGGGTTTTGTTTATTCATAATGAGATAGTTCTTCTATATGTCAACTGGAAAGGCAGCGGGCACATCTTGTGACAAGGTTTCAGTTGGATTGAAAGAATCAGGTGTCTTGACTGATGAAACCGGAGCTTGTGTTTTATTTGTTGCTTCAGTTTTTTCTCCATTAGTGTCTGGCGTAGTGGCTTCACTATTGGAATCATTATTAGGCTCAGCAATAGCGGTGCTAATGAAAAATAGTAATAAAAAAAAACAAGTTTTGGTCATGACACTTTTATTTTTCTCTATTCAAGATAACGTGCAACTCGGAAACCCACATCTTCACGTGGCTTGTCAGTATAATCTCTAAACGACAAGCGTAATTCAGTAATAGTAGCATGCGCCCATGATGCCCCGCGGATAACATGAAATTCTCCGCGTGCCGGACCCAGAGGGTCGGTATGGGTTTTACTGCTACTCGCTTGTACAGCGTAATAGTCGTTTACCCATTCGGCAACATTACCACCTATATCATACAGTCCTTTTTGATTTGGAGCGAAGCTGCCTACGGGTGCTGCAACAGCGAAGCTATCATGATAATTAGCAAGGATCTTACCCAGGAAACCAGAGGCGTTATTGTCCGCATAGTTACCGCTCTTTTCGGCTGGCGGCATCTTGTCTTTCGTTGTGTTTCCCCAGGGAAATTTTATTGACTCAGACTTGCTGATAGTTTTAGCTGCCCAGGCCCATTCTGCTTCAGTTGGTAAGCGATAGCCGTCGGCAGCGGAATCAATTCCGCTGACTTTATTGTTTGCGATCTTGTAAAAGGGTTCTAATGATTCTTGTTGGCTTAGCCAGTTGCAATACAGTGCTGCATCGTCCCAACTTATATTTACAACAGGCTGTTTCCCGTTATTCAGACTATGACCTTGTATAGAGCCGGAGTTATGTGCACTTTTGAACGAATGGAATTCGTCGTTCGTGACCTCATTGATACCGAGATAGAAAGGGCGTTTCAAATCGATGTTTTGTTCTGTTTCATTAGATCGGCGACCTGGTTCACGACGTGATGCCCCCATGGTAAAAGCATAAGGATAAAATAATTTAAGTTTTTGCCCGGCTTTGCTGGTAATAACAGGTTTAATGTTTTCCAGCTTCTGTTGTCGTAGCGATTTTAAAGTAACGTTTACATTTTGTGGAATACCTGCAATAGGTGTAATGGTCGTGATGTAGTCTACATAGCCTTGTTTACGTACGGTTATATTTTGTTGTGTAGTTGGCAAGGAGAGTGTTGAGTCGAATAGTTGAACACGTTTGTTGTTGATGTAAACAGTTGCATCCGTTGGCTTAAGATTAAAAGCAACATCAACAAGCTCTGAAGACATGGTTATGTTCAGTTTCTTGCTTTTTCCTGCAGCGACCTTAACATGGCGGGTCTTTGCTACAAAACCCTGTTTATAGAGCCGGACAGAGGCTGATTTCCCCGGACTTATGGCCGTTTCAAATGGTGTTTTGCCGACATAGTTACCATCAACAGTAACATTGGCCCCGGCCGGAATAGATTCTACAAATAATGTTGCATCGGCTGGTTTAAGTTCTATATCTGTATAGGCTGTATCTTCGCTGGCCACTATATGAATCGTTTTTTTCCAATCTTTGAAACCGGATTTCTTGATCCTGATGCTGTGTTTCCCTTCTAGCAATTCTATTATTGCAGGTGTGTCTGCCATGCTTTGGTCATCGACGAGTATTTCCGCTGCTACTGGATCTGAAACAAACTCAACATCAGCCCAGGCAGGTATAAGTTCAATATTTAAATTTTGTGTTTTGTTTTTACCTTCAATTTCTATGTCCTGTGTATAAGGAAAGTAACGTTCGGCTTTTATATTAATGCTATGTGTCCCTGCTTCAATATTGTCAAGTGTAATGGGAGCGGTACCTTGCTCAATATCATTCATAAAGACTTTAGCTTGATCGACGCCAGCAACATCAAGATGTAAATGACCGGGCAGGGGTGTCAGGGCATAGGTAAATTCCTGATTTTGTTTCTCACCTATTTGCAAAGTTTCATTTAGTGGTTGATAACCCTCCGCACGAATCTCTATATTGTAATTATCTTTTCTTAGTAGATAACGTTCCGCTAATACTAGTTTTAGTGTTGTATGAATTGTGACTGCTGCAGTGTCAGGCTCGGTCGAGATACGAACTGATTTGCTACTCAATAGAAACCAGCTTGTTAGAAAGAGTAGTGGTAATACAAAAAAAAGAGTGAGCTTTAAGAATAATGACCGGGATTTTACCGCTACTGATTTCTGTGGTTTTGCCGGTTCAAAATTGACAGGTTCAATGTGTGCCATAATAAATAAATCAGTTTATTTTTTCTTTCGCAGCGATTTGTATGGCCTGTTTGTTGGTGTCCTGAGAGACCAAAAACTCAATACGGACATCACGATAACCATCACGTTTACCGATTGCAACATACTTGCCGGGTCGTAAACTTAGTTCTTTTGTCTCAAATAGTCCCATTTTACCAACCTTGTATACGACCACATCGGTCAAGTTGTCAGATTGAAGGCGTATCTTTACTGGCGTCGCGCTGACTTGTAATAAATTTTCAAGATCAGCCAGCTGCTTTGTTAATATAGGGCCCTGATTATCAAGTTTACTGGTTTGATTGTAATAAGCACTAGTTTCAGCGTGTACCTTTTCATCACTCAGTCGTTCAGGTCGTGACAAGATTAGTTCTAAACGTTGATTTATGGCCAATCGTTTCTCAGCTCTCTGTTTTCCTGTTTGTGCTTCGGCAAGATTCTTTTCGAGTCTCAAGGCCTTACTATAGAGCTCAATAGCCATTTGCCACTGTTCATTTTTTTCGTTTGCAGATGCTTGTTCCAGGGTGTTTGCAATATCAAGTGTTGTCGTCTGGTGTCGAGTTTGTTGTAAGGCGGTTTTTGCAGTAGCTGCGTCAGGCTTAATCTTTAAGGCCTTATTAAACTGGTTTAATGCTGCGGCAAAGTTTTGTTGGTCAAGAGCGGCATATCCTGCGGACATAAAAGCATTAAATTGCCTGTCTGTTAATAAACGATTGCTTACTTGTAACTTTTGTTTGGCTAAGCTGGTTTCTGGATCAAGTTCAAGCGCTGCCTGGTATGCTGCTTTTGCTTCATTTAACTGCCCTTCGTTAAGAGCTTCATTTCCTTGTTCAATATTGGCAAATACATCATCCAGAATTTGTGCACGTGCAAGACCGTTTGCGGCTTGTTGTGATACATCAGTAAATAATGCAGCCGTTTTAAAAGCAGTTAATGCTAATGTTGAATCACCACTATCTAATGCATTCAACCCATGGTCTATATTCTCTTGATAGATAGCATCAATTTGTTCGTATAGAGGATTAAAAATAGCCAAGGCTTGTTTATATTCTTGATTGGCCTGTGCAAATTGCTGCTGATTGTAAAATGCATCACCACTCGTTGCATGGTTTAGACCGCTTACAAATTCCTCTCCGGCCCAGGTTTGGGCATTGTTTTCTTCGAGAGACTTTTGTTTTTCCAGAATTTCCTGTAAATAAGCTTGTGCTTCTTTTCTAAGCGCTATGTTACGTGCTTGTTCTTCCGCGGATAGTTGCTCAACAACGGGTTCACTAGAAGAGGGATTTGCTATAGATGATTCAGGCTTTGCAGAAACAACAGCTACTTTAGCAGGTTCTGTAGACTTATTATTCTCTACCCAGCCGGGTAAAAAAAATATAACAATAACAAGGCTGATAAAAAGCACAGCAAGCCCAAGTGTTATGTTCAGTGTTTTAAGATTAATACTCTTCGTATTTACAGGTGCAGCAGAGTTTTCAGGAGCACGATTAAATGGAGTCGGTTTTATTTCTTTAAACCCACCTCCTGAATCATTATTTGACGGCATTGTTATGCTTTGTCCTGTTAAATACCGCCAGTTTCAGTTCTATAGATTTCACGTAGTACTTCACGCCATTGTGCATATTGATCATTGACTGAGCCTGTAAGCGTTACGGTGCGTTCTTCTAGGTTTACTGTATGCGGTTCTATTTCTGCATCAAGTGATGCAGAAATTTCTTGTAGTGCTTCAACGTGAATCTTTGCTTCTTCGCGTTTATTGATGCCACTAACTACTGCTGCACCACCTGCAATAATACCAACTTGTCCGGCAGTGCGGGAAATTGAAGAGCTACTGCCCTGAGCAAGTATACCTGCCAGGACAGCTAATACGCCGCCGACCAGACGTGTTGTTGATTGTGAATTAACCTCACGTAGGGCTTCGCCTTCCTCGTAATAAGCGCGCCGCCACTCAAAGTAAGGTTCTTCCATTTGCCGATTAAAGTTTGCGTAATAATCTTGCAGGGTATCTACAAATAGATGATCGCGCTCACGTATCGTTTCTATACGTTGTAGCAACGGATCATTTTTTGCTGGAAGTCGTTTAACGGTTAAACGACCTTTATTATCAGTGTCGATATAATCACTAAACGCCTCGGGAGAAAAACGTTTTGCAAATTGAAGTTGTGAAATAGTACGAATATTTGTAACTTGTTCAGCACTCAGCCTTCGGTAATACGCCAGCATATCATTTGCAATTTCATCATATAAATTCTGAAAAGGTTCGCTATTGTTTGAGTTTCTATCGTAAGCGTATCTACTGACTTCTTGTTTATAGCGTTTGCTATACCATTCGCGATTACTTGCGTCACTGACTGTGACGTCTAGTTCAAGTGTGGCGCCATCGGATTTTAATATCTTGCCGTCGACCCAGACATCCATTTCACTTTGCTTGTTTGGAATGACGCGTACTACACCCCAATTACCACTACCCTGGATCGTTTCCATGAGTTTGAAAGGTATGTAATTCGCTTCTGCCTCAAGAATTTTAGTGTAGCCATTCACCTCTTCAGTTTTGTTGTCTGTAATGTCTGGATCAAAAATGTCGATGCCTACATCAAGTAATAATGCTTCAGGAATTGCAACGTCGGTTATTAGAACAGGATCTGTGTTTGTTGATCTGACCGTGGTGGTATTACATGCTGCTAATAATAAGAAAGTGCTGACTACAAATAATATATTGATTAATTTATTCATGGCTTCTACCTGTATTAAATTCCACTTTTATATTTTCTATACTCGTCCCAAAGTTTTTCTCTGAGTACAGGGTCTTTTTCTTTTTGTGCGGCTTCACGTAGTTGCCTTGCAATAACATCATCGCCCTTACTGTTTACCAAATCGGGAGGCGTATTTATCTTCGTATTATTGCTGGGATATGAATTTTGTCCCGCAGTTTGTTGAGTACTACTTTTGCCTTCTTGTGAGCTGGAATCATCCGAAGCAATATCACCGGAACCATCAAGGCCTTCAAACCCATCTAAACCTCCTTCACCTGCAGCGCCGCCACTACTATTCTGAGGCTCACCTTGTTCCTTTTGTTTCTCGTTAAGAAACTCGCGTTCACGGAGTAATAGTCTATCGAAGTCCGCAAAGCGTTCATCGAGTTGTTGGTCCAATTGTTGAGCTTGTTCTTCGCCAGTTAGGTTTGTAGAAGCATCCGCTGCTGTTGCTTCTTTTTGATCACCGGAGTTCTGTTCAGATTCGTTATTGGCAGAATTAGTAGAGGATGTACTCTCCGAAGTAGAATTTTGAGTAGTGGAACCAGTACTGGCTGGACTTGTTTGTTCCGGTTCTGGAACTGGCTCATCGTCTGGCGTTGTCGGGATCGTTTTACACGCCGTTAAGAAAAAAACAGCAGCAATAAGAATAGTTGTTTTTATAGAACTTATCATATGGCAATGGCATGTCATTAATAGTTTGTTGTTCAGCCCCTGTTTTGAAAATGGTGCAGAAGCTGTTGCTTATTATGACATAATGATCAACGACTTGTTCCATTTCAGGCGTGGCTGCTTCGCGCTGGCAAGAAAATAGTGTGATGGTTTTCCTGCTTTGAAATATTCAGATGTGTTTGAAATAAATGCCTAGTAAATGACAAGTTGTCTCACAATCTCTGTATGCGCCAATACCTCACTTATTTCAAGATTGATTGAGGCTCTTGTTTTTTCATTTAGGCTGGGGTCATCCCTTGTCAAGATGATAACGGTTGCCGGATGCACGAATAAATCTTTTGTGTGATAACACTCGCCCGGTGCTTCAGGAAGTGCGCCATCATGATGATAATCCTTTTCAAGACTAGCGTGAGAAATATCCTGCAAGTTATCCTTCAATAAGAGTGTCTTGGCCAGGTATTCGTCACATTGCGGCAAGCGGTATTGCGCGCTATTAATAACATTCTCAGATAAACCCAATAACGCTTTTGCCTGCCTGCTGATATCTGTCGCTTTGACTGAGTCATTATTCAGATTCAGGATTAATTTTTTAGCTGCTATTTCGTAGTCAGCTAATAAACCGGCTGTTATCGACAGGCGTTGGCGTGCTTCCTCATCCGAAATTTCAACACGATTAACGTTTTTGATCTCATCTTCATTCATAGTGCCACTGGCATAACAAAGATGAGGTGAGCCGGTCAATATTAAGGCATAGATAAAGAGGCAAGACTTACTTAAATTCATGTGTGTTCCGAGATTCGGTTAAATAATAGGTAATGATAACCATTCTCATTAAAAAACAAAAGGAATATTAAGCCTGTTTTTTGAAATTGGCTTTATTTGTTGATTATTATTTGATTAGAAAGGATTCCAGGTCTTTTTGCGGGTGTATTTCATATAACCCACATTGACCCCAGCCCTTAATCCAGCGCCTAATCGTAATGGCGCGAGGATGATGTTGTCGGACTGGTGGTAATTGGCGCTGATTCCGCCGATAAAATAAAGGCTCCCATCAATTGCTGGAAAGCGCTGAAATAAGGCAGCAGTATTCGGGAGATGATATACCAAAACATAAACTTTGGAGGCATTTGCACCTGCGTCAAAACCAATAGAAGGTCCGGTCCAGTGGACTGTTGTGTTACTGCTCTTCTTCATTGAGAGGACGCCACTACCATAACGTGCGCCGATACCTATTGCACCGCTGGCTTCTTCTCCTTTTATAATGGCATTGGGTCGACCATGTTCTTTGAAGATTTTTTCGATGACTTCCCCTAAGCCTTCTGCGCCTTCGCCGAAGAAATCTGCCGCATCATCCAGAACAGTATCTTTATTATAATCCGGCTCTTCTGCGAGTAGTGGTGTAGATATAAAGGCAATAAATAGAGCAGTCAGAAATAGCGTGCGTTTAATCATGGTTTATCTCGTCAGCTAAAAATTATTGAAACAGTATATGCCTAAATAAAAAGTGATTAAATGCTTTAGGCTTTGACTGTGACGGTCTTCACAGCATCGGCATACACCGGTGGTGGTGCTATGTTCTTAACTGGAAATTTTTTTATGCAAATGCGGCATAGATGATTTATCACCGGCTTTCATATACCTCTTTTCGCCACCCGTAGCGGTGACATTCTCATATACGCCGTCATCTCGCTTTACAAGCTTTGTAAAACCGTGTTCTTTGAGTTTTGAATTACCGGTAGGTATACCGATAGAAACCGGCCGGATCACTAAGCTGACTGGTGCCGATACATCAGTGTCACCAAGCGGGATCTGAGCAGTAAAACAAATTTCACCCCAGGTTTTCAACTTGTCATTGATGCCATGATGGACCTCGACGGTTTTACCATTGTCTTCACAGAAATAGTCATAAGTGGGCATAGCAGTATTGTATAAGACTCCGATTATTTACGTATGTGATTATAGAATAGTTTTTGCTCCTCGGTAACTACTCGACTCAGTCTCACCCCTGAAGTGTACTCGCGGGATATAAAGGTGCTGAGGTTCATGGCGGTTATTTCACTCCCATTCCAGCTCTGTAAAAGCTCTTGAAACATTTGTTGGGTGCTGAGAATCATGGAGCAACAAGTTTGACTGGTTATCCTTATCTATATGTTCTGCGGCTTCATTTACAAACTGGCCGACCTCTATAGCTTGACGTGTTTCATCCAGCAGTCGTTGTAAGTATTCTCGTTGTTGTTTAATTGCTATAGACATTGATTCAGCAACATTACCATGGCCTGGTATTACTAACTTAACCTCTAATCGAGATAAGTCCTCCATTACTTTTACCCACCCGATCAGACTGCCTGTTAAAGATGGAATTCGTTCTCGGAAAATTAAGTCGCCAGCCCAAAGTGTATTGGTTTTGTTATCTATGATGATTAAATCACTATGGCTGTGAGACACAGGGAAAGGCATCAGGGTTAAAATACGATCACCTAAATCTAATTGTCTGGATTTATCGATTAGAATACTTGGGCCTACTATAGAAGATGGCACTGGATCCGGACCTAGATCATTTTTAAACTGTTCTAAAAAGAATTCTCGATTTCGTTCAACCTCAGCTGCGAGTCGTTGATGGCCAACAAATTCCGGATCTTCTAAGGAAAATACCTTGTTACCAAGCATATGATCAAAATGCACATGTGTATTGATAACATAGCATATGGGCTTATCTGTTATTGATTTGATGCTAGCTAGTAATTTTTGGCCGATATCTAGTGAACCACCTGTATCGATAACAGCAACACACTTATCGCCGACAATGAACCCTATATTGGCAATATCATCATGTTTAATATCATCTATAGAAACATGGACACCTTGATGCAAATAATTACCTTGTGCTACTTCAGTAATATTAAAGTTATCTTCTGCACCGGATGCGATAACGAATTGCGTAAAACTTAATAATGTAATTAGAATGAAATTTTTCATGATATTCATATGTTGATTACGCCTGAATTAGTTTGATTATTTGATTTAGTGATTTTGTTAATCGATTTTTATCTTCAAATGCCCTTGCTGATAACATGGCGCCTTCAAATGAGGCAAATAATGTTTTCGCATACTCAGCTGGACTTACATCAAATTTAAATAATTTTTTTTCCAGACCGACTTTTAAGATTGATGCTAACCAGGCTTCGCTGTCCAGATAAAAACCTTGTATCTCAACTTTGATTGAATCAGGTAAGCTTGATATATCTGTTGCTAACATACCGCATGGGCACATTCTGAAATTGTTACCCATGGTACAGCTAAAGAGTTCTGCGAAGGCTTGTAGTTTCTGTAACGGAGAATTTGATTCAGCGTCGATTTTTGCCATAGCAGCCTTATGCATAAGGCGATAATTCTCCATGACAGACCTTCCCAGATCATATTTGCTTGGGTAATGATAATGAATGCTCGCGGTTTTAATGCCAATTAGCTTTGAAATATCATTATAGCTAAATGCATTAAAACCATGTTTCTGAAGAAGTACGGTTGCTGTATCTATGATTTGTTCTGATGTTGTCATTTTATCTACCAATTAGTAGGTAGGTTAGAGAGAAAACCCCAGATGTCAAATTATTAATGATTGTTGTGGCTGAATCATGTTCTGTAAGTTATTGAAAATAAGATTGTTGTTAATTTAATCTTGTTGAATCAGTTATTTTGCACTAATGTTATTGCTGGGGATATGAAAAGCACTTGCACAATTTATCAAATTTTTACCCGCTCTTGTTCAGCACATAAGCAAAGAGTATCGGGTCAGTGTGTCCACAATCACGAGTTCCAATCTTAACATCATCAATAACCAAGGGGGTGTCATGTTTGAATACGATCAGGAAATAGTAA
>Ga0316190_10002002_pt1 | contig 14833 bp, 13 predicted proteins | sample Eddworburrow2_MG_FD_204929 | JGI IMG/M metagenome (GOLD analysis project Ga0316190, IMG submission 204929) | Coastal sediment microbial communities from Maine, United States - Eddy worm burrow 2 | ecosystem: Environmental > Aquatic > Marine > Coastal > Sediment | place: USA: Maine | collected... | reverse complement strand
AATGAGATCAATAGTCGAATGAGAGGACAATCAGCGTTGCGCTTATGGGACCACGCGATGTTTGATCACGAATTTTTCTATATTTCTATACGATGTCGTTATCATTGTCAAGAATTTAATCTCTCCTGGGTTAAATTCCTCGCAGCTTGCTGCGATAAAAGTGAGTTAAATCCTAAAAACATGATACTCCGCGGCTTGCCGCGGAGAGATTTCATTAAAAAGCACTACATTGTAGTAATCTAAAAGTTTGGTGCATGGGCATGCTGGGGTGGTGATGGCTTGATAATCATTCGTCGTTTCTTTTTCGGCTTCTGTCAGATAATATTCTAATATAATTTAAAATTTCTTTGTACTTTACTGATGTTTCCGGACATGATAAATTTTGAAAATATTCTTAAGTTTTTACGACATGTCAGTAGTTCTGAATTTGGAGTAAATTAGATCTTGAAGGTCTTTCTGAATTTAACTGAAAAAGTTCTGTTTCTTCTTGGGTTTTGCCTGCTCATCATCAACATTGGTGGATTATTTATTTCACTCCGAAATGAATCAATTTACAAAGAGAAGGCAGGTATTAACCTAACGGAGAAAGAATTGTATCAGAGAATAAATAAACCAGTTACCGATAAAATGGATAATCCCTTGCATTTTTGTTGTTACGTCGATACTTCTTTTTATTTTTAGAAGAAGAAATATGAATATGTAATACTTTAATCCTAAAGTAATCGGTTCTAGGTTCAGGGTTCAAGGTTCAAAGGTTATAACATGGTTTGATTCAAATCCCCAAAAAGACCTCCCGGAACATATCGCCTTCAAGCAATTCCTGGCCGGAGCCCTGGCCGACGATTCTGCCGGTCTGGAGTACATATCCCCGGTCGGCCAGATCCAGGGCCTCACGCACATTTTGTTCGACCAGCAGGATGGTCATGCCTTCTTCTTTGAGTTTGCGGATGGTGTCGAAGACCTCGTCCACCAAAAGGGGGGCCAACCCCAGGGACGGTTCGTCGAGCATCAGGATCCTGGGTCTTGACATCAAACCGCGTCCAATCGCCACCATTTGCTGCTCACCGCCGGACAGGGTTGAGGCCGGCTGCTGTTGCCGTTCCTTTAACTTCGGAAAGAGGGTGTATACGAACTCGAGGTTTTGCCGGACCTGCCGGGTGTCGCTCAGAGTATAGGCGCCCAGATAGAGGTTTTCTTCCACCGTAAGCGGGCCGAAAAGCATCTTCTCCTCGGGGACGTAACTAATTCCCAAGCGGATAATCTTTTCCGTGTTTAGTCTCTGGATTTCGTGGCCCTCGAATCGAATACGACCTTCAAAGGGATGCTGGGTGCCCATGACGGCCCTTAGCAGGGTGGACTTCCCGGCGCCGTTGGAACCAAGAACACACACCGTTTCACCCTGGCTGACCTGCAGGGATATACCCTGCAGAACCGGCAAACCGGAATAGCGAACCTTGATGTTGTCGATTTCGAGGATCTTTTCAGTCATGAACCACCAATGATTGAATAATGTCGAATGAATATTGAAGATTTAAGGTCCGCCTGCGGCGGGATCGATTATTAAAAAGATCCAATAAATGCAGAGCGAAAGCGATAGCATCATTCGTCCCTCATCCCTCGTCCTTCCACCCTAAGCCCTATGCCCTTCGCCCTTTGCCTTCAGTTCACCTGCGTTCCTCAACATACCGCTCACCCAGATAGGCTTTAATCACGGCGGGATCTTTTGCGATGTCCTGGGGATTACCATCGGCGATTTTTTGGCCGGAATCCAAAACAACGACCCGGTCGCTGATCTTCATCACCAGTTCCATCACGTGTTCGATCAGCATGACGGTCACACCCAGGTCATAATGTACATGTTTGATGCTGGCCAAGATTTCCTCAATCTCGCCGGGATTTAACCCAGCGGCGACCTCATCGAGTAAGAGCAGTTTGGGACCCGTTCCCAGGGCCGTGGCCATGGTGACCCGTTTTTGGGCAGCTACCGGCAGTTCACTGACCAGATAATCGGCAAGATCATCCAGTTTCAGATAGGCTAAAATTTCGTCTGCGCGGGATTTCGCCAGGGATCGGGACCGGGTGCGCATGAAACAGCCGACCATTACATTCTCTTTGACATTGAGATCGCCTGCGGCGACGTATACCTGGAAGGTACGGGCCAAGCCCCGTCGGGCGACCTCATTTGCTTTTAAATCGCTAATATCTTCACCATCAAAAATAATCCGACCTGAGGACGTCGGGTGCAGTCCGGCGATGCAGTTGAAGAGTGTGGTTTTGCCGGCGCCGTTGGGGCCGATCAACCCCACCAGTTCACCTTTTTCCATGGAGAAGGAAATATCATTGTTGGCTCTCAATCCCCCGAAATCCTTGGTTACATGCTGAACTTCAAGTAGGGCCATTATTTGCGTTTCCTCCGGCGAACTTTTTCCACAATGCCCCATATCCCTTTGGGTTCTCCCGCCGACACAATCATGATAATAAGCGCGTAAATAATAGTATCGATTCCTACCAGACCGGCTGTGGCGCCCAGCCACTCCTTGAGATAACTTTTGAGCGGAATCAGAACCGCGGCACCGATAATGGGTCCCCATAAAGAGCCGGCACCGCCAAGCATGGCCATCAGGGCAATCATGATGGAAATGGTGAGGCTCATGGTGTCTTCCGGTTCAATATTTTTTATATAGCAGGCATGGAATGACCCTACCACACTGACAAAGGCCGTGGCAATGGCATATGTCTTGACTTTGGCCAGGTGCACGTTGACACCCAGTGAGCGGGCCACTTCCTCGTTGGCTTTGATGGATCGCAGCTGGAATCCCAGGCGCGATTTGCGAAACCAGTTGATGTAGAGAATTCCAATTAGAAAAAATCCTAAAAGGATGTAGAAATAATAAATGTCTTCCTTGAATATGAGACGCAAAAAATCCGGGGGATGGTATTTGATGGGAGAAATTTCCAGACCCCGGGCAGCTCCCACAAAATTCCACACCTCAAATAGATCTTTGAGCACAAGCGATGTGGCAATGGTGGCAATGGCGAAATAATGACCTTTCAGCCGGAAGAGGGGATAGCCGATGATAAATGACCAGCCGACGGCTAAACATACGCCGATGGGCATGGATACCCAGAATGGGATGTCCCAGCGAATCAGCATGACCGCGGTGGTATAGGCCCCGATACCCACGTACTGGGCCTTGCCCAAATCAACCTGGCCGCCGTATCCGCCGATGGTGTTCCATCCCATGCCGTAAAGGGAGAACATCAGAAACTGGATCATGGTGGACATGGCAAAAGAGGAATGCGACAGCAGCGGAAAGGTCAGTAAAAATAACAACACCGCGCCGGCCACCATCAGATCGATATGTGGGAAATCGGAAAAGTCAAACGTGTTTTTTATTGTTTCCATCCAAACAAGCCTCTGGGTCGGATCACCATGATCAGAAAATATGCCAGATAGACCCACATGTATTTAAATGAGGTCATGGGAACATTTGCCATCCATTCGATATCAAAGGTATAGGTCAGGAAATCCCAAAAACCCGGGATTTCGGTGATCATGCCCACGACGAGTCCGGCAAAGAACGCTCCGGGTACGCTGCCGAAGCCTCCTAGGGCCACGATGGCAAAAGCGATCATGGTAAACAGCAATCCGATAAACGGGCTTACCGACCAGAAATTGACGATGAGCGCACCGGCGATACATACCGTACTGGCACCGATACCCCAGGCCAGGGCATTCATCCGTTCGGTGGGGATCCCCATGTAGCGGGCGCCCTGGGCATTCAGGGCCGTGGCTCTCAAGGCTTTGCCGACTTTGGTGCGGTGCATGAGCAACCAGACGCCCCCGAAGGCCACCACGGAAAGCGCTGCTGCTGCTAGTTTGGTGGCCGGAAGAATGACGCCCATCCCGATGTCAAAGCTCTTGCCGACCAGGAGGCCGTGGTGCAAAGCGCGATCTTCGGACCCGAAAATCAGCAGCGCCAGATTTCTTAACAGAAGCATCAAGCCGAATGTGCCCAGTAATTGAGCGATCATCGGACCTCTCAACAGAAATCTGACGAAGCCGGCATAGCACAGAACGCCCAGCAAAAAGCCGACGATTGCGGCAAACGGCAGGGTCAACAATGGATCGATACCCGTTGCCTGGGCGGTCAGCAGGCCGGTATACATGCCGATCATGAGGAACTCGCCATGGGCAAAATTGACGATGTCCATGACGCCAAAAATGATCGTCAGTCCCAATGCCACGATTGCCAGAACCATGCCGAGCAATAGGCCGGCGACGATGGAGCTTAGCAGGATATCCATAACAACGTGCCTATTTGAGGTTTCAGGTGTCGGGTTTCAGGAAGGAGTAGTAGATGCTCTGACACCTCAGATAAAACTTCATTGAATTAGACAGGATTTACAGGATTATCAGGATTTTCTTAGTTTCGTACAGCAATACCTTGTCCATCCTGTTAAAAATGAAAATTCCAATGCCATTAAGTTTCCTTTTCGATCAAACTGGCCGTTTTTTTAGCCGGCGGCAGCGCTGAAACCCAATTCGCGACAAGAGTGATATCAGTTAAGAACTATGCAACGGGTAATTCCCCCCTTGCACTACACCCCCCCCCCTCATCCCCTTGATTTTGATGCAGAGGGATGGGAGAGGGGAGGTCAGGTTTACGGTCGCCTAAAATTTAGGGAAAGGATAAATCATGTCGGCTGAAGCGACATCAAATGGATAGACGATTTCCAGCACAATCTGACCGTCTGAATTTTTTTGATATTGGCCGATAAGGCCGGAGCCCAAGGTGTTCTGACCAATCTCTTCCCCGGAGGTTGAAAATTTAATGCCGGCCCAGGGCACCACCAGCTCGTCTCCCGGGATGCTAATTGCGTTGGCGGCCTTTTGTATGTCGGCCGGCTCCGTGGACCCGGCATTCTCAAGAACATGCACCCAGGTTTGAAGACCTGTGAAAGATCTGGCCGAGGCACCGGTTAAATCATTTCCTGTTTTTGCTTTGTAGAGTGCATTTACCTGTCCGGCAACTTCTTTAACCTGTACGACCTGGGGCAAAAATACAGTTCGGGTTAAAATGCCGAGTACACTGTCACCCAGTGTCGCCCTGAATTCAGGTACTTCAAATCCGGCGTCCTGACCCCAGAGGATTTTAGGTTGGGCTTTCTGAGCTTTCATCGTTTTGATCATGAGGATGGCGTCCGAAGTGTAGGAAGCAAACAACATCACATCCGCGCGGGACGCTTTTAAAGATCGCACTTCGCTGGAGAGATCCGGTGATTCTTTGGCATACAGCATGGATTTTTTTAAATCGTAGCTGTAGTCTTTGGCAAATTGCTGAATCAGTTGCGAGACAAAGGATCCCCACTCCGTTTTTTCGCAGGCCGAAGATAGATTCATGATATCTTTTTTGGGGACGGCCTGGACGCCTTTGACCTTGCCCTCGGTGAGGCCGTTTAGAAATTCAAATAGATCCTTGGTAAACCAAACGTCATGGGGAGTTGTGCGCCAGAACCATTTAAAGCCGCGCTTGGTCAGGGCGGGAGAGGTGGACGAACCGTTGATCATGGGAACACCGTACTGCTCGGCCACGGCACTGACGGTTTTAGTGACGGAGCTGTGATAACACCCTGTAAGACCAGCTACCTTGTCGTCTAATATCAATTTTTTTGCCAGGTCGGCACCCAGGGTGGGATTGCCTTCGTGGTCCTTAAAGATGATTTCGATTTTCGCACCATCCAGGCTCGTGATGCCGGCGGATTTTGCCATGGTCATGTTGATGTCCGCCATCGCATTGTTGGCGAGCTCGACGGCAAGTTCCACGCCTGCCCGCAACTCACGGCCGGCCGCCGCTGCTCCTCCGGTCAAAGGGTAGATGGCTCCGATTTTAATGGTTTTTTGAGCCAGGGCTCCCGCTGGGATTGTCATGCCGATAACTAACACCAGACTCAACACGCACCATCCGTATCTCAAAATTTTTTTCATTGTGTGTCCTCCTTTCAATTTTTATTTGCACATAATTTTTACGTAGATGTGAATTTATGATTTAGGTTCAGAAACTCTAATGGATTCATTTGAACCTGTCAAGGCGAAATCAGGAAGGGCTGCCATATTGGGGCAGGTATACGATTCCAGGAAATTTAATATAATTTTTCTCGCACATCATCCAGATGCAGACGGGCGTGCTCATATACCCAGACGATAAATCTTTCCAATTTCCCGTGTCCGTGAAAGGCGTGCCGGCCTTCGCGATCCAGATCTTTATCCGCCATCCCTTCGACAATCGCAATCGTATCCCGACGCACAGACCGGAATTTTGCGAAAAGTTCATCCAGCGGCAGACCGTCCAGCTTTCTGGGCTGGGTGAGATTGAAGCGGTCGACATCAAAATTTTCCGGAGAGCCGGGGCCTCCGGCCAGAATATCTTTAAAAAGCCACTGCATGGAACGTTCGATGGTGATAAAATGCGCCAGGACTTGCTGCACGGTCCATACGGGATCTTCTGGATAAACGATCATCCCGAGCTGCATGGCATTCAGGTCTCTGTAAAAATTGATGATTTCTTCTTCGTTATTTCTCAATTCTGCGATGATGCCGTCACGTCTGCTATCCATGGATTCCCCCTTCCGAAGTTGATCAAAGAATATTTTCACCTTATGCGCAAATTTGAAAAGTGTAAACCGGAGAATAAAAAAAACCGAAATATAGAGATTACTACCACTGTATTTTCAAATCTTGCGATTCTCCCAAGTATTTTTGCTATTTCGCAAATATGTGGATAAAGAGCAGTCGCTAATCCGCAAGCATCTCTAGCAGGCCCTGGGTCTGAATCCGAACTTTCATCCGGTATATGCTGCGGTGACCAAAGATACCTTCAAACAGCTGATGGCCGAACCTTCTCATGGAAATGACGACCGGGGTGCAGAGATATAGCATTGCCGAGCATGCTTTAGCCTGGGTTGGGCAGTTCAACGTTAAAGGTTCCCGGTTAAAGAGTTTTAAAGGATGCATCCTGAGGGGTGTTTCCTATCCATGGCCGCAGGTTGGCTAAAGAGCTTTTTGTTTAATCTTCTCATCCATCAGCGGATTGGCATCATCAAGAAAGTGGTTCTAAGTCCCTAAACAACCCTTCGTTTAAGATTTATCTCATTTATTTTCGATATGCTAATTTGGCTCGACAAGCACTATAGATAAGCAAACATCGGTAGCGATATTGTGCAGAGATGGGGATTAAATTACTGAAAATCACCTATTGGCGGGATCTTTTAATTCACTATTCAAGCTTTGACCCCGAAACTCACTGACAGAAGATCCTCCTTTCCTGGTTATGCCTAAGATTTCGGCTTCTGTTCGTCCGCTTCAGCCTGCGTCACTGCGATGGCCGCAGCGGCAGCGGCTTTCTCAGTCAATTTTTGACCAGGTGTGTCACCTGACTCTGCGTCCTGGTTTGCTTGCTCGCCGGGCTCTGCCTCAGTCGTTTCCGGGGGCATGTAAACGGTAACGTTGCGATGGGCAAACTCGATACCTGCTTCACTGAAGGCTTCCTGCATCAGCCGGTAGACTTCTTTTCGGATCATAAACTGTTCTCCCGGGGCGGTTTTATACTTGACCCGCATTATCATGGCCGAGTCATCCAATTTTCTGACGCCCTGGGATTTTATTTTATCGAGCAGCTTGGGACCCAATTCTTCGTTCTGCATAATCGGTTCATATACCTTCTTTTTAATAATTTTTCTGATTTGTTCCACATCGGTGTCGTAGCGAACTCGAAAATCGAGTTTTGTGATAATGTAGTCCCGGCTCATATTGGTGACGATACCGATGTCGCCAAATGGAATGGTGTTGACCATACCCCTGGGATGGCGCATCCTTAAAGAGCGCAGCGAAATGGCCTCCACCATGCCATTTGTCCCGGCGGCTTCGATGTAATCACCGACACGGAAGGCGTCGTCCATCAAATAAAACACGCCGGCAATAATGTCTTTGACAAGTGTCTGGGCGCCGAAACCGATGGCCAGGCCGATGACGCCGGCGCCGGCAATCAAAGGGCCGATGTTGACGCCAATCGAGGAGAGCATGATCAAGGTTGCCATGACGATGATGACGGCAAACAGGAATTTGCGAAACAACAACAAGAGCGTTCCGATGCGTGAACCGCCGGCACCGCCTTCTTCCATATCCTCATCGTCTTCCGGCATTTCAGTGGCCAATCTGCGTTGAATCATAGCGCTGATGACTTCCCAAAGCACATAGCAGATTAATGCCACGATCAGGATATTTGATGCGGCCTTGATTACCGCGATGCCGAACTGAATATCGACGCCCCATATCTTAAGAAGATATAAGAAAACGGAGGCCGCCAGTGCAATTCGCAGTCCGCCCCCGATCATGCGGTTTAAGCGCCGTACATCCAGGTGTTTGCCAATCAGCGATTCCTGTGTTTCGGTGCTTGTCGATACCGCTTCTTCATCTATTTCTCCGGTTTCTTCAACGGTTTCAGCGTCTGTCCGGTCTACAACTTTTTCTTCGGCTGTGGAATCTGAAATTTCCGTAGCGCTGAGTTTCAGGTCCTGGCTGAGCGGGTCGGGTCTTTCCGCCATTCCAAATGCGACTCTCAATATCTGCCGTAATGCCCAGTCGAGCATGATATAAATCGGGACCAGCAGCAGGGTTTGTATTCCAGGGGCGCCGGGACGAATTCCGCCCAGAAACTGGTTGAATGCCGACAGAAGCCATAGCAGCAGCGCTGCAAATATTGCCAGGATGTACCAGATTTTTGCCAGATAAGCCCCAAATCCGGTTTCAGGAAGTTCTTTTGCCAGTGAGTGCCGAACCTGCTCGCGCTTTTGCAGAATCATAATGATGATCATCAAGATTGCCATCAAAGCGACCATTGATACCATAATGAGATGGTTGGCTTCACTGGTGCCCGCCACCCGGAAGATTCCACACGTAAAGAAGCCGAATGTGATCACCGCCGAAATGGAAATCAACCACCGGTATAGATATACGGCATTCTCATCATCGATCGGCAAAAACCGAAGGGCCGGAGCTTTTGGGGTCAGGAAAAATCGTAAAATCAGTTGGACCGCCATGACAACTAAAAAAGCGGCCAAATAGGTCGCTACCAACACCCGTTGAGGACCGGTGCGATCCATAAAAATAAAAAACAGCGCCAGGGTAACGATCGCGAAGACGAGCATGAATAATATATCCAGCAGGGCTCGCAAGGCCAGGCCCCCAATTCTGGCTTTTATGTTGATGGATGTGGCGTTTCCGATACGGTGGTAAGTGGCAGCCGCAAATCGCCGGAAACCCCATACGATCACAAAGCTGGCCAGGAAAACCCCGACAACACTGACAATGGTTTTAAATGCGTCGGGTGTCTCTTCTCTCTCGCCTTTGCGAAGCAGTTTGTATATCTTGGGCAGATCTTCCGGATCTGCTCCGGTACCGGACTTAAGTTCGTAAATGCGCCATTGGATGATATCGGATATGATATGGATTTTTTTTATTAGACGGGTCAGTCCGTCGGTCTCCTCTTTGATTTCGCCTTCGGTAAGCTCACGCGCGGCTTCTTCTTTCAATTCCTGAATCAATAGACGTCGGACTTGCTCATCACTCAGGGTGGCCATAAATGACTCAATCTGATCGTTGTCCAGATTCTCCGGGACTTGAACGGTTTGCTCAGGGGCTTCGTTTTCACTCTTTGCCAGACCGGTAACACCGGCATTGGCGGCAAGAAGCGTATGGCCGGTGAGCAGAACAGTTAATATTATTGAAAAGAAAAGAAGAACCGATTTAATCGAGTTGCGAGCCATGATGCCCCCATGAAAAAAGGTCTCGGAATTTAAATGAATCCCCCGAAGGGACGGAATAAGATAAGTCATTGCTTTTTCAAAGCGGATAAAATGAAGTTGGAGAAGGTGTCGGTTTGAGCTTCCGTCTTCGCTCAAGCTACGCCGCGACAGGTCTGTCTCCGTTCCGTGAGATACGACGGGACGAGACCGAACAACATAATAAAACGCCATCAAATGCCAACATCAATCATTCACGTTACCAAAGCGGGCTTTATTGTCAATATTTAATCTTCAACTGAGAATATTCATTCATTTCTTTGCCGGTTCCGGTTGGCGCAAGAAGAGATAGGCCACGAACCCTAAAAACACAAGCGCGGCCCAGAATAGAAATGGGAGTGCAGATCCAAATTTCGCCAGCCCATTTCCGACCGGCGGCGCAAAGAAATTGGAAAATCCCAAAACAGACATCGCCAACCCTGTTGCCGATCCGGCAAACCGTGCGCCAACGCCTTTCACTTCAATGATCGCTGTCATTGTAATGGCCATGAATCCATCCCGTGCGATGCCTGCGAGCAAAACTGCCACCGAGATCAAGACGCCACCGACAAATCCTAGAAGGCCAATTCCGATGGTAATGAGTAGGGCAGCCGCCATCAGGACACCGCGGCGGCTTCCGACACGGTCGGAAAACAGGGCAATGGGAATTGCGAAGAGCATGCTCGCCGCGTGAAATGAGGCCAGCGTGCTGTCGGCCATTGCCGGTTCCCAACCCAAGCCGCGTAGGTAGAGCGGCAGGAAGCCTAACATCCCGTTGACCCCTCCAGACACCGCCCCGGTTGCTATACAGAGTGTCCACACGTTGCGCAAGCGCATCACGTGTCCAAGGGCTTCCCAAAAGGAGAGCATTTGATTTCTCTGCCGGTCTTTATCCCGTACTTTTTCTTGTGAGAACCACCAGAACGTACCGAACAGTATCGCTACGGCACCATACACATATATCACATTCCGCCAGCCGCCAAACAGCGGCGAAAAGACGGTTGCCGCCAAAAGCGACCCCAAGAGAAATCCCAGCGCCATCCCAACCGACACAACGCCATTCGCCATGCCGAGTTGTTCTTTGGCAAACCAGATACCACAGGTCTTATGGACGTTCATCGGGACCGACCATTGCGCAAAGCCGGTAATGAGCATGGTAAAGGCCAACATCGCAAAACCATTCGAGAGACCCCGTGCCGCGCCGGCGATTCCTATAAACAGACAGGCAATGGCAAGTGTCCGCCGCGGTCCGAACCGGTCACCGACCGGACCGCCGATGAGACCCATCAAAATGCCCATAACAGAACCGGCACCCCATATCCAGCCAACCTGTACCAGGCTCAAGCTTAGGTCTGCGGAAATTTCATCAAACAGTACCGGCATCGACATCTGCGGAATCGCCACGACAAAAGTAAACGTGAATGTTGCCAGTGTCAGAACCAGCCACTTGTAAGCATCGGGTTGGACATGCGTTGTGTGTGCGGTCATAATAACTTGTTTTTCCAGAATTCCAAGGATCTAGCCTCTGAATCCAAAAATATCGATAAATTGTAAAATTCTAATTGAAAACGACCCGGTATTTCAGGTATAGAGACAACATATAAGAAGGGTCATTTTTATACAACTGAAAGGAGGCGAAGAATGGCGAATTTTTTATTTGTGCTAAGTAAAGATGATAATCAGGCAGCAACCCGGTGTTTTCAATTTGCCCAGATTGCCCATTCAAAGGGACATCAGGTGGACATTTTTTTCATTGAAGACGGTGTCATGTGGGCGGATTCCACACGGGATTTGACCGAAAGTTCAAAGACCGGGGATTGCCCCAATGATTATTTACCATATCTGGTTGAAAACGAAGTTCCTATTGGCGTCTGAATTCCTTGCGCCAACGCTCGTCAGGTTGACGAGACCAAATTTTACGCCAATATGTCGATGGATACAGGTGGCACGATGATTGACCTGGCTGCTGAAGCCAAGGTTTTTAACTTTTAAAAGCGTCTAAAGCAGTTTGATGACTACCAATGTGATGTCATCTTCCTGGGAGGCCTTTTGGCGGTAGTCTTGAAGGGACTCGATGATGGCCTTATTGATCGATGCGGACGATTGGTCGGCGTGTTTGCGGATGATTTCCCGCAGTCGACGCTGCCCGAACATATCGCCCGCTTCGTTGTGGGTTTCATGGATACCATCGGTTCCAATTAGAATAATGTCACCGGAGCTCCAACCCGTCTGCGAAAAGGCCTCATAGCGATATTCTTCGTCTATCCCCAGTGCCATACCCCGGCCGTTGAGTTCGCTGAACTTCATAGCTGCACAGTTGAAGAACAGGGCCGGTTCGTGACCGGCCCGAACCCACAAAAGGGTCTTGTCGGCTGGATTCACTTCCAGAAAAAACACACTCATAAACCGGCTGGTTTGAGAACTGTCGCGTGCGGCATAGGTGTTGACATTGTCAAGTAGTTGAGCCGGGCCCTGATATTGACGGACTCCGAAATGCAAGAAAGCCCTAACCGTGGTCATGTGCATGGCAGCGCCGACGCCGTGGCCGGATGCGTCGGCGACGACAATTCCCCAGCGATGGTCCGGTAACCGGAAATAATCGTAATAGTCACCGCCGACTTTATCGCAATAGATGCTGATCCCGGAAATATCCAACCCCGGGACCTGGGGGGCGTGCTGCGGTAGGAGGTTTTGTTGAACCTCTTCTGCCAGCGTGAGGCCACTGAGCAGCCGCAGACGGTGTCGCAGCCCGTCAATCATGTTGTTGGTGTGGCCGGCAATGACGCCGAATTCATCTTTGGTTGCGACCGGCACATTATGGGAAAGGTCACCGTGGCTGATGCGTTCGAGGACATCGGTTTGAGTGTTGAAAAGAAGCTTCAGGTTGCGCGAAAATGCGATGATGAGGTTGACCACCAAAACCGCTAAAACCGTCATAATAAAGAACACTTCATAGGCGACGGACATCTGAGCATCCAAGATGGCGCCCGCATCCTGATCGATCTTGGCCAACCAAACAATGTCGCGGGCAAAGACCATGGACATCACGGTCGATACGACCACAGTGGTGACCAGTGCGACAAAAGAAAATTTGCGGGTAATGGAAAAGAGACGTTTCGGTGGGGACAACCGGTCATTTTGAGCGATGGCCTCCTGGATCAGCTTCCTTTCTCTCATTAAGGCCGAATCCAGTCCGATGAAGAAACCGGCCACCGCGCATCCGATCATCAGGGAACCGGCGCTGGATAGCGTAAATCCAAAAGTAATTCTGTTGTAGGCTGCAGCGATTAAACCGGCTGCGAGGCAAACCGCAAGATCGACGATAAAAGCCCGTTTTGGCTGAAGTATAGTAGAAGCACCCCTAACAAAACGACGCTCTGCAGGCACCCGAAAAGCCAGAACGATCAGAAACGATGTCAATATTATTACCCCCAAGGTCACGGGGGGCAGGGTTTCCAAAAACGGTCAAACCTGCCCTCCGTAGATGGTCAGGGCAATAACGGCGAATGCGTACTGTAGTATAACTCGCATGAGGATAACGTTTTTAGTTTTTATGGTTGTCGTAGAACCGGAACGTGAATGGAGCGATCACCAAATCGTGTCAATACATTATGGTTAATTGGTTGATTCGTTGATTGGTTAAGTGGTTGTAATATGGATTTATTCCGTATTTTCAGAAAAATTGGACACTTGATGTTTTAAAAATCCTAACATACTGAAATGATAACCACAATTTACCTAATCAACCATTCAACGAGGTGTGTAACTATTCATTTTAGTCACAAACATGACGACTGGAAAGATCTTTATCCAGATCCATAAGAGGCGTTTTTGGCATCATTCCTTGCATCATTTCGCCGCTCATCATTTCACTGCACTTTCTCATTGCTTGCATTGTGGGATCCTTTGCCATTTCTTTTCCGTATGAAATTGCCGTTTGCTGGGCTTCGTCACGCTTTCCGCTCGCACACAAAGAATCTATATTCGCCAAGATTTCAGATGAACGTTTATCAATGGCTTCCAATTTAGCTTGATCAATATTTTGCATACAAGACTGCATTTTCTGCGCCTGTTGCATCATCTTCTGCATATCTTCTTCGCTCATATTTTGATAGTTCTGTGCGACCGTTACCATCGGCATTAACAGTAATAGTATAATTGCTGATATTTTCATTTTTTATCCTCCTTTTCTTGGGTAAAAGCATCGCTCGTCCACCCCATTATTCCATCAAGGAGGCCCATCTGAATGGACCCATGGCGTATGTTGCCTCCTATTTCGTGTAAGCTGGCCTAAGTCCTTTCAACATGGGGTAGTGCTTTCTGTTGAGGGTCTTTAGCTCTGCGCCCTCAGCCTCAGCGGTAGCAGCCAAGATGGCATCTGCAAGGCCGACGCCGTGTGACTTGCCGTAATCGCGTTTGTGAAGCCCTCCGGCCTTAGCGATCTTCGCACTTACTGGTATAACACGAAAGAGGGAAACGAAGTCCTCCAAAGCAGCTTGTTCAACGTTTCCCTTCACTCCAGCGTACAACTCCGCAACAACGATGGATGACAGGATGATCCGAGCAGAGTAGGTGTTGACGAAGGCCACCGCTTTTTTGTGGCCGCGGAGAAAGTCAACAAGAACATCTGTGTCGAGAAGATATGACCCCGCCATGATTAGTTCCTGTCCCATTCGGCTCGCGTAGCCTTGAAGTCGGGAAGATCCTTACGGTCCTTCCAGATACCGGCAGCCTCGCGTAATACAGCCTCCCGCCGACTGCGGCCCGATTGATCGATGAGGCGATCAACGGCCTCTCGAATAAGTTCGCTTTGTTTCTTGCCCACGGTCTTGGCGATAGCAGCCAGTTCATCACGCTGGCGCTCTGTCAAGTATATTTGCGTTCGCACCATACCACACCTCCAATACTGTATACATCGGCATTATACATTATTCTTAATTCTTGTCAAGGCCAACGATAAACTGGGGGTGCGGGACACTGATGGCCTATAGCC
>Ga0316190_10002000_pt1 | contig 14837 bp, 17 predicted proteins | sample Eddworburrow2_MG_FD_204929 | JGI IMG/M metagenome (GOLD analysis project Ga0316190, IMG submission 204929) | Coastal sediment microbial communities from Maine, United States - Eddy worm burrow 2 | ecosystem: Environmental > Aquatic > Marine > Coastal > Sediment | place: USA: Maine | collected... | reverse complement strand
CGCGACTAGTCGCCGTACGAGATGCGATAAACTGCACCTGCCAGGTCATCGGAGACCAGGATCGAACCGTCGCGCAATTGGGCCACATCGACTGGACGGCCAAGGTACTCGCCATTGCTGTCCAACCAGCCATCGGCAAACACCTCGGTGGCACCAACACTTCCATCTTCATTGACGGCCGTGAACATCACTCGCGCGCCAATTGGAGTGGTCCGGTTCCATGATCCGTGCTGGGCAGAGAAAATGCCACCATTGTACTTGGCCGGAAACTGACTGCCCGAATAGAAGGTCATGCCAAGGTCGGCTGCATGGGCGTCCATTTCCACGACAGGATGCACGATGTCGGCCGGTGGTTCTTCACCCTTGTACTCGTTGGTGCGCACGGTTCCGCCGCCAAACCAGGGGTGACCGAAATTCTGGCCCATGGCAGTTTGCCGGTTCAGCTCTCCGGGAGGAATATCGTCCCCCATCCCGTCCACCTGGTTGTCAGTGAACCAGAGTTCACCGTTTGCCGGGTTGAAGTCCATGCCGACGGAGTTTCTGATGCCGTAAGTGTAGACCTCGCGATTCTTGCCATCGGTATCAGAGCGGATAATACCGCCAATGCCGTGTTCCTTGTAGAGTTCGAGCTTCTCCTTGGGTGCGACATTGAAAGGCTGTCCAAGCGATATGTACAGCTTCCCATCAGGACCAATCCGGCAGGTGCGAGCCGTATGGTTGTAGCTTTCTTCTGATTTGGGCACCAGCGTGCCGGCCTTGAATACGTTGAATGCGGCCACATCCGGGCTCTCATAAAAGAATTCAGCGGCCGGGTAGACCAACACACGGTTCTGTTCGGCAATGTAAAGGAAACCATCCGGCGAGAAGCACGGGCCGTTTGGAATGGCCATGGAAAGCGATGGAGCGAAATCCTTCACTTCGTCAGCCACGCGGTCCTTGTTGCGGTCGGTGACCGACCAGACCTTGGTTTTGCGGGTGCCGACAAATGTCACGATGCCCTGTGGGCCGACCGCCATGTGGCGGGCGTCCGGCACAATGGCATAAAGTGAAATCTTGAACCCGGCGGGCAGTTTGATTTTTTCAAGAGTTTTCTTGATCGCATCGGCATTCTCGCCCTTCTGGTCAATGAAGGTGAACTCGGTGACACCCGTTGACTGGAAATTGCTGAGCTTTTCGAGATTGTCCGTTGTCTGGGCCGTTGCCAGGGATGAGCTTGCCAAGAGAAGGCATGCAAAGAGTGTATTGCGCATTTTGGTATTCCTCCCGCTATTTTCATTATTGTTGATTATAGAGCCGACCATACGCAGCATTCATCACAAGTGGTCGTCGACGGTAGTATTTGAATACTACATCAGCTCAATTCCCATCTTGCGGAACGACAGTGTCAGAAAGATAGCGATATCTTGTGAGGAGCGGGCACGCTGGTCGGGACGTTGTGGTGGAAATTTCGCAGAGGCAGGTTTAGTCTTTGATAGTGTAACTGTGGGTGATGGCCCCCGGGCATTTGGCAATTTCATGCGGGTATCGCAGACCAATGAGTAGCGGCAAGATTTCCCGGTTAAGGTCGCTGCGAACAAGAGTGCTGCTGCTGTTGTTGAGTGCGGCGGTGATCAGCGCCATTTCGGCGGGACTTCTGACCTATGGTCTGACCAGTTCGCAGCAGCTTGTCGACAAGGCTCAGGCGGCGCAGGTCCGCATCGAAAGCTATCTTGTACTGGCCAGCCGGCTGAGCGAGTATCGCGACACTGCAACTGCGGCAACAGCACCGGGCGCAAATGGAAGCCAGGCCCGGCAGCAGGTCAATCAGGTCTATGAGCCGGTTCGGCGGGCATTCACCCGCCTGTTGTCGCTCAATGTGCTGGAGGTTGACCGAGAAACCGGCGATGGAAAATCTGCCGCAGCAACAAAAGGCCTGAACCTGTCGCGCATGAAAGCCCAGTTTGACAATCTGCACAGATCGATCACCGGCTCGCTGGTGGAAAATACCGGCGGGGCCAGCGGACAGGGGGCACTGAATGCGTTTGGCATAGGCATTTCGCCGATACTGTTCCAGGCCATTGACAATGAAAGACAGCTGTCAGCCGCAACGCATCGCCGGATTGCAAGCCTGCGCAAGCGCCTCATAGCCATAGCCATTGCCCTGGTCAGTGCAACAGTGTTGCTGTCACTGGCGATCTATTTTCGCTTCGGACTGCCCTTGCTCAGACGCATTGCCGAGACGGTTCAGGGCGCAGAGGCAATTGCCGAGGGGAAGCTGACGACACGGCTCAACCCGACCGGACACGATGAACTGACCGAGCTGATGCGGCGGTTCAACATAATGGCCGGCTCGCTTGCCGCGCGTGAAGGCGAACTGAAGACGGCACAGCGGGACTTGCAGGAAACAGTTGACCGCCAAACTGCCGATCTTCGCCAGGCCAACGAAAAGCTGGAAAAGATCGACGCAAACCGGCGGCGTTTCTTTTCAGACATCAGCCACGAATTGCGCACTCCGCTAACTGTTGTCCAGGGCGAGGCCGAATACAATCTGAAAGCCAAGGCCCGTCCCGGTGTTGGCGACATGCGGCAATCGTTTGAGACCATACTCGCGCGGGTGCAGGAACTGCGCCGCCGGGTCGACGACATGCTCAGGGTGGCGCGGTCTGAAAGCGGGCGGCTTGACCTGTCGTCGGGGCGCATTGACCTGAACAAGGTGGTTAGTGATGCGGTCGCCGATGAAACCATACCCGCCAAACGCCGGGGCATCAGGCTGAAAACTGAGCCCGTTTCGGGAGAAATTGCCATACTGGGAGACTATGACTGGCTTCGACAGGTTATGGGCGGGCTGATTGTAAATGCGGTGAAAAACTCGCCCGAAGACACCGTGATCACGATCAGCATCACGCAGCGACTCCACAATGTTGTGGTCGCGATTGAAGATCAGGGACGCGGTATTGATCCGGACAGCCTGCCATTTGTGTTTGAGCGCTTCGCCCGCGCAGGCGGTGACAGGAACCAGCAGGTCGAAACCGAAAGCGACGGTTTTGGCATTGGTCTCAATCTTGCCAGATGGGTGATCGAGGAACACTCGGGCACCATCTCACTTGGCAACAATGTGGGTGGACCCGGGGTTACTGTCCATGTCACGTTGCCCCTCATGAGCGAACCAACAGATCAGGGCAAAATGACGTGAAGGTTCTCGTCGTGGAAGATGACCCGGACATTGCCTCCTTGCTGATGCGCAATTTCAAGGCTGAAGATGTGAACGCAATCCATGCGGCAAGTGGCGAAGCCGCCCTGGAAAACGTGCGTCACAACCATTTTGACGTCATTATTCTGGATGTCATGTTGCCCGGTTGCTCCGGGCTGGATGTGTGCCGGAATCTGAGAAACCAGGATCATGCGGCTACCATCATCATGCTGTCGGCACGCGATGCGGTGAATGACAGGGTCGATGGACTGTCGGCCGGCGCGGATGACTATGTTGTAAAGCCATTTGCGTTTGAAGAGCTGCTGGCCCGCATCACCGCGCAACAGCGCAGACGGTCGGAAGATCCACCAGACAATGACGGCGACGTTGTCAGCCATGGCCGGCTCACCTATGTGCGCACAATCAGGGATGTGAGGTTTGAAGACAATCGCGCCGAGTTGACGGAGCGCGAAGCTGACCTGCTGCTGTACCTGATGCAAAACGAAGGCCAGCCTGTGTCCCGGGAAGTGATATTCGACGCGCTTTGGCATGCCCAGGGCGGTGTGGCAATAAACGTGGTCGATGTCTATATCGGCTACCTGCGCCGCAAGCTAGGCACACTTGGGGCCGACGCACGTGCCAGTGTTCGCACAGTCCGCGGAAAAGGGTTCATGTTTACACGGCCGTGAGTTGCCCGAACCGGCAAGGCCGGATTATTTTTTTGAGTGCTTGCCGAATGCGTCGGGGTGGCACCTGACGGTGCGCACCTGCCAGATCAGCGCCGAGGCGTCGATGCCGTTGTCAAACAGCCACTGGGCTTGAATTCGATAGGCCTGGCGTTCACGCCGCAACCATTCCACGCAGTTGCTGGAATTGCCGCCTCGGGCTTCGCGCTGCACATGATGTACCAGTTCGTGCAACAAAATGCCCTTGGCCACAATGTTACGCTCCGGATCAACGCGTTTGTCGATGTAAATGACACCGTCGGGGCCGTACCAGGCCAACACCCTGCACGGCTTGCCGCATACCTTGTGTTGCAGTTCTCTCGCATCCAGTTGCCGGATAACCGGTTCTGACACCACCATGGCCGGGGAGTTCATCGCCAACCCGACAATGGCAATCAGCTCGGCTACAATACTGGCGATTGACGACATGAAATCCGTTTCCGTTTCTATTAAACGGCGTACGCAACTGCTGACTTACCAGATGACAGAATTCGGCATCTGAACAAGAATTGATGCCTTGATGCGGCCAGACAAACGTGTTGGTCTGCTGCTTGTATTCAGTCTCGATAACGCAGAAAGATACTACAAGATGAAATCAAGCATGGTCACTAGAGTTCTGTGTGTTATCACGATTGTGTTTGGGGTGACGGTGGTAAACTCTGCAGTTGCGGGTGAACCCGAAACCGTCTCTTCCTTGTTGTTTGACAAACCCTATCTGACCTCCGTCAAACCTGACACCACCTTGATCTATGATTTCAAACGCATCAGCAGTGATGAGAAAAAGTATGGCCGGGGTCTGAGCGACACCATCCGGCTTGATGTTCTGAAAGACGAAAAGGACAGCAGCAAACGCACCGCTCATCTGCACATCTACACTGGGCCGAGATCCCGCAATATCGGTCCCATCCCGCAGACATCCGGCAACCCGGCGATCATGATCCTGCTTGAGCAGGATACGTATGATTTCAAGCGTCATCTTGGCGGTATTCCAGCCTATTTCCGCAACAAGATCCGCAAGGCGATGCGCGAAGACGCAGTGATTGAACAAACCCGGATCCAGTATGATGGACGCGAAATTTCCGGCCACAAGATCACGCTGGTGCCTTTCAGGGGTGACCCAAACATGCAACGCGTGCCCGAATACCAGAACACGATCTATGAATTCATCGTGTCGGATGAAGTGCCCGGCGGTATTGTCAGCATATCCAGCACCATTCCCGGCTCTCAGCCGGACAGCAGTGCACTGAGGAAGCAGTACATGTCGTTCAATTCGCAGGTGGCCAAATGACCGGGAGGACTTCTGTAACCGCGGGCTGGCTGGCCGGCGTCACGGGCTTCTCGATGCTGCTGGCCATCGGCCCGGCAAGCGGACAGGACAAAGGTTTCATCAACGACTATCCGACGTCCGCCCGGGCCGATTATGTATTCGGTTGCATGGCGGTCAACGGCCAGACACGCGATGCGCTGGATAGATGTTCCTGCTCCATCGACCTGATCGCATCGATCCTCACCTATGATGAATATGTCGGCGCTGAAACCGTGCTCATGGTTGCGCAGAAAGGCGGCGAGAACACCTCGATCTTCCGCACTTCGCCGATTATGCGAAGCAAGGTTGACGCCTTGCGCCGGGCGCAGGCGGAAGCAGAGGTCAGATGCTTCTGATCAGGATCCTTGTGCCGGCCAGGATTTCTTGAAGACCTGGCCATCAGTGTCGGACGCGTTGACCAGAAATTCACCACTGCCTGCCGCCTTGTAGAAGAACCTGATGTTCGGGTCTTCGCTCAGCGAGATACCGCCTTCGACTTTCAACACCAGATCGTCGCCGCGCTTCACTTCGATGGAATCCACAAAATGCGCCGGTATGTGCAACATGGTGACCTGATCCATCTGCAGGCCGGAATTGTTGGGATGGCGGATCATGATCTGGGCTTCACGAGTGCCATTTGACTGCTCGAGCACTCTGGATTCCCCGGCCTTGAAAATCCGCAGTTTCATTTTGCCCATCAGGGCACGCGCGGCTTCGGCGTCCTTTGAAGCCGGCGCAGAACAGCCGCCGGATGCCTTGACGAATTTCTTGATCATGAACTGCCTGCCATCTTCCGTTTCACCGATGGCGCGCACCCAGGAATAGCTGTTGACGCGGAAGCGGGACGAGAAAGAAGCCGACGCGGCGGCCGGGCCAAAAATGAACTCTGCAGCCATGGGCGCGGGGTTTTCGTCAATCACAATGGTAACTTTGCGGATACCACTGTCCGGTTGCACCTTGATGACAATCGGAACGATTGCTGCATCTTCTGCCCGGTAGGGCGCGTCCATGCTCATCACGTCCTCGCCGTTCAGGAACGCAGTATTCTTGAAAATATCACCCTGGATCGACTGCCACGTAGTCTCCGGCGGCGTGGTGCCTGCGAATGCGGGCACCGGCAGCATCAGAGCCGCGCAAAGGGAGGTGATCATGGCAATCTTTCGCATTACATATTCTCCGTTGCGGGAAGCTGTGTCTTCCTGTTTTCCTGGCGGCAGAATTCAATTTTTGTATACACCATTCCGGTAAAACCGCCAAATGGGGTGACGTCAAAGTGATCGCTTCGGTGTATATCCTTCAAGCCTTGCCGGGTTGGAAGACGTTTGCGTTGGCATCCCTGAAATTCTGCAGTTCTGCGGCGTTGCAGCGTTGCTGCCGGCTCAGTGAGACTGTGAGTTCGCCGGTGATCCGGGCCGGACCCGGGCTCAGAAAAATCAATCTGTCGGCCAGCGACAAGGCTTCGCGCCAGTCGTGGGTGACAAACAGCACGCTGGCTGGATTGCCGGCCAGCATGGTTTCAAGCAGGTCGCGCAGCCGGGCTGCCAGCATCTCGTCAAGTGACACAAACGGTTCGTCCATCAACAACAGTTGCGGGCGAAGCACGAAAGCGCGTGCCAGCGCGGCGCGGCGCTGCATGCCCATGGACAGTTGCAGCGGATAGATGTCTTCCGAGCCCGCCAGCCCGACGGCTTCGAGCACCGATGCAATGGCGTCTGCGTGAGCTTGCGGATCTGAAAATACCAGTTCGATATTCTGGCGAACCGTGCGCCATGGCAACAGTGTCGGCGATTGGAAAACATAGGCCATTTTGTCTTTAAGGCCGGCGGCGTATTCCACAGTCCCGGTATAGTCGTCATCCAGTCCGGCGGCGATTTGCAGCATGGTGGTCTTGCCGCATCCCGACGGACCCAACACTGCAACAAACTCGTTTCGTGCAATCTCGATTTCGATGTTTTCGATGGCGTTCAATTCACCGTCTGCCCTGGCGAACGGCTTGTGCCGGATAGCGAGCTTCAAAGCCGTCATGTGCGCCACCGCCCCACCGACTGTTGCCAAGGTTGCAGGATGAAGGTTTCGATCAGCTGTACAACCACGATGAACGAAATCGCGTACGCCAGAATGGCAGCGACATCGAACAGCTGAAAGTACAGGTGGATCTGAAAACCGACACCATTGCTGCGGCCAAGCAACTCCACCACCAGTACGATTTTCCAGACCAGTGCCAGGCCGGACCTTGCAGCAGCGGCGAAATACGGAGCCAGTTGCGGCGCCAGGACGTGGCGCAGTGTTTTCCAGCGGCCGAACCTGTAGGCCCTGGCAAGTTGTTCATAGGCCGGGTCCAGCGCCTTTGCGCCTTCGCGCAGTGTAACGGCGACATTGGGTATCTTGTTGATCGCAACTGCAAGAACGGTTGCGACCTCGGTCAGTCCAAACCAGATGAAGCAAAGCACGATCGTCACCAGGGCGGGAAGATTGAGGAAGAACATCAGCCAGCCGTCGAAAAACCGGTCGGCCCAGGCCCGCTTGCCCATGGCAATGCCTATGGCAGAGCCAATGACCATGGCGGCCACAAAGCTGGCAGCAACACGCATCAGCGTCATGGCTACATGAAACAGCAACTCACCGCTTGCCAGCTCAATCGCCAGTACGGAAAACACCTCCTGTGGCAGCGGCAGGTATCGGCTTTGAACCAGAAGCGCTAACCCCCACCAGACCACAAGCAGGCTGATGATGGATATCATCATCCATGAGACGCGACCGAACGTGTTGAGTGGTTGAGACGCCATTACTGTGATGAGCGCGCTTTGAACACTCCGGCGTCAAACGATACGCCGCGTCCAACCACTTTGGTACCGCCGGTTTGCAGCAGAATATCAAACAGGGCTTTCGAACTGCCGGTATCCGCAGGCGTCCAGCCCTGCAACCGGCCTGCTCTGAAGCGTTGTCTCAGGGTAGCAAATTCAGCATCTGATTTTACACCCATGCGGGGTCTGATGCGGTTCCATTCAGCGTCATTTTCCAGCAAAAGCTGCGACGCAGCATCCACAGACCGCATGAAGCCCGCGAATGCGTGTTGTTGTGACGGTGATGATGGCTTGCGAAACAGAAACCCGATCAGCGGCGGCGGGTTCTTGATGCCCAGTCCGAGCATGAAATCGTCAACACCAAACAGTTGCTGAAAACCCGCAGCCTCCAGTTTTGCAGCAAAGTGCCAATAGATCAGAACCGCATCAAGGTCGCCATTGCGCATTTGTTCTGCGAGCAGGGGAGGGGCGGCGTATACCGGTTGTGCGATGTCCGCGATATCTCCGATCTGCTGTTTCCTGCTCCAGGCGCGCAACAATAACCAGCTCTTGTCCAGCGGCCCGCCTGCGACGCCGATCCTGCGCCCCTTGAGATCTGCAAGAGATGAAATCGGGCCATTCTTCTTGACCATCAGCGCTCCAAGCGTTCGCGAGTATGGATGAAATACCAGATTCTCGCCTGCGCTTCTCTCTCTCAGCGCCCAGAACCAGTCGGCAACGATCGTGTCAACCTCGCCGGCCAGAAGCGCAACGGATGTAGCGTCGCGGCGTGCCAGCTCAAGTTGCTCCAGACGATAACCCTCGCGCTGATCCAGCTTGTTGTGCTGCACCACATCCAGTAACCAGTTCACTGTGCCGAATTTCAAGACACCGGCCTTGATGACCGGTTCTGCATGGCTGGACGGCGAACCTGCCAGCACTGCCAGCGAGACGAACACGACAATCAGTGCTTTCACAAGCTGTGTCGTCGCCTTTAAACGCCGCTTGTGGTTGTTGCCTGACCGCAAGGTCATCATTCGACCCTTTCGATTTATTCGCGTACCGGTTTTATTACACATAAGTCACACTCTTTTCAATTGATTGACAGGTTTGTGTGGCATCCGTCATAGTTAATTTCGAAATTGCGTAATTGTTATTAAATAAGAAAATAATAAGTAGTGGGTTTGTTCTTGTCCATGAAGCGCTCCGGAAAACTGATCATGCTGGCTTGCCTCATGGCCTGCACGCACCTGACCACTGCAGCAATGGCGGCAGACAAGATCAGCATTGGATATTTGCAGACCTTTGAAAAGGGGCGGTTGACCATCTCGGTGCTCGACCAGCCTGCAGATAACCTCGGTCTGGCCGGCGCGGAAGTGGGCATAAATGACAACAATACCACCGGCCGCTTCATGGGCCAGGAGTTCTCGCTGGATGATGTGAAGCTGTCACCGGACGAAGACATGATCCCGGCGCTGGACAGATTGTATCAACAGGGCGTGCGGTTTTTCGTCCTGGATGTGTCTGCAGATAATGTTCTGAAGGCGGCTGATCATTTCAGGTCCGCGGATGTGGTGATTTTCAATGCAGGTGCCGAGGATAACAGGCTTCGCAATGAGGATTGCCGAAGCAATGTCATTCATACGGCACCCAGCCGGGCAATTCTTGCCGACGGTCTGGCGCAATATCTGATCTGGAAGAAATGGCGTGACTGGTTCCTGGTATCTGGATCAAACCCCGCCGACAAGGCGTGGGCTGCTTCGTTGCGCCGTGCCGCGACCCGGTATGGCGCCAAAATCGTGAGTGAGAAGGAGTATGTCGATACCGGCGGCGCCCGCCAGACGGACTCCGGGCACGCCCAGGTTCAAAAGCAGATGCCGGTGTTTTCGCAGGATGCAGAAGACCATGATGTGGTTGTGGTTGCGGACGAAAGCGAAGTGTTCGGCACCTACCTGCCGTATCGCACATGGTTGCCGCGCCCGGTCACCGGCTCCGCCGGGCTGCAGGCGGTGAGCTGGCATCCGGCCTTTGAAGGCTGGGGGGCTGCACAAATCCAGAACCGGTTTGCCAAACACGCGGGACGGCGAATGCAGGGTATCGATATGCAGGCCTGGACCGCCGTGCGGATGGTTGGCGAGGCTGCCACGCGTACCAAGTCTGCTGATCCGGCAAAGATTGACGCCTACATCAAGGATCCGGGGTTTTCCATTGCGGCGTTCAAGGGCCAGAAAATCACCCTGCGCGACTGGAACCTGCAATTGCGCCAGCCAGTATTGCTGGCAGATGGCAAAAACGTGGTGTCCGTCTCACCGCAGAGCGGGTTTCTGCACCAGTTTTCCGAGCTTGATACGCTGGGCTATGACAAGCCGGAGACAAGCTGCAAGCTCAACCAGTGATATTGGATCGGGGTATAAACATGAAAAAAACTGTTCTCAGGCTGTTGGCCACAAGCTGCCTGATCTGCGCGACGGCCGCACCTGCTGTAGCGTTCACGGCCTATGTATCGAACGAGAAGGGTAATTCGATCAGCGTTATCGACACCGACACAAAGGAAGTGGTCAAGACCATCAAGACCGGTAACCGGCCGCGTGGCATCACCATTTCTCATGACGGCAAGTTCATTTACGTTTGTGTCAGTGACGACGACACCATTGAGGTCATTGATGCCAAGACCCACCAGATAGTCGGCACGCTGCCTTCAGGGCCTGATCCTGAACTGTTCGTTCTGTCGCCTGACGGCAAGCGGCTTTATGTGGCCAACGAAGATGACAACCTGGTCACCGTCATCAATCTTGAGGACAATACCGTCGTCAATGAAATTCCGGTTGGTGTCGAGCCTGAAGGCATGGGTGTCTCGCCGGACGGCAAGTCTGTGGTCAATACCTCGGAGACCACCAATATGGCACATTTCATTGACACCGACAGTTTCGAAATCACCCACAATGTACTGGTTGATGCGCGGCCGCGGTTTGCCGAATTCAAGTCTGACGGATCAGAAGTATGGGTGTCGTCGGAGATCGGCGGCACTGTCAGCGTCATTGACAATTCATCGCGCGAGATCAAGCACAAGATCTCATTTGAGATACAAGGGGTAGTGGCCGAAGCCATTCAGCCGGTCGGAGTGCGCATTACCAAGGACGGCAAGAAAGCATTTGTATCGCTTGGACCATCCAACCGGGTGGCAATGATAAATGCCGAGACCTATGAAGTTGAGAAGTATATTCTGGTTGGCCAGAGAGTGTGGCAACTCGCGTTCACGCCGGACGAAAAATACGTCATCTCGACCAACGGAAACTCGAACGATGTTACCTTTATTGAAGTTGCAAGCGGCAAGGCTGTCAAATCAGTCGCCGTGGGTCAGCTTCCGTGGGGCGTTGTTGTGTCACCTAACTGAAACTGAACAGAAACCGGAGTGATTGTTTCATGCAACCTGTCAAACTGCTTGCCCTGTCCGCCCTGTCCATGCTGCTCGCTGTCCCGGCCTATGCAGATGATGATGATGCAAAACGCACACGATCCAGTCAGACTGTTCCTGAACTGAAGCTCGGCAAGGAGGGTGATCAGTTTGCCGTCAATACGACAGACTTCAAGCTGATCTCGGGGCAGGGCTATCGCTGGAAGATCAGCGCGGCCGGCGAGCTGGAGTATAAATTCAAGACCGATCTGTGGCGTGATGTGTGGGTCAACCAGATCGTGATATCCGACCTCGAAGTGCACATGGCAGGTGCTCCGGCCTGGCTCGAATTCGACGATGAAGGAACCATACAGGTACAATTTTCCACGGTACGGCCGGGCACCTACAAATGGTGGGTGGAAGGGCTTGAAGATCGTGGCATGAAAGGTAACATCATCGTAAAGTAACCTGCGCCCGGCGCGCCATTGTTGCACGGCAGCCCGATTGGATTTTCATCTGTGATGACCACTGCACTTTCCATCAGGGGTGTCTCGCACTCTTTCGGCGCGAGGAAAGCGCTGGTTGACGTCAATCTTGATGTGGCCTCTGGACAGTTTTGTGCCTTGCTCGGCCTGAACGGGGCCGGCAAGACCACGCTGTTTTCGCTGATCACCCGGCTGTACGACAATGTCAGCGGCTCCATAGAGGTTCTGGGACACGATGTGCGCCGGCAACCGGTCAAGGCATTGCAGCACCTTGGCGTGGTGTTTCAAAACCGGACCGTGGACGCCGACCTGAGTGTCCTTCAGAACCTGACCTATCATGCAGCCCTGCATGGCCTGTCTGCCGCACAGGGACGTGAGCGTGGCATGGCAGAGCTTGACCGGATCGGACTTGCCGACCGGGCAAACGATAAAATCAGAAGCCTTTCCGGTGGCCAGGCCCGCCGGGTCGAGATTGCCCGGGCGCTGGTTCACCGGCCGGCCCTTCTTCTGCTTGACGAACCCACCATCGGGCTGGATGTGGGATCGCGACAGGACATTCAGGATCATGTCCGGCGCCTGATGAGCGAAGACGGCCTCGGTGTGTTGTGGGCCACCCACCTGATGGACGAGGTTCAAGATGCCGATCAGGCTGTGATCCTTCATCGAGGCAAGGTATTGGCGTCCGGCACGGTGGAGACCATCGTCGAACACGCCGGCGCACCGTCAATCAAGGATGCCTTTACAGGCCTAACCGGACAACTGGTGATGGAGGATGTCGCATGAACGACAAGGCATCGCCCCATGTCACACGCGCGCTGGGGCCGGTTGAATACTACCGGTGCATGGCGGGAATTGTGTGGCGGGAAGGGTTGCGGTTCGTGCAGCAGCGCGGCCGCTTCATTGCCGCCCTGGTTCGCCCGCTGGTCTGGTTGTTCATCTTTGCCGCCGGGTTTCGTTCGGTGCTGGGTGTCTCCATCATTCCGCCGTACTCGACCTATGTGCTGTATGAAGTCTACATAACACCGGGCCTGATCGGCATGATCCAGTTGTTCAATGGCATGCAGTCTTCCCTCTCAATGGTCTATGATCGTGAAGTCGGAACCATGCGGTCACTTCTCGTCAGTCCGTTTCCGCGCTGGTTCCTGCTGACGTCCAAACTTGCCGGAGGCGTGGCGGTTTCCATTGTGCAGGTTTATGTATTCCTGCTGATTGCCTGGTTCTGGGAAGTTGAGCCGCCAATAGCCGGCTATTTTGCCCTGTTGCCGGCTTTGGTGCTGTCCGGTCTGATGCTGGGCAGTCTTGGTTTGATGTTGTCGTCGGTGATCAAGCAACTGGAGAATTTCGCCGGGGTGATGAATTTTGTTATTTTCCCGATGTTTTTTCTGTCCTCGGCACTGTATCCGCTTTGGCGCATGAAGGAAGCAAGTCCGCTGCTGTATCAGATCTGCCAGTTAAACCCGTTCACCTATGCCGTAGAACTGATCCGGTTTGCGATGTACCTGAAGGTTGACTGGTTCTCGCTGGTAACAGTGGCAACCTGCACGCTGGTGTTTCTGTCGCTGGCCGTATTCGCCTATAACCCGTCAAAAGGCCTGATCGCGCGTCGTGGCGGTCCCGGTGGAGCATCGTAATGAAACATCATGGTTTAAGTCTTGTCCTAAGTGTTGTCGTGGCATCGGCCATGTTGGTCCCGGCGCAAGCCTATGAGCCCAAAAAGGACTGGCCATGCGTCCAGGTCAAAGTACCGGAGCTGAGCCCTGCCATGATGTGGGCGGGACCGGAACTGACCGGGCCTTCGGCGGAATGGCGCAAGAGTCCGAAAGCCGGTAACACGGCCAGGAAACTGATCATCAGGCGCTATAGCGAAGAGCAGGTGGCGCAATTCATTGCAGCTTTTGCGAAACAACTCAGCCGTGATGAACGGCAAGTCGAGATGACCCGTCTGTTTGCCGCGTCGTTCAATCTCGTTGCGGCAGAGCGGCGCGATATCATTGCCGGCATTGAACGGTTTACCAAACGCCAGAGACAACTGGCTGACAATGTCCGCAAGACCCGTGCGGAGCTTGAGGCTTCATTGAAACACCAGGACCCGTCGGAGCAGCAACTGGCCGAGCGGCGTGAAATAGAAGAGCGCCTCAACTGGCAAACGCGCATATTTGATGATCGTGAAAAATCAACCAGGTTTGTATGCGAAGTGCCGACCTTGCTGGAAAAGAGGCTGTTTCTCATTGCCCGTGAAATTGCCAACAACATCGATGGCTGAACGGCAGGTCGTGCCGGAAAACAGTTGATCTTATTTCACGGGAATTTTGGCAATACGGTTTCCGTCGGATAATCATGCAACGCCCAGCCGTCGGTTCCGTCAGGAAACCAGGTCACGTCCTCATAGCCATATTCCACGGCCCGCTTGGCGGCATTCCATGACATCCAGCAATCCAGCAGGCAGTAAAACAGAACCGGTTTCGACTTGTCGCCACGCGTCAATGTCTCAAGTTCACCGGAAAAGAACTCATGCATGGTCTCATGCAGCTTGCCGAAACCGACGTTTGGCAACCATGCTGCCCCCTTGATGGTGATGCGCGGCTTGTCGCGCCAGATCACGTTCTTGGGCAGTTTGTCCGGCTTTGGTGCTTGCGGCAGCACATCCACAAATACGGTATTGCCCGCCTTCCAGATATCATGCGCCTGTTCCGATGTTACCACCTTGGCACCTTTTAAGGTATCCGGCACCGGTGCCCTGAAGTGGCTCATCCGGTAGTCATTAGGTTCGGCAACCTCTTCGGCGTGCACCATGGTGGCCGGCAATGCGAGGACAGTGATTGCCAGCAACAGTCTCGACACGCTGCGGTGCGTCTGCATGTGTGGCAGTACTGTCATTGCTTTATCAACTGGTCTTTCTCGTCGACTATCGGCACTCCGGCATCCAGCAGAACCTTGTTGATCTCGGCCTGGTGGGTCTTGATGAACTCATTGAG
>Ga0316190_10001999_pt1 | contig 14840 bp, 15 predicted proteins | sample Eddworburrow2_MG_FD_204929 | JGI IMG/M metagenome (GOLD analysis project Ga0316190, IMG submission 204929) | Coastal sediment microbial communities from Maine, United States - Eddy worm burrow 2 | ecosystem: Environmental > Aquatic > Marine > Coastal > Sediment | place: USA: Maine | collected... | reverse complement strand
TGACAACAGAAAGATGGTGGAGAAGTATATGCGGGTTGAGGCCGACGTTCCGTTGTGGCATCAGGAAATTATATTTGACCCGCAAACCAGCGGCGGCCTTTTAGTGGCAGTATCCGAAGCCGAGGGAAAAAGCCTCATCAACGCCTTAGGCGCAGCAGGTGTGGCTGAGGCCAAAATCATCGGTCGCGTTCGTGAAGTGAAAGCGGCGACGTGTCTGGTATTGAAGTAAAGAATCCGGGCTAAAGACCCTCTACTTTCTCGGCGATAATCTTGGGCAAAGGTATCGCCTTCCAGGTATGATCGATGGCCACGAAGGTAACACTCCCTTCGGCCAGCAAGCGAGTTTCTGGAGGCCGGTAAAAATGGAACTGAAAAATGATGGCTTTTTCCCGGATTTCTTTGATGGCGGTGTGCATCTCCAGCAAATCTCCATATTGGGCCGGGGCTAGAAAATGGCAGTCGGCAGCCACTTTGGGCATGCCGAATTTTTCTTCCTTGTTCCGAAAAAAAGTGCCGGGGTTTATGCCGATATGGCGCAGGAATTCTTCAATGCCCTGATGAAAATATCGGAAATAGGCGACGAAGTAAACAACACCATAGGGATCGGTATCACCAAAACGAACTGGAACTTTGGTTTTATGAACGAGCATTTTTACCTCCTGTGGATTACAGCATAATTATTCTCTTGATAAATTTATGCGTCGCGTTTAGAAGTTTGCAAAGGGCTCAAACCGCCAAACCCTGGTGGTCATAAATACAACAAAGAGGTCATGATGCGATTTTTTAAATATTCTATTCTGCTCTGCCTACTTGTATTTATGCACATAAACCAGCCGGCCCGGGCGGATGGAGATATCGGGGTAGATCTGGTTCGCCTGAAAACCACCGATGGAATACAGCTAACCGGTGTGATGCGAACGCCCCATAACAACGAAAAAAATGCCGGAGTGGTCATGATTCACGGCTACAGCGGCAATTTTTACTCGGGTATCATGGGCTTTCTTCCGGAAGCCCTTGCAGATCGAGGGTTTGCCACCCTTGCTCTCAATATGCGCGATCATGACCGGGGTCCCAAAAAGAACCGTTTTGAAGATAACCGCCATGACATTGCAGCGGCAGTCAATAAAATAGCGCAACTTGGATATAATTCCATCTTCCTCTACGGCCACAGCATGGGAACCAACCGGGTGTTATACTATCTGGCGAAAACCGGAGATTCCAGGATTAAAGGCCTGCTCTTAACCGGTCCACCGGGGAATCTGTTCGAGTGGAATATACATATATTCGGTCTTGAAGCTGCGACCCGTGTTCTCCGCCAGGCCCAAGATTGGGTGGCCAAGGGAAAAGGAAACCATTGGATGCTCATCGATCTCGGACCTTTGGGTAAAACGCTTTACACCGCCAGCCACGTTGTGAGCCTCAGAGGACCGGAAACAGTTTCTGACCCATACCGGAACATCGCTCGAATTTCCAAGCCGGTTCTCATCGTTCACGGCCTTGCCGACCGACTGGCCAATCCTGAAGTGGCCGACCGGCTCCGCAGCAGCGGAACACCTCCTACCGATGTCGCTGTGATTAAAATACCCGACGCCAATCACCGTTTCAGTAACCACCAAGAAAAACTTTCAAGCGTTCTATCCCGGTGGATGCTTGAGAAACTCAATCCTTAAGACGATTGCTCCAATTCACGGACCAGTCTTTTAATTTCTTTTTTTGTCAATTTGAGCTTAACTTTCCCTCCCCCTGGATGGGCAAACCGTAATGTACAGCCATCTCTATTTTCATCCACCTCCCATTTTTGCCCTTTGGAAAATACAGCGGATTTGTCCAGCCAGTCGTCCGGGTCAAATTCTGCAATCTGGATGAGAACGCCGAAGGCATCTTTGGGATGAATAAAGATTTCCTTCCAGAAATCGGCATATTCATTATACCCGAAATAAGAAATATGATGATCATCCAGATTCTGCATTGTTTTTTGGATGTCCGGGGTCTGCAGGGAAATATGATGAAACCCGCCGTTTTTATTTTTTTTAAAAAACTTGGATAGAAAACTTCCGTCTCCGGTTGAACTTATTAACTCGAGACGAGAGAGGTCTCCAAATGAAAAAATTTGCCAATGATATTTCAATTTATGGTTTTTATCGCCCGCACCGGGGATCGCCCCGAGTATATCTTCAAAAAAATAGCGTGCCTTTGCATAATCTTTCACGGCGATTGAGATATGATCGATCCTTGAAATCATTTAAGAAATCTCTTGAAGACTGTTTCGAACCTGGGAGTAAATACCCGGAGCCATAACCAGAAGCCGGTCATTGATTTTTTGCCCATCCAGGTATTCATTGATGAAAAAATCGCTCCCATCCATCTTGCAGATTTTACCGCCGGCCGCCTCAAGAATAATGCCGGCTGCAGCGAGATCCTGATAGGACTCATTGGCGATCACGGCAGCTTCTGCACGCCCCATGGCCACATAACATATGTGTGCGCCGGTGCAGCCCAGATCGCGGATTTTTCCCGGAAATGTTGAACGGTAACGGTGATGAAATCGTGAATACGTGAAGAGAAGACTTTCGTCGTTGATATTCTTCAGATCTGAAACGCGAATTTCTTCATTTTCCAGAAAAGCGTTTTGATCGGCCCGTGCATGGAAAAGATCGCCGGTTGCAGGCATATAAAATGCGCCGAAAATCGGCCAAAAATTTTCAATGAGCGCCAGAGAAATGCCCCATATGGGAATCCCCGCCTGAAAGTTGGCCACACCGTCCAATGGATCAAATATCCATATATAGCGCTTTTCATCATGGGTATAATCGGTATTCGCTTGATTGTTTTTAAACACCTGGTGTTCAGGAAAACGATTGTCCAGTTGATCCTGAAAAAATCCCATCAAGTGGGAATCCGCCTCTGTGACAAGCTCTTCATCGAATTTAATGCGGGAATTTCCTTTGCCATAATACAACAGCGCCTCTTCACCTGAACGGCGGATCACTTCCATTGCGAACTGAGTCAACACCTCAATCCCATGACGTTTTTTAGCGGCCATCTGCCCTCCTTGTTTAAACGTGCCGGTCTATCTTAATAAAAAGTCGAATGAATTAAAAACCTAAAAATCTCCCAGCGGCCTTTTAAAGGTAAATTGGGCGGGATCTTTCACCAGCCTTTGGGATGCCTCTTTGGTATTGCTCCCCAAAGCCGAGAAGGGAAGCGATACAACAAAAACGGCGCACCCCAAAACGGTGGCAACGATTCCCAACGGTCTTACAATCACAAGGTCAGCGGTCATGGCACCGGCGGTATTTTTCTCATCCAGGGATACCTCCCGTGCCAGGGCGGAGGTCCCCATTGGAACCAGAACAAGCGTTGCAATCAATAAAAATACCATGGATTGTTTTGCAATATTATGCATATTTTCCTCCTTTAATCGGTTGTATAATTTTCGATATGTTTATTTTATCTCCTTTTTTTAGTGCATTCATATAAAGTGGTGATGTTGAAGGCCCAAGCAGGATATTTGGATTTGTTTCTGGTGTGCGTTTCGAGAGTATGATGACGTTATTTCTTTGAAAACCGACGATGCGCATAACTGATTTAGAAATGATTGAAAAATATCGACGTTAACGCTATATTGGGGGAGGTTTTAAAAAAACGCTGCACGATTTTATCCGATTTGAATCAAAATGTTTTTAAAATATCTAATTTTCACGGATAGTTTCCAGATAACAGCTTAAAGAAAAGCCGGTCGACTGTCAAGAAAAAATCCGCTGCTTATCATCATGCTTTCTTTATACCCATAACAACGAGGCACTTAACCCAGTGACATCTTCTTCGATTCACATAGAGGTCGCCATTGCACTTCCGGTACATAACACGTATACATACAGCGTTCCGGAAGACCTTTCAGCGCTGGCCTTCACAGGAAAAAGGGTCCTTGTTCCTTTTGGTCGGCGCAGGGTAACGGGATATATTTTGGGTTCCTGCAAAAAAATCCATCCGAAAGAGATAAAAACGGTTCTGGATATCCTTGACGAATCGTCGCTGTTTCCGTCATCCATGATACCTTTCTTTAGATGGATTGCCGATTACTACCTGCATCCCATCGGAGATGTCATTAAGAGCGCACTGCCTGGCGGACTGAATGTCTATGACGACCATATTTTAACCCTGAAAACAAAAGGAGAGCAAGCGCTTGCCGAGAATTCGGTTACACCTTTGGAAAGTGAGATTTTAGATCTTCTGACGGTAGCACCCTGCCGCTTAAAAGAACTCCGCAAAAAACTCCATAAGCAAATCCCAAATGCCCTGATTTATGCCATGGAAGGTCAAGGGCTTATTGAGCATTCGTGGAAGCTTAAAGGTGGAACAACAAAGCCGAAACTAGAACGGTATGTGACGTTGACCGGTTCAAATCTGTCTCTGGACGGTCTTTCCGATTCAAGGGAAAAAATCATTGCAATGATCCAAGCCCAGGGTGAAATCTCGGTGAGAAAATTAAAGGCCATGGTTCCGTCTGCCCCCAACTTAATCAAACATTTAGAAACGGCCGGTTATATTTCAATTTTTAATAAAAGAGTTTATCGCGATCCCTTTGGTGAAACCATCAACTCGGACATCCCGCACAATCTTACCCAGGAACAGACCACCGTGGTTTCAACCGTAATGGAATCTCTGGGCCGAAAATTTTCAGCCTGCCTTTTAACCGGCGTGACCGGCAGCGGCAAGACCGAAGTTTACATGCAGCTTGCGGCAAAGGCTATCAAGGGCGGTTACTCCGTTTTAGTTCTGGTTCCCGAAATCGCCCTTATATCACAAATGGAGCGACGTTTCCGGGCACGATTTGGTGAGCGCATCGCCGTTCTACACAGTGCACTTTCCCCTGGAGAACGCTATGATCAGTGGACCCGAATTGTACGGGGTGAAGTCGCCATCGCCATTGGTGCCAGATCTGCCGTTTTTGCACCTTTTAAAAATATCGGGATCATCGTCGTCGATGAAGAACATGACACATCCTATAAACAGGACAGTCGTTTGCGATACAATGCCAGAGATCTTGCCGTGGTAAGGGCAAAGCTTCAAAACGGTGTTGTCCTTCTGGGATCCGCCACGCCGTCCCTACAGTCCTACTATAATTTTAAAACAAATAAATTTAAGGGGGTTACACTAAAAAAACGTGTTGAAAAACGACCACTTCCCGAAATAACAATGGTCGATCTGCGAGAAAATAGAGATGTCAGGGGAATCCGGCGTTTTATTACTCCCGAACTCCACGAGGCAATGAGAACAACCCTTGGACGTGGTGAGCAGGTACTTCTTTTTCTGAACCGGCGAGGCTTCGCCAGCTATCCGGTCTGCTCAGCCTGTGGTGAAGCCATACAATGTAAAAACTGTGATATTTCTCTGACATTACACCAAGCAGCCAATGCATATAAATGTCATTACTGTGGTTTTACACGGGCGGCGGTATCGAACTGCAAGACCTGCGGGTCCTCAAAGATCAGGCTGATGGGACTCGGCACTGAAAAGATCGAATCTGCGGTGAAGACCCTTTTTCCGGATGCCACTGTGGCCAGGATGGATCGTGATACCACCCGGAGAAAGGGATCAATTATCAAAATTTTAAAAGGCCTGAGAAACCAAACCATCGATGTTCTGGTGGGGACTCAGATGGTGGCCAAGGGACATGACTATCCGAATATTACCCTGGTGGGTATTATCTGCGCAGATCTCTCTCTCAACTTTCCGGACTTTCGAGCCGCGGAACGAACCTTTCAGCTTTTGGCCCAGGTCGCCGGACGTGCCGGACGGGGGTCTGTACCCGGCAATGTAATCCTTCAAACCTACAACCCAAATCATTCCAGCATCTTATATGCGACAGCGCAGGACTTTCAGGCTTTTTACAACGATGAGATAGGATTCCGTAAGAACTTAAATTATCCCCCATTTTCAAGAATGGTCCAACTTAAAATATCCGGGAAAAACAAGGAAAAAACCCGGCAGCATGCTCTGGCGCTGGGGGACCTTTGTTTTTATTTAAAAAAAACCGATAAATCCTTTTTAAGATCTTTAGAGATTTTAGGCCCCATTGAAGCACCGATTCCAAAGATCGCCAAACACTACCGGTGGCAAATATTTCTAAAAGGCCAAAACGTAAAACCGCTCCACAGGTTTCTTCACAAGGTGTGGTTTGAAAACCGGGCAGCCATCCAAAACCGGGATGTCAAGGTTGTTCTGGACGTAGACCCGTTTTTTATGATTTAAATTCTGTATTCAGATACCGGTTCCCTGGTTTTTGCCCTATCGATCCTTGCACAAGCAAAACAAACGGAACGGCTTAAAATAAAAAGATGCACCTTGACATTCCCAAGGATGCAACTTAAATAGTCTGTTCAGCCCTGTCGAGCAGTCGGATGATCTGGCCCAAGACCCGATTTTTCAGACCGAATTACAACATATGATCTATAGGAAATAATTATAATGAGAATTAAAACCTGTGCTGCCTTTTTTCTAATGTTCTGCATGGTTTTTTCCCAAACCATCGCTTTTGGCGCATCGCAACAAACGCCTCCATCACCATCCGCCTTTGTACCAGAAAGCCGTTTCGCCTTTGCTCAAGTTACAGACGGCACTGAAATAACACATGGTTTTGTCATACAAAACAAAGGAACCGCTCTGCTAAAGATTGAAAGCGTCAAAACCGGGTGAGGGTGCACCGCTGTCTCATACCCGAGACAGATCCCTGCCGGTGGCGAGGGAAAGATTGTCATTAAAGTCGATACATCGGGCTACGGTGGAAGAACACTTACCAAAACAATACGGGTCAAAACCAATTCACCCGACCAACCCGTACTTCGCCTCACCGTTTCTGGTAATGTTGAAAGCTTTGTTACCATTGTTCCGAAGCGGGCCACTCTCCGCGGTTTTTCCGGCGATAAAATAAAATCAACCGTAAAGATCATACCTGAAAAAAAGTATCCGTTCAAAATTTCCGACGTCACGGCAATTAATGGAAAATACATCCGTTATACGCTGGAAAAAACTAAATCTTCAGAAAACATGGAATATGTTCTGATCGTTGAAAATCTGAAAAATGATAAAGGCCGCTATTTTGATACCATCAAATTAACAACGGACAGCAAAATACGGCCGGAGATCAAAATCTATGTCTACGGTTATATCTCAGACCGGCCGACAAACCCCAAAAAATAAGATGAAAAATATCAAAGTTGTTGCTTTCGATTGTGACGGCGTCATGTTCGATACAACAAAGGCAAACATTGCCTATTATAATCAGATATTGGACCATCTCGGTCACCCACCGTTGACCCCCGATCAATTTGCTTACTGTCACAGCCATACCGTAGACCAGTCCATTGAATTCCTCTGTAATGACCCGGAAGATATCCGGGCGGCCCAGAGTTATCGGAGAAATATGAGCTATCTTCCCTTTTTAAAATATATGGTGATGGAACCCTATTTAAAACAGCTACTTAAAATCCTCAGGCCGACATATAAAACCGCAATTGCAACCAACCGATCAGACACCATGGACCGGGTTCTCAAAGAACACGGCCTGGAAGGGTATTTTGACCTTGTGGTCAGTTCCATGGACGTGGAGCGTCCCAAACCTCACCCAGACCCGCTGATAAAAATTCTGGAACATTTTGGAATAGAACCGAATAATGCGTTATATGTAGGGGATTCGAACCTCGACGAAGTTGCGGCAAAAGCGGCGGGGATGCCCTTTGTGGCGTACCAAAACAGATCCCTTTCCGCCGAGTTTCATATACACAGCTTGAAAGAAATCGCAAAGATCCTTGATTTAGAAATCGGGCGGCAGGAAGACCTCACATAAAAAATTGATTCAACGGATATTAGAAAATCTGAACCGCAATTTAATTATATGGGTCGGTTATTGGTTGCCGAGCCCATTGTTATCACCGCAGTCCGGGCATTCCCAGGTTATTCCGTTGCAAGACATCCCCCAGAAATTTTCCAACATGCATTCTTGACAAATAGCAAAGCCGCAACGGCATCTCCAGCAGAAAGGTGGTTTCTCCCTGCAGCAGTGGCAGCCGCTTTGTCTGACAAGACGGCGTTTTTCTCTATAAGACGTTCTTTTCACAGAGCTTGTCATGTTCGATCTTTATGCATTTGTTCATCACCACATCGACGCCTGCTCCTGTTAAAAGTGCTGCTGCTTCCGGGTTTTCGATGTTAAGCTGCATCCAGAAGACCTTCGGTGACAGGCGGACGGCTTCAAGGGCATGGGGCACAATCTGTGCGGAATTTCTGAATACGTCCACAATATCCACGTTTTCCCGGATATTATCCAATGTGGTGTGGGCTTTTTCTCCCAGAATTTCTTTTTGGCCGGGCCGGACCGGAATTATCCTGTATCCTTGATTTTTTAGATAGTTAGCGACCATATTGGAGTCCCTTTCGGGTTTGGGGCTTAAACCCACAACGGCAATGGTCTTCGCGTTTTCGAGGATCCTTTTGATTTCACTATCTTCGGTAATTATCCTGCCGGTTTTCATTTTATAATTCCTTAAGCGATCTTGCTGTTTTACTAAATTAATGATAGGAACAGAACGGCCAACGACATATTATGATTGAAAATTAATGCAACAAAGGATCCATGTCAACCGGCACTGAGCCGGAACACACAGCCGCAACACCATCTGAATCCATATGAAAAATGACAGAACAGTATATCTTATAGACGGCAGTGCATATATTTACCGTGCCTACCACGCCATACGGGGGTTAAGCAATTCAAAGGGCCTTCCAACAAATGCAGCGTTCGGGTTCACCCGAATGTTAATAAAACTCATTGAAGATCGATCCCCGGAGTATGTGGCGATGTTTTTTGATGCCAAGGGCCCGACCTTCAGGCACGAAATATACCCGGACTACAAAGCCAATCGTCCTCCCATGCCTGAAGACTTGTCGGTTCAAGTCCCCTATATAAAGGAAATCACCCATGGATTCAATATCCCGGTTATGGAAATCCAGGGTTTTGAGGCGGACGATCTTATCGGCACTTTCAGAGGGCGGGCTGAAGCGGCCGGATTTTCCGTTGTAATGGTCACAGGGGACAAAGATTTCGTTCAGCTGGTCACCGATACGGCTATTATCTGGGACCCCATGAAAGAAAAAATTATCGATTTAAAAGGCGTAAGAAAATCTTTTGGTGTTGAGCCCAAACAAATGATTGACGTTATGGCACTTTCCGGCGATTCGTCGGACAATATTCCCGGCGTTCCCGGCATCGGACCCAAAACAGCCCTGTCTTTAATTCAAACCTATGGAAACATTGAGCATCTTTATGAACAAATCGATACGATTACAAAGAAAAAACAGCATGAAAACCTTGTTCAATACAGAGAACAGGCATTTTTGAGCAAAAAACTGGTTAAAATCGATACGGATGCACCGGTTCTATTTAATCCTGAAAACTTAAAATGCGAACCACCGGACAACAATAGGCTGTCCGGCCTTTTTAAAACGTTGGAATTCAGACAATTGCAACAAGCCTTCCCTCAAGAGACCGATCTTTCAAATAAAAATTATTGCCCGATATTTGACCTGCCGGCACTATCTGATCTGCTCGTTCGCCTGGAAGCGACTGAAATATTCGCCGTCGACACAGAAACCACCTCCAAAAATCCGATGAAAGCACGGATCGTGGGCTTATCCTTTTCTATTAAGTCTCATGAGGCGTTTTACATTCCCTGTGCCCATAATTATCCAGATGCACCCGCACAACTCGAGCTTAAGGAAGTATTGAAACAGTTGAAACCGGTGCTGGAAAATCCGGAGATTAAAAAGGTCGGTCAGAATATAAAATATGACTGGATGGTTCTTAAGCGACACGGAATAAACCTGGCGGGCGTTATCTTTGACACCATGTTGGGATCCTATCTGATCAACCCTTCAAAACGTGCCCACAACCTGGACCAGATTGCCCTCGATTTTCTGGATCACAAAACAATTACCTACGAGGAAATTTCAGGCAAAGGCAAAAAGAACATGAGTTTTGCAGAAATTTCCATTGAAAAGGCTGCCCCCTATGCTTGTGAAGATGCAGATGTTACATTAGCAGCCTATCATGTTCTGATGCCGAAAATCAAAGCGTCCGATTTGATGGGACTGTTTGAAAACGTCGAAATGCCCCTGGTGCCTGTTTTGATGAAAATGGAAATGACCGGAATATGTGTTGACCGGAATAAGCTCCAGGATCTCTCAAAATCGTTTGAACACCAGCTTGAGTTGCTTGAAAAAATGATATATTCAATTTCCGGAGAAGAATTTAATATTAAATCGACCCAGCAGCTTGGAAAGATACTGTTTGAAAAACTCAAACTTCCGGTTCAAAAAAAGACCAAGAAAAAGACCGGATATTCAACGGATGTTAAGGTGTTGACATCCCTTGCAGACAAGCATGAACTCCCTGAACTTATTTTAAGACACAGAACCCTTGCCAAGCTGAAATCGACCTATACGGATGCCCTGCTCGATCTCGTTCATCCGGAAACCGGAAGAATTCATACCTCTTACAATCAGACGGTGACCGCCACCGGAAGATTGAGCAGCTCTGATCCGAACCTGCAGAATATACCCATCCGAACGGAAGATGGGATAGAAATTCGCAGAGCATTTGTTCCTAGAAAGGGGTGGACACTGGTTTCCGCAGATTATTCCCAGATAGAACTCCGGATTCTGGCCCATTATGCCGATGATGAAATTTTGATTCAAGCTTTCAAAGGTGATGAGGATATTCACACACGAACGGCAACTGAAGTGTTCCAGGTCTTTCCATCGTTTATAACACCGGAATTGCGACGGCAGGCCAAAGTGATCAACTTTGGTATTGTATATGGTATGAGTCCTTACGGCCTTTCCAAAGAGCTGGGCATCAGCCGTAAAATGGCTAAAACCTATATCGACAATTATTTTTCCAGATATAGAGGTGTGAAAAGGTTTATCGACCAAACCATCGAAGACGCCAGAAAGACCCAAAGAACCAGTACCCTTCTGGGTCGAATAAGACTTCTGCCGGATATCAACAGCCCCAACAAAACGATCCGGGAGTTTGCAGAACGGACTGCCATCAATACACCGGTCCAGGGAACAGCCGCTGACCTTATCAAACTGGCCATGATTCATGTGGATGCCGCCTTCGGGGAAAAAGGCTTAAAAAGTGCAATGCTCCTTTCAGTGCATGATGAAATCGTGTTTGAAGTTCCTTCTGAAGAGCTCGAGCCCGTAAAAAATCTGGTAAAAAAAACCATGGAGGGAATCTGGGACCTCAAGGTGCCCCTGAAGGTGAATGTGGTATCGGGCAGTAATTGGGCTGAAGCCCACTAACCCGGATTTCTCATTAAATAAGTGTTCAATTTTTTGAAATCGTCACCGCTTACGCTTCGGATTTTTCAGGAGTTTCCTCCAAACCTTTCACTGTTTCTTCCACAGTTTGGTAGATAGACTTGAATGTCTCGTGAAAACCGGCGGGGCCCAGCCTTCCGGTTTCGATAAATTTCACGACAATTTCTTTGGTAGATCTGAGAATCAGTTCATCGATGGAACTCATTTGCGACACCTTTTTGTTAAGAGTTTTTACAATAAAATTGATTCGTTAGCAGAAAAAATCTTCAATGTCAAGATTCTCTCTAATCGACTCGTCCACAACATTTTTTACAATTGCCAAAAATAGGTTCCGATTGAATTGCTTGCTGTCACAATTTCAGTCAGCCGCAGGATAATTATAAGGGTTTATTTGACACCAAACGTTTTCTTAATTATTAATAGGATAAAATGAACTGACCCATTGAAAATTTCAAATATGTTTTCGATTCAATTATAATGGAGCAAAAAATGACACCGACCTTTGAAAAGAATATAAAATACAATATTGAAAGTCCGGACATTGTAAAGATCGACGTTCTGACCCCCATGGAATATCAATATGGATCCCGAAGAGACGTTGATATCATCATCCGACAACCAGAATATACATCGGTATGTCCCATGACCGGATTGCCCGACACAGGTTGCATAACCATTAAGTACCGGCCGAATAAGAAAATTGTTGAACTGAAATCCTTGAAATTTTATCTGTTGCAGTACAGGAATGTCGGTATTTTTTATGAGCATGTGGCCAACCGGATTCTCGATGATCTTGTTGCCGTTCTGGCACCCAAATTTATGGAGATTACCGGAGATTTCACAGCAAGGGGCGGAATCACGGCCAGAGTTACAGCGGTGTTCGAAGGGAATAAATAATGTCCAAAATAACCAAAACGAACGTTGCAAATCGGTATCAAGTTGCTGGCATTTTATTTTTTTCCCTAATTTTATCATTGACTGCAGGGTGTTCAACTTATTCGTCCATGGAGAGAAAAACCAAGCGTATGGTCAGAGATCTTCGGGCGCCAGACAGTGATTTGAAAAAAAGGATCGGCATTACGCTTTTTGACAATAAAACCGCTTATGTTGATACGGAGATGCAACAAAGCTTTTTAATCGATCTGACGGAAAAAATAATGTCTTCATGCCCGGACGTCCTTTTGGAAAAACCGGGCGATTCCGGCTATCCCGACTTCTTGGAAAAATTAACCGGGAAGGCCTTGGGCCGGATCGACAACTATGATCTGGCCAAGTCCGGCAGACGGTCCGGTTTGAATTCAATCGTAACCGGCGTGTTAAATGATGTCAGAATCGATAAAAGGAAAAAGGGGATCTGGTTGTGGAAAGACATTCATCACTATCTCCAATTTCAGATTGTTGTTGAGGTATACGATACCGAAACCGGCGCAAAGCTTCTCGACGAAAGTTTTATGCGCGAAATCGAAATCGATGAATCAGACTTGGAATCCACCGGTGCAGACGCTGAAATCAAGGCGTATATAAAAGATGATATTTTTAAGGAAATCGCCATTGATATGGGTGAAAAAATCTGCAATGCCATAGTATTAGATCCCTGGACAGGATACATTACTTCGAACGTTGAAGATAAAATCATCCTGTCCTCCGGAGAACGGGTGGGAATAAAGCCCGGAGACATATTTGAAGTTTATGACAGTACTGATACCTTCCAGGGAGCAGAAGGTCACCGATTCTTTATACCTGGTCTTAAGGCCGGAGAGATAAAAATAACTGCCGTCTATCCAGAAACTGCCGAAGCTGTTCGTATTTCAGGCCAAGACATTGAGGCAGGCTTTACGGTTCGGCTCAAAGATTAATCCCACGGCCATAAAGAATATGAATTGCTCTAAAAAAACAGACAATTTTTACGATCAATCAGGTTCAACTTTGTAAGCAGTAATCGGTTTGTCAATCCCCTTTACGATGACTGAAGGGAGGGTCTCAACTTTTATTTCCCCCGAAAGTTTTTGAAACGTCGCATCACTGATGAGGATTTCACCGCCCTTTGCCATGCTTTGCAGCCGTGCAGCGATATTGACCGGCATTCCTATGGATGTAAATTCTTTGATTCTCAGTGAGCCCAAAATGCCGGAAAATACCTTACCTGTTGATATACCGATGCCGATTCTTAGCCTCAGGCCATTTTTTTTGAATAGTTTTTTATCGATTTTTTTTGCGCACCTCTGCATTTCCATGGCCGTTTCCACAGCACGGGTGGCATTATCATCATACGCTACCGGCGAGCCGAAAACCACCATAATACTGTCTCCAATATGTTTGTCCACGGTTCCGTCATGCCGATAAGCGATCTCACCCAGCGGCGTAAAATAGTCGTTGTTTAAAAAGTCGGCGATTTTGTCGGGTTGAACCTGCTGAGACATCCGGGTGAAATCACGAATATCGGAAAAAAGAATCGAAGCTTCATGATACGTCGGCTTCAGAAGCCCCGAGCATTTTTCGATCTTTTTGTAAACCTGTTCGGACACAAACTGTTTGAGGCGTTTTCGAACATGGATGGTACGGATTTTGGCCCTGAGTTCCATATTGTCAAACGGTTTGGTTAAAAAACCGTCAATCCCGTTGTTGGTGGCCTGAATCGCCGCTTCCATGGTTGCGTATCCCGTAAGGACGATACGGGTGATTTCGGGATTGATGGATCCGATGATGGCGAGGGTTTCGATGCCGTCCAATCCCGGCATTTTGTAATCGGAAATTACCGTTGCAGTGTCAGAAAGGTTCTCTTTCACAAAGGCGACGCCGGCTTCACCGTTGTCTGCGGTATGGGTTTTATACGGCTCATGTTTAAGGGCACGAACCACCGAACGCCGGATGCCTTCTTCATCATCGATGAAAAGCAGTTTGTTCATCTGTGCTCTCTTGAATTGCAACAGCAAGCGCATTCCCTGAAAGCTTGTTGAAGCGCAGCGGAAATCCTGCCTTTCGGAACTGAAGGGAATGCTCATACTTTGGGAGTTAATGGAATTCGATCTCGAACTTTGTTAGTCAATTTTCGTGCCAAAATCGCATTGGCTTTAAACCCATTGGAAATGTTGGAGCCGAATCAGCGCCAAATGCTTGAATTCTTTGTTTTAAAGAAGGTTACGGTGGTTAAGATTTTGCATGTTGATGATGGTGCTTCACGCATCAAATCAAACCATAAAGGTAGCATGCACAGAAAATGGTTCGTGTACGCACATGTTTTTGTGCATTTTGGCGCCGGTGATGGGCAGATAACACATGGGGGCATAGACAATCTTTAGAAATATCGTTTCGGTACACACAGGAAAAAAGACCAAATAGTGTCTTGAAATATCGGCAAAAAAAATTGTAGAATAAAATTTTTAATTTTCAGCCATACAGAAGTCCGTGTTCAAGGGGTGCGTTTCCCCGTGTAACGATACCTGCCCGCTCGTGCC
>Ga0316190_10001998_pt1 | contig 14841 bp, 11 predicted proteins | sample Eddworburrow2_MG_FD_204929 | JGI IMG/M metagenome (GOLD analysis project Ga0316190, IMG submission 204929) | Coastal sediment microbial communities from Maine, United States - Eddy worm burrow 2 | ecosystem: Environmental > Aquatic > Marine > Coastal > Sediment | place: USA: Maine | collected... | reverse complement strand
AAGCGTACTCGATTGTATCGCCCTCCTCGCCCTTGGCTTGGGAGCCAACGCTGATCACGTTCCCGATCGACGTCTGAAGTGGAGCCACTACCGCCTCCGTGAGCTCGGCACAGATCTTGACCATACCGTTCACACGGACGCCACCGAACCGCTCTCCGGTCGAACATCGAAGGAGCACGGCTACCTCGGTGGTGACCCCTGCAGTGGCGTCGAACATCGCCGATCCTCGACAGCTACTCTCGCCGTCCTCTGAGGTTGCTTCGAGCTCGATCGCGTAGCTGCCGGGCGCGAGCCCGAAGACTTCGACCGAAGGCGTGGCGTTTGGATCGCTGATGTCGATTGTGCCCATCATGAAGGCCATGCCGTTTCCGGAAATGGCCCAGCGCACTTGGTTGATCACGGCGTCGGGGTCGTCCGCGTCGGTGGCCAGGTCGAGCTCGATCAGCAGGTCGGTCGTACAGGGAACTGCCGACGAGTTGCCACGGCAGCCGGCTGTCAGCAGACTGGCGCCGACCAACAGTAACAGAGCCAGCTCGCGGTTGAGCACGATGGGTCCTCTCGTACGCATGAAACATGGCCGGGCAGGCCGACAGAGCAGACGTTAACCCGGAGGGTGCCCCCCGGTAAACACAGAACGCCCGAACAGCGTAGAGTTGTACGGCTGGTGGACCCGCTCCCCCTTCGCGCGCCAACTGCTAGGATCGATGGCGAAATTCCAGGTTAGGAGAGCGCTCTGTATTTCGATTTCACGCTGTATCGGTTGATGCTCCGCCTCGCATGGAGCGAGCCACGCTTGCGTCCACGGCTTACCGCGCTGTTTGTAACGCTCGTGTTCATTCCGGTGTTTTCCAGCGTGACAGCCCTCTTCTACCTGTTCGACAACCTTTCGCCCTCGCTTCGCCGCGTGCGCATCGAGAAGCCAGTGTTCGTGGTGGGCCATGCCCGAAGTGGTACGACCCTGCTCCACCGGCTGATGGTGACTGACGAAGAACACTTCAGCTACTTCCTCCTCTACGAGCTACTCTTCCCGTCGCTCTGGCAAAAGCGTTTCTTGCGCGCTGTCGGTACGCTCGACCGCGTACTGTTTCGCTCGTTCTTCAAAAACAAGCTCATCGCGGCCGAAGGCGAGACGCTCGAAGGCGCCCGCGACATGCACGACGTTGGGCTCTTCATTCCGGAAGAGGATGATTTTGTGCTCACGGCATCATGCGTCTCCAGCACCTGGGTCGCTCTCTTTCCGGGGCTTCCGGAGTTTGACGTGTACTACGTCGACGAGTGGCCTGAAAAACGCCGTCGCCGTGTCATGCGTGCGTACGCGGATGGCGTGCGACGCCAGCTTTGTCTGTCGGGTGCGCACAAGGTTCACTGCAGTAAGAACCCGTCGTATTCGGGGCGGATCAGCAGCCTCATCGAGCAGTTCCCGGACGCGAGATTCGTCGTGATGATGCGCGACCCGCGCGAGGCGATTCCGAGCTTGCTCAAAATGCTCCAAAAGACCTGGCGTTCCCAGGGTTGGAGTGAGGCGCGGATCGAGCGGAGCATCGAGGCGCTCATCGCCAACTCGGTGCACACTTATCTCTACCCCTTGGAGACCCTGGCGAAGCACCCCGAAACGAAATGGACAGTCGTGGACTACCGTGACCTCGTTTCCCACCCCAAAGCCACGATGGAAGCGGTCTACGACGCGCTCGACATCGAGATGGCCTCGGCAGTTTCTTCGGCGCTCGACTCCCAACAACGGCACGCCCGCACACACCAGTCATCGCATAGCTACGGCCTAAAGGAATTTGGGATCGACGAAACCAAGCTGAAGCACGACCTTCGCCAGCTCTTCGATCGCTTTGGCTGGGACGCGCAACCGGACGCGCGGGACACCTTGGAGCAAAGGAACGAACATGGCTGAGATACCGGATCCGAATGCAGCTGCCTTGCTCGAGGACGCCTGGTCCGAGCTCATCGCGCGGCTGAACGATGCGCGCGCCACACTGAGCGACCCCGAGATCCATCCACCTGTCGCGACCGACCGAAACCTCGCCGAGGGCTACCGATACTTGCTCGGGCAGCTCTACCGGCTGATCGAGACGGAGCTCCAACAGACCGCTGAGTTTCCCTATTTTCAGCGACATCCCTGGACGATTTGCAAGTACACAATCGAGAATCCGGACAACCTCTACCTGTATGCGCCGATCGATTCCCAGGGGACGTTCCGCATCGAGGGACGTGCGTATGACCATTCGCATTGGCAGGGCGCGCGATCGTCCAGCGAGAGGCTGGCTCCTCACTATGTGATCTTCGAGGCGCATTCTGTCGCGCCCGGGGACAGCGGCGCGCTCGACGAGCTGTGGGACGGAAGCCGCATGGTCACGGGGATCCTCGCTTCGACGGACATGAAGGTCCAATCCGATGGCTCGTTCGAGATCATGCTCGCCCCGAAGCGTCCGGACGGCTACACGGGGAACTTCATCTCGACGCTTCGGGAGGAGCAGGGAAAGCCCACGGTGGGGGCGACTAAGCTTTATGTCCGCGAGATCTTTGGCGACTGGGACCGCGAACATTCGCTCGACATGCAGATCACGCGCGTGGGCAACGAAGGCAGGCATCCGCTGCCGCGCACCGCAGAGCAAACTGCGGCGCAGCTTCGCGACATCGGTAACAAGCTCGAGGGAAACATCCGGTTCTGGAACGCGTTTTACGGGTTCTTGTTGGACCCATTCGAAAAGGCGCCGCAGCGCGGACCTTTTCATCTTCGGCGGAACGAGATTCTGCAGCCACGGCAGGCGGGTTTGAGCACCGGGGGCGGCCAGGCGACCAACCTCTTCGGTGGCGGCGTGTTTGATCTGGCCCCTGACGAGGCACTGATCGCCGAAGTCACTCTCGTCGAGGAGCCGGTCTACGTCGGCATGCACCTGAGCGACTACTGGGGCCAATCGCTCGACTACGCGAACCGGCTCACCAGCATCAACCAGGAGCAAGCCCATCGCGACGATGACGGCCGTCTACGCTACGTGATCTCTCATCGAGATCCGGGCGTTCCGAACTGGCTGGACACCATGGAGCATCCCTCCGGCTACATCACGCTTCGGACCACGTTCCCCGAGCCACCGCCTACGGATCGTCAGCCGACCGTGTCATGCCGCGTGGTGCCGTTTGGCGAGCTTGCAGGCTCACTACCGAGCACCACACCACGCATAACTGACGCACAGCGCCGCGAGCAAATTGCCGACCGCCAACGGCACGTGACTCGACGCTATCGGCAGTACTAAAAAGGAGACCCGAGCGAGGTTGGCGCCGAGCGAATGCACTGTGAGGGCGTGACGGCGTGCCCTCTGAGCCTCCTTGACCTCTTTGAGTCGTCCCATGCGTGCCGTGAAGGGTCTTGACGCACAGGGCCATATGGCGATGGAACGTTTGAAGAAACAACGAAAGCTCACCCCGGACATCGGTGATGACTTCGTGGGAGTGAGTCGACATCAGGCAGGCTGCATGCACCTCGACTTGCGCCGGCCACGCGCTCCCCGCACCCTCGACCGCCGTGTCAGAGAAACGCTCAAACGCTCAAAGCTCGTCAGAAACCAAACCCAGCACCCGGCGCGAGGAGCGCTTCTTGGAGTTGAAAGGCCGTGGCCGCATTCGCGTGCTCGAGTCGAAGGGCCCCGCGGGAGCCCCCACCTTGATCCTGCTTCACGGCCTCGCTGCGACCGGAGGGCTCAACTGGCTCACCGCCTTCTCCGATCTCGCCGCGCGCTACCACGTCCTGGCGGTCGACCACCGCGGCCATGGCCACGGGCTCCCCACACGCCACTTTCGACTCAAGGATTGCGCAGATGATGTCATCGCAGTGGCCGACGAGCTCGGCATCCGCCAGTTCATCGCCGTTGGTTATTCGATGGGCGGTCCCATCGCCAAGCTCTGCTGGAGTCGCCACCCCGGGCGCGTGCGCGGATTGGTCCTCTGCGCCACGGCGGGGCATTTCACGCCAGAACGCTACCCGGTCCTGACGCGCGCGGTCTTACCCGGCGCGGTCATCGGCGCTCGGATGGCGCCGAAGCTCGTGCTCCGCCAGATCATCGACGGCATGGTCCGAGACATCAAGGAGCCCAAGCTCAAGGCCTTCGTCCGTAGAGAGATGTCAGGCGCCGACCCCGCAGCGCTCGCGCAGGCCAGCCGCGCCATCATTCGTTTCTCGTCCCGCAACTGGGCTTCGAACATCGCGGTCCCGACCGCAGTCGTCATCACCACACGCGACAAAATCGTACCGGCACGCCGCCAGTACGCCCTTGCAAACGCCATCCCCGGCGCAAAGCAGTTCGAAGTCGACAGCGACCATTTCGCTTGCGCGCGCCGACAAACCAATTTTGTCCCGCAGCTGCTCGCCGCCTGCGACCACGTCCGCGCTACCGCCGCCTAAGCAGCGCGGTGTCGTCCATCGCCGTCCATGAGGCCGCCGAGCAAGCGCGCGGGCCTGCGTTGCGACCACGTGGTAGAAGGGTCGCGACCAAGGAGGCTTTGGACACCCATGACGCTACGAAACGGCAAGGCTCTACTCATTGCTCTCATGGCAACGTCGGCCGCGCTCGCGTTTCTCGGCGTGCTCATTCTGACGGATGTCGGTCAGGTGCTGGGGATCGGCAAGGCGGCCGTCGTGACCTACTTCCAGAACCACGTGCTCGTCATGGCGCTGTCCGCTGCGCTGTTCGTGGTCGCTGCGATTCTCAACCGGAAGCTCGGGTTGCTCAAGACCTGGATGATGGCGGTCTTCGGCGTCTTCGTCGTGGGATGTTTCCTCGCGACCAAGTTCGTCACGCCCTACATTCTGTTTCCGGCGCAGCAGCGCAATGCCGAGTACAGAACGGCTGCTGACGTGGACGGATACCTGGAGCCAGAGGACACGCTCTACGTCGTCGAGCACAACGGCGTGTCTCGCGCGTACCCGCAAAAGTATCTCTGGCAGTCGCACATCTTCGGCGCGGACTTTGGCGGCGAAGAGGTCACGATGACGTACTGCGTGCTGACCAACCTGCCGATTCCCTACGTCAACGATTTGAACGGGAAGCCGATGGACTTGAAGGTCCTCGCCCAAACCAACAACAACCTGTTGCTCTGGGACACCAACAGCGGGGAAATCATTCAGCAGATCACGAACACCTGCGAGCTCTCCAAGCGAAAGCTGGAGCCTCTCCCCGTGCTCGAGATGACTTGGAAGTCATTTCAGGAGCTCTATCCGGAGAGCGAGGTCCTCTACAACCCGTTCACGAGCCCGATCGAGCGGGTTCTCGAAGTTCTGATGCCGCTCGAAGCCGCGCACGGAGGCGACGAATGGATGTTCAACAACGTGGACGTCAGCGACGACAGGCTTCCCTCGAAGGAAAAGGTGATTGGAGTCGAGGATGGAGGCGCGGCCGTTGCGTTCACCAAGGAGTACCTGCGCAACGCGGGCATTCTCAATACTCGGGTCGGCGAAAAGAGCATCGCGATTGCGCACATCGCCGAGCACGACATCTTCGTCGCATTCGACCGCATGAAAGACGGTCAAGAGATCGAAGTCACGTCGGTTGATGCGTTTGGGAATACGCCCGACCACGGCGAGCTAGAGCGCGCGTTCATCTACAACGGGCCCATGTGGGCCGTGTGGTTGCACTATCGTCCGGAGACGAAGCTGTTTCAGTAGAGGCTCGCGCCTCAGCAACCGCACGGAGGGTTGCTGTCATCCGTACTCTTCCGGCAGGTCGAGCAGCAGGATTCTTCCCAGCAACCCTTTCGGCAAGATGCCCGCCAGCTTGATCAGCATCTTGTACACCCAGGGGAACATGTAGTCCGCAGATCCCTTTTCCATGGCGCGGATCATGTGCTTCACGGCCTGCTCCTCCGAAAGCGCGAGAGGCATGGGCTGGTCATATCCGAGTTGCGCTTCCGTCTTGATGAACCCTGGATGAATGCTGACGAACTTCAGGTTGTATTCTCGGAGCTCGATACGACACGTATCCATGAGGATCCGGGCAGCCGCCTTGGCCGCGGAGTAAGGCCCCTGCATCGGAAGACCCAAGAACCCTGCCAGCGAATTGGTATGGACGATCATCCCTTCCCCGAACGGCTTCATGTGCTCCGTCACCGGGATGAGGTAGTGCACGAAGGTGTCGTAGTTCAGACGCATGTTGTCCAGAACCTGACGCGTCGTAATTCGGGCCATGTTGAACACCGGCCCGTCGCCGATATTGAGAACGGCGACATCGATCTTATCGAAACGCTCGACCGCCGTTCGAACCACGCGCGCAGCTTCCGTTTCGACCAGCGCGTCGGCTTCGACCGCCAGCGCTTGTCCACCCACTTGCTCGATGTCGGCCACCAGCGCGTCGAGCCGATCTTTGCGGCGTGCCGTGACCACGACGCGGTTGCCCCGTTTCGCTAATTCCATCGCGAGCGCTCTGCCTATCCCCGAAGAGGCGACTGGATTCGAACCAGCGACCTCATGCTCCCAGAGCATGCGCACTATCAGGCCGTGCTACACCCCGTGTTTCCAGCTGCTGAAGGAGCGCGCAGATGCTAGCAAGATCTCATGCATAGGTTCCGCAACGCTCGACTAGTTGGCAGAGCATTGATGGTCGCGTTCCTCGTGGCCGGTTGTTCTGGGTCGAAGGGTGACGATGAGCCTGGGGGCGGAGGCGGAACCGGCGGTCGCGTCGGCGCGGGAGGAAGTGGTGGCGGAGGGGTTGGCGGAATCCCCATCGACGCGATGGCGCCCGAGCTCGTGAACAGCGATCCTGAGCCCGGCGAATCGGTCGTCTGGACGTACTGGCCCATCCTCACGTTCGCAGAGCCGGTCGATGAAGCGGTCTTGCCCGCGTTCTCGCTCGTTTGCGACGGGGCGCCTCAACCGATCTCGGCCCACCGCCTCGACGAAGAGCCCGACACGGTCGTGATCAACCCGGAGGCGGATCTACGGTTCGGGGCGAGCTGCAGCCTCGAGTGGCCGGCACCCTCGGAAACCGAGACGCTGTCGTTTTCGGTGATCGCGAGTCTCCCTTCGGCCGTGGTTCCCTACGACCGGGGCGATCCGTCGCGGTATGCGCCGTTTCCCGACGACGTGTGGCTGGTACCCGACGCCGGCACGCCGACGGGAGTGCGGGTCGAGCTCCCGGTGCCAGACCGAGAGCCCGACGTGAGATTTCTCTTCGGCCGGCTCAACATGACGGCCGGCTCCCCTGATGGCTTCAGCCCCCTAGGCGCATTGGTGGTCGAGCTCTCCGAGGCCCCCGCCCAGGGCTCGCTTCCGGCCACGCCCGCGGAATCGCTCGACCCGTTCGCCACCGTCGGTCTCTTCGATATCGACCCCGATAGCCCGGGGTACCGAAAACGGGTTCCCTTCCAGCTCCACGTTCGGTCGGTTCGCACGGAGTCAACGCCATTTCAACACGCGCTTGTCATCTTCCCCTCGATCCCGTTCGCGCCGGAGGGAAAGTACGGGCTGGTGGTCACGAGGCGAGCTCTTGGAGACGCGGGGCAACCCTACGATCCGTCTTCGTTCACGGTGGCCGCGCTAGGTGACCCCGTCGCTGGCGAGAACGCTGCGATCGCCGAGGTTCGTCCGCTCATCGAGGACGTGATGGCGGCCGTGTCGACAGTATCGCCACCGCTCTTCGCGCACGACGTCGCTCTGGTCACGCACTTCACCGTACGTTCAAACCAGGACTTTCCGATTACGCCGCTCACGATGAAGCAGCAAGTCCTCGAGCTGCCGCCACCGAGCTTTGAGGTGACCGACGTTCGTCCTGGCTCCGGCGATGTCGCCGCTATCATGACAGGCACCTGGGAGGCCCCCGAATGGCGCGACGGGGACACCATCAGCCGTGACCAGGAGGGTCGGCCCGTGATCGTCGGTACGAAACAGGTGCCATTCGTGCTCCCGATTCCGAACGTTGCGGAGTCCCAGCCGGTCCCGATCGTGATGCACCAGCACGGCAATCCGGGTAGCGCCGAAGCCGAGACGCCGCGACAGGCGGAGACCTATCTCGCTGCGAGTGGATTCGCCGTGATCGGGTTCAGCGACACCATCACACGGGAGGTCGGGGCCGATATCGAGGCCCAGATCACCGCCATCCTCTCCGCGGGGTTGCTTTCGGGAGAGCTTCCGGACTATTGGATTCAAGCGACAGGCGAACAACTCTCCATGCTGAGGCTGATCGAGCAGCTCGGCTCCGTCGATGTGGTGCCGCTGGGTGCGCCAGACGGCGAACCCGACCTCGATGTCGCCGCCCCGCTCACCTATGTCGGGATCAGCGAAGGCGCGAACAAAGGCCAAGCCCTCGTGCCCTATGCGCCCGAGATTCGAGCCGCAGCTCTCGTCGCAGGCGGCGCGAGGTTAGGAGAGATTCTGTTCTTCCAGGATGTGGTTGGCCCGGATGGTGTCGGTACTCGGAACCTAGACATCCTAAATGAGCTACTCGCACCCAATGCCCTTCCCCTCGACCTGTTCGTGGGCGGGGCGATCCTGCAGCTGGCGTTCGATCCGCAGGACCCACACAACCACGTAGCCTTCATGTACGACAATCCGCTCGAGGTGGCCGGGACCCTTCGAAAACCGAGCGTCCTCGTGCAGGAGGGCATCGCGGATCCGCTCGTGCCCAACAACGCGAGCCGAAGCCTCGCATACACGCTCGGCCAGGTGCCTCAGCTCGAACCGATCTGGGAGCCCGTGCCCTATCTTCCACAGGCGAGCGGGCCGCTCACCGCCAACATCGACGCGCAGACCACAAGCGCGCATTCGCAGTACGTTCCGGCTGGTATCCCTGGGCTGCAGGCGACCCCGGGCTGCGAAAGTGAGTCGAACGGCCACTACTGCGCGCAGATCGCGCCGTCGGCGATGGAGCAGCGCGCGCTGTTCTTCCGCTCTGCAGTCGACGAGGCGGTGCCGAGCATCGCCAGTCCATAGCGATCAAAAGGTCGGTGCCGACGTGGCGGACCGCTGGCTTCGTGATTACCGCTTCTCAAACAGCGAGAGGGGTCTGATCACCGCCTCATCCGGCACGATCTGATTTGCTACAGCAGCGAATCGACCGACGCCGCGGTGCGCAGGTTCATCAAGCGCGTCGGCTCGGACAACGTCGAACCGTTGCTACGCCTCGGGGAAGCGGACGCCCTCGGTAAGGGCCGCAACGTCGAGGATGAGCTCGCGGCGCTGAAGGAGGTTCGCGGCCGAGTCGACAAAGCCATCGAAGAGGGCGGCGCACTGACCACCGGAGACCTCGCGATTGGCGGCAACGACGTGATCCCTCTCTTGGACGGCGGCGCAGGCCCCGCGGTTGGGCAGATCCTCGGCGCCCTGCTGGAGCAGGTGATCGAGGATCCCTCACTGAACACACGCGACAAGTTGATGCCTCTGGCCGAAGAGCTGCGGAAAGACGTCGAGTAGCCCCCGAGCCCTGGGCTCCAAGCCCCCATACCCGAGTCACGCGCTTCGATCCCCACGCGTCGGCTCGCGACTCAAGGCCCAGGGATCGGGGCGTTTTCTTGGAGGGGGCATCTTGTCCAGTTGGCTTCTCTCCAGAATGAAGCTCTGGCCCGCACTTCTGGTCACCGCTGCGCTCCTTGCGCCGGCAACGAGCCACGCCGAGAAGACCGAGATCAGAGCGTCGGCTACTTTCTCTTCGACTACAAAGACGATGGCCGGATGTACCCCGGCAGCGTCGAGCTCGTCTGCATCGCGGACCAGGGCGGAGGCCAGATTCGCGTCGTGATCCAAATCCCGGCGATGCCGAGCTACATCGAACGCATGCTCCTCGACAAGCTCGAGAAGAAGCTCGTCGATGAGTTCGGCCAGCCGGCGGCGACGCTGTGCTAGGCTCCACCGGTGGCCGAGCCCAGTGCGGCGCGACAGCATGGTGCGCGTTTTCTCGTCGGTGTGTCGTGGCTCGGCGCAGCGGCCGCGAGCGTCTGTTTCTGCGTCAATCTTCTGTTCGTCGAAGACCGCGCTGCGCTCTGGAAGAGCAACGAGCTAGACCCGGTTCAGCGGCGGCTGTTCGTCGTGTCGATGATCGTGTCGGCAGCCCTGCCGGCCCTGATCGCTGCCATCGCGATCCGGAGGCGCTCGCTCGTGGCAGTGGCCGATGATGTCTGGCTCTGGGGTCATCGACTGTCCCCACTGGTGCTCCTCGCACCTATCGCCCCGCTCTTGGACCGTGCGAGCTTCATCGATCAGCCGGTCACCTGCCTCAGCTACATGTTGGTCATCGGCTTGGCCGCGGCGGCGATCGGGACCCGATGCCTCGAACGGGGGTTTCCCAAAGAAGCCGTGCCGTCACCGACGCCTTCACGCGCGCTCGTGCCTGCGGTCCTCACCGGGGCCGTCTGCGTCTCGCTCTTCGCGCATTTCGCGTTTTACGCGGTGATGCGCCACCACCAGATGCGAAGCATGGCCTACGACCTCGCGATCTTCGACAACATGATGTGGCACCTGACCCACGGCGATTGGTTTGCGTCGACACCGACGTTCGGCCCCGATGGCGGCAATCACCTCCACCGCCACACGACGTTCGGGGCGCCGCTCCTCGTTCCGTTCTACGCGATTTGGCCTCGTGCCGAGACGCTGCTCGTACTGCAGGCGGCCTTTTCGGCGACGACCCCGATTCCGATCTTCATGTTGGGTCGGCGGCTGCTGCGAAGCTCCTGGCTCGGGTTCGTGTTTGCCCTTTGCTACGGACTCTACGCGCCCACCCACGGCGCCAACTTCTACGACTTCCACTTCTTGACGATGGCGCCGCCGCTCTTCGCCTGGGTCTTTTATCTCCTATTCACCGACCATATCCGCGCGCTCATCGTAATGACGGCGCTCACGTTGGGGTGGCGCGAGGACACCGGCGCTGTGCTCGCTTTCGTCGGTATCGTGCTGTGGCTCGCAGGCGTGCGCCCTCGGCGAACACTCAAGTACACGGTGGTCTGCGCGGTCTACTTCGCGTTGGTGAAGTTCGTGTTCATGCCACTCGGGGGCTCCCACGCGAGCTTCTCGGACTACTACACCAAGCTCCAGGCGGCGGGCGCGCCCGGTTTTTGGGCGGTGATCGAGACCTCGCTCACGAATCCGTTCTACGTGTTCGACGAAGTATTCGGGCCGAAGCGCCTTCTCTACGTGCTTCAGTTGTTCGTGCCGCTGCTCTTCTTTCCTCTGCGCGACCGGACGACTTGGATCGCGCTTGTGCCGGCTGCGGTGTTCACGCTGATGTCCTCTCGTGATCCGCTCTACGAGATTTACTTCCAGTACACGGCGTATTGGGCGCCGGCCGCGTTCCTTTGTTTGTTCATCGTGCTTGAGCGCCGCTTCGTCGACACGGGGCGCCGCCAAGCGCTCGCCGCGACCGCCGGCGCCATCCTTCTCACGACGTTGCTCACGAGCTTCTACTACGGCGCGATCTTCGAGTCGCCGAAGATGCGCGGTGGATTCCTGGGCATGTCGTACGAATGGACCGACAAGGACCAAGCGCGCCTGACCGCGTTCCGCGAGCTCACCCAGCAAGTGCCCCTAGACGCATCCATCGCGACGACGAGCCACGAGTGCCCGCACGTGAGCAACCGTCGGAACGCGTACAGCCTCGAGATCGGATACCACGATGCGGACTTCATCTTGGTGCGGCATCGGGATGTTGCACAGAAGAGCCAGCCCGGGAACGAGTACCGAAAAGCCATCGAGTCGGGTCTGTACGAGCGCATCGACAAGAAGGAGGGCTTCTCGCTTTGGAAGCGGACCGACCGCACGGAGGCTCCGGAGTGAGCGACACCCGCCAGAACGACAACATGGGCACCTCCGGAAGATCCGACCGAGGTTGGCCAGAAAGTCGGATTGTCACGCAACTCCTCGCCCGTTCGACCGATAAGCGCCGCCCTCCGCTCTCGCTGTCCACGATAGCAAGTCGACGACATTAGAGTGTCCTCAGTCGGGGCGACTGGATTCGAACCAGCGACCTCATGCTCCCAAAGCATCACAAGCCGACCGCACGCGACATCACGCAAACAGGCAAAACTCAACAGAAACTCAAACAAGACCGGGACTTGCCCGCATCGCCGTGTTCACGGTTCGTCACTTCATATCATCTGATTTCACATCGCCATGTCAACGTCAGGTCAACGAGCCAAGGTCGACCCCGTCCGTCCACCGCCGCTTGGTGGCGAGTTCCGCGCTCGAACCCAGTGGTCAAACGAAGCAGAAGTCTCGACCACGCCCGTATGCAACGCCGACACGCCGGGAACGGCTAGCGAGACGCCGCCTCCCGCGAGCGTCGGCGGCTCAAGGATCGCCAGTCGCGCCGCACACCGCGACGCTCGTGCGATTCGACTTCTAGGGCGACGAGAGCGGGAACGAGGCCGTTGCAACGAAGAAAGGGAGTTATGAGATGCAGGAAGACGCAGTGGAGATGCAGATAGGCGATCCAAACGCGGTCTAGAGCGCGCCGCAAGTCGACATAACAAGCTAGTACCGCGCAATTCGGCTCTCAGCCTGAGCCCGATGGGCTAAGAGGTCAGGGGGACGGTGTACTCGACCGGGGCGTCGCGAGCTCCACCTGGGAAGATTCCGCACAACCGAGCCGACACGTTGACCCGATAGAGGAATAGCTCGTGGCTACTTCAAGGATAGAGTGAAGAGGTTATCCGGATCGTCCAAGGACTGATCGAGCCATGGAGAGTACGTGCGTACTTGCACGGCTCCGCCCTCCTCGTTGAACTCCATGACACGTAGGAAGCCACTGTCCGCCCGAGACTGCCCGTTGTGCACCACTTGGTGCTGATAGTTCGCCATGAGTTGGTGTACCTCGTTGCCGGCGTCCCCGGTGCTCGTCAGTCTGCCAACACCGTCGTTTAGGGTGTGCCCGGAGAGAACGAAGCGAATGTTGGGATGTCGAGATACCAACTGGTTCCACATTTGTTCGCCGTCGTTCACGCTGCGTGATTCCGACGCAGCCTCCGGAGGCTGGAGGTCGTAGCTATGCGGGTTCCAGCGCTGGCTTTCGCCTTTGCGGCCCCAGTCGTAGCGTGTGCCGTCGGAGTACAGATACGCGTGCGTGAGTACGATCACATCGTGCTCCGGGTGGTTCGCAATGACGTCATCGGCCCATTGAAGCACGTTGCTCCGAGGCCCGAACTCGAGAGATAGGATCAACCACTCCGTCACGTCGCCGGCGAAGTAGTAGTAGCTGTTCCATATCGTATCGTCGTAGCGACCTCCCCGGTTCGACTTGTCGGCCAGTTCTTCCCAGGCGAAGTAGTCGTCGATCTTCGAAGAGCGGACGTCGGCCCACTCCTCGATCCCCATGTCGTGGTTTCCGATCGAAAGCGCCAGTGGGACTCTGCCCGATAGCCGGCCCAACTGGCGTTGAGCCACCCGCCACTGTTCGACCTCGTTAAATTCGACGATGTCGCCCTCGTGAAGGACGAATCGAATGTCGAGCGCGTCGATGTTGTCCAGGATCCAGTCGATCTGCGACTCGAACGGGTCTTCGAACGATTCGGTGTAATCCTGGGTGTCCGGAAGCACGACGATCGACCACGCGTTCGAGCCGACCTCGCCCTCCCCTGCGCACGCGGCGATCAACGCAAGCGCGCCAAGGGCCACGACAAGGCCGGCTTGACGGAATTTGGCCACGATCGTTTTCGTCACGGTACGCACCGAGTAGCCACCATCCTTCTTGCTACATCACAGAAGGTGGCTGAACAAGAAGTTATCGGCGTCTACGAATTCGCACGAGAGCGAATCCCGCGAGCATGGGCGGATAGGCGAAACAAAGGCGGTCTTGGGTGCACCGCAGCTCGACATAATATCTAGTACCGCGCAATTCGGCTGTAGACGCAATATAGAAGTGTTGGGTTTGTGCCAGATAGAAATGTCGGGTTTACCCGCCCCCTATGGACTCCGGACTCGTCGTCATGAGCCGGCGCGAGATCGAGCGAGCGCATCTGATGCGTGCGATCCAAGAGCGCCGGCTGACCCAGAAACAAGCCGCTTCGCAGCTCGCGTTGAGCGTGCGTCAGGTGGAGCGGCTGTTCGCGCGCTACAAGCGCGACGGGCCCGCGGGGCTTGTCTCTGGGCGGCGTGGCCAGCGCAATCACGTCTTGCCTGATGGGCTGCGTGAGGAGGCCCTGCGCATCGTTCGGACGCGATATCCGGATTTCGGACCGACGTTGGCACACGAGAAGCTCCTGGAGGGGCACGGCCTTCGAATGTCGGTCGAGACGCTCCGAAAATGGATGATCGAAGACGGCATCTGGAAGACGCGCCGTCAGCGCAAGAAGCGCATCCAGCAGCCGCGTCACCGCCGCGATTGCTACGGCGAGCTCGTGCAGATCGACGGCTCCGACCACCACTGGTTGGAAGACCGTGGACCCCGCTGTGTGCTTCTGGTGTATGTGGACGAAAGATCCGATCGAGGTTGACCAGAAAGTCGGATTGTCACGCAACCCCATCGAGCGTTCGACCGATAAGCGCGGCCCCCCGATCTCGCCGTCTACTGTGCGCGATTCGCCTGAACGAGAAGCTCCCCGTCCAAGCCACGGCTGACCTGAAGCGACCTCATGCTCCCAAAGCATCGCAGCCGACGCAACGGGACACTACGAAAACCCGCGAAACTGAGTAGAAACTCAAACATGACCGGGACTTGCCCGCGTCGCCGTGTTTGCGGTTCGTCACTTCATATCACTTGATTTCACATCGCCACGTCAACGTCAGGTCAACGAGCCGACCTCAAGAGCGAGTACGGGATGAATCCGTAGGCGACTAGTTGACGGTGCCGCCAGTCGAGGTGCTCACGCCGCTGGTGTCACCGCCGCAGACAACGGTGAGGCTGGCTCCGTTGCTGACTGCGC
>Ga0316190_10001997_pt1 | contig 14842 bp, 10 predicted proteins | sample Eddworburrow2_MG_FD_204929 | JGI IMG/M metagenome (GOLD analysis project Ga0316190, IMG submission 204929) | Coastal sediment microbial communities from Maine, United States - Eddy worm burrow 2 | ecosystem: Environmental > Aquatic > Marine > Coastal > Sediment | place: USA: Maine | collected... | reverse complement strand
TGGATTTTCTCCAAATGTTGTTTTACTCGGATATCATCTTTAGCCAATTTGTTGGCATTGCCAAGGATTTCAGAAAGGTCACATGTCACCACGGAAATACCATTTTTCTGAAGGATCTTTTCACTATACCGCACGGTATTGAATGCTGTAGGTCTGGCTCCAATGGCTCCAATCCGTACGTTCTTCAGGCCTTTTACCACCCTGCATATTCCAAGGAATTGCTGAAGATCAGCTTTAAATGAAGCATCAGATGGCAATACTACATGCCTGGTCGTCAATGTATATTTAATGCCATATTGATATAAGTTATTGCATACCGAGATCTTACCACACCAGGAATCTCTACGGTTAGCGACATTGAGTTTATTTAACTCATCAGGATATCCCTGAATAAGCACGGGTATTTTTAAATCTGCCAAATGCAACGTATCCGCAATACCGCGCTCATCACCAAAATTCGGAAGTACTACGAGTACACCCGCAATCTCATCTTTGCGTTTCTTGAATAAATCAGCACACTTTTTTGCGTCCTGAAAGGATTCAACTCCACCAAGTTTTGTGTCATTTTCACCCAATAGAACAGCGCTGATTCCTTGTCCTTCCAGAACCTTCAGCACTTCCATACGAGCCTCAGAAACAAGTTTGTCAGGGAAAAAGTCTCTGTTTCCAATGATTACACCTAAAGTGATTTTCTGCTTTTTCATATGTTATTCTTTAAGGTCTGCTATTTCTTTATCTTACAGTTGAAGGACTTATTAAGAAAAATCAATACAGGGGATGTCTAGCGGTTTACTATTATTTTCGTTTCATTTCATTTGGTTGCAATAATCAATTCAATTTCATGGTCATGAAAAACCTGCCTGTGTTTCTCATCAATGTTGCTATCTGTTATGATATAGTCGATCAAGCCCAGTGCTCCCAGACTGGCAAAAGCGCTTTTACCAATTTTGGATGAATCAGCCACAAGGTAAGTGGTCTCTGCAGCATCGATCATTGCCTTCTTCACTACTAAATCGCTAATGCTTGGGTAAGTCAATCCTGACTTAAGCGAAATTCCTGCTGTTGCCAAAAATAGCTTTTGAACATTCAACCCCCTAAAGAAATCTGCAGCCTTCTGCCCTGTTAGTGAAAGTGTTGGCGCCTTGAATTCTCCACCTGTCATCACCACCTCAATGTTAGGGTTCTCACCCAGCATCAAAGCAATATTTAGGGCATTGGTGATTACAGTAAGTCCATTGATGTTTTTGATCTTTTTAGCAATTTCTGTAGTTGTAGAGCCGGAATCCAAAATGATCGCATCTCCAGGATGAATAAATTCCAGACATTTTTCTGCAATCATTTCCTTTGCTTCCTTGAATTGATTTGCATTGACCAAGGCTAGGCTCCTGACCTGCGCTTCCACATTTTTGAGATAAACTCCCCCATGTTCTCGTACCACCAAATCATCCTTCCCAAGTTTCTCCAAATCCTGACGGATAGTCACTTCCGTCACCCTAAATATCCGAGCCAGATCAATCACCTTAGCAGAACCATCTTCTTTCAGAAGATCGAGAATTTTTTCTCTTCGTTGAATCGCAAGCATTAAAATATGGTTTTCAAACGTTGAATATTCAAAGCTAATATTTTTTTGTTTATTTTCTTTTATTTTCGTTTAATTTGTTTTTTAGTAACTTTACCATCGAATACCTCCCATTTAGGAGAAGAAAGCATCACTAATAAAAAATTAAAAGAACTATAAGAAATGTTCCAATTTCGGTTGATTGAAAATCGCAGTATGCTCAGTATACTTCTTATCCTTCCGCTTTTTATTAGCTTTTGCAGAGGTAGACAAGATCAATTTAAGGCCAGGATTATCATTTCTAGTGATATCGGCGGAACAGATCCTGATGATTTTCAGTCCATCATCCATTTCATGATGTATGCCAACCTCTTTCAAACTGAAGGACTCATTTCTTCCCCTTATGGCTTAGGAAGAAAGGAGCATTTACTTAAAATGATTGACTTGTATGAAAAGGATCTCCCAAAACTACAAGCTCATGCTGCAGGTTTTCCAACTTCAGAAGAATTAAAAAGTATTTGCAAACAAGGATCCCTTGAGGCAGCTCCTTTCCAGGGTTGGAGTAAATCCTCTGAAGGTTCAGATTGGATTATCCAATGCGCAAAAAAAGAAAATGATCAGCCACTTTATATATTGGTATGGGGAGGTTTGGAAGATCTGGCCCAGGCGCTGCATGATGACCCTGAGATAGAAAAAAAAATCAAGGTTTACTGGATTGGAGGACCCAATAAAAAATGGAGTGTCAATGCATATGCATACATCGCTCAAAATTACCCCAATCTGTGGATGATTGAGGCCAATGCAACCTATAGAGGATGGTTCCTCGATTCAGAATCACCGGAAGAATTAAAAAATGACCAATTCTATGATAATTTCATTCGAGGGATTGGCGCCATGGGTGCTGACTTCAAAAATCATTACAATGGACACATCAAAATGGGCGATACCCCATCACTAGTTTATGTCATGAATGGAAATCCTGACGATCCTTATGGAGAAAGTTGGGGAGGCTCCTTTCGACCTATTCGCTACAGCACAAAAAATGTGTTCAACCGCAACAGCTCTATTGAAGATACTGTGACCACGTACTCGGTGGTCGAGTGGTATTTTAAAGGACCAGAAGTAGATATACCCTCAGATTCAAGTTGCTTTAGTTTAGAAATATCCAATCAAAAATGGCCTGGCTATTACCTTGGAGCTGGCAACTATGGCGTACGGTATTCTTCCAAAAAGCCAGAAACTTGCACCTATGCCATGACCAGCGATATCCCGGGCTTTGAAACCGAAACCGGTTCTTTTGTAAGCGTTATTCCTTGGCCTGGAAAACCAACGAACGAAGACTATCAGCTAGGGAACAATTGGTACAGCGATCATCCGGACAAAGCCTATTTTATTGGAGAACAGCAAGGAGCAAAAACGGTTTCAAAATGGCGCAAAGAATTCCTTATGGATTGGGCGGAAAGATGGAAATGGTTGAAATAATTCAAGATTAAAAAGAAAAATAATGAAAATTATAGATTTTACAATCAAATTTAAACCTTATTATTTATTAATAATTCTTATCACATTGTTATCTTCTTGTTCTGCTTTTAATGGGGACAACAAATCAGTTGAGGATTCAAAACCACGGATTATTGTAACATCAGATGGAGAAATCGACGATGAATGCTCCATGGTACGATTTCTACTCTATGCAAATGAATTTACCATTGAGGGCATAGTAACTTCGAGTTCCCAATATCATTGGCATGGTCACAATTGGGCAGGTGACAACTGGCTTGACCCTTACATTGAGGCTTATTCACAAGTATATCCTAACTTGAGTTTACATGACAATAAGTATCCTTCACCGGAATATTTAAAATCAATTGCTTTCCTTGGAAATGTAGAAACTGAAGGAGAAATGGATTCTATCACACCTGGTTCGCAACATATCACCAAAGTCCTGCTTGACGAATCAGATGACCAGCCCATCTGGATTCAGGCATGGGGTGGCACAAACACTATTGCCCGGGCGTTGAAAACTATCGAAGAAGAACATCCGGAAAAAATGGAATATGTGGCCAATAAACTGCGCTTTTTCTTTATCTGGGAACAGGATTCCACTTATCAAGCTTATATCAGGCCGAATTGGGGGAAGTATGATATTCTAACTATTATCTCCGATCAGTTTGAAGCGCTTGCATACCGCTGGGACAAAGTTCAGCCTGAGGAAATGCATAAGTATTTTAAAGGTGAATGGATGAAAGAAAACATATTAGAAAATCATGGTTCTTTATGCTCACTCTACAAGGCACATATAAATACAGATAAGAATTTTGATGATGGAGATTTTCGCTCGGAAGGTGATTCGCCCGCATTTATACATAATATTAATACAGGATTAAGAAATATGGAATCACCAGCCTATGGTGGATGGGGTGGCAGGTATATAAATGTTCGCAGCAACACGTGGCTCGATCCTGTTCCAATAGTGGGTTATGAATATCCTGAAGGACGTTGGTATTCCAGTTCAGCCTGGGGCCGTAATAGTTTACGAAATGAATCTACATCAACTGCAGAACAGCGAAAAGAATACTTTAAACCAATATGGCGCTGGTCAGATGTCTTGCAGAATGATTTTGCAGCAAGAGCCAACTGGTGCGTGAAATCTTATGATGAAGCCAACCATCCTCCTGTTGTTAAACTGACCAACGCGCTGGATATAACCACAAAACCCGGTAGGAAAATTGAGCTGAGTGCTAAAGGAACATCTGATCCGGATGGTGACAAACTGAGTTACTCTTGGTGGAGGTATGATGAGGCAGACAACTTTAATGGAAAGATTGACATTAAAAATGCCACTTCTAGGAACGCTTCATTTATGGTTCCTGAAGAAATAAAAGAAGAAGCTACCATTCATATCGTTTGTGAAGTAAAGGATAATGGCTCACCACAATTAACCCGATATCAGCGTGTTATTGCTAAAGTAAGGCCTTGACAATATCATATATCAATAAACCTGAAATAGAATGAAAAAGGCAGTTTTAAGTATTGCTATACTTTCATTTAGCGGTTTTAATTGTTTTGCTCAACAAGTTGCATTCCCTACTGCCGAAGGATATGGAAAATATTCAAAAGGAGGAAGAGGCGGCATTGTTTTCGAGGTAACGAATTTATATGATAAGGGAGAAGGAAGTTTAAGAGCAGCAGTCGAAGCATCGGAACCACGAACTGTAGTTTTTAGAATATCAGGTACTATAGAATTAGAAAGTCCTCTTAGGATTAAACACCCGTTTATAACCATTGCAGGTCAAACAGCCCCGGGTGACGGTATCTGCCTTAAAAAAAATCCACTAATTATTGAAGCTGACCACGTTATTATCAGGTATTTACGAGTAAGGTTAGGAAATGAATCAGGTGACGATTCAGATGCTGTGTCAAGCAGATATACCAAACATATTATTTTAGATCACATTTCGGCAAGTTGGAGTGTGGATGAAACAATGTCAATCTATCATTGTGATAGCATTACCGTCCAATGGTGTATTGTTTCAGAAAGCATGTTCAATTCGAACCATGTAAAGGGATCTCATGGATTTGGAGGTATCTGGGGATCAAATTATGGCACATACCACCATAATCTCATTGCGCATCATGGAAGCCGTAATCCCCGAATGGCATCCGGTTCCGGGTATACGGATTACAGAAATAACGTTTTATACAATTGGGGGTATAATAGCTGCTATGGGGGTGAAAACAAACAAGGAGATAATCCTAAATTATCTTTTTCAAAGTTTGACATGGTTGCAAACTATTATAAACCTGGACCGGCAACGGAACCCGGTGAGACATCCTATCGTATTGCCAGCCCTTCCATGCGAAAAGAAAAAGCTGATTTTGGAAAATGGTTTATTGCCGGGAATGTAATTGAAGGTCATGAAACGGTAACTGCCGATAACTGGAATGGAGGCGTACAACCTCAGGGAGGAGCGTCTAACCTACAATTCGTTAAGCTTGAGGAACCCTGGCCATCCATGCCTATTAATCAACAAACTGCAATAGAAGCTTATAATTTTGTGCTTGAAAACGCCGGTGCTACTTTACCTAAAAGAGACCCTATAGACATTAGATTAATTAATGAAACCAAAGGAGGATATGCTACCTATGAAGGGAGCTCCTACAAACTAAAAAAATCACTAGCAGATAAATCGAAAAAATCAGGAATCATAGACTCTCAAAAAGATGTAGGCGGATGGCCAAGACTAGAAAGTATCTCAGCCCCAAAAGACAGTGATCATGATGGCATGCCTGATGAATGGGAATATAAAAACAACCTCAATAAAGAGAATCCTGATGACAGAAATATTCTAGATGCAGATGGATATACTATGTTGGAAAAATATTTAAATAGCATAAAATAATTCACGAGGAACGTTATTAAATAAATTTTCAAAAGATCAGACCTCCGTTAAAAGTTTATATCTTCGTATTGTTCCAAAGGTGATTTCAGTGTTATTCTCCATATTCATTGGTATGGGTAATTCTTTTACGCAAACAGTCAACCATTAAGATGAAATAAAATTGACTAATAAATTAAATCTAAAATTGTACATTCATCCACATTCAAACTATTTGATATGAGATTAGGCCTACTTTTCTTTATAGCCCTTATGGCTTTTCGGTGTACCAATAATCAACCTCTCAAAGAGCATTCTAAACCTTTAATTAAAGCATCTCTCACAAATAACCTAAGCCTCGTGAATACATCTAAAAGTCCATTTGCGAATCTGCAGGCTGTCGGGATCAGAGACGTAACCTTGACGAAAGGATTTTGGGCTGAACGAATGAAAACTTGTACGGAAACCATGATTCCCGAAATGTGGGAAATATATTGCAATGCGGAGGTGAGTCATGCGCTGAGAAACTTTGAAATAGCAGCAGGCAAATATGAAGGTGAGCATAAAGGCGCTCCTTTTCATGATGGGGATTTCTATAAATTAATAGAGGCGGCAAGTATGGCGTATGCCACCACAAAAGATAAAAAATTCAGCCAGATGATCGATGATGTGATTCCCCTGATCCGGGCATCGCAACGTGAAGACGGGTACATTCACACACCTGTGATGATTGAAGCAAGAAATAATCCGAGGAGTGAGATGGAATTTCGCGATCGGATGGATTTTGAAAGCTACAATATGGGGCATCTGATGACTGCTGCCACTGTACATTTCAAAGCGACTGACAAGACTGACCTTCTTGAAATTGCCAAAAAGGCCGCCGATTATCTATACATATATTGCCAGAAATATCTTGATAAAATGGCACAAAATGCCATTTGTCCTTCTCATTATATGGGTATGATTGAAATGTACAGAACCACTGGTGATCCCAGGTACTTGGAGCTGGCAAAACAATTTATTGATATCCGAAGCTTAGTGAAAGATGGGACTGACCACAATCAGGACAGAATTCCCTTCAGGCAGCAAACTAAGGCTTTAGGCCATGCCGTACGCGCCAATTATCTCTACGCAGGTGTGGCTGATCTTTATGCTGAGACCGGAGACCAAACGTTAAAAAGAACGTTGGACAAAATCTGGGATGATCTTGTATCTACTAAACTTTATATTACTGGCGGATGTGGTGCGCTCTATGATGGCGTATCACCTAATGGCACCTCATACAAGCCCTCAGAAATCCAACAAGTACATCAGGCTTATGGCCGTGAATATCAACTACCAAATGCTGCAGCACACAATGAAACATGTGCCAATATTGGGAGTGCTTTATGGAACTGGAGAATGCTGCAAACTACCGGTGACGCCAAATATGCTGATTTGCTTGAGCTAACATTATACAACAGCATATTGTCCGGAGTGAACCTCAATGGAAAGGGCTATTTCTACACCAATCCTTTAAGCAATCAAATGGGACTCTCATTCCAATTGAGATGGCCAAACGTAAGAGAGAAATATATCTCCTATTCAAACTGCTGCCCTCCAAATACAATAAGAACAATCGCTGAGATAGGCAACTACCTGTATAGCAAAAATGATAAGAGTATCTGGATAAACATGTACGCAAGTAATGAGCTCAAAACCACTATTGGGACTGATTCAGTGAGCCTAACGCAAACCACTGAATATCCATGGAGTGGTACTGTTTTGGTTACAATCAATCAAGCGCCGGAAAAAGCCATTTCATTGAATTTCAGAATACCTGATTGGTGTAAAAAAGCAACCATCCATTATAATGATAATGTAGTTCATATGACGACAGAATCAAGCAGTTATGCTTCGGTGAGTCAAGCGTATAAACACGGCGATCAGTTAAAACTGGTCATGGATATGCCCGTAGTGCTTGTCGAGGCCAATCCATTAGTGGAAGAGACTAGAAATCAAATAGCAGTAAAAAGAGGACCTGTTGTTTATTGCCTGGAGGCAAATGATCTCCAACAAGGTCAGAAATTGGCGGATGTTGTTATTCCAGCTACTATTGAACTCAAAGTAAAACCAATAAATATTTCCGGTTCTGAATTGATTGGATTAACGGGTAAGACCAAGTTGATAAAATCAGGTGAATGGAATCATCAACTTTATAGACAGGTACGCTTAGGCTCAGAAGCGATAGACATTCAACTTATCCCCTATTTCGCATGGGCGAATCGTGAAGATGCAGATATGTCGGTGTGGTTGCCACTCGACAGGTGATCAATTCAGGATTAAGTTTATAACTTTAAAAATCATGTCTTGATTGAGTAAATCGCTCTTAAAGTTTATATGATTAGAGTTTTTACAATGGAATCTACAGGCATAGACTTTAACTCTTTTGCTGAAAGCTTTCGATCTGTACTTTATCACGATACGCAATATTCCAATAGGTCACCGGAATGGATTTAGCTCCCTTTTTAATGCTACCACCTAATACGATAGTTTGCTTGCAAGTAAGATAAAATGATTTTACGTGAAGTTCATTTAGAATCAACTGATTAATCCCACGATATGGTTTTCTAGATACATAATTAACAGTAGGTCCAAAGTCGTTCCTTAATTGTTTCCTTGGAACAATCCTTTGTTCCAATTTTTCAACGATAGGGCTTGAAATTTCCTTTAATAAATGACCTTCATTCATAGTCTCTTTCATTATTGTTGGTGAAAACCGTTATGAAATTAGCGTATCCAGCCTGACTCCAAAATTCCCATAACCGCTTTCCTGAAAATGGGAAGCGGTTAACAATAAACTATTTCAGCACCAACATCTAAGTATTTCCCCTTATTGTACTATCTTCAAAACTATCAAAGTAAGCCTCAGTAGTTTGAAGAGATTTATCACTAAATACTTCAATGATAAAACCAAAAGGAGTGTCGGATCATTTTACAAGAGTATTAATAAATGGATTGCCCATTAATAACTTACTGCAATAGCTTCTTCATCTATCACATTGCCAGTTATTTTATTAAATTGCATTTATGACACGCTCCCGTCAATTAGCTGCAATCATGTTTACTGATATCGAGGGTTATACGGCCCTTATGCAACAAAATGAAGAGAAAGCCATTCAGGCCAGGAGCAAACACCGACACGTATTCAATGCCATAACTGAAAAGTATAAAGGGAGGATTCTACAATATTATGGAGATGGCACATTAAGCATTTTCGATAGTGCAATTGATGCAGTAAAATGCGGCATCGAAATGCAACTAGGCTTCCAGGAAAAACCCTCAATACCAGTTAGAATTGGTATTCATACAGGTGATATAATTTTCAGCGAAGAGGAGATCATTGGTGATAGTGTAAATGTTGCGGCACGCATAGAATCCTTGTCAGTTCCGGGAAGTGTTTTTATTTCTGACAAGGTTTATGACGAAATCAAAAACCAGGAATCCATCAACACTTCTTTGCTAAGAACATTTAAGCTAAAGAATGTTGAAAAACCAATTGAAGTCTATGCCATTTCCAATGTAGGACTGATCGTTCCAAAAATTGAGGCCAATGGAAGTAATACTGACATAGACCTCTCATCCTTACCAGAAAAAAATGAAAATCATAAATCGAAGATACCAATATTAGGTACACCAATTTTAGCAACTAAACTTTATATACCACCGCACCGGCCTAATGTTGTCCTCCGTCCACGTCTGACCACGCTGATGAACGAGGGACTGGACCGCAAGCTGACCCTTATCTCTGCCCCCCCAGGTTTTGGCAAAACCACACTAGTCAGTGAATGGATTGCCGGTTCAGAGCGACCGGCCGCCTGGCTGTCTATGGACGAAGGGGATAATGACACCACACGATTTCTTACCCATCTTATTGCAGCTTTGCAAACTATAGCAAAAAATATAGGAGAGGGATTGTTGGGTGTATTTCAATCCCCCCAGCCACCGCCAACCGAATCGATTCTGACGGTGTTGATTAATGAAATCACGACTTTCTCGAAAAATTTCACTTTTGTCCTTGACGACTACCATGTTATTGATGCCAAACCGGTTGACTTTGCACTCAGTTTTCTACTTGAGCACCTGCCACCACAGATGCACATGGTCATAACGACCCGTGAGGATCCTGAACTGCCCTTGCCCAAGTTACGCGTCCGGGGCCAATTAACTGAACTGCGCGTCGCAAACTTGCGATTTACACCCTCTGAGGCCACCGAATTTCTCAATCAGGCGATGAGTCTAAACCTTTCGACTGAAGATGTTGCTGCTTTGGAAACCCGCACAGAAGGCTGGGTTGCCGGGCTCCAACTGGCCGCACTCTCAATGCAGGGACGGAAAGATATTTCCGGATTTATTAGATCCTTCGCTGGAGATGATAAGTATATTACTGACTACCTGGTTGAAGAGGTTTTGCAGCGCCAGTCCGATCACGTCCGAAGCTTCTTGCTACAAACCTCTATTCTGGATCGCCTGAGTGGATCTTTGTGCGATGCAGTGACTGGCCAGAAAGATGGAAAAAAGATGCTGGAAGCCCTGGAGCGAGGGAACCTTTTTGTTGTTTCGCTGGATGATAATCGGCAATGGTATAGGTATCACCACCTTTTTGCAGGAGTCCTTCTCGCACGCTTGATGGACGAGCAAGCCAAACAAGCACTTCAATTGCATCAGCAAGCAAGTAAATGGTACGAAAAGAATGGTCTTTTGCCCGATGCTATCCACCATGCACTCTCAGCTAAGGATTTCGAGTGGGCGGCGAATCTGATTGAACAAGTATGGCCGAAAACCGATAGGTATATCCAGTACGCACCTTGGCTTGGTTGGGTGAAGGCCTTGCCCGAAATGTTGGTCGCCGACAGACCTGTACTCAACACTAATTATGCTTGCGCATTACTGGATATAGGAGAATTGGAAGCCGGTGAGGTACGGTTGAAGCAAGTTGAGGAATTATTGATAACTACACAAGATATAAGTCAGAACCCTGAAGCATCAAAAAAGATGGTCATTGCTGACAAAGAACAATTTCAGCAACTACCAGCCACAATTGCTGCCGCACGTGCCTATCTTGCCGGGGCACTAGGTGATATGCCAGGGGCTATAAAATATACACGGCAAAACATCGACCTTTTACCAGAGGACGATCACTACGGTCGTGATGGTGCAGCATCATTATTAGGAATCGCTTACTACGCCAACGGAGATCTTGAAGCAGCTTATCAGACCTTTGAAGTTAGTTTTGAAGCTATGAGAAAGTCCGGCGTTATCGACGACGTTGGTGGTACGTTTATATTAGCTGATATTAGAATAGTACAAGGCCGTCTCCTTGACGCCGTGAGTCTGTATGAGGAATCAATGAAGCTTGTTCCTGCACAGGGGTATGCACCATCCGGAACAGCATACCTGTATTTAGGCCGAAGTAAACTTTACCGTGAGCAAGGTGATCCGATCACAGCAACAACATATCTGTTAAAAAGTGAAGAGGCGAATAATAATTCACCTTACCAGCTATGGCAATATCGCTTCACCCTTGCACAAGCGCAAGTAGCGGAAGATCAGGGAAACCTTGACGGCGCACTTGAATTACTGAACAAGGCAGAATCCTTATACTACCGAAATATTGTCCCCGAAATACGTCCATTGGAAGCATTGAGGGCAAACATATGGATTAAGCAAGGTAAGTTAAACAAAGCCCTCAATTGGGTACAGGTTAAAGGTCTTTCCGCTGAAGATGACCTCAGTTACCTCCGGGAATTCGAACACTTTACCCTGGCCAGGGTGCTCATCGCCCAATTTAAAAGCAAACAGGATGAATCCCACATTCTCAAAGCCTCGGGATTATTGAAGCGCCTCCTAAAAGCAGCCGAAGAAGGTGATCGGACGGGAAGTGTTATCGAGATTCTGACAATGCAGGCACTTGCTTACGAAGCTCAAGAAAACATCGAACTTGGTCTTGAGTCTTTAAAACGCGCTTTAACCCTGGCAGAACCGGAAGGCTATGTCCGAATCTTTGTTGACGAAGGTGTTCCCATGAGGCATCTATTATCGGCAGCAAAAGCAAAAAAGATCATGCCGGGCTATTGCGATATGCTGCTGGCTGTATTTGAGGATGAAGAACAGAAGCAAACCACTTAGATAGATATTACGCAGTGTGCAGCTCAGTCTTAATCCTGTTTGGTCCCCGATTGACTGTGATGCTCTTTCAGTGAATGATGTTTCAGTATTAAAGGAAATTGCTATAAGTAAAAAACTATTAAGAGCCACTAAAGCCTTATATTTTTTACGCCACATTATAACCTCTTTATTTAAGTCCGCTGATAACAAGGAAGAATTTTTATTACTCAATAAAACATTAATACTCAATAGAACGTGGCATTCAAATTTTATCTGTATGCCCTCTCGTTGGTGAATTATTCTATTTTTATCAAGTCCATAGGCCTAGTTATTTTTCTATTTTTACTCCTTTCCAAAAGGCGATATGATCTTTAATTTGTTTTGCCAGCGCTGATGGCTCCGGGTAGTACCAGGCTGCGTCCTTATTTACTTCTCCATCAACTTCAAGATCGTAGTAGCTGGCAGTACCCTTCCAAGGGCAAACCGTGTGTGTGTCACTCGATTTAAAAAAGTCGTTCACTATGCTTTTAGCTGGGAAATAATGGTTCCCTTCGATTACAATTGTTTTGTCGCTTTCGGCAATCACTTTGTCTTTCCAAATTGCTTTCATAATTATCTGTATATTATTTTAAATGCAAACCTAACACTCTGCTGCTTTGATTTGGTCTTGAATTTTACATCTTACATTTTTTTTCATGAAATAAACGCAAAAGGAAACAGCATTTTTATCCGTCAAATACTACCAATGTATTTAGTGGTGTGTGGAGATTTTATTTAAAAAACCGAGTCTTTTGTATTTGATTGAGTATTGCTGTATTCAGGAAAAACCCGAACCAGGCATGAAGTTTTGATATATAGTGGATTAGAACAACAAGGAAGTGTTCAGCGGTTTTCAGGATTGCCTCAGGAAAATGGTTACGTGATTTTCACTTGTGGGCTGGAAGTGCGAATTGCATAATGGTTTTCCCTACTGTCAACCATAGGAATTAGTCTTCTCCAACTGTCTTCAAAATTAATAGCAGGGTTGTATGAGTTCATCACACCAATAATGTAATAGCATTAGATAAAATAAGAAGCAAATTCACCTCACAATAAGTGAAACCGTGGCTATATTGCCAATACCTCGTTAATCCTTTCTAGTTGATGAAATCTGTCTTTAGTGAATTTCCTTACTGATCGTTCGCAGAAGCTACTGAAATATTGAAAAGAAAAAACTGTAACTTTTGCTTAACCGATTAAATACATAATTTCATGTAACCATTTGTTCATAAAAATTGAAATATTCAAAACAACGCTTTCGAGTAGATCTCATCATCATCATCTATTGGTTGGTCTCAATCAATTCTTTGTCTTTGATCTCTATGTTTTCCATCTATAGCTTTTTGGATTTTTTCAAATTGGATATCCACCTGAAAGACAATACAATGGCCGATTATTGGCTCTCACCCAGCCAATTCCTGGAATCCACTCTATTTGCCATTTTTTTTGGGTTATGGTTTATAGTTGTCAACAGGTTGTCTGAAAAATGGCATTTAGAACGCCTGAGTTTCGGAAAAATAATCCTGGTAAAAACCGGGATTTATATACTTGGATGTTCATTGATTTTTGTATTGGTATTTTTGATCATAAATATGTTAGATCAGTATCCGGAGGGTATTTTCGAATATACTTACGGTTCCAATATGAAAATATTGTTTGCATCGATATTTGTTATTATCGCTTTGCTGATCCTTCTCCTCAACTTCATACTTCAGTCTATAAAAAACATGGGATTTTATAACCTGGAAAGTTTCCTGACAGGCAAATATCATAAACCAGTAATTGAAGATCGTACATTCTTGTTTCTCGATCTTAAATCCTCTACGAGTCACGCTGAAAAACTGGGCCACCTGATCTATAGCCAGATGATCAAGGACTGTGTGCAGGATATCAATACATTGTTAAACAAGTACAAAGCGGAAGTTTATCAATATGTGGGTGATGAGATCGTATTGACATGGAAAACTGATGCGGCATTAAAAGACCTTAATTTTATTGAGATATTTTACGCTTTCCAAAAGCAGCTGAACTCCAGAACCAAACACTATCTGAGAAAGTACAACTGTATCCCTGAATTTAAAGCTGGCGCTAACAGTGGAAGGGTAACTGCGACAGAAATAGGCGTGGTCAACCGGAATCTGGCATTTCATGGAGATGTACTGAACACTGCTGCAAGAATTCAGGAATTGTGTAATAAATATGATAAAAAGCTGCTGATATCAGGTTTCCTCAAGGATCAGATTGGAGATATACATTCCATGCCTTCCAAGCTAGAATCACTGGGCAATCAACAATTGAAGGGTAAGCTTGAAAATGTTGAAATCTTTGCCGTACTGGGACACAAGTAAACTATAAAGAGAAAGTTAAATAAGAATCAAGGCTGATGATGTAGGATAAAACCCTGAAATGAAAAACAGATGACGGCGTTTCCTTTCTGCACCAAAAATGAAAAAGGAAGAAATGAATAGATTATGGGGAAAGAAAACTAATTAAGAATTCTTAAAAGCTGACTTGCTGATCAAATTATAAAGACATTGAATATGATAAAACAATTTTAATGACCCATGGGTCATTTTCAATCAATCGACCTCTAGATGTCATTAAAGCTGCTATTCAATTTGTCCTAAATTTGGTACAAGGAATTATGAATTCATCTTGTAACGTGCAGGGCAAGCCCACGAGGCATAAAATAGTTCTTTGTCAAAACTTACTTTCATGT
>Ga0316190_10001996_pt1 | contig 14844 bp, 2 predicted proteins | sample Eddworburrow2_MG_FD_204929 | JGI IMG/M metagenome (GOLD analysis project Ga0316190, IMG submission 204929) | Coastal sediment microbial communities from Maine, United States - Eddy worm burrow 2 | ecosystem: Environmental > Aquatic > Marine > Coastal > Sediment | place: USA: Maine | collected... | reverse complement strand
GGAGGCTGGATGACTTTGATGCACTTGACATCCAGCAGGTTGAACTTACCACCGGAACTTTCTTGTTAAATCGCGCTGCCACCTTTCCCGCTATGCATATCGCTTCAGATGCAGTGCTGAGCCACACGGCTGGGGCTACTGGCTTTGACCTGACCATAACAGGCGATTTGTTAGTGGATACAGGTGGAAAGATTTTGATGGACGGGAAGGGTTATGGTCAAGATTCCGGGCCTGGAGCCGGAGGCCATAGCGGGAGTTACTATCGGGGAAGTGGTGGTGGCCACGGTGGAGCAGGCGGAAATAGTAATACTTATGCAGGTGGAGGGGCCTACTGTTCAGTCACGGCACCCAGCTGCTTGGGTAGTGGGGGTGGTGATGGTCACAGTACCGGGGCTGGAGGTTCAGGCGGTGGAAATATCCGTTTGACGGTAGCCGGGTTACTGACGTTGGATGGTGACATCACGGCGAACGGTGGTCCTGGTACGGGTAGTTCCTTTGGTGGGGGTGGTTCTGGTGGGAGTATCTATATAACCGCTGGAACATTGTCTGGAGTAGGTCGCATAGAGGCGGATGGTGGTGACACAGGCCCTAGTGCCGGAGGTGGCGGCGGCGGGAGGATTGCGGTCTATACAGATGAGAATAGCTTCACAGGGTCTATGACCGCCTTTGGTGGGGTCGGGGGTTCCGGCAATGGTGGTGCAGGGACGATTTACACCAAGTTGCCGAGCCAGGCGTACGGCATGCTCCTTGTTGATAACGGCGGTAATGTCGGGGCATCAACACCCTTGATTGAACCCGCATACAGTTTTGACAGTATTGATATAAAAAATGGAGGCAACCTAGAGGTTTCCACTGGCACTGTTTTGTCGGTGAACGCCAATACATTGATGCTTCATGAGAGTGGTCAGTTAACCGTTTATGGTCGGATAAAGCCTGTGAGCCAGGATAGCTTCACACAGATTACCGTCACATCTGGGGCGACTTTGGTCCAGGGTTCTGGGAGCACGCTGGCTAGTGATTCTATTGATGTCTCGGGTGGAACCTGGAGGCTGGATGACTTTGATGCACTTGACATCCAGCAGGTTGAACTTACCACCGGAACTTTCTTGTTAAATCGCGCTGCCACCTTTCCCGCTATGCATATCGCTTCAGATGCAGTGCTGAGCCACACAGCTGGGGCTACTGGCTTTGACCTGACCATAACAGGCGATTTGCAGGTGGACACCGGTGGAAAGATTTTGATGGACGGGAAGGGTCATGGTCAGGAATCCGGACCTGGAGCTGGAAGCCATATCGGGAGGAGTTGGCATACAGGGAGTGGTGGTGGCCATGGTGGAGCAGGCGGAAGTAATAACGATCTAGCAGGTGGCAGTGCCTATTGCTCGACCATAGCGCCCGTAGGTTTAGGTAGTGGAGGTGGTGATGGTTACAGTACCGGGGCTGGAGGTTCGGGTGGTGGAAGCATCCGTTTGACAGTAGCCGGGTTACTGACGTTGGATGGTGACATCACGGCGAACGGTAGTCCGGGTACGGGTAGTTCCTTCGGTGGGGGTGGTTCTGGTGGGAGCATCTATATAACCGCCGGAACATTGTCTGGAGAAGGCCGCATAGAGGCGGATGGTGGTGACACGGGATTTAGTGCCGGAGGCGGCGGCGGCGGGAGGATCGCGGTCTATACAAATGTGAATGATTTCACAGGTCCTATGACCGCCTTTGGTGGAGTCGGAGGTTATGCCAGTGGTGGTGATGGCGTTATTCAGATTATTCCCCATGAATCGCCAATCCAGTTCAATATACAGGAAACCGGCCATACGGAAGCTGCTTGTGATAAGCAGATCCGTGAATTCCAGGCATTTGCGGGGCAACAGATCCAACTCAAGCAGATTAGCATGTCACAGCCGGGGCTCATGTTCGACCTGGCCGGACCGAATGGTTGGCGAGGCTTTACCGGGCTGGATATCGAGTCGGATGTGCTAACCATACCTGAAAGCGGTCGTTACCTGCTAACGGCACGGGACACAGATCAAACAACCAGTCGTGCTTTTAGTTACCATCTGGTGCTGGTTGGAAGTGATTTTATCCCGCCAAATTTTACCGGTGTGCGCTTTGAAGACGCTGATGGCAGTGGGGATGTCTCCAGTGGCGATCAGTACCTATTTACCTTCAACGAATCCATGTTTGTGGCGTCGTTGTCGGACAACACCAATGACGCCAACACCAACATGTCACCCGAAGGTGCAAGCTATGGCGACACAAACCTGATTAGCTGGAATAATGAAAGTACAGAGGTAGCCATTACCATAACAGCCGGTTTTAGCGTGTTGGGCAATGAAATTGTCGAGCCATCTGATCAAATAACCGATGCCTCCGGCAACCTGATAAGTGACACCATTGCGCTGCATCTGCAGGATGATGTGCCGCCCACTATAACCCAGGTCGCCGGAAATGTTGCCAGCCCCGTGCCTGCCACCAATGATTATCGTGTAATTGTGCAATTCAGTAGCCGCATGGAAACAGCGGCAGAACCAACGGTTACCATTACTGCCGCCACTGGTCCAACACCTAATGTGCTGACAGGTGGTGTCTGGTCAACCAGAGTTTTCCAGAATGACACCTACACCACGCCCGCCATCGTTTTAACAGAGGGTCTGGAAGAAACCTATGCGGTAAATGTATCCGGTGCCCAAGACCCCTTTGGCAATGTCATGACTGCCGGGGACAGCTTGTATACCTTTATACTCCAGGCACCTCCGCTAACCATTACCAACTACCCTATTGCCCCAGCGATTACCAACCTAACATCTGTCAACTTTGTTCTGGAAGGAGGACGTGAAGCGGACACATCCGTTTGGCTTGGTGGTAGCGAGATCGTTGCACAAGGCAGTGGTGATTGGATCGCTGAGCTTGTGCTTGACCAGGGTTTGAACAGCCTGGTGTTATTTGCAAAGGATGCGAACGGCATACCGTCCAAATCGGTCACGGTAAATATTTTTGTAGATAGCATACCTCCTGTTGTTAACAGCTATACACCTGCACATGGAAGCAATATTAACACTGTACCACCTGTCTTTAATGTGGGCATTGTTGAAAACGGCAGTGGGCTTAATCTATCCACCTCAACACTGGAAGTGAGAAAAGATGGAGTATTACTCACAGGAAGCTGGGTTGCTAACCAAAATGTTTTGACATTTACACCAGATATCCAATTCCTTGAAGGCAACTACCAGGCCACCATTCAATTAGTTGACAATGCAGGGCTTTCGTCCGGCATAAGCTCTCCCAATTTTACGATTGACCAGACACCGCCAGCTGCACCAACGGTAGAGCCACTACCCACTTCAACCAGTATTAATCAGCAACAACTCACGGGTACCAAGGAAGCATATGCGGCTGTTTTGGTAAATGGACAACAGAGGGTAGGACATACTGCTGAAACTACCTGGGCCTATATGGCACCGTTAAGCCAAGGGCTGAATGACTTTTCCATCAAAGCCCGTGATCGTGCTAGTAACACCAGTTTAGAAACAACGGCTAGCATTACCTTTGACGATAGTGCACCAGGGTCAGTGGTGATTACCGTTAATGGTATTGGTGATGGCACTCAAGCTGTAATTGATTGGAGCGATTATGATGAAGTAGCCAACGGTAATGATATCCAACACTATCGTGTCTACATTCATGGTAGCTACTTTACGCATACCAGTGAAGCAACCCCAAGAGAGACTCTTCCGCAGGGCACAAAAAGTTACACGGCTCAGGGATTGAATCGCGGTCAAACCTATTACTTTGCAGTGGTTGCTACGGATACGTTTGACAATGCCAATCTCAATGTAACGCCAGAAAGTGTTGCTACTACAGATGATACTGCACCGGAAGATGTAACGAATCTACACGTTGATTCATTCAGCAATCAGTTGGTGGTTAAGTGGACTGCTTCTGCGAATAGCAATGACTTAGCGGGTTACAAGGTCTATTTCAATAATGACGCCACAGGAGTTGAAGTTCCAGCAGGCACTACTTCGTATACGGTTAATACTCTAATAGCTGCAACTGCCTATCCTGTCCGTGTGACGGCTTACGACAATAACAGCAATGAAAGTGATGGTGTCACAATTGAAGCTGTGACTCTATTGCCTAATCCATCTGGTGTGACAGCCGAACCCTTTAGCAGCCGCGTTGCAATTAGCTGGTTGCAAGCTGAACCGCAGCAATACGTCAAACAATATGCCGTCTACGCATCAACCGCCTATTTTGATGATGTGACAAGCATGACGCCGAATCTACTGGTTTCTAACGCCAATACCAGTACAGAATTGGCAGGCCTCACCAATGGCACAACCTACTACATAGCAGTAACAACCATTAACCAATCTGATGGAGAAACTAAAACTGTATCGACAGTATCAGAGACACCACAAGAAGACCAAGTTGGCCCAGTTATATCGCCGGTTACTTATGACAGCGCCCCATTAGCTGACGGTAGCACCGTAACCCAATCCGGTATTATTGGTGCTGGTGTTAGCGATCCATCGGGTGTAAGCCGAGTGCTGTTTGATGTCGATGGCACTCAATTGGGAATGGATGCGAACGGTGACAATGGTTATACAGCGAACTGGAACATTGTTGACTTTAGCGATGGGCTGCGTGTCCTAACAATTACAGCCTATGATACACTGGAAAATTCTAGCAGCGTTAGTTTGAATCTCACGGTTGAACTTGCAGCGCCTGCTGCACCTGTCATCACAACACCATCTGATGGGGCCATTACAAACTTAGATAGTATTACGGTCAGTGGTACAGCTGAACAACAAACTGAAGCATTCATCTATGTTGATACTATTCAAGTAGCGGGACCATTAACAGTTAACAGCCTCGGCCAGTTTAGTGCTTTGGTTAACCTTATTCCGGGTTCACAAACGATTACGGCAAAGGCAGAAAATCGTGGGGGCCTTGGCTCTGAAAGCTCGCCGATTACAGTGGAGCTTGATGATAGCGTACCCGATGCACCAAAAGGCTTAACAGCGCAATCTGCTGCAAATGGTCAAATTACCCTAACGTGGATGCCATCAAGTGATGCACGTGTTGTCGAATATAAGGTGTATCGTTCAACGACAACTTTTACCGATACCACACAGGCAGCTTTGGCCAATCTCAGTTCACTCACGGCAAGCCGTTTTGATGACTTACTAACTGTTGATGGAATCTACTATTATCGAGTAGTTGGAGTAAATGATGTTGGAACGGAAAGCCTACCTTCTAATGAAGTGACTGGCGTTGCAGATAATGAAGCGCCACACGCAACAGAAATCAGCTATACCCCAGCGGGTAATTATGATGTAGCAACAGGGCGTATGGCTCCTGGTCGGGTAGATGTAGTTGTCACAGTCAGTGAACCTCTTCTGGTTACACCATTCCTAAGTATTACACCAGATGGTGGAGTGCCAATATCACTCAGCCTATCTAAGTCGGATGACACAACTTATGCCGGCTGGTTTGATATTACTGATGCAACAAAGACAGGCACAGCCTATGCCGTATTTTCAGCACGTGATGCAGTAGGTAACCGCGGCAATCTGGTTGATGTTGGTGCCTCAATTCTAATCGACACAGATGGCCCAGCAATAACCCACCTCATCATCGCACCTGCTGCGCCAATCAAAAATGACCAGGTTAATCCGGTTGATGTCAGTGTTGACTTTGTTATGGACGACGCACTGCCAAATGGACAGGTCCCACAACTACAGTACCGTCTCTCTGGAGCTGCTCGTCAGGATACAGATATTACCGGCCTGGTACAGGTTACGGAACAAAGCTGGCGTGCCAGTTTCCAACTGCCTGCAGATGCCGGCTTGAATGAGGTTGAAAATCTGCAGTTCTTATTCAGTGCAGTGGATGACCTAGGCAATGTCAGCACAGCAATCAATGCAGTCAACAGTTTTCAGGTCTATCAAGGTGAACTGCCACCTCTGGAAACACCGGCTAATCTAATTGGTACAGCCCTACCAGGTGGTGTTATTCATCTTGAATGGCGTGAAGTAGTGGGCGCAGCAGAGTATCAGATCTATCGCCAAGCACCAGATGAGGGCAGCCTTACTGAATATATACGTGTTACTGAAATCCAATTCGATGACACGCTGGGGCAGGATGGTGAATACATCTACACTGTAGCCAGCGTACGGAAAGAAAATGGACAAGATGCACCAAGTGGCCAAAGCAACCAGGTTACAGTGACTGCTGATGCAACTCTGCCAGATGCACCACAAAACTTTGCGTTACAACTGGTTGGTGCAGGCATTCAGGCGACTTGGGATGCCCCAGCTACAGTGACACCAGATCTCTCTTACAACATCTATCGTGCTGCGGGCACCAGCATTGCCAGCCTAGATGGGTTGACTCCAATCAAAACCGATATTGTGCCTAACATAAACGGTGTAATTGGCTTTATCGACAATAGTCCGAGCGAGAATGAGCCAGCCTATGTAGCCACTACAGTAGATGCTGCCGGTAATGAATCACTGCCATCCAATTCAGACTATCTGAATGTTGATCTCTATCCAGTAGCGACACTGAGCGTTGTCCAACAAGATAGCGCACCACCCGTGATCAGTTGGACTCACACAGGTACAAATATCAATGGCTACAACCTCTATCTAGGTGCCAGTCAGGAAACGCAGCTGAACAGTGCCTTGCTAACTGAGCTTAACTATAGTGATAGCGCTTATACCAGCGATGCACGAATCTATACGGTAACCGCCATTGATGTTAACAGTGCAGAAAGTGTGGGCCGTACAGTAATCCTGCCCCAGCTCTCTGCGCAGTTGTCAGCACAGAGCAGTATCAAACGCGGCATCATGAACCGTATTGAGTTTGTGGTAAGCAATAACGGTGCAGATACGGTTGATAACATCCGCCTGCGGGTAGAGATCGGCGGCCACGTTCATCTCTCACAAACATTCAGTCTGGCTGCGAGTGAAACGAGCACCCTTCCCATGGTGGTTGGTGGTTTTACAGACCTGACTAACCCATCCTCAATGGTCACTACCATTGAGATACGCCCGAACACTGGTGAACTGGTTGATATCGTGCGCACGCAGAGTGTAGATATTAACGATGATGCGCTACTGCTCACAGTCGATACACAAGAGCTGGTTCGGGATACACAAGGTCAGGTGCGTTTCACTATGACTAATACGAGTGAAGTTGAAATTGAACTTCTGACCGCACTCAACGCTACCTTACCGTCTCCTGAAATTCGTGCGCTCGTGTACGATGAAGATGGCAATGTATTGTCAACCCAGCCGTTCAGTCAGCCCTTGAATAATGTTGTTACCACCAGTGGTAAAACCGTTGCACGTATCGCTGCAGGAGCCTCCTTTACCTCGGACTGGTTTGGTGTGCCGATCCCGGAAAGCGCACCTGATAATGTAACCATTGAACTTCAAATTGATAAGCTCCACTACCACCTGACACAAGCTGACGCAGTCGAAATAGAGGGAATGACCAGCAGCCAAACTGCAGCTCTGTCTGAAACACCCTACTATGCAACTGTAGATAGCGTAGCACCTCAAAACTCATTTGGTGACGAACCTATTGTCATTACAGGTAGTGCAATAGACAGAAGCACAACCAATCCGCTGGCCTCGGTGCCACTGCATGTTGTGGTGGTGGTGAATGGCTTTGAACGTAGTGTAGAACTCTTAACAGATGCAGATGGTAACTTCACCTACACCTTCAATCCACTGGAAGGCGAATCAGGTCTGTTTGAAGTCTCTGCCATTTACCCAAATCAATTGGCACGACCAGCGCAGGGGCAGTTCACTATTAGCCGTGTCACCCTCAGCCCAACACTGCTGAATCTGAAATTACCGAAAAATGTCGAACAACAGTTTGATGTGGTTGAGGCAACAGCGAGTGAAGGCACCACAGCCACTAATCTACGCCTGGAGCTAAACCCTGCAGATCAACCATCTGGCTTAGCACCTCAAGGCATCACCCTGGATCTGAGCGCGCCTTTTGATCTGCAATCACAACAAACGGCTCAACTCCCCTTCAGTATTGCCGGAGATAACAGTGCCGATGCATCAGGCACCCTCTACCTGCGTCTGCTGAGTGATGAAAGCGGGACTGATCCTCTGGGTATGGTGCAGATTGATTATCGCCTACAAGAGGCACACCCCTATCTCAGCTTCAGCCCTAACTACATAGAAACGGGTGTAGCACATGACGGTTCAGTGCAGGAAACCATCACCTTGCAGAACACCGGGCTTGTGGTAATGAGTGGCGTGAATGTAGAGCTGCTGGAGACCAGCGGTGGCCAGCTACCAAATTGGATCAGCCTGCTATCACCATCAGCCCAGGGTGATATCACTGTGGGTGAGAAGCGTGAAATTCAAATAGCAGCCAACCCATCAGATGCGGTGGCAGAAGCTAACTACCCGTTCATACTACGTGTTAGCAGCAGTAACAATACGACTGTTGATATCAATGTCTACGTTGTAGTGACTCAATCAGGTATCGGCAGCATGCTGTTCAAGGCAGCTGATATCTATACAGCAACCTTGGATGAGAATGGCACCCCAATTCCTGGCCTCGCTGGGGCCAGAATCCGTTATCAGCATGAGATTGATCTTAGCAATGAAGGGGAGCTATATACTGATGAACTTGGAGAGGCCTTCTTCCAGAATTTACCAGCCGGGCGCTATCGGTTCCGTGCCAGCGCCTCTAAGCATGAGGACTTGCTGGGTCGTTTTACCATCAAACCAGGGGTGCCAGCAGTAGAGAATATCTTCCTCGACTATAACCTGATAAGTGTGGAATGGTCAGTCAGAGAGATAACCATTGAAGACAAATACGAGATTGTCTTAGAGGCTACCTTTGAAACCGATGTGCCAGCCCCTGTAATTGTTTTTGAACCCACCAGCACCACTCTGCCGGATATGCCAGTTGGTGAAGTATTTCATGGTGAACTGCGCCTGACTAACCACGGACTGGTTCGGGCAGATGACCTGACCTTTAGTTTTCCAACCTCAGATGCTTACTTTAAATACGAATTTCAGCAGGGCTTGCCTAATAGCCTGGAAGCAAAAGAGAGCCTTGTTATTCCATACCGCGTTACAGCATTAGCGTCATTAACACCAGATGGCAGCGGTTCTGGTGGTGGTTGTGCTGCGTATGGCGCCAGCGCCAGGGCAAATTACAACTATGAGTGTGCCAATGGCACAGAAGCAGGTGGCTCGTCTTCTACACATTGGTCTACTACTACATCAACGTCAGACTGCGGAGGCCCTGGTAGCAGTTGGAGCGGTGGTAGCAGTGGCAGTGCTGGTGGTGGCTACGGTGGAGCAGGGGGGTATACACCAATAAACACCAAATCATGCCCTAAACAGTGCCCAATAGGTGGCTCAAATTCCTGCGTCCCATGTCAAGCTGGTGGTGGCGGGTAGGATGCATAAAATAACCCCAATGCATAATGAATATGCAGGAAGTAAGCTGCATTCTATGCACCACATATGGGTACGGTATGGTCGTGCAAATAGTGCATAAAATGCACCCTAGGCATGATGGTTATTTGAACCCGTAGGTTGGCGGTGAGAGTGTGAACCCCAACATAAACTAAATATATTTTCGTAATAAAAAAGATATAACGGATATGAACAATAGAAAAAACAACCAGGCACGGCAAATACAACGGAACAGTTTATTTATACTCCTGTTATTGTTTTGCACCTCATTTCAAGTCGCACTAGCAGGTTTGCCTGTATGCAACTCATCTAAATATCTACTGCCCGTAACAGATAAACCCAAACAGTATTTTGGCGGACATAGTGAAACCGTTGAAGATATGCGCGTTAAGGTGCTCGGTGGTTTTGCCCGTGTCAACCGAACCTGGGATTCAAGCCTTGGACAATGGGTCATTAATCAGCGCTGGGCACCACTGACTGTCTCACAAAATCAAAGTGACTGCCTGGGTGATATAAAGCTTCCCACAGAACTGTACCGCAACAATGACCTCTTTAAAGGCAGTAATGGAAAATACACCAACACCACTGATCCTAAACAGACCATCACCCTCAAAGAAGATGCCGGTGTCTACACATTCCGATGGCAGAACCGTTCAGGAGATTGGATTGACTATGAGCTGGTAGCAGGAGGAACGGAAGAAAATCTATACCAGGGCACAAGAATTACTGTATATGGTGACCGTAATAATGTTCAAGTATCTATACGCTATGATGCAGAAGGTCGGTTAAGTGGTGTATTTGATCATCACAATAAACAGATCCTCTGGTATGAGTATAAAAATAACGAATTATCAGCCATCCGTGACTACACCAACCGAAGGGTGGAGTATCAAGGTGCAGCTGGAAAATATACTAAAGTCATCGATGTTCGGGGTAACCCCTGGAACTACACCTATGAAACAAACAAGTTAAAAACCAAAACAGATCCACTGGGGCGAATCATCACCATTACCAATACCGGTACAACAGCCAGTCAATTGGATCAGGATGGTGTGGGTTCAACCTTTAGCTATGAATATGATAAGAACAAACGAGAATACTATAAGCAGGAAAGAACAGCGGCAGGCAAGGTAACTGAAACCTGGTCAGATTACGAAGGCGATATGATTCGTAAGGATATCTCAGGGCGAACTGTCTATACCCTGGTTAAAGATGGTAACAAGCGAATAGAGGCTGATGAGTCGGGTAATAAAACCATTAAAGAATTGGATCAGTGGGATAATGTTATAAAGGTTACATATCCGGATGGTAGTACTACCAGTAAAGTCTATGACCCATCCAGTTCAAGGGTGTTGCAGCAGACTAATGAGAATGGGGTGGTTACTAAGTATGAGTATGATGCTGGTGGGAACCTCATTACAAAAACGGAAGCATTTGAGCTGCCGGAGCAGCGTATTACTCGTTATGGTTATACTGCTTTTGGCAATTTAGAATCGATCACCTATGTTGGGGATGCTAAAACAGCAGAAGCTGTGATTAGCATGACCTATGATGATTTTGGAAATGTGGCTACAAGAACAGATGCAGAGGAGCATCAAACTAAATTTCTTGAATATGATGCCTTGGGAAATCCGCTACGTATTGAGGATGCGCGGGGGAAAATTTGGCTCAGCACCTATGATGAGGCAGGGAATCTCATGAGTAGAAAAACGCCACTGGCTCATATGGTTGAATATGCATATGATGAAGTTAATAACCTGATCAACGCGACTGATTCAAAAGAACATGTTACACAATACCGTTATGATAATAAAAAACGTTTGATAGAAATTATTTTGCCTAATACTGCAAGCCAAAAAATGGACTATGATGCAGATGGTAACCTTTTAAAGCGGACGGACCCTGCCGGCAATTCGCAATATTATACTTATGATCTCTCAGGACGACCGCGTACCGCCACCGATGGTAATGGCAATGTAATTGAATTGACATACCTATCTGGGGCAGTCAATGGTTCGGGGCAGGTTGGTACTATTGTTTTTCCGACCTTTACCCGTAAGCTTAGTTACGACCGCCGTGGGCGTCAGATTAAACAAACTAATCACATTTCAGCTGATAAGCAATTAGAGACTCGATGGGAATATGACTCTTTAGGTAACCAGGTTGTGATTATCGATGCTAAGCAGCGGAGGCTTAAATATAGCTATGATGCTCTAAACCGGTTAGTTAAAAGTGTAGATCCACTAAATGGAGAAACAAAATACGAGTATGATAATCGGGATAACTTAATCTCACTGACTGATCCAAACAATCATACTACAAGCTATCAATATGATCGAAATGATAATAAAACTCAAGAGAAACGCCCGATGGGAGAACAAATTCAATATGGCTACAATCCTATTGGTAATTTATCAACAGTGACTGATGCGAAGAATCAGCTCACTCGTTATTTCTATGATGACGATTTAAGAAATACAAATATTCGTTACTTTATAGATCCTTCAGCAGAAACTGCAGAGAAAGAAGTTGTTTTTGGTTTTGATGAATCTGCCAATTTGATTAGCTATAACGATGGGGTGACATCGGCAAGCTATACCCATAATTCACTGAACCAAAAGTTATCTGAAACAATAAATTATGGGGGGTTTACGAAAACTTATAGCTATACTTATAAATCCAATGGGCAAAAGGAAAGTTTTACTGGACCAGATAGCGTAACCGTTGAGTATGGTTATGATCAAAGCAACCTTTTGAATAGCATGCAGCTACAAAGTGGTGCGCTCACAGTTAATAGCTTTAATTGGGTTGCGCCTAACAAAATAACTCTCCCGGGTGGTATAACTCAAGAATATGGTTATGATTTACTGCTGCGTACAAAAGCAATAACAATAAAAGACCCAGCCACTAATGTTCTCATGGATCGTCGCTATAGCTATGATGATGTTGGCAACATGGATACAAAAGATACAGAGCACGGTCTTTATGATTTTGATTATGATGAATTGGATAGGTTAACCGAGGCTGATAATCCAAGCTTATCTAATGAAGTATATAGCTATGATGATTCAAGTAATCGGCTAGCTGACAGTCGGGTAACAGGAACTTGGGTCTACAATCAAAATAACCAACTTACAGAGATCGGTAGCCATACCAGCTTTATTTATGATTCCAATGGAAGCTTAACTCAAAAAACAAAGGGTGGTGATGTAACAGAATATCGTTACAACCTGGAAAATCGCTTGGCTGAAGTGACTTTAAATGGTGACTCGGTAGCCAGTTATTATTACGACCCATTTGGAAGACGTTTGTGGAAAGATGTAGGTGGTCAACGTACTTATTTCTTATATGCGGATGAAGGATTAATTGCTGAGTTTGAACAGAGTGGTGCTGCAGTTCGGCAGTATGGCTATAAACCAGATAGCTCATGGGGTACTGATCCGGTCTATATGTATGTAGGAGGTGTATATTATTATTATCAGAATAACTATTTGGGTGTGCCACAGAAGTTGGTAAGTGCTTCAGGTAAGGTGGTCTGGTCCAGCACGTACCAAGCATTTGGCGAAGTACAAGTAGAGATTTCTAGTAGTGTTGAGAATCCACTGCGGTTTCCTGGTCAATACTTTGATCAAGAAACGGGATTGCACTACAACTATTATAGATTTTATGATCCGTCGGTAGGTCGTTACATTACTAGTGATCCTATTGGTTTATTAGGTGGTGTAAACACATATAGCTACGGTGATCAGAATCCTCTTATTATGACGGATGTCTTTGGGTTGCTTTCATCACTGTGTTATACATATGCTAATTTTATTATCCCAGATGAAGACGTTAAACAGTGGACTAAAACGGAAGATCTGGGAAAGGGCGTTTTTATAGAAACAAATGGTGGTGGTGCAGGACCAACGAATCAAAAGCCTCTTTTTAATTTTTCACTAAATTGGATTATGTGGGTAGTGTCTTACCATAGAGACCTTTTGCTAGAAACAAAAAAGATACGTGATATTGAAGTAATAAAACAAATATGCACCCACCATTTTAATGGTGAATGTAATACAACCAATTCGACAACAAATAAGGTAGAGACGAAAATACCAGGTCCATGGGAAATTGTTCATGAAAACAAGGTGATTTTTACAGGTGAAATATATCACAACAAACTGTTTAAAATATTTGATTCAAATAACACCCCAGAACTTCCACCATATACACCGCCACCAGGAAGTGGAAATCAAGGGTATAACGGGCAAGGGAACTCAGGAAACTGGGGGCGAGGAAAGAGATCGTTTTTAAGAAGGATTCTGGTCAGATAAATGTTAAAAGCAATGAAAATTATATTATTTATGTTAATTATTAGTGGTAGTGGATATGTGTTTGCTAATAATACTAATGATGCTAATGACATATGTATGCATAACAACTTATGTAGTAATAACGAAGAAGAAGTTCTGCATAACCTAGAGCAGATGGCAGATGAGTATTTTCGAGGCGCACATATAAATACTGCTATGATGATATGGGAGAAAAATATAATGTTAATGCCTGACGCAAACTGGGCAGTTCTTAGCAAGAATATTTCTAGATTGTATGCAGCTGAAACAATAGCCTCTGCTGTTAGAAACAGATTTGCTGATTATGATGTTAGCCAGTTACGTAAATTTGCACAATCACAGATAAATTCAAATAGCACAGATGAAGTCATTAAAGCTATTTCAATACTGCGCATTGTCGATGTTGAAGAAGATGCAATATTAATCGAGCGAGCAGGGAGTAGGGGAAATAAAGCAATACTTGAAGAAGCAGTTACGGCACTTAGTATGATGTGTAATTCTAATTCCAAGGAAGCAGCATTTAGCCTTGCAAACATTAGTAGGAAAGAAGAGCACAGACGACTATTAAATTCGAGAGTAAAAGCATTATTAAAATTCAAACAACAAACCAATCATTGCAAGCCTAAAAGTGGATATAATATTTTTATAGATTAATCACAATCTGAAATCGATGGGGTCTGAATCGATGGGGTCAGACTCGATTGATATTAAATGTTTAATGCGTAATGTGGATAAATAGATGAGCATCTAAACTATATTTATTTGGTTGCGACAGAATAAATAGTATTCATGAAGAAATTATTTATATATGTCTGTCTTGGTTTTGCTCTGTTTAAAGGGTGGGAGAAGCCGGGTAGGGTGCATTGAATGCACCATGTATGGGTACGGCAATGGACCAATGGGGTCAGACTCGATTGATATTAAATCAATGGGGTCAGAGTAAGCGTTTTTCTAATATAGAATCAATGGACTCGGGTCTGATTGAACTAACCCATAAGTTGGCGTGAAGTATGAGTCCAACATGATTAAGGTTATGAATGTGGGCGTTT